>Ga0209321_10001405_pt1 | contig 16454 bp, 16 predicted proteins | sample Rifsed16ft4_FD_184012 | JGI IMG/M metagenome (GOLD analysis project Ga0209321, IMG submission 184012) | Soil microbial communities from Rifle, Colorado, USA - sediment 16ft 4 - CSP-I_5_4 (version 2) | ecosystem: Environmental > Terrestrial > Deep subsurface > Rock core/Sediment | place: Rifle...
TTGCAGTCATCGGAGGCGTTTTTGTGTCAACATTCCTCTCATTGTATGTCGTCCCCTGCGCTATGACAGCATTAGCCAGGTTTGAGAACAAAAAACACCAGGAAGAACTTCGCAATGTCCTCAAAGAAATGGGGGAGGACAAATAAGGAGAAGGAAGGGATGTAATAGATACGGTCATCTGGTGCGATTCTTGCTACCCTTAGCGTAATGTTTAAAATCCATAAAATGAAAGAAAAAATTCAGACTTTTTCATGAATATTTATCGTTCAACGTTCCCACCATATACGAAGCCCTTAGGTTTTGGCATCAGCCGTTTCTGCTGTTGTCAGGCAACGTGCCACTCCTCTTACTTCCGCTTTTAACAGCCGATTGATATCTGGCAAGTAATTCGGGGTCATCAATCGAACCATGATGATGGATCTGCCGCCATTGTCCATCAATTAACTTATAAATTCTGGTTGTCCGAATTGCCAGATTAATCACTGTTTCGGGAGCACGAAATTCTCCACGCTCTCTGCCGACTGCATAGAATATGTCCCCAGCTTCGTGAATGGTATAATCATAGAATTCAACGTAGACTTTGGCAGGGCCTTTGAAGATACGTTCATATACATATTGGATTTCTTTCCATCCTCGTTTGATCCCGCCCAGCGGATTATCCATAGCTATTTCGTCTGTTTGAGCCCAGTTTTTTGACATCTTATCCAAATCTCGGCTATTAAAGGCATCGTAAAATTCGACTAAAGCTTGGAGAGGAGCTGATAAGCCCTTTTTATCTTCTCGACCTGTGACAGGTGTCTGTTCTGGCATAATTCCTGTGTTCATAAAAGTAAAAGGGGACGCTTCTATTTATTTAGCCTTTTGGGGCGCCCCCTTGCCCCTTTAAGATTTTTCACTTTAAACTTCTTCTCCATCCGGGCTACAAACTCTTCAGAACCTAAGAATCTTACATCTAAATTGATTTTCTCCATTACATTCTTAATTTGTTCCCTATAATCCCTTCGCCTCTTGAGTTCTGTTTTACCTAAATCAGTATATAGGGGATTGTAGTCAACTATACCATCCTTTTTACCATATGCATATACATTGTAGCTGGACCATTTGTAATCTTTTGGATCATTAACTATTCTTGCTTTCACTGGATTTAATTCAATATATCTCCCACATGTAATTAGATATTCATCTTTACTTATTAGTAAACTCTTATATCTACCCTGCCAAAGATGTCCACAATAACTGTACCTTTTCTTATAATGGTATAGATAAGCAAGGTTTATTTGCTTCATAAATCTTGGAAGATCTGTCTTTGATGTAATTTCTATTACCAAATGTACATGATTCAACATTAGGCAATAATGGTATAGCAAAAATCTATGCTCTTCTTTATATGCCTTTAACAAATCAAGGTATGTTTTATAATCTAAAGAATCCCTAAAAACCTTTTGTCTATTATTGCCTCTTGTTAGAATATGGACTATACCTTCTTCTGGCAGGATACGAAATATTCTTGGCATGTTTATATTTTATCAATGATAGAAGATTTATCAACTAAAAATAGAAGCGTCCCCTTTTACTTATTTAAACAAAGTAATTTGTTCCTGTAAAAACTGTTTAATTCTTCGCTCTGCTAAATTACAGTATTTTTTATCAATATCGTAAGCCACATATTTTCTATTGGTTTTTAATGCCGCAATGCAGGCAGAACCGCTTCCGGCAAAAGGGTCAAGTACAACCTCACTTTCAAATGTATAAAGTTGAATTAACCGATAAGGTAATTCTACCGGGAAAGGCGCAGGGTGTCCTACTTTTGTAGCCCGTTCTGCAGAAAATTTCCAGACACTTTTTGTAAATTCTAAAAATTCCTCTTTTGAAATAGTGCTCTTTCTATTGTATGGATTTGAATGGGTAAACGAATCTTTACAGAATATAAGTATATATTCATGTATGTCTCGCAATACTGGATTATTTGCCTTCAGATAACTTCCCCATGCAGTTGAAGGACTTACACTAGTCCCTTTATCCCAAAGTATTTCTCCTCTCATCATAAAACCAATATCATGCATATCTTCAATAATATAACTATGAAGTGGTAAATAAGGTTTCCTGCCTAAATTTGCCACATTTATGCATGCTCTTCCGCCCGGAACCAAAACCCTGTATGTTTCTTTGAACACTTGCTTTAATAAATTTCTATATTCTTTAAGAGATAAATTTTTATCATATTCTTTTCCAACGTTATAAGGTGGTGAAGTCACCATTAAGTGAACACTATTGTCTGGTAATTCGGTCATAGATTCGCTGCTTTTGCAAAATATTTTATTTACATACTGCTGATCAATTGGCTTCTCAATATATTCAATGTTCTTACCATTATTTAATCCTTCGTAAAGTTTACTATTGTAAAATTTTGATGAGTCATGATTAATCCTTCCGGGGGAGCCAAAAGCACTTGTTTTAGTACCATTTTTTCTCACATGAACTGGCATTTTAGTCTTCCCTCCACAGGTCGACCCATCTCTTAAATGAATTAAACTCTATTTTTGTTTTTTGCCAGTTTATTGCAATACTCTTGCTTTCCTTATCACTGACTAAATCTGTAAGAGCTTCTTTAGTAATTTCAACCCCTCGTGGATTTGTTCCGGCTTTTGGAAGTTTAATATAATTCTCTCTGCCTATTCTATCAAAAATCCGTTTTTGGACACCTAATGGGATATAATAGAATCTACCTGTATCGTCCCAGTTAATTTGAACAAGTAGAATATCGCAATGAGGATAATAGTCATCACTAAATTCTTTTGCTTTCTGGGCATCTACTGTCCATATAAGTTTAACTCCTCCAAAACTTTTACCAGTTATTGTTTTTATAGATACTGGTTTTCCAAACAGTTTTGTATCTACTTCCGGTTCTGTAATAGGAATTTCAGTTTCTACACTTGCCTCGCCAAATTTATAGATTAGTAAAGCAACTATTATTCTCTCACGAACCGAACCAACTTCCATTCCTGTTTTACCTGCTCTTGAGCTTTCTAATTCAGCAAGTTGGAACAAATAGGGCAAAAGTCTTTGAATCTTCTCTATAAGTTTTTTATCTTCAAATATTTCTATAAAACGGCCAGACATTCTTTATTCCTTTTCTTGTTAGGCAAATTATACATCTAACTCCCCTGCTTGTTAACCCTGAACCATTCATTGCGTTCGGGTGCAGGGCATGCACCTGAATACTGTGAAAGGTACATACCACTTCCTGGTGCAGTGGATAGTAAACTTTCTTTTAATATCTGCCTTAAACTCGTTTTTCCCTTTGCTGTCTTAAAATAACTTTCTCTCCGCATAGTATCTTCTTTTGAAAGATGACCTTCAAAATAGATAAGTTCTACAGGTAATCGTGATTTCGTAGAAATATTTTTACCCTGTTTATGTTCTTTAGTCCTACGTTCAAGATCGTTGGTAAAACCAATATAAAAGTTATTATCTTTTAAGCTTAAAAGGACATAAACGTAATAGAAATTCCGCATTATCCTCTTTTCTCCTTTATGGCTACGAACCATTCGCTACACTCAGGTTCATAGCATAAACCACTCTTTATAATGGCCTGCTATATACCCGAATGCGAAGCATGAGTGGTTTATGGCTCCGGCGGTAGGACTCGAACCTACAACCCTCCGGTTAACAGCCGGATGCTCCACCGTTGAGCTACGCCGGAATCAATATTTTAATATACTCCAATTCTTAAATATTATTCAAGAACTTTTTTATTCTTTGCTCCGGGCAATGCTAACATTTCTTCATCGTAAATCAAATTGCGCCCTTTATTATATTGTTAATCCCTTTTTATATAGATGCTCCTAAGCCTTCCAGGTCATAATAAACTCGCAGCAGTCGTCTCCCTGAGTCTGGCATTTGGTCTCCGCCACTTTTGCTTCTTTGTATCCGGAAAGTTCAATGAATTTTTCAATCCATCCTTCAATATTCTTGCAGTGGAATTTCCCGATGTTCGGAAATTCCCTGATATGCATTGCTGCCTTCCCGGGGAATATTTCTTTAACTTCCACGTCTCCGGTATCATAGTAACTGCCCCAGATATTCATTGCTCTTTTTATTATTATTGCCGGACTCTGAAAATGAACAAATGTCTTATAAACGCTCCCAAGATCGGTCTCTGCTGAAAGCTTTCCTATCTCTCTGGCAAGGGAAAAATCTCCTTTCCCGAAAATCTTATCCACAAGGTTCCCGAGATTTACATAGATGGAGTACGGGTACCATTCGGTTGACAGAATTCTTTTTGAGAATATCTCCCTGTCTTCCGGCGACAGCATTGTCAGAATTTCCTCAAGGTTTTGCCCTCGTTGTTTTGAGAATTTCTTAATGTATTTCACAAGCCCTATGATCGCTACGCCCTTGACATTTGACATAACCTTTCCTCCCTTTTCAGAATCTTATCACATAAATATTTGCCTATCAATCATAATAAGTTAATTTTCCGTGCATATTTCTTTATTCTGCATCGGGTTTTAAATAAAACCTCTCCCCCTTGCCAATGTCAGCACATCCACCCTTTTCGCCCCTGCCTTGATCAGCGCCCGTGCGGCTTCGTTTATCGTAAAACTGGTTGAGATAACATCGTCCACAAGTAATACAGCGCCTCTTGCTGTATTTACAATTTTCCCCGCTCTGAAAGCGCTACGGACATTCTTTTCCCTTTCTCCCCTTGCCAGGCCAACCTGCGACATGGTGTCTTTAGTTCTCTCCAGGGAAAACAGCCCAACAGGCGTTCCTGAGCGAATGGAAAGTTCCAGCGCAAGCATTTGGGACTGATTGAATTCCCTGCTTTTCAGTCTCTTCTGATGCAAAGGGACCGGTATTATGCGGTCATAATTACTAAAATCAAAGAATTCCCTGCCGCGCTGATACATAAGCCAGCCGAGCGGCCTGGCGAGGTGGAGAGCGGATGAATATTTGAATCTGTGCACTGCGTCCATCACTTTATTTTCATAAAAAAGCACGGCGCGGGCGGAGGAATAATATCTCCGCTCCATCAGACATTCACCGCAGCAGTGGTCCGCCTGCCAATCAACAGGAAAGGGCTTGCCACAGCATGTGCATAACGGCGATCTAACAAACTCAAGCCTGCTGAAGCACTCATCACATACAAGGGCATTGATGCTGTCCCCAACAATTTCATCGCAGAAGGGACATACATCCGGGAAGAATAATTTTGTTAAAGAATCGCGAACGGTCTTTATAAGTTTCATTTTTATATCTGTATATATTTATCGTGATTTTTCAAAGAAACTTTACAGCAAAAATGAAGGTTTTAAAAATTAAAAAACCGGACAATTAATTTTTATTATTTATTCTGCAGATAAATAAAAAATTCTCTGTTTCCGTCCTTTCCGGTGATTGGTGATTCAATTATGCCTTTTGAAATAAAGCCTGCATCCTTTGCAAACATCTCAATCTCTTTTATCACCCGCTGATGTTTATCGGGATCCCTTACAATTCCCCCTTTCCCAACCTCGAGCTTGCCAACCTCAAACTGCGGTTTAATCAGCGCAATAACCTCGCCATTCTGCGCAAGAAAATCCTTCGCCCTGGGCAATACAAGCCTGAGAGATATGAACGATACATCAACCGTTGCGAAGTTAATCAACTCGGGGATGGCTTCTTTTTTTAAATACCTGATGTTCTCTCTTTCAATAAGTATAACTCTTGCGTCATTCCTGAACTCCAGGGCAATGAGACCGTAACCCACGTCAATTGCATAAACTCTTTTAGCGCCATGCTCAAGAAGGCACTGCGTAAAACCGCCTGTTGAAGCGCCGACATCCATTGCAACCTTGCCGACGAGGTCAACGCCAAAAGCATTTATTGCCGCTTCCAGTTTTATACCACCGCGGCTTACGTATCTCTTTTCCTGTTTTAATTCTACATGGCTGTCAGAGCAAATCAGTTTGCCCGGTTTATCAACAAGCGTTCCGCTTACATAAACCTTTCCCTCCATAATCAGGGCTTGAGCCTTTTCCCTGCTCTGAATAAGTCCGCGTTCAAGAAGGAGCATATCCAATCTCTTTCGTTCCTTCATAACAAGCCACCGCAATCGGCAGACAAATGATTTTGTTTTTGATTTAAATTATACTGCAATTTTACCGGAATCGCATCCGTATGCCTTGTAACGCGCTCCTACTTAACACCCACAGAGATACGAAGATGTCCGAAAAACTCCTGGCACGACTTCGCTATACCTTCGGGATCCAATCCATATTTTTTTCTTATTATATCCTGCGGTCCCTGTTCAACAAATTCATCGGGAATACCGATTCTAAGAACCTTCGTATCCTGAATTCCGTGGTCTGCAAGGCACTCGCTTACAGCACTTCCAAACCCTCCGGAGAGAATATTCTCTTCAACAGTCACAATCATTCCTGTCTTTTTTGCCTGCTCTATAACCATTTCTTTGTCCAGTGGATTGACAAACCTCATATTTGCGACTCCCGCCTTTATGCCCCTCTCCTTCAGAATGTCTGCGGCAATCTCGGCATCGTGAACGAGGTGCCCTATTGCCAGAATGCATAGATCCCTGCCTTCCTTCAGCAGTTCCGCCCTCCCAATCTCAAGGATGCGGGGCGCACCCGAAATATCCATACCAAAACCGGTTCTGCGAGGGTATCTTATTGCACAGGGATTGTCTGAATTAACGGCTGTCTTCAGCATATCTCTCATTTCACCCTCGTCCTTTGGCGCCATAATAACAATATTAGGAATTGACCTCAGATAGGAAATATCAAATATCCCCTGATGCGTCTGTCCGTCTGCGCCAACAATGCCCGCTCTGTCCATTGCAAAAATAACCGGAAGATTCTGTAGACACACATCATGCAGGACCTGATCGTATGCTCTCTGAAGAAATGTGGAATAAATCGCCGCCACAGGCCTTAATCCCTGCGTAGCGAGGCCTGCGGCAAAGGTAATACCGTGCTGCTCCGCAATCCCAACATCATAAAACCTCTCAGGGAATTCCTTTGCAAAATCATCAAGCCCGGTGCCGCCGGGCATTGCGGCGGTAATTGCCACAATCCTCTTATCTTCTCTTGCGAGTTCAACCATTGTTTTCCCGAAAACAGATGTGAATGTCGGGGCGGAGGATTGGTGTTTAAGCGGCTTTCCAGTAGCGATGTCAAACGAATCAACGCCGTGCCAGAAATAGGGGTTCTTTTCTGCAAACTTATACCCCTTTCCCTTTTGAGTAAGCACATGGACAAATATGGGTCCATCCCATTTTTTAATATTTGAAAATGTTTCAATAAGTTCCGGGAAACTGTGACCATTTATGGGGCCTACATAATGGAATCCCAACCCCTCAAAGAGTATGCCGGGAGTGAAAAAGCTCTTAAAGGATTCCTCAGCTTTTCTCAGCAGATGGTAAATTTCATCTCCGTAGGTAGGCATTGTTTTTAAAAAATTCTTGACTCTGTACCGCATGGAGGTAAAGAATCTGCCTGTAAGCTTGCGGCTGAGAAATGATGACAGCCCGCCAACATTGGGCGCTATTGACATTCCATTATCGTTCAAAACAACAACGAGGTTCCGCTTTAAATGTCCTGCCTGATTTAACCCTTCAAATGAAATGCCGGCCGTAAGAGATCCATCACCTATAACAGCAATCGCTTTTCCGGGCTCCCCTTTAAGCTGCATGCCTTCAGCAATGCCAAGGGCCGCCGAAATGGAAGTTGAACTATGGCCGGTACCAAAAAAATCATAAGGTGATTCCTCCCTTCGGACAAACCCGGAGATGCCCTTATATTGCCTGAGGGTATGAAAAATATCCTTTCTTCCGGTAAGTAATTTATGGGAATACGCCTGATGCCCCACATCCCAGATTACCTTGTCCTGCGGAAGATCAAATATATAATAAAGCGCAATAGTAAGCTCAACCACGCCGAGGCTTGAAGCAAGATGCCCTCCCGTTTTTGACACGCAAGAGATTATCTCTTTACGAATTTCCTCAGCAAGAGTTGGAAGTTCTTTTGCATTCAACTGCTTTAGATCCGCTGGATACCGGATTTTATCAAAAAGTCTGTCCATTTATTCAACCTGCCTGTTTTTTACATACTCTGCAACCGCTATCAATGGCAGCGCCTTTCTGCCGAAACAGTCCAGTGAACTGACTGATTTATTAATATAATCTATAATCATTTTTTTTGCAACATTCATACCAAATCTTTTAGGAAGGCTCGTCTCCTCCTTCCCTGTATCAATAATATCATCGCTTAACTGGAAAGCCATTCCAAGAGCCCTGCCATATGCCTGCATTGCCTTGCGTTTTCTCCGGTCCCCGGATACAAGCATAATCCCGCTTGCAGTCGATGCCTCTATCAGCATTGCGGTTTTAAGCATGTTAATTTTTTTCATATCCGGGAGACTTTTCTCGCGGTCCCCCAGAACAACCTCCATTGCCTGTCCTCCTACCATACCCTTCCAGCCTGCAGATTCGCATACAAAGTGGATGGCTTCCGGAAGCCTTTTAGCTATACTGTCAGGATACAATGCCGGATTGCTCATAAATGAAAAAGCCTCTGTAAGCAGCGCATCTCCCGCAAGCACAGCGATTGCCTCGCCAAAAGTCCTGTGGCATGACGGTTTTCCCCTCCGGAAATCGTCATTGTCCATACATGGTAAATCGTCATGTATAAGCGAATAAGCATGGATCATCTCAATCCCGCAGGCAAAGGATATAACATCCAGGCCGTTACCGCCTGCTGCCTCTGCCGAAAGTATGCAGAGCAACGGTCTGAGTCTCTTTCCGCCGGGAAAGAGTGTGTATTTCATTGCTTCACTAATTTTTGAAATCTTTCCGTGTTTTTTTATGAAAATTTGCCCTAACTCAGAATTAATCCGGTTTTTCCATATTGACAAGTCTAAAGGTAAATTAAGTTCTGTAAATTTTTTAACTTTGGAAGCAACCTTCATGAATTCAAATGCATTCTATGGGCTCGCTTAAATATAAAACACAATCAAACATCGGACGGTCTTTGAAGGCGTATTCCTACGCATTCATCTTCTCTTCCTCCGGTACATACAGAATCCGCTGACAATGGGGGCAGGAAACAATATTTTCTCTTTTGAGCACCTGATTATAAATCTGCGGAGGAATGTTCATGTTGCAGCCGCAGCAAACATAATTTTTTGCCTCGGCAATCGCTATACCGTCCCTTTGTATTCTGATTCTTTCATACTTCTGAATAAGGGAACCGGAAAGGGTTTTTAGAATTTCGCTCCGTTTTGAATCGTTATTCTTTATCTTATTCCGCAGTTCTTCTATTTTCTCTATAAGACCTGTATTTTCTGAATTCCATATTTTAAAACTGTTATCATAATCTTCCTGCAGCGTTTTCAATTCCGCATCGCCCTTCTCAATCTCTTCAATTAACTGAAGCACTATATCCTCCTTTTCGGATATATCCTTCTTCGTCAGTGATATCTCCCTCATCAAAGCCTGGTATTCCCTACTGCTCTTTATCTCTTTAAGCCTGCCCTCCCACCGTTTTACCACTTCATCATCTGTTCTTATTTCACCCTCAACAATTTTTTTCCTAAGGTCCTTCTCTTTTATACTGTTTGACAGAATTTCTATCCGCTGTCTTGTCTCCTCTAATTCCCGAGCCTTTCCATCTATTTTTGCATTAATGTTATTAATCTCTTTGTTTACATCGCTCCACACAATATCAATATCCTGCAGTTCTTTCAAAGATCTCAACTGGGCATTCAAATCATTCTCCTTCACTTTTATTAGAATTGGGCCCACCCGGACTCGAACCAGGAACCAACCGGTTATGAGCCGGTAGCTCCACCATTGAGCTATGGGCCCTACCCTTCTGCAAAGTGTTTAATGTATTTGCTCCTTATAGGGTGCCTGAGTTTTCTCAAAGCCTTAGCTTCAATCTGCCTCACGCGCTCCCTTGTTACTTCAAAATCCTGACCTACTTCCTCAAGTGTATATTCTGCCTTCTCTCCTATTCCGAACCTCATCCTTATAACTTTTTCCTCTCTGGGCGTAAGGGACGCAAGAGCTCGCCTCAATCCATCAGAAAGATCCTTGTATACCACTGAATCCAGAGGCAGTGCAATGCTCTTATCTTCAATGAAGTCGCTCAGATGGCTGTCCTCATCTTCTCCGATGGGCATTTCAAGAGAAATAGGTTCCTTGGCAATCTTCAGTATCTTTCTTACTTTGTCAAGCGGCAGTTCCATCTTTTCAGCAATCTCTTCCGGGGACGGCTCTCTGCCAAGATCCTGAACGAGGTACCTTGATGTTCTGACCAACTTATTAATTGTCTCAATCATATGAACCGGTATTCTTATCGTCCTTGCTTGATCGGCGATAGCCCTGGTAATTGCCTGTCTGATCCACCATGTCGCATAAGTGGAAAACTTATAGCCGCGTTGATACTCAAATTTGTCCACAGCCTTCATAAGTCCGATGTTGCCCTCCTGAATAAGATCCAGGAAGTGCAGTCCTCTATTATTATATTTTTTTGCAATGCTAACTACAAGCCTCAGGTTCGCCTCTATAAGCTCTTTTTTAGCTCTGGAGGCTACCCTTTCCCCCTCCTGAATTTTATCAAACATCTCAACAAGATTATCGCAGATCATTCCTGCTTCGTTTTCAATAGCTGACATTTTTCTGAATCTTTCTTTTGCCTTTGCAAGGATCTCCTTTATATCCTGTTTTTTAAGTCTTGTTTTCTTATTTTTAATATGGTCGGCAAACCTCACAGACCTCCGGCCTGCCAACATCATTAATTCCTTAAAACTTAATCCGGTTTTACTCTCAATATCCCGGCTTTCGTTCTTCAATATATTGATCCTGTTTATCAGACCCCTTAATTTTAGGATGATTTTATCCACAAACCGTTTGTTAATCTCTATTTCTTTTAGTTTATCTACAATTTTTTCATTATATTTTAAAATCTTGGGATGGGGTAAACCGGCGCTCTTTGAATTTTTTTTAACTGAAGCGATTCTTGATAATGTAGCGTTCCTCTGTTCATAAATTTTCTTGATTTGTTTTATTATTTTCAGAATTCGTTCCCGTTGTTCATCGGTTTCTTCGTTTTCTCCTTCCTCATCTTCTACTTCCTTTGTTATTTCTCTGAGTTGAATACGGCCTTTCTCCAGCCTCTCCTTCATTGAAATAATATCTTTCACCGTAATATCAAGGTGAATAATAGCATCAAGCACCTGCATATCTCCCCTTTCAATCCGCTGGGAGATCTCAACCTCACCCTCTCTGGTAAGAAGGGAAACCCTGCCCATCTCTTTCAGATACATTCTGACAGGATCAATGCCGGTCCCCAGTCCCTTAAGGTCTATTTCCTCTGTTTCAGCATGGGAGAACTCGCCAGCAGGTTTTGATATTTTTATCTTATGATTGGAATCAAGGATTTCTACATCCTCTTCTCCAAATATATTCATTACCTCTTCAAGCTGGTCTCCGGAAATATCATCGTGGGGTATAATTTCAGAGGGTTCATCAATGTTCCTTACCCCGGGGTTGGAACCGTTTATATCGTTTATTTGGGATATTTTTTTCTTTCTTCCCATTTAATCTCCTTTTATACTGCTTTTTTTAATAATTCCTTTTTCTTCTTTACAAGGTTATGTTTCATTACAAGCAGGCCTTTCCATTCGTCTTCGTTTCCCGTCTGCTGTTTTCTGGAAAGTTCCAATGTCAGCCTTTTCTCCTCATCTTTTATCCTCTTTAATTCAAAAAATCTCGTAATGCTTTGAATGCTCGTCTTTGAATTATCTATCTGTTCACCCTCAAAAATAATCTTCACCACAATATTTCTGATCTTTTCATCTTGTATTTTCCCCAACAAGCTGTCAATATCCATCGCTTTTTCTTTAACATAAATCTCAAAAATTGCTTCGGCTATGGGGATTAATTCTGCGGATTCAAAATCTTTTATATAATTTCTGAGCGAGAGCATCTCTTCCGGACAGGTCAGCATTAAGTATATGAGCGTTTTTTCATTTTTATTCTGGGAGGTTAAAAAAACGGATGCATCTTCTTTCACGGTTATTTCCCTTGTTCCAAGCCTGTGCAGCACGGCCTGTTCCTTTACTCCAAATTTCTCTGCAACCTCTTTTACATAAATGGACCTTGTTACCGGATGAGACACCTTTGACAACAGGCGGAGAATTTCATCAATAGCTCCCGACTTTTTCCATGGATGGGGACCTGAGCGGCTTACCATATTATTAAGATAAAACTCCCAGAGCAACTGTGTATTCTTCAATTTTTCTGCAAACCCGCTCGCGCCCTCTCTTTTCACAAACGTATCCGGATCATCCCCCTGCGGGAGTTTAACTATGCAGGCATCTATGCCGCTGTCAAGGAAGAGCGGCAGAACCCGTTCCGATGCTCTCATGCCCGCATTATCGCTGTCAAAGAGCATGTATGCCCTTTTCACATACCCCTTTATACTGTTAATATGGTTTGCTGTCAGCGCAGTTCCCAGCGGCGCAAGCACATTATTTATTCCGGATTGAACCAGCGCAATAAGGTCAAAATATCCCTCCACAATAAAAACATCCCCTGTCCTGCGAACCTCCGGCCAGGTTATATTCATTCCGTAGAAAGTCCTTCCCTTCACAAAAACAGGCGTTTCCTGCGTATTCAGATATTTGGGCTCCTCATTGCCTAAAATTCTGCCACCGAACCCTGTTATATTCCCATCAATGTCCTGTATGGGGAAAATAATCCTCTTCCGAAAAACATCATAGTAGCCGCCGCTCTGCCTGGGGGCTATAAGACCCGCTTTCTCTGCCCACTCATTACTGATACCTTTCCCTGCAAAAAAGTTCGCCAGCCCGTTCCATTTATCAGGGGCATATCCTATTTTGAATAAATCAATTGTCTCCCGGTTTAATCCCCGCTCGTTCCTGATGTAATTCAGCGCTGTTTTGCCTTCAGGAGAGTTTATTATGGTCTGGAAATAACCTGCTGCCAAAGCGTTAATCTCGTATATCTGCGTCTTTAACTCTTTTTTCTTTGCCCCATCCTTTGTAAGCCGGCGCTTCGGCAGATCCACCCCTGTTTTTTTTGCAAGATGCTCAAGGGCATCCTGAAATGTCATGCCCTTTGCCTTCATAAGAAAGGTAAATATATTTCCGCCTGTTCCGCAGCCAAAACAGTAAAACAGCCCCTTGTCAGGACTCACAGAAAAGGACGGGCTTTTCTCCGCATGAAAGGGACAGAGTCCGAAGAAATTAGCGCCGCTCTTTTTGAGATGCACCACATCAGACACAATATCAAAAATGTTTACCCTGCTGACGATCTCCTGGATTTTATTGTCAAAATCTGCGTCCATAAATTAATTTCCTGCCATGTTATTGCGCTGTTTCATAAACTTCATCAGGAAGATGCTTCTTTGCCCCTCCTTATCCTCTTGAATCCCGAACACTCAATAATATTGAGTGGTTCGCCGTTTTCTATTTCATCCAGAATAATATTTAATCCCAGATTATCGCTGCCGATATGACCGGCAATTACTACATTAAGCATATGTTTTTTGGCCTCTTTTCTGTGTTCTTCCGACATATGCATGGTTACAACCGTCCCCACGCCTGCCTGGGAGAGCTTCTCAAACGATCTCTTGTTGCCGCTTGTGCCTCCTGTCATGTCCACAAATACCTTTCCTGTCCTGCTGTCTCTGCTGCCAAGTAAAATCTTGGGACCGTTTTGCGACATTTTTGAAATTTTATACTCCGGAACCTCCATAAGAATATCTATTACATCGGAAAGATACTGCGGTTTTTCTTTGTCAAAAATCCCCTGGAGAAACATTGCAACGCAGTTATCCGCCGGAGTATGAATGCATACAAACGGAATATTGAGAAGGCGCGCCGCGTCAACAGCGCGATTATGGTTCAGAGGCATGAGTTTTCTCTCCACTTCTTTTGCCCTCTCATCAAGAAGCGCATCAGCAACATTTATTGGAATGCCCAAAGCGGCAAGTATGTCCGCCTGCATCTTCATAACTTCATGCAGATTCACAAGCGCACTGCCGGCCGGATGGTGTGCTAAGCACAGGTCTATACTCCTGCCAGTCTGCCTTAATCTATCCGCAAGAAGAAGTTCGCCCGCATCAATGTCTATGCCGACAAGCACCGAATTAATTTCCGTTTCCTCTCCGCCAAAAAGAATCCTTGTATCGGCATACGGATTTGTCAGAGATTCATTATCAAAATATTCCTTTTCTGCTTTTGACAGTTTATCGTATTCCTTAGCAGTTTTTTTGAGGTTTGCCTCTACTGCTTTTCTGGTTCTTGGATCCCGTTCTATGCCCTTGTCAACAGCCTTACTGTAGAGATCCTTCAATTTCATAAAAAGATCTAATTCCCCTTTATCAGCCTATCGGTAACCAGGTTTTTCACAATTTCTCCCTCTGCCCTGCCTTTAGTCTTCAGCATAAGAATCTTCATAACCTTTCCCATGTCTTTGATATTAACCGCTCCTGATTCCATCACTGCTTCATCTACCAATTGCCTGAGGTCTGATTCACTGAGTCCGGGCGGAAGAAATTCCTGCAGAATTTTTAATTCATTTTCTTCTTTATCAACAAGGTCCTGCCTTTTCCCCTGCTTAAAAAATTCTATTGACTCTTTTCTCTGTTTGATTAATCGTGATACTACTAAAACAATCTCATCCTCTGATAAATCATGTCGTTTTGCATCTTCTTCGTATCGTATTGCAGATTTCAGTAATCTAAAAGTTGAAACTCTTCCAGGATCCCGCTGTTTCTGTGCTTTTGTTAATTCATCCTGAATCCGTTCTTTTAAGCCCATCTGTCCTTATCCCGTTCCCGCCTCGCCTTTCGCATAACTCTTTTTTTAGAAGCAAGTATCTTCCGTTTTTTTACCTCGCTCGGTTTTTCATAATACTCCCGTCGCTTCAATTCCGAAAGAATACCCGCCCGTTCCACAAGTTTTTTAAATCTTCTCAGAGCATTTTCAAATGGTTCGTCTTCCTTTACAATTACTATAGGCACTCCTTGTATCACCTCCTCTGAATAATCTTTAGAGTTTAACTCAAATTTTTAATGATGTCAAATCTTTTTTATGGTATTTTACCGATATGGGGCATTATCCAAAAATAGCGCTAATAATCGTGTCCCTTGCAGCAATAATCGCAACCGGTTGTCCAAAGCGGGCATTGATTCCCCTTTCCGAAAATGCGGTTGCCCAGATAACGCTGCAGGCACAAAGTCAATTTCATGCTGGCAACTATGAAAAATCCCTGGATATTATAACTAATATTACCGGGAGTATTCCCAAGCCCTATCTTGCTGACATTCATTATATCCGGGCCATGAACTACCACATGCAGAAGGAATGGGGGAATGCAGTGATGGCATGGGAAGAATTTCTGGTCCACCAAGGAATTCTGAGCGATTATGGATTATACTATCTTGCCGATTCACTGTTTAAAAAAAAGGATTATTTTCTGTCAAAGGAAATTCTGCGCACCCTACTGGAAAAATATCCCGATACCCGTTTCAAGTACGCCGCACAGATAAAGCAGGCGGAATTGCTTATTGCTATGGGACAAACAGATGAGGGGCTTGCCAGATACATGGCATTAATGGAATCAATTCCAGCCGATAATATTCCGGCTCTTAAATTATCCCTTGCAGAAACATATGACTATCTCGGAAAATCAGAGGAAGCAACAATTGCATACATGGATATTTACATCAGATTCCCAAACAGCGAAACATCTCTTAATTTGACGGAATTAATTAAAAATAAATTTACCGGAGATAAATCAACATTCGCACCCGTGCTGCAACTGAACCGAATACAGAACCTTGTAAACCTTTCGTTATTTGACCAGGCTCTGAAGGAATTAAATAACTTAAACATATCAGACCTTCCGGAAGAATATTTTAAAAAATATCTATATCTTAAAGCCCTGTCGGAATATAATCTGAGGCAGTATAATAGTGCTCTCAGTACGCTTGAGCTCGCCAGGGAGAAAAATATTGAGGATGCAGATATAATCTTCCTGCGCGGGAAAACGCTTTCCAGTCTTAAAAAAACAGATGCAGCAATAAAAGAATACGAGAGCATAATTTCAAAATACGGCAATAGCCAGTGGATTGACAATGCCTATTACAAAATTGGCGCCATTGCTGCCTCAGAAAACAATTTTAACGATGCGCTTCTCAGAATTAATCACCTGATTGATAACTACTCGGATAGCGACGCAATCATAGATGCTCTCTGGGCAAAGGTTTGGTATTCGTTCCTGGCCTCAAAAAGGGAGGATTCTTTATCAGCCCTAAAATCTCTGGCATCCAGAACCGACCTGCCAACGCTGGAAAGATACAAAGCAACATACTGGCTTGCCCGTTTCACAGAAGAAAGCAACTTCACCGAAGCGCAAAAGA
>Ga0209321_10001407_pt1 | contig 16446 bp, 8 predicted proteins | sample Rifsed16ft4_FD_184012 | JGI IMG/M metagenome (GOLD analysis project Ga0209321, IMG submission 184012) | Soil microbial communities from Rifle, Colorado, USA - sediment 16ft 4 - CSP-I_5_4 (version 2) | ecosystem: Environmental > Terrestrial > Deep subsurface > Rock core/Sediment | place: Rifle...
CGTCAACTTCGCGATCTTCTCGGAGAGCGCCGCCGGGGTCGAGCTATGTCTCATCGACGGCGACGGGTCCAGCGAGGTGGCGCGCATCGGGCTCACCGAGCACACCGACCAGATCTGGCACATCTATCTTCCCGAGGCCCGGCCCGGCCAGCGCTACGGCTACCGAGTTCACGGCCCCTACGAGCCGGAGCGCGGCCACCGCTTCAACCCGGCCAAGCTCCTCCTCGACCCCTACGGCAAGGCGATCGACGGCACCATCCGGTGGAACGACAGCCTGTTTGGCTACGAGGTCGGGCATCCCGACACCGACCTCAGGCGCGACGACCGCGACAGCGCGGCCGGCATGCCCAAGTCGGTGGTCATCGACCCCGCCTTCACGTGGGGCGCCGACCGGGCCCCACGCATCCCGTGGAACGAGAGCCTCATCTACGAGGTCCACGTCAAGGGCTTCACCGCCCGTCACCCAGAGGTGCCCAAGGCGCTCCGGGGCACCTACGCCGGGCTCAGCTGTCCGCCGACCGTCGAGTACCTCAAGGCGCTCGGGATCACCGCGGTGGAGCTGATGCCCATCCACCAGTTCGTCGCCGACAAGCATCTGATCGACCGCGGGTTGACCAACTATTGGGGCTACAATTCCATCGGTTTCTTCGCCCCCGACGTTCGCTACGCGGCGGGCGGCGGGCTCGGCCAGCAGGTGGTAGAGTTCAAGACCATGGTCAAGCAGCTCCACGATGTCGGGATCGAGGTCATCCTCGACGTGGTCTACAACCACACCGGTGAGGGCAGCCATCTCGGCCCCACGCTGTGCTTCCGCGGCATCGACAACGCCGCCTACTACCGGCTGTCCGCGGAGAACCGGCGCCACTACATCGACTACACGGGGTGCGGCAACACGCTCGACATGACACACCCCCGGGTCCTGCAGCTCATCATGGACAGCCTCCGCTACTGGGTCCTGGAGATGCACGTGGACGGCTTCCGCTTCGATCTGGCCTCGGCGTTGGCGCGGGAGCTGCACGACGTGGACCGCCTGAGCGCCTTTTTCGACATCATCCACCAGGATCCGGTGATCTCGCAGGTCAAGCTGATCGCCGAGCCCTGGGACCTCGGCGACGGCGGCTACCAGGTCGGCAATTTCCCGGTGCTGTGGGCGGAATGGAACGGCGAGTACCGCGACACGGTCCGCCGCTTCTGGAAGGGAGAGGAGGGACAGGCGGGCGCCCTCGGCTACCGGCTGACGGGAAGCAGCGACCTGTACGCGAGCAGCGGCCGCCGCCCCTACGCCAGCATCAACTTCGTGACCGCCCATGACGGCTTCACGCTCCACGACCTCGTGACCTACGACGGCAAGCACAACGAGGCCAACGGCGAGGACAACCGCGACGGGAGCGACCAGAACCTCTCCTGGAACTGCGGCGTCGAAGGCCCGACCGACGACCCTGCCGTCCTGGCCTTGCGCGGGCGCCAGATGCGCAACTTCCTCGGGACCCTCCTGCTCTCCCAGGGCGTGCCGATGCTCTGCGCCGGCGACGAGGTCGCGCGCACTCAACGCGGCAACAACAATCCGTACGCACAGGACAACGAGCTGAGCTGGTTCGACTGGCGCATCGACCGCGGGCCGCGCGATCTCCTGGCCTTCACCCGGACCCTGGTCCAGCTCCGCCGGACCCACCCCGTCCTCCGCCGCCGCCATTTCTTTCATGGCCGCCGGATCCGGGGCTCCGAGGTCAAGGACCTGTCCTGGTTCCGCCCCGACGGTCACGAGATGACCGACCAGGACTGGACCAATGCCCACACGCGATGCCTCGGCCTTCGCCTGTCCGGCGACGCGATCGACGAGGTGGACGCCCAGGGGCAGCCCATCGTGGACGACACCCTCCTCCTCCTCCTCAACGCCCATCACGAGCCCGCCGCCTTCGTGCTCCCCGCCTCCCGGCCCCGCGTGTACTGGCAGCCTCTTCTGGACACGCGCGCCGCCGACGGCCGCCCGAGCACCCATGCGCGTCGGGGCGGTGCGACCTATGCCCTGGCGGGTCGCTCGCTGGCCCTCCTCCGGCTGCGGCCCGAGGCGGGTCGCGCCACGCCGCCGGGGGCGCTCCGCCACAGCAGGAGACACCGCATGCCAGACACGGTCAGGATCCTCGTGGTCGACGACGACGCCGAGATGCGCGCCCTCCTGGTGGATGAGCTCCGCCACGAAGGCTACCAGCTGACCGAGGCGGCCGACGGCGCCGAGGCCGTGCTCGCGTGCCGCACGTCGGAATTCGACGTCATCCTGATGGACAAGAACATGCCCGGTCCGAGCGGCCTCGACCTCCTGCCCGGCTTCCGGCGGACATGTCCGCACGCGCATATCATCATGATGACGGCCTTCGGGGACGTGCCGTCCTACGTGGAGGCCGCCGAGAAGGGGGCCGCAGACTTCCTTTTCAAGCCGTTCCGCATCGAGGAGATGAAGGCGGCGATTCGCAAGGCGCTGACGCCGGATGCCCCTTCTCCGGCGTGAGATCCGGCCACGCCCGTGAAGCATCTCACCACCCGGCTGGCCGTCCTGCTCATGCTGGCGCTGATGACCATCACGGGCGTCTACGATTACGTGCGCCTCACGCGGGAACGCGACCGCCTCGTGGAGATCACGCGTACCGATCAGCGCATCTTCGCCGAGACGCTGGCGGTGGCGGTGCGGCGCAATGTCCGGTGGGGGCGCACCAACGAGGAGCTGGAGGAGCTGCTGGACGAGATCCGGTCGCGGCCCGGCCTCATCTGGGTGGCGATCTTCGACCCGAAGGGGCAAGTCATCGCAGCCAGCGTGGCCGAAGGCGCCGCGCCCCCCACCGGGGATGACGCCATCAGCCTGACCCTCCGCAGCGGGGCGCCGGCGTCGTCGCTCTTGGTGAGCGGCAAGGACCAGATCCTTCGCTACGTGCAGCCCTTCCGCTGGCCCGGCGGACGCACGGCCGCCGTGGAGGTGCGCCATAGCCTCGGCCAGTTGCAGCGGGACTTTGCCGCCGCAATCCGCGAGCGGATCGCCGCGCGCCTGGTGATCCTGGTCTTCTTCGTGCTCGCCATCGTCGCCATCACGCGCTGGAGCATCGCCCGTCCCATCCAGGCGCTCATCCGCACCGCCCGCGCCCTCGGCGGCGGCGACCTCACCCAGCGCATCGAGGTGAGGCGCGCCGACGAGCTGGGCGCGCTCGCGGAGGAGTTCAACCGCATGGCCGAGAACCTCCAGCACGCGCATCAGGCGCTGCTCGAGCAGTCGGAGGAGCGGCTCCGGCTCGAGCGGGAGGTGCAGCAGACGCAGAAGCTGGCGGCGGTCGGCATGCTGGCCGCCGAGGTCGCCCACGAGGTCGGCACCCCGCTCAACGTCGTGTCGGGGCGCGCCGAGGCGCTGGAGCGCGCCATCCCCCGGGACCATCCGGAGCGCCGCCATCTCGACGTGATCGCGCAGCAGACCGACCGCATCGCCGACATCATCCGCTCGCTCCTGGACTACACGCGCCCCCACCGCCCCGAGCTTCGGCCCGAGGCGGTGCCGCCCATCGTCGCGCGCGTGGCGAGCCTCCTGGAATCGCGCTACCGGACCAAGCGGACGCGGATCTCCGTCGAGCTGCCGGAGGACCTTCCGCGCGTGCTGGCCGACGCGGATCAGCTTCAGCAGTTGTTCCTCAACCTTCTCGGCAATGCCCTCGACGCCTCCCCGCCCGGCGCCGCGGTCCGGGTGACCGCCGGACCGGACCCCGTGCTGCCGGACGAGGACCGCGGCGAGATCGTGCGGGGCAAGGCGGACGCCCCGAGGCTAGTGGACATCCACATCATCGATCAGGGCCCGGGGATGACGGCCGAGGAGCTGGCGCACGTGTTCGAGCCGTTCTTCTCGACCAAGAAGCGCGGCCAGGGCACGGGCCTCGGCCTGCCGATCGTCGAGGAGATCATCCGTGCGCACCGGGGCGAGGTGGACCTGCTGAGCATTCCGGGTCGCGGCACCGAGGCGATCGTTCGGCTGCCGGTGGCGCCCGAAGACGCCGCGCCGGGCGGTTCCCACACGGAACGAGCCGAGGTGACCCCCGATGCCTCATGACGGTACAGACGGCACCGCGATGGAGCCGGCGGCTGCGCCGCGCATCCCGCTGGCGACCTACCGACTCCAGTTCAACCGTGGCTTCACGTTCGAGGACGCGGCGCGCCTCGTGCCCTATCTGGACGCGTTGGGCATCACCGACCTCTACGCGTCCTCCTACCTCGCCGCCCGCCCGGGCAGCCGGCACGGCTACGACATCGTGGACCACACCACGCTGAATCCCGAGATCGGCTCACCCGAGACCTATGACCGGATGGTCTCCGCGCTCCACGAGCGCCGGATGGGGCACATCCTCGACGTCGTGCCCAACCACATGGGAATCGCCGAAGGCGCCAATCGCTGGTGGAACGACGTGCTGGAAAACGGCCCCAGCTCCCCCTACGCCGAGTTCTTCGACATCGACTGGCAGCCGGTGGAGCGCCATCTCGCGAACAAGGTCCTTCTCCCCATCCTCGGCGACCAGTACGGACGGGTGCTGGAGAACCAGGAGCTGATCCTCGAGTTCGAGGGCGGGGCGTTCCGCATCCGCTACCACGACACCCGCCTGCCCGTCGAGCCGCGCTCCGCGACCATCGTCCTGAACCACGGCCTGCCATTCCTCGACGACGCCCTCGCGGCCGAAAGCCCGGCGCTGCAGGACTACCAGAGCATCATCACGGCGCTGGCCAACCTGCCCGGCGTGACCGACACGGCGCCCGAGCGAGTCCGGGAGAGGATGCGTGAAAAGGACGTCGTCCGCCGACGCCTGACCCAGCTCGTCGAATCGCATGCCGCGGTCCGGACGTGCCTCGACGAGACGCTGCGCGCGTTCAACGGCAAGCGCGGCGACCCGCGGAGCTTCGACCTCCTCGACCGCCTGCTCGCCGAGCAGACCTACCGCCTGGCCCACTGGCGCGTGGCCGGGGAAGAGATCAACTACCGGAGGTTCTTCGACGTCAACGAGCTCGCCGCTATCCGCATGGAGATCCCCGCGGTGTTCCGGGACACGCACCGGCTCATCCTCGAGCTCGTCGACGCAGGCAAGGTCACCGGCCTCAGGATCGATCATCCGGACGGGCTCTACGATCCGCGGCGCTATTTCCTGGCGCTGCAGCGCCAGCGGGTCGAGCAGCTCGCCCGGATGCGGCGGCCCGGCGACGGGGGGGCCGCCGAGGAGGCCCTGGCTGCCGCGGCCGGCGAGGTTGCCGCTGCCTTCGACGCCCGGTGTGCGGACGACCCGGCTCTCCCGGGGTGCCGCCCGCTCTATGTCATCGCCGAGAAGATCCTCGGCAAAGGGGAACGGCTCCCCGCGCGGTGGGCCATCCACGGAACGACCGGGTACGAGTTCCTCAACCTCGTGGGCGGGCTCTTCGTCGATTCCGCGAACGCCCGCGCGATGACCGCCGCCTACGCCGCGTCCACCGGCGAGCGCACCGCCTATGCCGACCTCGTCTACGAGTCCAAGAAGCTCATCCTGGAGGTCTCGATGTCGAGCGAGCTGAGCGTGCTCGGCCATGCCTTGAGCCGGCTCGCCGAGCGCAGCCGCTACTCACGCGACTTCCCCCGCAAGAGCTTGACCGACGCCCTCCGAGAGGTGATCGCCTGCTTCCCCCTCTACCGGACGTACATCGAGGACACGGGCCAGGAGGTGACGCTCCAGGACCGCGCGTGCATCGAGGTGGCGGCGGCGTTCGCCAAGCGGCGCAACCCCGCCACCAGCGTGTCGATCTTCGACTTCGTCCGCGACGTCCTGCTGCTTCGCGCGCCCGACACCGCCGACGACGAGTACCGGCGTGACCAGCGCGCGTTCGTCCAGAAGTTCCAGCAGCTGACCTCCCCGGTCATGGCCAAGGGGGTCGAGGACACCGCGTTCTATCGTTACAACCGCCTCGTCAGCCTCAACGAGGTCGGGGGCGACCCGGAGCAGTTCGGCATATCGGTGGACGACTTTCACAGACGGTGCGCCGCCCGCCAGGAGGCGTGGCCCGGCGCGCTGTCCGCGACGTCCACCCACGACACCAAGCGCGGCGAGGACGTGCGGGCGCGGATCCACGTCCTCTCGGAAGTGCCGCGCGCCTGGCGGGACGCCGTGCGTCGCTGGCACCGGTGGAATCGCCGCCATGCCTCCGTCCTCGAGGGCCGGCGGGCGCCCGAGCGCAACGAGGAGTACCTGCTCTATCAGACCCTGCTCGGGGCCTGGCCGCTCGGCACGCTCTCGGCCGATGAGCGCGCCGGCTTCACCGCCAGGATCCAGGCCTACATGGGCAAGGCCAGCAAGGAAGCCAAGGTCAACACGAGCTGGATCAATCCGAACGAGGCCTTCGACGAAGCGCTACGGCGCTTCATCGAGCGTGTCCTCGACCCCGTGGCGTCCCCGCGCTTCCTGGCCGACTTCGGCGCCTTCCGTGAGCCGCTGGCCGGCCTCGGAATGGTCAATAGCCTCGCTCACGTACTGCTCAAGATCACCGCGCCAGGCGTCCCCGACTTCTACCAGGGCACCGAGCTCTGGGACCTGAGCCTTGTCGACCCGGACAACCGGCGGCCTGTCGACTTCGCCACCCGCGCGCGCGCCCTCGCCGATTTCAGGGCCCGCGTCGAGTCCGGCGAGGCCGGGGGTCTCGCGCGAGAACTGGTCGAGGGCTGGGCGGACGGCCGCATCAAGCTCTACACCGTGCACCGCGCCCTCTCCTGCCGCCGGTCGGCGCCCGACCTCTTCCGGGCGGGCGAGTATCTGCCCCTGGCCACGGCAGGACGCCACGCCGCTCATGTGTGCGCATTTGCCCGGCACGCCGACTCCAGAACCGTCATCGTCGTCGTGCCGCGCCTGACCGCCCGTCTCACTGGCAACGGGGCCCGCCTGCCGCTCGGACCCTCGGTGTGGGCGGATACGCATGTCCTGGTCCCTGAGCGGATCGCCGCGGGCGTCTACGTCGACGTCTTCAGCGGCGCCGAGCACCGGAGCACGCCACACGAGGCCGTGGCCGCCCTGGCCGTCGCCGACCTGCTCGCCCATTTCCCCGTCGCGTTGCTCGAGCGCAAGGCATGATAACGCCCATGGCCATGACCACGAGCGTTCGGAGCGCGCGGGGCGACGTCCGCGCTGTGTGGATCGCCAACGTATGGCCGGAGCTGGACGCCGGCCGGTTCCCGGTCAAGCGGGTCGTCGGCGAGACCTTCGAGGTCAGCGCCGACATCCTGCGCGAGGGGCACGAGGCGCTGGCCGCCGTGCTCAAGTTCAGGCCGGTGAAGGACACATCCTGGCGGGAAGTGCCCATGGAACCGGTGGACAACGATCGCTGGGCGGGCCGCTTCCTCCTCGAGGAGAACACGCGCTATCTCTACACGATCGAGGCCTACCCGGATCCCTACCGGGCGTGGGCGGCGGACCTCCGCAAGCGGCTGGCCGCCGGCATGGAGGTGGCGAGCGAGCTCCTCGAGGGCGCGGCCCTGCTCCGGGCCGTGCTGCCGCGCGCGGCCGGGGCCGATCGCGCCCGGCTGGAGGAGCGGCTCGCCGATATCGACGCGGCGACGACCGCCACCCGGCGTGGGACACTCTTGCTCGACGAAGAGACCGCGGAGCTCGTGACACGCTATCCCGATCGAGGCGCCGCCATGCAGTACGACCGCGAGCTGGAGGTCGTCGTCGACCGCCCGCTCGCCCGTTTCGGCGCCTGGTACGAGATGTTCCCCCGCTCGCAAGGGCGCCTCCCCGGCCGGCACGGGACCTTCAAGGACTGCCTCGACCGCCTGCCGGACATCGCCGCCATGGGCTTCGACGTCCTGTACCTCCCGCCGATCCACCCCGTCGGGCTGAGCTTCCGCAAGGGCCGGAACAACAGCTCGACGGCGGGCCCGGACGACCCGGGGTCGCCGTGGGCCATCGGCAACGAGCACGGCGGTCACAAGGCGGTGGAGCCCTTGCTCGGCACCCTCGAGGACTTCCGGGAGCTCGTCCGGGCGGCGCGCGCGGCGGGGATGGAGGTCGCCCTCGACTACGCGCTGCAGTGCTCGCCCGACCACCCGTACGTCCGCCAGCACCCGGAGTGGTTCCATCGGCGGCCCGACGGGACGATCAAGTACGCGGAGAACCCGCCCAAGAAATATCAGGACATCTACCCGCTCAACTTCCACTGCCGGGACCGGGAGGCCCTCTGGGAGGAGCTGCGGAGCATCGTCCTCTTCTGGATCGACCAGGGCGTGCGGATCTTTCGCGTGGACAACCCGCATACCAAGCCCATCCCCTTCTGGGCCTGGCTGATCCGCGAGGTTCAGGCCGTCGCCCCCGACGTCATCTTCCTCGCCGAGGCCTTCACGCGGCCGAAACTGATGCAAGCCCTCGCCAAAGTCGGCTTCACCCAGTCGTACACGTACTTCACCTGGCGGAACTTCAAGGACGAGCTGGTCGCCTACCTCACCGAGCTGACGAAGACCGAGATGGCCGAGTACTTCCAGGCTAACTTCTTCACCAATACCCCCGACATCCTCCCGCCGATCCTTCAGCAGGGCGGGCGCCCCGCCTTCAAGATGCGCCTGGCGCTCGCCGCGACCCTGTCGTCCGCCTACGGAATCTACAGCGGCTACGAGCTGTGCGAGAATGCCGCACTGCCCGGCACCGAGGAATACCAGAACTCCGAGAAGTACGAGATCAGGGTCCGCGACTGGGACGCCCCCGGCCACATCAAGGACTACATCGCGCGCATCAACCACATCCGGCGCGACCGCCCCTCGCTGCAAGAGTCCCGCCACCTGCGCTTCTACCCGAGCGAGGACGACAGCATCCTCTTCTACGCCAAGCGGAGCGCGGACGGCGCCGATTTGGTCTGGGTCGCGGTCAACCTCGACCCCTTCGAAGCCCACGAGGCCCGGCTCGATCTGCCCATGGTCGAGCTCGGGCTGCCGCCCGATGGCCGCCTCGAGGTTCACGAGCTGATCACCGATCAGCGACAGCTCTGGCGCGGACCCGTCCACTCACTCCGCCTCGACCCGAGGCAGGAGCCCGCCGCCATCTTTCGCGTCACCGCCCTCCCTCACAAGGCGTTCGATGACCTCGGCTACTGAGCGCGCGGCCCGCGGACGGCGGCGGACGTGAGCGACCTCTGGTACAAGGACGCGATCTTCTACGAGCTGCACGTCAAGGCGTTCCAGGACGCCAACGGCGACGGCATCGGCGATTTCCGCGGGCTCGTCGAGCGGCTCGACTACGTCCAGGACTTGGGCGTGACCTGCCTCTGGCTCCTGCCCTTCTACCCCTCGCCGCTCAGGGACGACGGCTACGACATCGCCGACTACTGCGACATCGCCCCCGCCTACGGCAGCATGGCGGACTTCGAGGCGTTCCTGCGCGAGGCGCACCGGAGGGGGCTCCGGGTCATCGCCGACCTCGTCGTCAACCACACCTCCGACCAGCACCCGTGGTTCCAGGAGGCGCGCCGCGATCCGGCCTCGCCCAAGCGCGGCTACTACGTCTGGAGCGCCGACGACAAGCAGTACCGCGACGCCCGCATCATCTTCGTGGACACGGAGCGGTCCAACTGGACCTGGGACGAGGCCGCCGGCGCGTACTACTGGCACCGGTTCTTCAGCCACCAGCCGGATCTCAACTATGACAATCCTGCCGTCCAACTGGCGATGATGGACGTTATGTCGTTCTGGCTCGACAAGGGGCTCGACGGCTTTCGGTGCGATGCCGTCCCGTACCTCTTCGAGCGCGAGGGCACGAGCTGCGAGAACCTGCCCGAGTCCCACGCCTTCTTGAAGCGGCTGCGCACGGCCGTGGACGCGCGCTACCGCGACCGCGTCCTCCTCGCCGAGGCCAACCAGTGGCCCGAGGACGTGCGCCCCTATTTCGGCGACGGCGACGAGTTCCACATGGCCTTCCACTTCCCGCTGATGCCGCGCATGTTCATGGCCGTGCACGGCGCCGATCGCCGCCCGGTCACCGACATGTACCTGCACACCCCGGCGATCCCCGAGACCTGTCAGTGGTGCCTGTTCCTCAGGAACCACGACGAGCTGACGCTCGAGATGTGCACGAATCCCGAGCGGGACTACATGTACTACGCCTACGCGCAGGACCCGCTGATGAAGCTCAATATCGGGATCCGCCGCCGGCTCGCCCCGCTCGTGGACAACCACCGCGGCAAGCTCGAGCTGCTCCACGGCCTCCTCTTCTCGCTGCCCGGCACGCCCATCATCTACTACGGTGACGAGATCGGCATGGGCGACAACATCCACCTGGGCGATCGCAACGGCGTGCGGACGCCGATGCAGTGGTCCGCCGACCGCAACGCCGGGTTCTCCCGAGCGGACCCGGCACAACTCTACTGCCCCCTCATCACCGATCCCGTCTATGGCTACCCGGCGGTCAACGTCGAGGCGCAGCAACGCTCGTCCTTCTCGCTGTTGGCGTCGATGCGCAAGATGATCGCGACGCGGAAGACGACCCGGGTGTTCGGACGCGGGTCCCTGCGCTTCCTGCAGCCCGCCAACACTCGCGTGCTCGCATACGTGCGCGAGTCGCCGGGCGAGCGCGTGCTGGTGGTCGCCAACCTCGCCCAGTCCGCAGAACCGGTCGATCTGGATCTCAGCGCCTGGCGTGGGGCCGCGGTCGTCGAGATGCTCGGCGGCGCCCAGTTCCCTCCCGTCGGCGAGGGGCCTTACTTCCTGAGCCTGGCGCCCTGGGGCTTCTACTGGCTCCGGCTGATCCCACCGGGCTCCCCCGCACGGACCTCCTATGGAATCGAAGGCACGGCCATCTAGGCGCGGGCCCCAGACCCCCGGCGCGCTCGTCGAGGCAGCCGCGGTGGTGCTGGCACGCGACCTGCCCTCCCGGCGCTGGTTCGGCGACAAGGCGCGCGCGATCTCGGGCATCAGGCCGGTGGACCACGCGGGCCTGCCCGGCACCGGCGGCGTGCTCGCGCTCTTCCGGGTCGATTTCGCCACCGGGCCACCTGAGACGTACTGCGTCCCGATGGCAGGCGTCGCCGCCCGGCGGCGCGCGGGCGCCATCGCCGACGCCCTCGATGACCCCGCGTTCTGCGTGGCCCTGGTCGAGCAGATCCGCCTCGGCGGGGCGCTGCCGGGGCGCCACGGCCGCTTCCGCTTCAATGCCACCGCTGCGCTCGCCGACATCCTGCCCGGGACCCCCGCGGCCGCCACGCGCGTCGCGACCGAGCAGAGCAACACCTCCGTGGTCTTCGACGGGCGCGCCATCCTCAAGGTGTTCCGGAGACTCCAGCCGGGGCCGAACCCCGAGTTCGAGATCACGGACTTTCTCACGCGCGCGACGAGCTTTCGCGCCGCCCCGAGGCTGGCGGGATCCATCGAGTACGAGGCGGCCGGAGGGGAGCCGACCACCGTGGCCACGCTGCACGAGTTCGTGCCCAACCAGGGGGACGCGTGGACCGCCCTGCAGGCCCGGCTCGGCGAGTACTTCGCCGTCGCCGTCACCGGACCCGACGCGGGCGGCCCGCCCGATCCGGCGTTCGCGCGGGCGCTGGCGGCGGCGGACGCCAAGGAGGCGCGCACCCTCGGCGAGCTGACCGGCCGCCTCCACATGGCTCTCGCTTCGGCGACGGCCCCTCCGGCGATGGTCCCCGCGCCCGTCGATCCCGCCGACATCCGCGCCTGGCAGGACGGCATGCGAGCCCAGCTCGATCGGGTCCTGGCCGCGCTTGCCTCCGCGCTGGACCGCCTCCCGGCTGACCTCCGGGAGCTGGGGCGACAGGCTCTCGACCGGGCGCCCCAGCTGGCCGAGCGTTCGGCCGCGCTGCAGGCGCTGATCGAGGAGCCCGTGATGAAGATCCGCGTCCACGGCGACTACCACCTCGGCCAGGTCCTCAGGGCGGACAGCGGGTTCGTGATCGTGGACTTCGAGGGCGAGCCGACCCGGCCGCTTGCCGCGCGGCGCGCCACGGAGTGCGCGCTCAAGGACGTGGCCGGGATGCTGCGATCCTACGCCTATGCGGTGCGGGCCGCCATGCTGCGCGCCGCCGAGATCGGCGGAGGCGACTCCGGGCTCCTTGACCGGCTCCTCCCATGGGCGAATTCCTGGGAGGCGGGCGTGCGAGCCGCCTTCCTCGAGGGGTATCTCGCGGAGACGGAGCAGCGCGGGGCCGGCTTCCTGCCCCGGGGGCGCGAGGCGATCGAGTCCGTGCTCGACGCCTACGAGCTGGACAAGGTGGTCTACGAGCTCGACTACGAGCTCAACCACCGCCCGGGCTGGATCCGGATCCCGCTGGACGCGCTCCTCAGGGCAGCCGCGCCGACGCCCACCCCCGCGTTGTCCCTCCGGCGCACCGAAGGCCCGTTCCGATTCGTGGCCTGCGTCGAGCTGCGCGAGTTCGTCGGCGTCCGGGCTGAGGACGAGCGCCAGCTCATGGAGCTGATCGAGCAGGTCCCCCTGGACTCGATCTACTACCACACGCACGGGTTCTTCCTCCGGCACAAGTTCCTGGCCGGCATCTACCCCAACGACTTCGCCACCTGGGCCGCCGTGCACCTGCGCGATCAGGGGCTCGGGGAGCGGCTGGCCATGGTCGACCCCGCCGAGTTCGACAACCTCGAGGCGCTGCGCGACCAGCTGGTCTCGACCATCGACGAGCACTTGCGGCAGCTCCCGATCGTGCCGCGGATCGTCTCCGCGGAGCCGTTCGATTTCGTGCGCTCGCGCATCGTCGAGATCCCTACCGGGATCGAGGCGCACACGCTGGAGGAACTCCGCCAGGCGCTCCTGGAAGTGGATGTGAGCGCCATCTACTACCACCTGGTGGAGGCGCGGATGCGCCTCGGCCGCGGCCAGAACGACTTCGCCGCGTGGCTCGATCGTGGGCTCGGCCTCACCCACCTGGCCGCCCGTGTCCAGGACGTCAACCCGTACGGGAGCAGTCTGGAGCGCACGCGGGCGCGCATCATCGAGCGCTTGGACGAAGCCCTGGCCGAGGGCGCCGGCCCGTGATCCCCGCGCAGCTCGAGGCGTATCGCGACGTCGCGCCGAGGGGAACCATCGACCTGCTCCTCCGGCTCGCCGAGCGCGTGCGGGGGCGCCGGTTCCTGCATGTCAGCCCGAGCCGCTTCGGCGGCGGCCCCGCGGAGATCCTCCACCGGGCGATCCCGATCCTGCGTGACCTCGGTGTCGAGGCGGAGTGGGAAGTCATCGTCGGCAACCCCGACTTCTATGCCGCCGTCGCGCGCCTGGAGCGGAGCCTGGCGGGCCTCGACGGGACGATGACCGAGGCCGCCCTGCACGCCTGGGCGCAGGCAGCCGCCCGGAACGCCGCCGCGCTGCCCCTCGACGCCGATCTCGTGATGGTCCACGACCTCGCGCCGCTGCCCCTGGTGCGGCACCGCCCCCGCGCCGGGAAATGGGTGTGGCGATGCCACGGGGATCTGTCGCGGGCCTATCGGCGCGCCTGGTACCTCGTGCGCGCCGATCTCGAGCGCTACGACGCGGCGGTCTTCTCGCTGCCCAAGTTCGCCGCCGCCCTGCCCATCCCGACGTTGATCGTCCACCCGTCCATCGACCCGCTGAGCGAGAAGAATCGCGAGCTGCCCCGGTCCGAGATCGGGCAGATCCTGGATCGCCTCGGGGTCCCGCGCGACAAGCCCATCCTCCTCCAGGTAGCCCCGTACGCGCGAAGCAAGGATCCCGCGGGAGTCGTCCGGGCGTACCGGCTCGCCCGCAAGTACGTCGAGTGCCGCCTCGTCCTGGCGGGCTGGGGCGCCACCGACAACCCGGAAGGGCAGGGTGTCCTCGCGGAGGTCCACGAGGCGGCCCTCGGCGATCCTGACGTGCACACCCTCGTCCTCCCCCCCGACGCCGCCCTCGAGATCAACGCGCTCCAGCGCGCCGCCGCCGTCGTGATCCACCGGCCGCTCCACGAGGACTTCGGCCTCAGCGTGGCCGAGGCCATGTGGAAGGGCAAGCCGGTCGTCGGCAGCTCCGCCGGCGGTATCCCGGCGCAGATCATCCCGGAGGTGACCGGGTTCATCGTGACCTCCACCGAAGGGGCGGCGTTCAGGATCCGCCAGCTCCTCGAGAACCCCGAGCTCATGGCCCGGCTCGGCGGCGCCGCTCGGGAATACGTGCGCCGGACGTTCCTCATCACGCGGCACCTGGGCGATTACCTCGCGGTGCTCGCGAGCCTGACGCTCTGAGGACCTCGGATGCCATCAGCCACATCCCCGGAAGCCGCCGAGCTCCTGTCCGCCGAGTGCCACGCGGCGCTCGACGAGCTGGGATCGGTCGAGGTGCTGGTGGGAGTCCACGCCCTCAATCGGGCATCGCAGGTCACGCAGCTGCTCGAGACCGTCGACTCTGGGCTGCGCAAGCATTTCCCGTCGCGCCGAGCCGCCGTGCTCGTCGCCGACGGAGGGTCACAGGATGGCACCGCCGATATCCTGCGCGCCTGGTGCGGCGCCGATCAGCGGGAGCCGGCGCGCCGCCTGATCGAGCTCGCTCCGCCGATCCGGCCTGGCCACGCCGTCCTCGCCCTCCTGGCCGCGGCGCACCGTGTCGGCGCGCGCGGGATCGCCGTGCTCGACGCCGAGATGATCGGGGTCCAGGCGGACTGGGTCGCCGCCCTCATCGAGCCCGTGCTCGGCGGCGCCGCCGACTACGTCTCGCCCGCCTACTCGCGGGCCCCGTCGGAAGGCACCTTGACGACGAACCTGCTCGCGCCGCTCACGCGCGCGCTCTATGGAAAGCGGATCCAGCAGATCACGGGCGGCTGCTCAGCGTTCGCGGCTCCGTTCGTCGAGCGCTGCCTCCACGACTGGGTCGACGCCGACGCACCGCACCCGCACGGGACAGAAATCGCGCTGACCGTGGCGGCCCTCGCCTCGGGCGCGCGCGTGGCCGAGGCGCACCTCGGACGGCGCCTCGTCGATCCGGGCGTGCCCCAGCCCGATCTCGCCACCACCCTCGTCCGGACAGTCGGGCCCGTGTTCGCCCTCATGGAGCGCTCCCACGATGTGTGGGAGCAGACCCGGGGCAGCGTGGTCGTGCCCAGCTTCGGCGATGCCCCGGCCGTGCTGGTGGACACGCAGCGTCCCTCCGTCGAGCGGCTGGTCCGTGCCTTCGACCTCGGCATGAAGGACCTGCTGCCCATCTGGGAGCAGATCATGGCCGAGGAGACGCTCGGACAGCTCTACCCCCTGGCGCTGCTGGAACCGGAAGAGTTCGAGTTCCGGCCCGCGCTCTGGGCCCGGGTTGCCTCGGACTTCGCCGTGGCGCACCACGAGCGCCGGCTGGCCCGCGACCATCTGATCCGGGCCCTCACTCCCCTGTACCTCGGGCGCGTCGCTGCCTTTCTCCGGGAGGCCTGGGTCTCGTCTCCGGCAGCTCTCGTCGCCATCTTCGATCAGATCGGACGGGCGTTCGAGGTCGAGAAGGAACACCTCGCCGCCCGATGGAGGTAGCGCCATGCAGGATGCGTGGGCCGGGATCCTGATCGCTTCTTTCCGTGAGGTCGCTTACCGGCTGGCGAGCATAGCGCCGCGGCTCCTGGCCGCGCTGACGCTGGCGCTCGCAGGCTGGGCGCTGGCGGTGGTGGTGCGCCGCCTGACCGTCCGTCTGCTGCAGGCCGTGGACCTGGACGGGCGTTCCGCCCGCCAGGGCGTGACGGCTACTCTCGGGCGGGCCGGCATCCGCCGGTCGCCGTCCCAGCTGATCGGGCGCCTGGCTTTCTTGGTCATCTTCGCGATCGGGCTCTTGATGGCCATCGACGCCCTGGAGGTGCCGGCGGCGGTCGGGCTCGCACCGGTCGTCATCAAGTTCCTGCCCAACGTGCTCATCGCCGCGCTGGTCATGATCATCGGCTGGCTGCTCGCGAACTTCCTCGCCGAGGCCTTGCTGATCTTCATCGTCAACGCCCAGCTCGCCGGGGGCCCGGTGATGGCCGGAGCGCTGCGGTGGCTCGTCCTCCTCTTCACCGCCAGCGTGGCGCTCACCCAGCTCGGGATTGCCCGGGAGATGGTGCTCCTGGTGTTCGGAATCCTCTTCGGAGGGACCGTGCTCGGGCTCGCCCTCGCCTTCGGGCTCGGCGGTCGCAAGCTGGCCGAGGAGGCCCTCGAAAGCTGGCTCCGCAAACGGGAGCGAAACGCCGACGGTTCCGATGGCGTCTCTCATCTGTGAGCTCCGTGCTGGTGGAGACGCCACGCGTCGGGGTCCCGCCTGCCGACTCGCGGGGATGACGTGTCCTTGAGATATGGGCGCGTTCTACAGGTCGCTGAATCTACGCTGGAGGGTGCGCACCGAGACGCCGAGGATCTTGGCAGCCGCGCGCTTATCGCCCTGGACCTCCTCCAGCACGCGCCGGATGTACTGCCCCGCCATCTCGTCGAGCGTGGGGCGCAACGAGGAGGCGCCGGGCGCCAGGCTGAACTCG
>Ga0209321_10001409_pt1 | contig 16442 bp, 14 predicted proteins | sample Rifsed16ft4_FD_184012 | JGI IMG/M metagenome (GOLD analysis project Ga0209321, IMG submission 184012) | Soil microbial communities from Rifle, Colorado, USA - sediment 16ft 4 - CSP-I_5_4 (version 2) | ecosystem: Environmental > Terrestrial > Deep subsurface > Rock core/Sediment | place: Rifle...
AAGCCCTCTTCGAAGACACCTCTCTGCGCAATCGCCCTTCAACATACCGTTAACCGCGTAATGAAAGCAAACGGACTCACAGGTATCTTCAGCCTCGTCGTGGGAAAGGGATCGGTAGTCGGCGAACGGCTGATCAACGATAAACGGATCTCCCTGATTTCAGCGACCGGTTCAACAGCCATGGGCATGCGCGTCGCTGAGGCGGCTGCAAAACGATTGGCAAGGACGATCTTGGAGCTCGGCGGCAATAACGCAATCATTGTTGCGGAAGATGCGAATCTCGACCTGGCAGTTAGAGCCATACTCTTCGCGGCTGTTGGAACAGCCGGACAACGTTGCACAACAACCCGAAGAATCATCGCCCAGAAGAAGATCATCGAAGAGCTGACCACGCGGCTCGTGAAGGCTTATGCTCAGGTGCGCATTGGTGACCCGCTCGATCCAAACAGCGTGATGGGACCTTTGGTGGATCAGGACGCGGTCGACACGATGATGAAAGCACTTGAAGCCCTGCCTGGTCAAGGCGCCAAGATTACAGCGGGCGGCAGGAAAATCGACAGACCCGGCTGCTACGTAACACCGGCCATCGTACGCGTCCCAGGAAATACTCAACTCGTGTGCGAGGAGACATTCGCCCCGATCTTGTACATCATGTCCTATGAAACGATTGACGATGCAATTAGACTACACAACGAGGTGCCACAGGGGCTTTCATCAGCGATCTTCACGGAATCACTGAAGAAGGCGGAGAAGTTCCTGTCTGCGATAGGCAGTGACTGCGGAATCGCCAACGTGAACATCGGCACTTCCGGAGCCGAGATCGGCGGAGCCTTCGGAGGAGAGAAGGAAACCGGAGGCGGCAGGGAAGCAGGATCAGACGCTTGGAAACAATACATGCGACGCCAAACAACCACGATAAACTGGAGCGATCAGCTGCCTCTAGCTCAAGGGATCAAATTCGGGGAACAATAGCACAAAAGCCGAATTACTTCGATCCCTGTTTGCTGGCTTTGTGGTCAGGCTTCCAACTGCGGCTATGTTTCTACACTACATATTCCAGCCAGTGTTCATACTTCTGGTTCCTACCGCGCACGACATCCTCGTATGCGGCTTGAAATTTGCGTGTTACTGAATATTCCCCATTCCCCGACCTTTCATCCGTCAACTTCCCTCACTGGTGTGAGTTCGGCGGCAGTCCCACATAGAAAAAGTTCATCTGAGGTATAGAGCTCTTCTCGCGAGATCTCTATTCGTTTGCATTCGACGCCAACATCCCCGGCTAGCTGAATCACACTATCTCGGGTGATCCCTCTTAGTATACCGGCCGATGCAGGCGGCGTCGAAAGAATTCCACGCTTCACTCGAAAGACGTTCTCGCCAGTAGCCTCCGATACCATGCCACAGTTAGCTGAAGCTTTCGCCTGAGGCGGGAGGCTCAACCGATCGATACGACGCCACGATGAGACCATGCAACGGACGCCATTTTTCGCTTCATCTTTTCCGAGGTAGGCTTCCCATCGCCAGGCGTCAATGCCCAAATCGACCTTGTTTGGCAGAGGGTTCACGCCCATTTCCCCATAACCATAGAATGCAATGGATCGAATGTAGCATTGCTCCAGTCGGTTGGCCTTTACCGTAGCCTTAATTGCTTCGCCGATCTCGTCTGGGCCACAACGAAGATCCATCAGATAGATCTTTGCGCTGTTAACAAGCCTCCAAACGTGATCATATAGTCGGAAAATCGCAGGGCCGCGATCTGTCCTGTAACAACGCAGCCCCTCGAAAACAGCTGTCCCGTAGTGAAGTGCATGCGAAATGTATCTTCGCATCATCCCAGTCGAGTAGCTGACCATTAATCCAAATTTTGCTTGCCTTTTCCAACCAGCATTCCCTCCTCCCTAAGCAGCGGAGTCGAGCATTAAAGCGTGTAAGATCAGCAGAGCCGAGCCTCAGGGTAGGTTCTTCTTGAGAGGGTCTGAGGCAACGTCAGAATCATGAACCGATTCTGCAACAAGGATGAAGAAAACGCGCCTGAATTTGCCAAGACAACTGCTGTATGTCATTTGGCGGGAGTCACGCGATTGGTCTCACTTTCGTCTACTTAGCTGAGGCCTGTCTGGAGGTCACTAAGTAGTCTGTGGAGCTGGAGGTTCCAGCTCTTTTGCAAGCAACGGAATAACCGAGAACATATCAGCGACGATGCCGAAGGTGGCCACCTTGAATATCGGGGCCTCGGGATCCTTGTTTATGGCGATGATTTCTTTCGCAGTCCTGACACCCACAAGATGCTGTACTGCGCCCGATATACCCAGAGCCATGTACATCTTTGGGGAAATGACCCGGCCCGTCAGACCGATCTGTTGGGTATGTGGGAGCCAGCCTGCGTCCACCACTCCTCTCGAACCGCCGATTGCCGCCTTGAGCAGAGTTGCGAGGTGATTGACTATCCGCATGTTCTCGCTGCTACCTATGCCTCTCCCAACTCCAATCACCACCTCTGCCTCGTCCAGATTCCCGCTCTCTTCGGCGACCTCTCGCACTGTCCTCAACAGCGACTTGGTGAACGGTTTCGCTGAAATCCTAGGCTTGATGTATTCAACTGAAGGCGAGACTTTCCTTCCGGACTTGTTTGGTTTGACCATTCGAGGTCTCAGCGTGGCTAGCTGTGGGCGCGCAGTGGGTTGATGGATTACTGCCATCAGATTGCCACCAAAAGCAGGCCGGACCTGCACAAAACGCCCTGCCTCATCGATCTTTAGGTCAGTGCAATCTGCAGCCAAACCTACACCTAGCTTGGCTGCCAGCCTTGCCGCGACATCCCTTCCGTCGTAGGTTGCGGGAAACAAGATGGCGAAGGGTTTGCGCTGCTCTACAAGCGCACTTAGTACTTCGGAATAAGTCTCTGGAATGAAGTATCTTGTTTCCTCCCCAGCAACAAGGAGAATCTTGTCAGGCCCGTAGTCGACTAGAAGCCGTGACATATGCTCTAGTTGATGACCTATTATAACGACGACCAATTCTTGTCGGAGCGAATCAGCGAGCTGTCTCCCAATAGTGAGAAGCTCAAGCGTAACAGGAGCAAGTTTTCCTTCCTTTTCTTCTCCTATAACCCATATTCCAGTGCTGTTCTCATCGACCATCAAACGATCCTCTCCTTCTTCAACAGCTCTTTTAGAGTCGCCACTGCATTCGGCAGATTCTCTGAGGTCAGAATGGTACCTCCGCCGGTTCGATATTGAGGAGTGTAAACCTTGGTGACTTGTGTGCGCGAACCCGGAAGCCCTACCTCCTCTCGCTGCGCACCGATGTCCACAGCCTTCATGATTTCGACGTTCTTCTTCTTGGCGGCCATCTGATGAAGCAGAGTGGGAATCCTTGGAACATTTAGAGCCTTAGTTGCTGTGAGTAGGCACGGCATTGTGGCTCTAATTAACTGGTAGCCCTGCTCGGTCATTCTTTCCGCTGTAATTGATTTTGATTCCATCTCGACTTCAACTCGTTTCACGTATGAGATGTGCGGCATTCCCAAAAGTTCCGCGATCTCCGGACCGACCTGTGAAGTCTCCCCGTCGACAGCTTTCATTCCACATATGATCAGATCATAGCCGAGCTTCTGAATGGCCATGGCGAGTGTCTTTGCAGTGGCCCATGTGTCAGCCCCGGCAAAGAACACATCCGTGAGCAAGACAGCGCGGTCCACCCCCATCGCGAGGCATTTGAACAATGCCTCTTTTGCTTGGAGCGGCCCCATGCTGACCGCTGTAATTGTTCCACCGTGTTTCTCACGTATTCTCAGAGCCTCCTCGACAGCGAACTCATCAAACGGGTTCAGTATACTTGGCACGCCAGCCCGAACGAGCGTGTGAGTAACTTCGTCGATTCTGATCTCAGCTACGTCCGGGACTTGCTTAACGCAGACGACTATCCTCATGACAAGGCGACCTGAAACTGCAGACCTCGCTTGCTATGCTCAACGCTCTCGGTGAGCTTTGCCGTATAACTTGCCTTCGCACCCAAAGTACGAGGTCGTATATACAGTCCTTTTCCAGCAAATGCAAGTTACAGTTAACGAACGCAGGAAAAAATCTACGCTATCTGCACGTGGTCAATCTGGTAATATCGCTTGGCCAACATCCTAGTCTTATCGATTGTTCTTCCGTTCTTTCCGATTGCTAGAGCCTTGTCCTTGGGATCCACTTCAACTACGACGATTTTTCGATCGGGACGTTCCGTTATTCGGATCTCCTTCACCTTAGCCGGAGCGAGACAATTGCGTACGAGACCTTCCACCGTATCGCCGAACTCTACAACCTCGATTGGTTTTCCTGTCATCTTACGCAGCATATTGATGTTCTTGCCGCCTTTGCCTATTGCGAGCCCCATTTCCCCTGGCTTAGCGACGAAGATTATACGATCTCCTTCGCCATCGATTACACAATCGTTTGCTGTCGCGCCGGTTATGTTTTCGAATAGCGCTATGTAGCGCATCTCGTCTCCGCCGAGTCTAATTCGAGATGTACTCATGTTTTAGCGCGCTGCCAGTCTCAGTATTTCGGAATCACCCGGTTCTCGTATCGTTAGAACTGACACCACGAAAGGTTTCAGACATGCAGATCCCAAATCCACACTTGATCCCTGGTAGTTGTAGAGTGGTAGATCGGACTGCTTGGCGTATTGTATTATGTCCGATTTATGGGGTTCAGGGCAGTTGGAGGCCATTATCAGAAGCTTCGCCTTCGCGAATCTTGCCGCGTCCACAGCCTCTTTAATGCCGAACGAAACTTTGCCCGTCTTCACAGCAATCTGGATCTGCTTATTCACGTCGACCTTTGTGGTTTGCATTATTTCTTACCCTTCTCTGGCATAGACATGTAGACTTCGATGAGACCTGTTCCCATGGGCACCTGTTGTCCCACGATTACGTTTTCTGCAACACCCCTCAGAGTGTCTCGGGTGCCTTTGATGGCTGCATCGACGATTGTTGGGATGGTGATCTCGAAGGCAGCCTTTGCCAATGTGCTAGCTTTTTCACCGCTAACCCCATGCCTTCCCACTTGCAACACCTCTCCCGAGGCCGTCATTGCATCGGCGACCAGCATGACGTGACGGACGTCGACGTCTAACCCTTGCTCTTCTAGCACAGCCGTGGCCTCTTTGATTATCACGTTTCGGGCGGCCTCGATCCCAAGCACTTCAGCCACTTCGTGCATGTTGTTTGACGTAGTCCTAGCGGTATCAACGCCTTCTGTTTCAAGAGTTAGCTCCAGATTGGAGCCTTCAGTCCTGATGACCCATTCGCTCTTGTCGCCTGTCTTCTCCTCCATGACGAGAGCCCGCTTAACTTGTGGGATACCCTTGACGTGCATTAATGGTAGGCGTAGGACGAGTCTGTTGAATTGTGGGATGTCCATTTCTTGCGGCGTAATGTGAACGATCTTCCCTTCAACTTCGACTTTGCAGCCGCCTGGAGTTACAGCTGCTTTCACGTTTTTGAGAGTGACATCACGCTCTTTCATAGGTTCGGCGTTGAGGGTAACGAGTATGCGCATTTTTGTGATGTCTGATTCCAGCTTTGAAGCAATATCACCCAGGGCCGTGTGCGTAATGCTCGTCGCAACTTGCTGTGCCTTCTCACGACTGGCTCGATGTTTCTTGTCGAGGAAGACGACCATCATCGGAGTCGAAGGAATCTTACGTGCATCAACGATCTCAATCAATCTCGGAAGGCCGAGAGTGACGTTCTGTTCTCGCACACCTGCAAAGTGGAACGTCCTGAGCGTCATCTGAGTTCCAGGTTCACCTATTGACTGGGCTGAAACGATTCCTGCAGCTTCGCCCGGCTCTATCATAGATCTGCGATAGTTCTTGACCGCCTCCTTCACGGCCTCATCTACTCCTTTCCTCGTGAGCTTAGCCTCCAGTAGGCTCACCTTGAGTTGCTCGGCGAGACTTGGAGTAAGATCCTCTCTAACCTCTTCGATCTTCTTCTCAACGTATGACTTAGTTGCCTTGGCACCCTTCTCGATGGTGAGTTGAACTCGTTCAACTAGCCGTACGGTGTTTACAGCTTTTCCATGATCGCTCTTTGCGGTGTCAACACCATCTTCACCATACCTGAATTGTATGATGTCGCCTCTTGAGTCACGAACGGTGCCGTCGTACTCAACTCTGATGTGCTCAAGAGCGTTAATGAGCCTGCGCTGCATGTAACCGCTCTGCTGCGTTCTAACCGCTGTGTCAACGAGCCCTTCTCTGCCACCCATGGAGTGGAAGAAGAATTCAATCGGACTCAGCCCTTCCTGGTATGACGCATAGACGAAGCCTCTAGCTTCTGCACCCGCATCCCCCCTATCGAAGAAGGAGAGCGCTCTATCCCTGTATCCGCGTCTGATTCGTTGACCTCGAATCGACTGCTGTCCTACACTGGCGACCATTTGAGCGATGTTCAGCATCGAACCACGGGCACCAGTCTTAGTCATGATCACTCCTGCATTATCAGTCTCGGTCATCAAATACTGTTCTGCAAGTTCACCAGCTTGATCACGTGCTTTGGACAATTCATCCATTATGCGTAGCTCAAGGGATTCTTGTAGTGACCTGCCGGGTAACCTCTCCAGTGTGCCGGTCTTGTATTGCTCGATCAGATCTCTAACACGTTCTTCGGCTTTCTTGATGGCCTTCGATATTTTGTCTCGAACAGAATCTGAAATGTCGAGTTCGTTTATGCCGTAAGAGAAGCCTCTCAAGGTTATGAAACGATCTAGAAGCTTATTCAAGCTGTTCAGAAAGCTGCGTCCGGTTTCAGATCCGTAGTCCTTGACGATTCGATGGAAGAGACTTTCAGACCTCTCAGCGCCGATAGTATTCTTGTCTATGACACCTTGCAGGAGTCTTCCATCTTTGACGACAACTGTGCTACCGTCTTCTTTTGTGGTCATGCTGGATTTGGCCACGAAATTGAATCCCGGCGGGAGGAAAATGCTGAAGATTTGCTTTCCGCTCCACAACTCGACTGGTCTCTTAATTTCAGGAACAGGAATCTCGCCACTGAATCCAGCTGCAGTGAGCAACTTCCCAACTTCCTCTTTGGTGAGGTAAGTGGACTTTCTCGTTAGCAGATAAGCGGCTGTGAGCAGGTCGGTCTTGGCACCTATGATTGGACCTCCGTAACGCGGGGAAAGGATCTGGTCTTGCACCTGCATCAGCAATTTTGCTTCGGTCCTCGCCTCTTCGCCCTGCGGGACGTGAAGGTTCATTTCGTCTCCGTCAAAGTCGGCGTTGTAAGGCGGACAGACGCACGGGTTGAGCCGGAAGGTCTTGTAGGGCAGGACCTTCACTCTATGTGCCATTATCGACATTCGGTGTAGAGAGGGCTGCCGGTTGAAGAGGACAATATCTCCATCTCGAATATGTCGTTCAACGATGAAGCCGGGCTGAATCGCTTCGGCCAAGCTCTCGCGTTCAGTAACGAATTCGAGTCTAACTCTCCTTCCGTCTGGTCTCACTATGTACAGGGCGCCCGGATATTGATCGGGTCCGTTGCGAATGAGGTTTCGAAGTTCCTCAACGTTCCACGGTGTGACTCTCTCCGGAATTGTGAGCCTTTGAGCAACGTCCATCGGGACTCCAACTTCGTTAATATCGATGTTCGGGTCAGGCGAAATGACGGTCCTAGCCGAGAAATCTACGCGCTTTCCAGAGAGATTGCCTCTGAATCTTCCTTCCTTGCCTTTGAGGCGTTGACTGAGAGTTTTGAGCGCTCGGCCTGACCTATGTCGGGCAGGAGGCAAACCTGATACCTCGTTGTCGAAATATGTGGTTACGTGGTATTGGAGTAGCTCGTGAAGTTCTTGTATTATGTTGACTGGGACTCCGGATTCCAGCGATTCCTTCAGTTTCTGGTTGATTCTTATGATGTCAACGAGTTTGTGGGTTAGATCATCTTCAGAGCGGATGCCCGACTCGAGAGTAATTGATGGTCGAACAGTGACAGCGGGGACTGGCAGGACTTGAAGGATCATCCACTCGGGACGGGCCGTTGTGGGTTCCATTCCGAGAAGTCTGAGGTCGTCGTCGGGGATGCGTTCGAGGCGCTCTCGGATCTGGCTCGGGTTTAACCTGGAGGCACCTCCATCTATCATCTCGTGGAACGTCGTTGGCTTTCCATGCTCAATCGGGTATTGACGAGCTCCACAGTGAGGGCATTCCTGGCTCTTCTTGGCGTCTTTCATTACTGCCTCATAGAAAGTGGAAGGTACTTCGTTGAGCTGCTTCTGCTCCTTCTGCATGAGCTCATTGTATGCTTTGATTTTGTCGCCTGAGAGTAGAATACGTCCACAGTTGCGGCAAGTGACTTGAAGGAGCTTGTGAATCAATTTGGCGAAAGCCACGTGAACGACTGGTTCCGCGAGCTCGATAGCACCAAAATGGCCTGGGCATGCGGAGGCGGTGTTTCCGCAGGTTTTGCATTTTTGGCGAGGTTCAAGTGTGCCAAGGCGGCCGTCCATCAATCCGGAAACGATTGGGACCCCGTCTTCATCGTACGTGTCGGCAGTTTGAACTTCAACAGCGGATAGTTTTCTGATTTCGCTAGGTGATATGAGGGTGAAATGGATGCTGCCGATTATTTTGGTTGCTTCTTCTGGCATTGACATTCTAAGCACGCTCCGACACTTCTAGGCGCGGGGCCACACCGAGCGCCATTAGCTCTTGTAGAAGAAGCTTGAAGGCGTAAGACAACTGAACAGCAGAAATCACCGCTTTGTCCCCATCGATGCGACAGATGTACTTGTTCTGTTTCACGTCATGGTAGGCTAGCAGTCCGCATGTCTCGCAGACCATAACCGTGTATTTGTCTGACTCCTCCAGCAGTCGGTCTCTCAGCAAAGCTGATGCTCCATGGCCGATCAGGCAGTCTCGTTCCATTTCACCGAATCTGAGACCGCCTCCTCTCGCGCGGCCCTCTGTGGGCTGGCGGGTAAGCATTTGCACTTGCCCGCGAGCGCGCGCGTGCATCTTGTCTGAGACCATGTGGTGCAATTTCTGATAGTAGACGACGCCCATGAAGATGTCCGCGACAAGTTTTCGGCCGTCAACGCCATTATAGAGCACTTCACGGCCGCTGTGCTGGAAGCCTAGCTCGAGGAGCATTTCACGCAAAACGTCTGGTCTCTCATTGCTGAATGCGGTTCCGTCGACTGGTTCCCCTCTCAGACTGCCAACCTTACCCGCAACTGCCTCAACAAACTGGCCGATGGTCATTCGTGACGGTATCGCATGTGGGTTTATGATAACATCGGGGATGATACCTTGCTCTGTGAAAGGCATGTTCTCGTGCGGGATGAGTGTTCCGATGACCCCTTTCTGGCCATGTCTCGAAGCAAACTTGTCTCCCAGCTCGGGAATTCGTGTGTCACGCACTCGAGCTTTGACCAAGCGATTTCCTTCAATTGATTCACTCAGAAAGATCGCGTCGACGACGCCCTCCTCCGAGGGACGCATGCCAACGGATGAGTCTCGCTTGGTCGGGCCTTTTACTTCGAATTCTCGATATTCCTCAAGAAATCTTGGGGGACTAGTTCTTCCGATCAGTACAGTGTTGCCGGTGACATCTGATTCAACCGATATTACGCCGTCTTCTTCAAGGAGGCGGTAGTATCTGTCGCCCCTGTACCCGCGTATGCCGGCTTCAGGTACTTCGAACTTATCGCGGAGACCTCCCAAATATTGTCTACATTCGCCTTCGTAGACGCGGTAGAAGGTTGATCGGAAGAGACCTCTATCAACCGAGGATTTGTTGATTATGATAGCATCTTCCATATTGTAGCCTTGGTAGCACAACAGCGCAACAACACAGTTTTGTCCGGCTGGTCGGCTGTCGAAGCTTATGATGTCCATCGGTTTGGTTCTGACCACCGGGACCTGCGGGTAGTGAAGGAGGTGAGCCCGCGAATCGACGCGGTTCGCGTAGTTTACGCAGAACACGCCCAGGGCTTGCTTTGCCATAGCCGATTCGTACGCGTTTCGCGGGGACTGGTTATGTTCGGGGTATGGTATGAGCGAGGCTGCGATTCCTAGGATGGTGTACGGTGCAATCTCTAGGTGAGAGGTTCTTTCATTGATCCGACTGGGTGAGACTGCGATGAGCGCATTCTCTTCCTCATCTGCATCCAAGTATTCAATAATGCCGCGCTCTACCAAGTCTTCCCAACGCATCTCTCCACGTTGAACGGCCTCAACATGCTCTCGCGTGAGCTTTGGCTTACCATTCTCAACTATGATCAACGGCCTTCTTACTCGTCCTTGATCGCAGTTAAGGTAGAGCTCAGGCCTTCCGCCCTCAACTTGAGGAGGCGAGTATGCTACGTTCACCTCGGAGCTGATTTCCCCATTCCGACGCATGCGAATGAGTTCCGCGGTCAACTTGTCTGCGTCGCGGACATATCCGGCGATTAGTCCATCAACGAAGGCTTTGGCCCCAGTTTCACGCAACTTCCTGTCCGCTTCGTCAACCCCAATGACTCCCATCCGTCGTAGTTTGGATACGAATTCTCTAGAATCGACTCCGATGGAGATGACGGCGCTCAGGGAAAGGTTCTTCACAAGTCCACAGTTTGATCCTTCAGGCGTTTCACTTGGGCAGAGTCTTCCCCAATGGGTTGGGTGAAGGTCTCTGGCTTCGAGGTTAGGTTGGCTTCTGCTTAGTGGAGATTGGAGTCTGCGCAGATGACTCAGCGTTGACGCGAAGTTAGTTCGGTCAAGCAGTTGAGTAACGCCAACACGGCCGCGAACCCAATTGCCCGTAGCTATTGCGTGCTGGATTCGTTCGGTAATTATTCCGGGGCGGATGGCGTTGCTGATTGAGAGTTCGGCGTGTCTGCGGATCGTTATTCGTTCTAATTGATACTTGAGGTCGCGGATGAGGTTCCTGAATGATATTCTGAAAAGTTCGGCTAGCAATGAACCAGCGAGTTTGAGACGTTTGTTCGCATAATGATCCTTATCGTCTGGCTGCCTACGGGCGAGCTTCAGTTCTATTACACGACATCCAACCTCAGCGAGACAGGCAGCCTTCTCTTTTCTTTCTTCCGGATTGCGACCGATGTGCGGTAGAAAGTTCCTGTCAACTGAAGCCTCCGCTTTCTTCAGACGGTAATCTTCAACCTGCCCGGGCGCCAGCCTATTGCCGATATAAAGCAATGCATCCCTCTGGGTGACCACACCAACGGACTTCTCAAAAGTAGGGGCCAAGTAATTTTGCACGCTATCATCAGTCGAGATCATTTCGGCTATTTTGGAGTCTTCCTCGTAACCAAGTGCCTTCATCATCACTACGATCGGCACATCAGACGGGACACCGGGCATAGTAATGTAGATCGCACCGTCGGTTTTCAGAGTGACCTCGGTTCGTGCCCTGAAACCTACAGTTGTGGAGAAGATTTTCGCCTTGTAGGTCGGATGCACGCCGGTCTGTTCTTTGTCAGCGAGGATTTTGTTTGCTGCCAGATCCTCTAGTGCGACTACAACTCTCTCGGCCCCGTTGACAATGAAGTAGCCGCCTGGATCGAGTGGATCCTCGCCGATGCTAATTAGCTCGTCTTGAGTCATGCGAGAGAGAGGGCAGATCTTGGAGCGGAGCATGACCGGGAAGTCGCCGATGTAAACGATTTCGGTTTGACCTTCACGCTCTCCGATGACCGGCGTCATTTCCAGATGAAGGGGTGCGGCATATGTGAGATTACGGATTCTTGCCTCGGTTGGGAATATCTGCCGTTCGGAACCGTCAACTTCTGTCACTCGAGGCGTCCCAATTTCGATCTTGCCCAGCTTGATCTTTAGCGGGTAATCTTCGATCTCAATCGGGATCTCACCGGTCTCGTCAACTATTGCCTGCAGCCCAGTCTCTATGAATTCATTGTAAGAGTCAACATGCTGTCTAACTAATCCTTTCTCTTCTAGGAAGTGCTTGATCAAATCCCAGATTTGCGGACTTACCGTTGTGGTCGCAGTTAAAGCCATAGAATCACACTAACCATCAACAACATAACGATAAACGACAACTTCGCCCGCGGTGGGACTTTTTCGAGTTATGCGCAAAATATCTCCCATCTTTGCTCCCAGCACTTCAGCCGTTGGATCGCTCGTTCTGATGTATGGAAGTTGATAAGGCCTGATGTGGAACTCTTTCATCAGTTCCTCGGCCTCCTTCTTCGACAGCAGCTCATGCTTGGGGACGAGTTGATGGTCGAAAATATTGTATGACCTCTCCTTATCGTCATCTTTCAATCTAGGTGTTCTCTCCGCCAAGAAAAGATTCTTTCAGCCCTTAGTTAGAGCCTTCCCGAAACTTTCCCAACAAGCACCCTGACCCACGCTAATAAAGTTTGGGCCGGAAAAAGCGCTCCGCTAAATCAATCCGACGGCTGAATGGTCGAATTTCGAATCTCGAAGTTTCGATCCGTCCAATCCTATGTGTTTATGGCTATATTATCTTTGAGGAACCGACTCCACTCGACTAGATGCGAACGCTACTCACGGCGGTGTAAGAGAGTCGCACTCGATTGGTCCGTTGGCATAAGGACGATTTCGTTGATATTGACATGAGGAGGCCTTGTGACAGCGTAGAATACTGAATCAGCGATGTCATCAGGGGTCAAAGGAGTCAGACCCCGATACACTTGCGCCGCTCGTTCCACGTCACCCCGAAAACGTACTTGGGAGAACTCGGTTTCAACCAAACCTGGGCTTATCGTTGTTACGCGAATCGGGGAGCCATGCAAATCCTGCTTCAGTCCGTCTGAAATTACTCTCACCGCGGCCTTGGACGCGCAATAGACATTGCCGCGAGGATAAGTCTGCAACCCGGCGATCGATGCGATGTTCACTACATGTCCCTTTCCACGAGTCACCATCCCGGGAACCACCAAACGTGTGACGTAGAGAAGCCCCTTGATGTTGCTGTCAATCATCTCTTCCCAGTCTTCTATGTATCCTTCGTGAAGCTTGTCAAAACCACGCGCCAGACCAGCATTGTTGATAAGCACATCTACCGCTTCCCAATCCCTAGGCAGCTGCTCAATCCCAACCTTGACTTCAGTTCGGTTGCGGACATCAAATGGCCGGATTAGAAATGTCGTGTGGAACTGTTTGTTGAGTTCCCCAGCAAGAGCTTCCAAACGGTCTTTTCGCCGAGCATTCAGAATGAGTCTTGCACCATTAGCGGCGAAGATCCTTGCGCACGCCGCGCCGATACCGCTACTCGCCCCCGTGATCAGAATGACTTCGTCCTTTAGCGACTTCAATTTAGACCGCACGAAAATGTAGGCTCTGATATGAAAACTCGGCTGTTCGATATTCTACATTTCAGTATAGAGACTAAGCACGGCAATCCTATACGCAATATTCGAATCTTCGAATATTCGGCGAATGGCATGTTGTCACCGACTACCCAACGGGTCTTACAGCTACAGGCAGGCATCTGCAAGGTCCTTTCCAATCCGAAACGGCTACAGATCCTGCATGAGCTACGGTCTGGGGAGATGACGGTCAATGAACTAGCGCAATCCACCGCAATGAGGCAGGCGAACGTATCGCAGCACTTGGCACTGATGCGCCTTCGTAAGATGGTAACCGAAAGGCGGGTAGGGAACACTGTGTTCTACCGAATCTCGGATAGGCGCATCAACAATGCTTGCGATATTATGCAAACCGTTCTGCTCGATCAGGCCAACGCAGACTCCAAGTTGGTACGGATGGTAACAGCGACCAGTCGTTAAATGGAGATAAAAGAAAGATGCAAACTCTACAAGGGAAAACTGTTGAGCAGTTGAAACGAAACAAGCTTGTCATTGTTTGTTCGAAAGGCAGCTTGGACATGGCCTATCCGCCGTTGATGTTGGCTACCACGGCCGCGGCGATGGGCATGGAGGTACACCTGTACTTCACCTTCTGGGGCATGAACATGATCACGAAAAAGACCATTAACTCGCTGAAGATCTCACCGGTGGGCAACCCAGCTCTACCAATGCCAAACATACTCGGAATGATTCCGGGAATGAGCAGCATGGTCACGTCCATGATGCAAAAGAAGATGACGAAAATGAAGATGCCCAGCATCAGAGAAATGATCGCGACTGCAAAAGAGGGCGGCGTGAAGTTCCACGCGTGCTCACCTTCAATGAACATGATGGGCCTCAAAAGGGAAGACCTGATACCAGAAGTTGATGACATCATTGGCGCCACAACGTACCTTGACTTGGCTTCAGAGGACGCGATAACGCTCTTCGTATAGCCGGGGTAACGTAACATGACAACTTCTGAAGCTACCGCAAAACCAACAACCGTGGTTGATTCACGCGGAACAATGTGTCCAGGACCGATCACCGACCTTTTCAAAGCCTACCGTCACGCGAATGTCGGCGATGTGATCGAGCTACTAGCAACGGACCCAGCAGCGAAGAGCGACACACAAGCCTGGGCGAAGCGAAGCGGAAACGAAATCTTAGCCATCATCGACGAACCTGACCACGTCAGAATTCAGGTTCGCATTGTCAAGAAGGGCAGATAGCCGGCGCTCCTTGAGATGACCGAATCAACAAGAAACATCATCGTGGTTGGCGGCGGGACAGGCGGAACGCTAGCCGCCAACCTACTTGCGAAGCACCTTGGAGACGAGATTCGTTCGGGCAGCATCAGGATTCATCTTGTCTCAGGTGCCCGGGCGCACATATTCCAGCCGGCATACCTGCACGTCGCATTCAAGAATCAGAATCCAAAGGACATCGTCCACGACGAAAGAACGCTACTTCGACAAGAGGTTGATTTGATCGAGAATGATGCTGTGAAACTCGATCTAACTACACAGGAAGTCGCGTTTGCCTCGGGACAGAAACTCGGTTATGATTATCTGATCATTGCTACCGGCAGTGTTCCCAATCCTGAGGCAATTCCGGGGCTCAAAGATGCGGGTCTAAACTTTCACACGAGTCCAGAGGAGTCGCAGAAGATCTGGAATGCAATCGAGCAATTCGACGGAGGGCACGTAGTCATCGGAATTGCCGGCGTCCCACACAAATGTCCTCCTTCACCAAACGAAGCCGCCTTCCTAGCGGACGATTACTTTAGAAAGCGCGGAGTCCGCGACAAGGTGAAAGTGAGTTTCTTAACGCCTTACCCTCGTCCTTATCCTGCTGAGCCAATGTCGAAAGTTGTGGAACCGCGCTTCGAAAAGAGAGGTATTGAAGTTGTTACATTCTTCAACGTCGAATCGGTCGATCCGGCTAAGCGCGAAATCTATTCGCTCGAAGGAGAATCTCTCACGTACGATCTGTTGATCATGGTACCTCCCCATAGAGGTGCAGATGTGGTTATCAAATCGGGCATTGGCGATGCTGATGGCTGGATACCCACTGACAAGAATACGATGAGGATTCAGGGGCATGAAAATGCATACGCCATAGGGGACGCTACTAACATCCCAATCTCCAAGACTGGTGTTACTGCACATCTCGAAGCTATTGTAGCCACAAACAACATTGTTTCCTCGATTCGTGGAAGAGGAGAGCTGTACAAGTATAACGGTCGAATCAACTGTCCATTCGAGATGGGTTCTGGCCAAGCGTCTTTCGTTGTGGGCTCCTACGATATGCCCGTGAAAGGGATACAGCCCTCGCGAGCCCGCTATGCCATGAAGAAAGCATTCGCTCGCTTCTACTGGAGAACACTTTCAGGAAGCTGGGATTGGCTTCTCAATGCATACTTCGGCAAGACACACGAAATCGTGAAGCCATAGAAGGTGAGACTGGTTTGGAAGTTTCAGCTAAACTGCAATGGGTTGAAGGCATGAAATTCAACGCAGAAGCTGGAGGCCGCAAAATAGAATTGAACTCAGCGGACGATATGGGACGTGCCTTCACGCCCATGGAACTCTTTCTAGTGGCCTTGAGCGGATGTACGGCGATGGACTTTCAGTGGATAATGAACAAACAGAGACAGCACTTGGACAGGTTAGAGATATCAGTCCGTGGGAAGCGGCGAGATGAGGACCCACGGTACTATGAGAGGATCGACCTCAACTACACAGTTGTCGGCCAGAATGTCCGAAAGGAAGCAGTCGAACGGGCAATCCGACTCTCTCAGGAAAAATATTGCTCGGTTCGAGCGATGCTCAAAGACTCCATAAGGCTGAACATAAGCTGTACAATATCGAAGGGAGACGGCGGCCCTAAGAAGTTCATATACGAAGCCCCCATGCCAGCTTCGAGCACTGGTCTTCCAGACCGCTGAGCTCGCGGTCAATCGTTTCCCATACATTGTAATTCACTGTCCGTCCATCCGGAGACCAGAGTTCAAACGCTGACCTTGCCATCACGCATGTCAATCGGTTTTTTCTATCCGCTTGAGGTGGACTATGATGACTTGCCATGGGCAGCCCTAAGATGGTC
>Ga0209321_10001412_pt1 | contig 16434 bp, 13 predicted proteins | sample Rifsed16ft4_FD_184012 | JGI IMG/M metagenome (GOLD analysis project Ga0209321, IMG submission 184012) | Soil microbial communities from Rifle, Colorado, USA - sediment 16ft 4 - CSP-I_5_4 (version 2) | ecosystem: Environmental > Terrestrial > Deep subsurface > Rock core/Sediment | place: Rifle...
GCACCCGAGCCTGCGCGCGGGGCAGCGGGTGTATTTCTACTGAGACGTCAGACGGCAGACATCAGACATCAGACGTCAGACATCAGACGGCAGAGGGGAGACCGGAGAGGACGGACGGGGAATGACAACCGGCGGGTCGGAGAGGGCGGTCACGAGGTTCTTCGCCACGGGCGGCGCCGCGGCGTGGGCCACGACGCTCGTGGTGCCGCTCCTCGCCGCCCTGAGCGCGTGGCTCGTCGCCGACGTCGCGAACGTGCGCTTCCGCCGCGACGTCTCCCGGATGGCGTTCAACGACAACCTCGAGCTGCTCGACAACCTGCGAAAGCAGGTCGGCGCCTCGCGCGACACGCTGCGCCAGGTGCTCTCGACGGCGCTCGACACGTCGAGCGACCGGCCGTACCTCGTGGTGAGCATCGCGGACAACCGGCTCTGGTACAAGCGCGGGCAGGAGGTGCTTTTCACGACGCGCGTCGCCACGGGCACGGGGAAGTTCCTCGAGCGCGCGGGCGGCCAGCGATGGAAGTTCGAGACCCCGCGCGGCCGGCTCGTGGTCGAGCGCAAGGACGTCGAACCCGCGTGGGTGCCGCCTGACTGGCACTACGTCGAGACCGCGAACGCGCGTGGCCTTCGCGTCGTCCGGCTCGAGCGCGGAAGGAAGATTGCCGGCGCCGCGGGCGCCGTCGTGACGGTCGAGGGCAACGACGTCGTGACGCGCTTCCCCGACGGCCGCGAGGTGCCTTTCGAGGTGCACGAGGGGCAGGAGATCCGCATCGGCCGCCTCCTCGTCATCCCGCCGTTCGGCACGAACCAGCGCAAGTATCTCGGAACGCTGGGGAGCAACCGGCTGTATCTGGGTGACGGCTACGGCATCCACGGCACGGACGTGCCGGCGTCCATCGGGCGGGCGGCGAGTCACGGGTGTGTCCGTGTGCGGAACGAAGACGCGGAGCTGCTCTTCCGGATCGTCCCGCTGGGGACGGCGGTGTATATCTACTGACCGGCAGGGACAAGGGACAAGAACGAGGGACAAGGGACAAGGATCAGGGAACAGGGAACAGGGAACAGGGACGAGGAGCGAATGAGCGAAACGAGGCGAGGCGTGTCGAGGCGACAGCGGACAGACGGGTGGTCGTTCGCGCGCATCGCCATCCTGGGCGCGACGACGATCGGCGGAGCCGTTGCGCTCGTGTCGCACCCGCCGGGCGCGCTGCTCGCCTCGTCCTCCGAGGAGGCGACGGCCGTGGAACGACGGCCGTTCGCGCCGGCGCCGCCCGGCGTGTTCGGCGCGAGCGGCGATGTGCGGCTTCAGCTCCGGATGCCCGGCGAGCTCTTCGACTATCCGCTCACGCTCCAGGGCGCGGGCGGGCGCACCGAGTACCAGTGGCTCCGGGCCGAGGACTCGCTCGCGGTCGTGCCGCCGCGCATGCTCCTCGGCGCCACCGTCGCCGCGCCCGTGCGCGCCGGCTTCTACCGTCTCGCGGTCACGCAGGCCGACGGCCGGCGCGTCGTGGACTCGATTCTCGTCGGCGTTCTCGTTCCCTTCACGGCCAAACTCGGCTCGACGCTCAACGGCTATCGCATCGGCCGCTGGCAGTGGGAGCGCACGCGCGACGCGTCCGCCCCGCCACCCCGGGGATTCGTCGAAGTGCGGGCCGAGGACGTCGAGCTTCCCGTGAGTACCCACTTCCGGCTCGCCGACTTCCTCACCCACGACGGACAGGAGACGTGGCCGCGCTATCTCGCACTCGATCCCCGCATCCTCGACAAGGTCGAGCTCGTCCTGCGTTACCTCGGCGGGCGTGACCGTGACATCTCCGTGGATCTGCACTCGGGCTTCCGCACGCCGCTCTACAATCTCCGTGTGCCGCGCTCGGCGAGCGACAGCCGGCACCAGTATGGCGACGCCGCGGACCTCGCGATTGACGCCGACGGGGACGGCCGCGTCACCGACCTCGACGGGCTCGCCGTCTCGCACGCGGTGGAGGTGGTCGAGCGCGCGCATCCCGAGCTGGTCGGCGGGCTCGGGCTGTACGGAAACTCCGGCGCCGGGACGTACGTTCACATAGATGTGCGGGGTGCCCGCAAGCGGTGGAGGGGATGACCGATGAATGAGTTCATGAGGGAGCGGCTGCTGCGTCGTCTCGAGACGCTCTCCGACGAGCGGCTCTACCAGGTGCTCGACTACGTCGAGTTCCTGGAATCGAAATACGCCGAGCGCAAGCCGGCCCCGCCCAACGTCTTCCAGCGGTTCGCGGAGGGCGTCGAGGACACGATGCGCGCCGGACGCGTCTCCGCCTCGACCGTCGCGCAGGCCATGGATCTGATGAGCAAGGCGATGGGCGTGCTCAGCGGCGTCGCCGCGGCGGGGAAGTCGGTGGCGTCCGAGCTGGTGGGGACGCGGGAACGGCAGGGGCAGGGACAAGGGACAAGTGAGAGGGACAAGGAACGACAGGGACAAGGGACGAGTGAGAGGGACAAGGGACGAGGAACCGCCGCCAGAGGTGAGGGTTCAGGTGACAGGGGTCAGGGCCCTGACGCCTGATCCTGTGCCCCGCGTGCTGATGGAGGTGCCTTGTTCCCCGTCCCTCTCACTTGTTCCTGGTCCCTGCCATATTACATTCCACCATGGGCCCCTCAACCCGCCCCAAGCCGCATGAACGCAGCAGGCCCGCGCCGGAGACCACCGGGAGCGGGCCTTCGCGCATGAAGGCTCCTCCTCCCGGCGGACCGCGCATCGGCGCCGACGACGCGCTGACGTTCGACGACGTCCTGCTCGTCCCGCGACACTCGACGACCCACCCGAAGGACGTCGGCACGACGTCGCGCTTCTCGCGCGGCATCGCGCTCAACGTTCCGCTCGTCTCGGCGGCGATGGACACGGTCACCGAGAGCGAGATGGCGATCGCGATGGCGCGCGCGGGCGGCATCGGCGTGCTCCACAAGAACATGTCCATTGATCGCCAGGCGGCGGAGGTGGACCGGGTCAAGCGCTCCGAGAGCGGGATGATCCTCAAGCCGTACACGCTCCCGCCCACGGCGTCCATCCGCGAAGCCGCCGCACTGATGGCGAAGTTCCGCATCTCGGGCGTGCCGATCGTGGACGCCGACGATCGCCTCGTGGGCATCATCACGAACCGCGACCTCCAGTTCGAGCGGAGTCTCGACCGCCCCCTGCACGAGGCGATGACGAGCAAGCGGCTCATCACGGCGCCGGCCGGCACCGGGCTCGATGAGGCCGAGCGCATCATGGGGGAGCACAAGATCGAGAAGCTCCCCGTCGTGGACGTGCGCGGCGTGCTGATCGGACTCATCACGGTGAAGGACATCATCAAGCGCCGGCAGTTTCCGCTGGCGGCGAAGGACGGGCACGGGCGGCTGCTCGTGGCCGCGGCCGTGGGTGCCGGCGGCAATTTCCTCGACCGCGCGCGCGCTCTCGTGGACGCGGGCGTGGACGCGCTCGTCGTGGACACCGCGCACGGGCACAGCCAGGGCGTGCTCGACGCGACCGCCCGGGTGCGCGAGGCGTTCCCCGGTGTGCAGCTGGTCGCGGGCAACGTGGCCACGCGCGAGGCGGCTGCCGCGCTCGTCGAGCGCGGGGTGGACGCGGTCAAGGTCGGCGTCGGCCCGGGCTCGATCTGCACGACACGCGTCGTCACCGGCGTCGGCGTGCCCCAGCTCACCGCGGTGCTCGATGCGGTCGCCGGCGCGGGCGACGTCCCCGTGATCGCCGATGGCGGCATCAAGTATTCGGGCGACATCGTCAAGGCGATCGCCGCCGGCGCGAGCGCCGTGATGATGGGCTCGATGCTCGCGGGAACCGAGGAGAGTCCGGGCGAGTCGCTCCTCCTCGAGGGCCGGCGGTTCAAGGTGATTCGCGGCATGGGCTCGCTCTCCGCGATGCAGGACGGCAGCGCCGATCGCTACTTCCAGGAAGGCGAGATGAGCGCGAAGAAGTTCGTCCCCGAGGGGATCGAGGGACGCGTTCCGTACAAGGGACCCGCGGCCGACGTCCTCTTCCAGATGGTGGGCGGCCTCCGCAGCGGGATGGGCTACGTCGGCTGCGCAACCATCGAGGCGCTGCGCACCGAGTCCGCCTTCGTGCGGATCACGGCGGCGGGCCTGCGCGAGTCGCATCCGCACGACGTGACGATTACGCGCGAGGCGCCGAACTACAGCGTCTGATGCCGGCCGGTGATCGGGGAGCGGACCCGCGGGACCGGGCGCCGGCCTCCTCGAGGGAGGTGAGCGGCGCCACCGCGCGGGGACTCCGCTCCACGCAGGCGGGCATCCTCGTCAACACCGGCTTCGCCATCACGAAGCTCATCGCCGGGCTCGCCGGGAACAGCTACGCGCTCGTGGCCGACGCCGTCGAGTCCACGACCGACGTCCTGTCCTCGCTCATCGTCTGGGGCGGGCTCCGCGTCGCCGGGCGCCACCCCGACGAGGCGTATCCCTTCGGGTACGGCAAGGCGGAGAGCCTCGCCGCCGCCGTGGTGTCGCTGATGCTGCTGGGCGCGGCCGTGGGCATCGGCATCGAGGCCGTCTCGGAGATTCGCACGCCGCACCACGCTCCCGAACCCTGGACGCTCATCGTGCTCGTGGGCGTCGTGATCGGGAAAGGCCTCCTCTCGCGCTTCGTGTACACCGTCGGCGCCGACATCGGCAGCACCGCCGTGCGCGCCGACGCGCGGCACCATCTGAGCGACGCCCTCACCTCCGCGGCGGCGTTCGTCGGAATCAGCGTCGCGGTGCTCGGCGGGCCCGGCTGGGAATCGGCGGACGACTGGGCGGCGCTCTTCGCCAGCGCGATTGTCGTGTACAACGCCATCGCGATCCTGCGTCCCGCGGTCCACGATCTGATGGACCGGATGCCCGGTCCCGACGTCGTCGAGCCCGTGCGGCGCGCCGCCGAAGCGGTGCCGGGCGTGCGCGCCACGGAAAAGCTCGCGGTGCGCAAGGCGGGGCTCGCCTATCGTGTCACCATCCACGTGCAGGCGGATCCCGCGCTGCGGCTGGACGCGGCGCACGCGCTCGGCGGCCAGGTGAAGTCCGCCATTCGCGCGGCCGTGCCGACGGTGCAGTCGGTGCTCGTGCACATGGAGCCGTTCGTCGGCCCGCCGCCGGACGCGCGCGCACATTGACAATCCGCGGTCCCGGACGGCACTTTCTCGGCCAGTCCGCGCGGTCCGTTGGACGACGGGGCCCTGAGACGTTTGCGCTGCTCCGCCGCTCTTTTTTTGTGGAGACTCCGACATGTCGCTGTGGTCAACGAAGCCGATGACGGTGCTGCAGGCGGAAGCAGGCGAGACCGGGACCCACACCCTCAAGCGCACGCTCGGCGCGCTCAACCTCACCCTCCTCGGCATCGGCGCGATCATCGGCGCCGGCATCTTCGTGTTGACCGGCCAGGCGGCGGCGCAGTACGCGGGTCCCGGCATCGTCCTCTCATTCGTGCTGGCGGGATTCGGCTGCGTCTTCGCCGGACTCTGCTACGCCGAGTTCGCGTCGCTCATCCCGATCGCCGGCAGCGCCTACACGTACGGCTATGCGACCCTGGGCGAGTTCTTCGCGTGGATCATCGGCTGGGACCTGATCCTCGAGTATCTCTTCGCGGCGTCCACCGTGGCGGTGGGGTGGTCCGGATACTTCCGGGAGCTGATGGGACAGATCGGCGTCCACATCCCGGCGCGATTCGCGCTCGCCCCGCTCGACGTCGCGGGCACGCACACCATCACGCGCGCCGCGATGTGCGTCGATCCCGCGAGCGGATCCTCCGCGCTCGACGCCACCGGACGAGTGATCACCGCGGCGGCCTGCCAGGCGCCCAACGAGGTGGTCCAGGGCGTGGTGAACCTCCCCGCGATGGGACTGATCGCGTTTCTCACGATCATCCTCGTGATCGGCATCAAGGAGTCGGCGACGTTCAACAACATCATGGTCCTGACGAAACTGGCGATCGTCGTGCTGGTCATCGGCTTCGGATTCATGTACGTGAATGCCGACAACTGGAAGCCGTTCATCCCGGAGAACACGGGGGCATTCGGCAGCTTCGGCTGGTCGGGCATTGCACGCGGCGCCAGCGTCGTCTTCTTCGCCTACATCGGGTTCGACGCCGTCTCGACGGCCGCGCAGGAATCGAAGAACCCGCAGCGCGACCTCCCCATCGGCATTCTCGCCTCGCTCGCCATCTGTACCGTGCTCTACATCCTGATGGCGCTCGTGATGACGGGCCTGGTGCACTACCCCGATCTCCAGACGGATCACCCGGTGTACGTGGCCATCGCCGCCGCGGGGCCCGCGCTCAAGTGGCTCACGTACTTCATCAACATCGGCGCGATCGCCGGCCTCTCGTCCGTGGTGCTCGTGATGCTCGTCGGCCAGCCGCGCATCTTCTACTCGATGGCGCGCGACGGCCTGCTGCCGGCGGTCTTCGGCAAGGTGCATCCGCGGTTCCGGACGCCGTACGTCTCCACCATCATCACGGGCATCGTGGCGATGGCGATCGGCGGCGCCTTTCCCATCGGCCTGCTCGGGCAGCTCGTCTCCATCGGGACGCTCCTCGCGTTCGTCATCGTCTGCGCCGGCATCATCGTGCTGCGCAGGAAGCGCCCCGATCTTCCGCGCCCGTTCAGGACCCCGTGGGTGCCATGGGTGCCCCTGCTCGGCGTCTTCTTCTGCCTCCTGCTGATGGTGTCGCTGCCGGTGGATACGTGGGTCCGTCTGGCGGTCTGGTTCGTGATCGGCATGGCGATCTACTTCGGCTACGGGCGGCATCATTCGAAGCTCGCCGCCGCGCCGTGAGCGCCGCCTGAGCGCGGCGCTTCGCGCTCGGGTTATGTTTCAAGCGGCGCCCGGACGGCATCGGGCGCCGCTTTCGTTCACCTGTGCTGATGACGCCCCCGCTCCCAACTGACGACCCGTTCGGCGTGCCCGCCGCCCGCCGCGCGTCCATCGAGCGGCTCGCCGCCGAGCTGCATCGCGGTGACACGGTCGCGCTCTCCACCCACATCAACGCCGACGGCGACGGCTGCGGGTCGGAGGCGGCGCTCGCGCGACTCCTGGCGCAGATGGGCATCGCCGCGCACGTGGTGAATCCCACACCCTGGCCGGGGATGTACGGCTTCCTCCTGGGCGACGACGTCCGCGACCGGTCGGCGGAGGGGACACGCGCGCTCGCGAACATCAACCGGCTGATGGTGCTCGACATCAGCGACGTGCGCCGGCTCGGCGTCCTGGCCGACGCCGTCCGCGCGCTGCCCGTACCGCCGCTCGTGATTGACCATCACCTTCCCGGCGAGGAGCCGCCCGGGACACTGCACCTCGCCGACATCGCCGCGTGCGCCACGGGCGAGCTGGTGTTCGACTTCGCCGTGACGCTGGGGCTCGAGCTCACGCCGGCGATTGCCACGGCGCTCTACACCGCGCTCCTCACGGACACCGGCGGCTTCCGCTACAGCAACACGTCGCCGCGCTGTCACGCGGTCGCGGCGCGGCTCCTCGCGGCCGGCGTGGACCCCGAGGAGATGTACCGGCGCATCTACGCCTCGGTGGCGAAGGGGCGGATGGGGCTGCTCCGCGACGCGCTCGACACGCTCCAGGTGGACGAGACGCACGGGATCGCCTGGGTGACGATCGCGGCCGGCGCCCTCGAGCGCTACGGCGTCACGACGGACGACCTCGACGGCATCGCGGAATACCCGCGCTCGATCGCGGGCATGCGGCTCGCCGTGCTCTTCCGTGATCTCGGGCACGGCAAGGTGAAGGTCTCGTTCCGCTCCGTGCGCGGCGTGGACTCGAATGCGCTCGCGCGGCGCTTCGGCGGCGGCGGGCACGCGCGGGCGTCGGGGGCGATGATCGCGGGCTCGCTCGACGAGGTGCGCGAGCGCGTGCTGGCGGAGGCGAGAACGACTCTCCGGTAGTGCCCTGTCCGGCACCCGGTTCCGAATCCGTTACTAGATTCCGCCCATGGTCGAAGCCCTCCAAGCCCGCATCGAACACGCGCTCGCCCGCATCGTGAACGCGCGCACCGGCGGTGACGTCCTCGCCGACGCGCAGGTGCGCGACATCGCGACGACGACGGACGGCCGCGTGCGCCTCACGCTGCTCCTCGCCGCGAACGACGATGCCACGCTCGCGCGCGACGTGCGGCAGGCCCTTGAGCGGGTCGAGGGCGTGCGCGAGGTGCGCGTGGACGTGAAGGACGCCGCCGAAGTGCGAAGCAGGGCTGCGACGGCGGGGCAGGGCGGAGCGGCCGCGGGCGGCGGCGCGACTCCCGCCCGGCGCGCGGCGCTCCCGGTGATGGAGAACACGCCGCAATCCGCGCGCGCGGGCGTCCCCGCCCCCACGCCCGTCGCGTATCCAAACCTCGGAACGATCATCGCCGTCTCGTCCGGCAAGGGCGGCGTGGGGAAGTCCACGGTGACGGTGAACCTCGCCGTCGCGCTCGCGCAACGCGGCAAGCGCGTGGGGCTGATGGACGCCGATATCTACGGGCCCGACATCCCGCGGATGATGGGCGTGAACGCGCCGCCCTCGGTGGACCAGGAGAAGATCATCCCGCTGGAGGCGTTCGGCGTGAAGCTCATGTCGCTCGGCTTCCTCATCGAGCGCGACCAGCCGGCCATCTGGCGCGGACCGATCGTGATGAAGATCATCACGCAGTTTCTCCGCGACGTCGCGTGGGGGACGCTCGACTATCTCCTCGTGGACATGCCGCCCGGCACGGGCGACGCGCAGCTCTCGCTCGTGCAGGCGACGCACGTCACCGGCGCGATCATCGTGACCACCCCGCAGGAGGTCGCCGTCGGCGACTCGCTCCGCGGCGCGAAGATGTTCGAGCGCGTCGGCGTCCCGGTGCTCGGCGTGGTCGAGAACATGAGCTACTTCGAGTCGCCCGAGACCGGAAAGCCGCTCGCGGTCTTCGGCTCGGGCGGAGGGAAGCGCCTCGCGGACGAACTGGGCGTGCCGCTCCTGGGGGAGGTGCCGCTCTATCCGCCGGTGCTGGTCGGCGGAGATTCGGGGAAGCCGATCGTGGTCGCGGATCCGGGCTCCGCGGCCGCGCGGAAGCTGAGCGAGATCGCGGAGAAGATCGCCTGAGGTCGCCTCTCGGCTCGACGCACCGATGAGAGGGCGCGAGGGTTGTCCGTCGGCGCGCCTCCCCCGATTGTGACCCGAGACACAGACCTCGGCGCTCCAAGTACGAATCGAACGTGATGTCCATTCCCGGCTGGCGCGCGCGGGGCGGCATCCTCATATTCGGGCCGGAGGTCGCCGCGCGGCCCCCGCTTTCCGCGCGGGCGGCCGAATCCAAACACTCGGGAGCGGCTCCCGAACCCGTCACGCTTCTAACAATACGGAGGTGAACGAGATGAGATTCCTGCGTCCCGAACTGGAGCAGCTTGAGCCACGCGTTGCGCCTGTCGTGATCGTGCCCGGGCCCACGGGCTCCTCCGCGAGCGACACGGCATCCCAGGGTTCCCAGGGTTCCAACCAGAGCCAGCAATCCGACCACCAGAGCAAGGGCTCCAAGGGTCACGGCCACGGCCACGGCCGCGGGCACGGCTCGCACTGATCGAGCCGGCCTCGGGCCTTCGCAATGCCCTGAGTCCGGGGTGATCTGCTTTCGAACAGAAGGCCGCGGGGGTAGCTCCCGCGGCCTTCCTTCTTACCGTTAATGCATCTTTGACGACACCGCCCGCCTGATGACCGCTGCCCCGCCGCGTCTCCGGAGAGATCTGACCGTCAGCCGACAAGGGACGGGCAGCGGGACAGTGCTGGTCGTCAAGGACCCCGTCTCGGGCCGCTTCTTCCGCCTGCGCGAGGCCGAGGGATTCATCGCGGAACAGTTCGACGGAACGACCCCGCTCGAGGAGATTCGGCGCCGGACCGAGCGGAAGTTCGGCGCCTCGATGGCCGTCGAGGACCTGAGCGCCTTCAGCGCGAGCCTGGAACGCGCGGGCCTCCTCGAGACGGCCACTCCGGCGGGCGTCAAGCCGACGCGGCGGCGCGGCCGCGTTCACGGAACCACGCTCCGCCTCCGCGTGAGGGCGTTCGATCCAAACCGTCTCTTCGACCTCCTCCTTCCCTGGGTCCGCCCGCTCTTCACGCCCCACTTCGTGGCGCTCTCGGCCGTGCTCATTCTCCTGGCGGCGGCGGCGACTGCGGCGAACTGGAGCGACCTCACGCAAGACCTCTCGCGGCTCGGCCGGCCCTCGGCGATCCCGCTCTTCGTGGTGGTCGTCTTTCTCGTCATCACGGCGCACGAGTTCGCCCACGGCCTCACCTGCAAGCACTTCGGCGGAGACGTGCACGAAGTCGGCTTCATGTTGATCTACTTCCTCCCCGCGTTCTATTGCGATGTGAGTGATGCGTGGCTCTTTCCCGAGAAGTCGAAGCGTCTCTGGGTGAGTTTTGCGGGTCCGTACTTCGAGCTCTTTCTCTGGGCGCTCGCGACGCTGGCCTGGCGCATCACGGAAGGAGAGACGTGGATCAACCACGTCTCGCTCATCGTCATGGCCAGCTCGGGCATCAAGACGCTCATCAACTTCAATCCGTTCATCAAGCTCGACGGGTACTACCTGCTGAGCGATTACCTCGAAATCCCGAACCTCCGGCGGCGGGCGTTCCGGCATCTCGGCGGGGCGATCAAGCGCGTGCTGGGTTTCGGGCATTCGGCGGCGGCGACGCTCGCGCCACGCGAGGAGCGGGTCTACCTGCTCTACGGGCTCGTCGCGTCGGTCGGCACCTTCTCGCTCGTCGCCTACGTGCTCTTCGCGGTGGGCGGCTCGCTCGTGCAGGACAACCAGCCCGTCGCCCTGTTGCTCATGTCGGGCTTTCTCGTCACGCGGTTCCGCCGTCGGATTCGCCGGATGTTCGGCAAGTCCGCTGTCGCGGCGCCCGACGCGCCCGAGGACGACGACGATCCCGACGGCGACGAGGTCGAGCGGGCGAACCACGGCGGAACGCGCACACCCGAGCAGCCGGCGCGATCCAGCCGCCGGTCGCGGAGCTGGCGGCCACGCCTGTTCTGGCTTGCGCTGGCGGCAGCGGTGGCGGTCTTCATCGCCGTCGGCCGGATGGAACTTCGCGTGGCGGGCCCGTTCGCCGTGCTCCCCGTCCAGAACGCGGACGTTCGCGCGGCGATCGAGGGAATCGTCGAGGAGATTCGCGTCACCGAGGGCGACAGAGTCCGGGTGGGCGACGTCATTGCCCGGCTTTCCGACCGGGAGAACCGTGCGGAGCTGGTCAAGACGGCAGCGGAGATCGAGCAGGTGCGCGCCCGGCTGCGATTGCTGCGCGCGGGCACGACCCGCGACTCGATCGCGCTCGCCCGCGCCGCGGTGGACCGCGCGAGGGACCAGCTCCGGTACGCGCGGGCGCGACTCGAGCGGAACAAGATGCTGGCCGACAGCGGGTTCCTCTCCCGCACGGATCTCGAGAACACGCAGGAACAGGCCGACGCGGCCAAGAACGATCTGGCCGAGGCGGAGAGCCGCCTGAAGGTGATGCAGGCGGGGGCCCGGCCGGAGGCCGTGGAGGCCACCAAGGCGGACATCGCGCGTCTCGAAGCGCAGGAGCGCCTCATCACGGAGCAGCTCGCGCTCGCGGAGGTGCGGAGCCCGGCCGCCGGCATCGTCGCGACACCGGCGCGGCAACTGCGGGAACTCACGCGCCAGTTCGTCCCGAAGGGTGCGCTCATCGCGAAGGTCTATGACCTCGAGAAACTGACCGTCGAGATCGCGGTGCCCGAGCGGGAGGTGGCCGACGTGAATGTGGGGCAACCTGTCGCGCTCAAGGCCAGAGCGTATCCGGACGAGACGTTTCGTGGCACGGTTACGTCCATCGCGACGACTGCCCAGGCGGGAGCGCCTGCCCCAGGCGGTGATCCCCGGACTCAGCCGCCTGCGAGCGGGGGGAGCAGCGCGCGAACGGTGCTCGTCACGACGGAGATTGACAACCCCTCACTCCTGCTCAAGCCCGGGATGAGCGGGCAGGCCAAGATCTCGTGCGGGGAGCGGCGCGTGCGCGCTCTCGTGATGCGCCGAGTGGCCCGCACCGTGAAAGTCCAGTTCTGGTCGTGGTGGTGACCAGGAAGAAACGGCCCGCGCAGGCCAAGGAGCCCGAGCGAACGGCGGCGCCCGGTCGGGACGCCGCGAGCGAGCACCTCTATCTGATCGGACGCCCGACGCTCAAGCGCTTCCTGCGCTACGTCCGGAGTCACGCCCTGAACCCGCCGAGCGAGGCCTCGCTCAGCGACGAATGGCACGTGGCGAACGCGGTGGTCCGCGCGCTCGAGACGGAGGAGGCCGGCCGCGCCGACGATCCTCCCATGACCGTGTTGGGCAAGGAGTACGAGCCGCTCCTGATCGAGTTGCTGAGGAACCCGCTCGTGCGGTACGGCTTCAACACCGCACCGAGCGACGTGACGATGGTGGAACTGGACCGCCTCGTCGTGTACCAGAAGCACATTGACCTCGAGTACGTCCGGGAACTCGAGCGCAGCCTGGCACCTTCGCCGACTCCGGAGCAGCTGTTCCGCTTCTGCCTCCCCTCCGATCCGCCGCAACCGCCCGTCACATGGTCGCGCGTGGGGAGCGATACCTTCGTCTTCGTCTCGTCGTCGAACGATCTGCGATTCCTCGGGCCGATGTCACTGGAGCCGCGGCACGTGAAGGACTATCCGCCGCCGGGCAACCTCGTGGGCGTCGTCGGGCTCGCCGTCGGGTTCGGCTCGAACTTCCTGAACGCCTTCTACGCGGAGAAGCGCCTCATCCTCAACAACGGCTCTCATCGCGCGTACGCGCTGCGCAAGCGGGGCGTCACGCACGCGCCGTGCATCGTCCAGCACGTCTCTTCGCGCGATCAGCTGGAGGTGGTGGCCGGCGCCGCGATCGGCCGCGACCCCGACGTCTACCTGAAGCACCAGCGCCCGGCGATGCTGAAGGACTACTTCGATGCGAGATTGCACAAGGTGATGCCGGCGCGCCGCCAGCTCACGCAGGTGACCGTCCGCTTCGAGACCGACGAGTCCTCGGTGCCGGCGCTCTGAGGGCGGCTGCCCGCTTTCATCTCTGACTCCTGTCTCAGTGCGCCCGCTGATCACCCTGCTCACCGACTTCGGCACCGCCGATGGCTACGTCGCCGAGATGAAGGGCGTGCTCCACTCGGCGGTGCCCGACGCGCAGATCGTGGACGCCTCGCACGACATTCCGCCGCAGGACGTCGAGCTCGCGCGCCTCACGCTCGCGCGCTACTGGCGCCGCTTTCCGCCCGGGACCGTGCATCTCGTGGTCGTGGACCCGGGCGTCGGCTCCTCCCGCCTCGCGATCGCGGTGGCGAGCGAAGGGCGCTTCCTCGTGGGGCCCGACAACGGCGTGCTCTCGCCCGCGCTCCTCTCGCGCGGCGCGCGCGCGGTCGCGCTCACGGTGCCGAGCGACGCGGCGCCCACCTTTCACGGGCGCGACGTCTTTGCGCCGGCCGCGGCACGCCTTGCGCTCGGCGAATCGCTGGAGTTTCTCGGCGTGCCGCACGAACATCCGTTCATTCGCCGCACGGCGGAGGCACACCAGCGCACCGACGGTGCGGTCGTCGGCGAAGTGATCGCCATTGACCGGTTCGGCAACGCCATCACCAACCTCATTGCGCGCGCCGCGGGCGACGTGGAGGCGGGGGGCCGCCGGCTGCCGCTGGTGCACACCTATTCGGAGGTCCCGAGCGGCGCGCTCTGCGCGGTCGCCGGCTCCACGGGCCTCATCGAGATCGCCGCGCGCGACGGGCACGGCGCCGACGCGGCGGGGCTCCGGCGCGGCTCGCCGGTGGTGCTCCATCCGGCGCACTGAGCGTCCCGCGCGCGCCGCACCGCCTCGCAGAGGTCGGCGCGCTTGATTTGGCCCGCGCGACGAGAAACCTTTCTCCGCTCTGCTGCATCGAATGCACGTCCGGTCTCGCGCCGCGCGAGACCGTCTCACACGCACCCGGATCGCCCGATGCGCCATTCCGCAGTCGCCCTCCGTGCTCGCTTCCTTGCGCTCGCCACGCTGATCCCGTGCGCCGGACTCGCCCAGTCGCCCGCCGCCCCGAAGGAGCTGCCGCTCAAGTACGCCGGAGGGCCGACCACGCCGGCCATCACCGCCGCCGACCTGATGACGCGGCTCTACATCTACGCCGACGACTCGATGATGGGCCGGTCGGCCGGAACCGAGTACAACGTGAAGGCGACCGCGTATCTCGAGCGTGAGGTGCGCCGGCTCGGGCTAAAGCCCGCGGGCGACAGCGGCGGCTACTTCCAGTATCTCCCCGTCGTCGCGCGCGCGATTGACACCACGTCCACGATCACGGTCGAGGGTGTGACGTTCAGGGCCGGCGTGGACTTCCTCGCCGGGTCGAGCGCGCGCCGCGTGACACAGCTCACGGGAATGCCCGTGGTCTTCGGCGGAATGCTCTACGACACCCTCAACATCCCTGCGCCCGAGACGTTCAAGGGCAAAGTCGTCCTCTTCCGGCCATTCGTGCCCCCGCCCGGCTTCACGGGGCAGGGATTCGTCTCGTCGAACGGGTTCCAGGCCTTTCGGCGCGCGCTCAGCGCCGTGGCCGTGCACGTGGAGGTGCGCTGGGACCGGATCCCTCCGAGCGTGCTGCGGGGCGCGCGCAATCCGAGTGACGTCACCTTCCTGCGGCAGGACGAAGGCCTGCCCTCGCTCAACGTCACGACACGCGTCGCGGAGGCGATGCTCGGCGGGCCACTTCTGAGCGCGACGAAGGGCGCCGCCGGCAGAGCCGTGAGCTCCGACATCCGCTTCACGGAGACTCCGCGTCCCACGCGCAACGTCGTCGCGATTCTCCCGGGCACCGACCCGAAGCTCAGGGGCCAGTACGTCGCGATCGGCGCGCACAACGACCACGTCAACTGTGCCATCGCTGGCGGATGCCGTCCACCGGTGGAGCACGACTCGCTGCTCGCTTTCATGCGGCTCGTCCGGCCGCAGGGCGCCGACAATCCGCGTGCGCAGCCGACGCCGGTGCAGGACGAGCTCGTGCGTTCGACGACCGACAGTCTCCGCAAGCTCCACCCCGCGCGGCTCGATACCATCTACAATGGCGCCGACGACGACGGTTCCGGCTCCGTTTCCGTACTGGAGATCGCCGAGGCGTTCGCGAAGGGGAGGCCCACGCCGCTCCCGAAACGCTCGATCCTCTTCATCTGGCACGTGGGCGAGGAGATGGGGCTCTGGGGCTCGGCGTGGTTCACCGACCACCCCACGGTGCCGCGCGACTCCATCGTCGCCGCGCTGAATCTCGACATGATCGGGCGCGGCGCCGCGACCGACGTGACGGGCCAGGACAAGGACGGCGGCCTTCTGCACGGGGGCCCCGGCTATGTGCAGCTCGTCGGGTCGCGGCGGCTCTCCACCGAGCTGGGCGACCTCGTCGAGCAGGTGAACACCGGCGCCCGGCTCGGGATGCGGTTCGACTACGCGATGGACGCCAACGGGCATCCACAGAACATCTACTGCCGCAGCGATCACTGGTCGTACGCGCGCTATGGCATCCCGGTCGTGTTCTTCACGACGGGCGGCCACGCCGAGTACCATCAGGTCACGGACGAGCCGCAGTACATCGAGTACGACCACATGGCGCAGGTCGCCCAGCTGGTCTACGAGTCGGCGCTCAAGGTCGCGGCGCTCGACCACCGCGTGAAGGTGGACAAGCCGAAGCCCGATCCGAAGGGGCCGTGCGTGCAGTGAGCGGCGGGCGCGCGGCGCCCGATCAACGGGCGGACGCGCGCGGCTGAGCGCGCCTGAACGCGGCTCAGCGCGCGTCGCGCGCGAGTCTGAAACCGCCGAGGACCGTCCGCACGCGCACGCGCACCTTGCGCGCCGCCGCGTCGAAGTTCGGCGTGTTCCAGCGGTCCCCGCGCTTCACCAGCCCGGCCTTGTCGAACGACGCCAGGAAAGTCGTCGCGTCTATGGAGACGCCGACGCCGGGGGGGACGCGGAGCGTGAAGTTGCCCATCGCGACATTGGCGGAGACCTCCACGTCGTGGGCGGAATCGCCGCCACCGAGGTCGAGGTCGAGCGCGCCGGCGCCGACGTTCGCGCGCACCTGCTCGACGCCCGAGTTTCCGGCGCGCCGGATCTTCACGGCTGCCGCGCCGACGTCCAGCGTCATCGCGTGGAGGCGCTCCGGGTTCCGCTCGTCGAAGCGCACCGTGACGTCCGCAGCGCCGCCCTTGAGCGAGAGATCCGTCAACCGCAGGCCGCCGAGCTGGAGGTCCGCCTCCACGGCGCCAAGCTCGAGGGCGAGCGCCATCGGTGCGCGCGCGGTGAGCTCGGCGTGCAGCGTGCCTCCTTCCTGGTCGCTGCTTGAGAGCCGCAGGCCGTGCGAGCGAATGCCGAGCGCAAGCGTCCGGGCGGCGCTGTCGAACCGGGTCACCGG
>Ga0209321_10001417_pt1 | contig 16398 bp, 10 predicted proteins | sample Rifsed16ft4_FD_184012 | JGI IMG/M metagenome (GOLD analysis project Ga0209321, IMG submission 184012) | Soil microbial communities from Rifle, Colorado, USA - sediment 16ft 4 - CSP-I_5_4 (version 2) | ecosystem: Environmental > Terrestrial > Deep subsurface > Rock core/Sediment | place: Rifle...
CCGGCGACCCAGGGGTTGCCAGCCCTGATGATCCCATCGGCCGGATCCACGCGGCCAACGTCGCGGGCGTCGTGAGGACATTCTTCGATGACCTGCCTCCGCGCCAGCGCGAAGTTCTGGACCTCGCGGACCTTCAAGGATTCGCGCCAGGCGAGATCGCCGAGATGCTGAAGATGAACCCAGTCACGGTGCGGGCCCACCTGTTCCGCGCCCGGCGCACGCTTCGGGCCCGGATGCTGGAAGAGCATGCGGCGCTGCTGGAGGACTTGAAGCCATGAACTGCGAGACCGCGCGCGACCGTTTGCTCGAGGCTGACCTGACCGAGCTCCGCGGCGACGGCGAGCTCGCCCAGCACCTGCACGCGTGCTCGGCGTGCCAGGATCGGGCGCGGGGGATTCTGGCGCAGTACGCCGCGCTCCAGGGCGAGCTGGAGCGAGCCGTGCCCCGGTTCGAGGTGGCCCAACCTCGGCGCCGGCCAGCCGCCCCCCGCACCCCGCGTTGGCGGTGGACCGTGGTGGCCCCACTCGCCCTCGCCGCCAGCCTCGCCGTGCTGCTCCTGAGCCGACGCCGAGAGTTGCCTCAGCCCGTGACTCCTTCCGTGCAACAAGTCGCCTCGGCCGCCGCGCCGCTCGACGTGGAGGTACTGCCGGGACGCGCCGTGACGGTCTTCCAAACCGACAACCCCAACATCGTCGTCATCTGGTCGTTCTGACCGAGGAGGCAGGGATGAGAACCTCGACGTGGCTGGTGCTCGCTGGTCTACTCGCGGCCGCCGCCTGCGGCGGACCTCGGCTCGACACCCGCACGTTCCGGCTGAACCACCTCGACGGCGGCGAAGCCGCACAGCTGATCTCTCCCTACGTCTTCGTTGACCGCAAGGACGCTCCGGGACAGATGAACACCCTGCGGGGATCCATCACCGTGCGGGAAACGCCCGACAACCTGGACAAGATCGCCCGGGTGCTCGCCGAGTATGACCGTGCCAAGCCGAGCGTGCGGCTGCGTTTCCAGATCATCCAGGCCAACGGCGCGGCGGCCGCCGATCCCGCCATCGCCGAGGTCGAGGCGTCGCTTCGGAAGCTGTTTCGATTCCGAGGCTACCGCCTGGTTGCCGAGGCCCTGGCAGGCGGAATGGAGGGGATCCAGATATCGCAGGTGGTTGCGGGCCTGGGCGGTCCGTACCACATCCGCGCCAACATCTTCGACGTTCGCGGCAGCGGTGACAGCGGATCAGTACGGGTAAACGCCGAACTCAACGCACCGGGGGCCACCTCACTGAGCACCACGGTGACACTTCGCGCCGGCCAGACCGCCGTGCTGGGGAACACGCAGCTGGGCGAGAAGCTCGGGACATTGATTCTGACGGTGAGGCCGGAGCTAGTGCAAAACTGATGGGGAGGCAGGAAGGGGGAACGGGGAAGGGTTTGTCCCGCATCGTACCCTTCCCCCTTCCCCGTTCCCCCTTCCCCGCTTTATCTCGGGCGCCTCGACAACGCCTTGTAGTACTCCTCCACCATCTTCCGATACTTCTCCGGCACCTCATCCGCCCCGGTCAGGAACGGACGGTCGCTCTCCGCCTCGGCGAACTGCCGCCGGAGCGCGAACTCGAACTCCTTGAGCCCCTGCACCACCTCGTTCTCGAGGGTCGCGAGCGAGCGCGGGTCGCCAGCCAGGAGCCGCTGGTCCAGCCCTCGCAGCTGTTGGATGATGCGATCCAGGTCGCGCACATCCACACCCTCCGCACCCAGCTGGCTCCGAAGCCGGTCGGCATCTCCTAAGCGCTCCCGCCACTCACGGTCAAACTGGCGGCGGTTTGGTCCGAGCCACCCACCGAACCCCTGTCCCTGCTGGTCGATGGCCCCGGGGGTTCCCATCCGGGCCCCCTGGCCTGGCTGCCCCGATTGACCCTGCTGTCCCTCCTGCCCCCGTTGTCCTTGTTGTCCTTGCTGGCCTTGCTGGCCCTGCTGGCCTTGCTGCCCCTGCTGCCCTTGCTGGCCCTCCTGTCCTTGCTGGCCCTGTTGGCCCTGCTGGCCCTGCCGCTGTCCGGCCCGCAGGCGCTCCTGGAGCGATTCGAGGCCGTTCACCAGATCGTTGGCCCGCTCCAGCGCCCGCCCCACGCGTTGCTCCCGCGACTCGCCGATGGCATCCCGTGCTTCCGCCAGTCGGTCTTGGAGCGATTCGATGTCCGCGCCGATTTGGTCCTCGAAGTTCCGCGCGTACTCCGGTGAGCGGCCCCGGATCACGCCGCGGGAGTACAGGATCTTCTCCCGGAGCTTGTCGTCCCGAATCCCTTCGGCTGCCTCGCCCAGCTTGCGAGACGCATCTCGCTGATCCCGCGCCGATTCCCGCGACATCTGGTCAATGTCCCGCTCCAGCCCCTCGACCTGTGCCGCCATGTCCTGCTTGCGCTGATCCAGCCGCTGGATCCGCTGCTGATCCGCCGCACCCTGTCCCGTGAGATTGCCCACTTCGTCCTGCACGTTCCGTTGCTGCTCGGCCAGCTGCTGGGCCCGGCGCAGCGCATCCCCCACATCCCGTTTCAGCCGCTCCCCACGGTCCCGCTCCAACGAACGCTGGGCCTCGCGCAGCTGATCCAGCGCGGTGCGCCCGCGCGCGGCGCCCTCGTTGCCGGTCTGGGCTGCCGCGCGGCGCATCGCATCGGCCGCCTCCCGCAGGTCCCGCGCCGTCTGGTTCAACTCCGGCTGCTGCTGCTCGCGAGCCAGTCGCTCCAGCCGCCGCGCCAGCTCTTCCGTCTGCTGCGCCAGCTCGCGCTGGCTGCTGGACGTGCCTCCGGCCCCCGCCCCCGCCGCCATCTCATCCATGCGCGCCCGGAGCCGCTCGTTCTCCTGCTGCTGGCGGCGAGCCAGCTCGCGCAGGCGCTCCAGCGTTTCATCCAACTGATTGTCGGTCTCCTGCCGCTGGCCGCGTTCCACCTGCTCGTACTGGTTCCGGAGCTTGTCCATTTCCAGATCGAACAGGTCCGCCAGCTCCTCGGCCGAACGCTGCTCCCCACCGCCACCACCGCCGCCCTGGTTGGACCGCGCCACCTGAATCTCCCGATACGCGGCCTCGGCCCGCTGCAACTGCTGGAGCGCGCGTTGCTCCGGAGCCAGCGCCTCTTTGGACTTGCGCTCGCCGAGTCGGTCCTCCGCGGCCGCCATCTCCGTGACCGCCGTGTCGAGCGATGCGGCGACGATCGCGAACGTCGAATCCAAACCGATCACACCTCGCTCGCGGATCCGGCCCACCAGCGTCTCCACATCCTCCCGCAAGCGGCCCTGGGCCAGCGCCAGCGTCGCGAGGTTCTCCCGTCGCTGGGTAGCCGTGTACTGCGCCGAGTCGCGCACCAGGTTGAATGTCCCCGCAACGATCTCGCGCTGCCGCTGAGACAACTCTCCCGGACTGGTCCCACCTCCACCCCCGCCCATCGACGGCTGCTCGTCCGCGGCGCGGTACTCCCGCTCGAACGGGCGCACCTGCAAGAAGTAGATGTCCGTGGTGGCCTGCTGCGCCCCACCCGCGTGGTCGGCCTCGACCGCCCGCGCGTAGTAAGCGACGAGATCGCCCGGCTTGAGCCCCTGCTCCTCGAGGAAGAACGTGTGGCTGCCCACCACCTCCTGGCGCGCGCCACCGCCGGGCTCAAGCGCGATAGCCTGCTCGGCCCCACCGTTCACCTGATAGATCAGCTCCAGCCGCGACACCCCATAGTCGTCTCGCGCCTCGGCTTCGGCGAACACCTCTTCCACCGCGGTGACCTGGAGATCGCGGCCCGGCGTCCGGAACCGCACGGTGGGGGGTTGGTCGCTGAGCACGTCAATCGCGTACTCGGGCGACCCGACGACCAGACCGGCCGCCGCCGTCTGGAACAGCACCCGATACGAGCTGGGCCTCTCCACCGTGAGTTGCCCGGCCAGCACGCTGGTGCCCTCGAGCGCGAGCGGGACGGTGTCCCGGCCGCCCATCACCAACGACGCGCCGGCCGGCTGGATGGTGGGCGTCACCTCGACGATGACCCGAGTGCCCCGCACCGCCGCGATGTCGCCGCCGTCTTCCACTCGTTGGGCGGGCAGTCCGGTATACGCCGGGAAGCGGTACTCGAGGTCGATGCGCCGAACGTGGGGCAGATCCGCCACGCCGACATGCACCAGGTCCGAGCGGACCCCGCTCGCCTCCACGAAGTAGTCGGTGGCTTCGGCCAGGTCGAACAGCACTATCGCCTGCCCGCTCCCGTCTGGTTCGGCTACCAACGGGAAGCGCTGCCACTCTCCCTGGGCGCCCCGGCGCACCGCGATCTCCACCCGATCGGCCGTAAAGTGTTGCAGAACCGCCGTCACCTTGAGATCGCTCCCGCGCGCCACCACCGTGTCTCGCGGGCTCACGTCAATACGATACGGATTCCGCTCGCCGCCGCCCCCCGGCACCAGCCCAGCCACGCCTCGCCGCACCGAGCCGGGCCCCACCAGCAGGAGGGCGGCGCCCACCAGCATGGTGCCGGCCAGGATGCTGCCGGAGCGAACCATGGCCGGCTGCTCGATGCGCCGGCCGTGGTCGATCGCCTCGCAGCACTCCACCGCGTCCGCCACCAGCCGATCCACCAGCGCCGGCGATCCGGGCGCCTCCCCCCCGCGCCGGACGTACTCCACCGCGCTCAGCACGCGAGCCTCGAGCGCCGGGGCGTGCTCTTCGAGATACAGCGCGATGCGCGAGTCCGAGACGGGCGAAAGTAGGGGGCGAGCGATGAGCCAGGCCGCGAGCGCGAGCGGCCCGGCGATGACCAGGGTGCGGAAGACGATAACCGCCCACGGAGAGAACCGGAGCTGGTCCACGCCAAAGGACGCCACCAACAGCAGCAGCGCCGCGGCCAGCGCCACGACGCTGGCGCCGTGCAGCAGCTGGCGGATCCGCAGCCGCCGCCGCGCGGCGTGGACGATCCCCAGCAGTTCTTCGTGCCGTGACCGACCCATGAGTTTCGCTCCTTACGCGAGGCCGCCGGCGCGCCCAACGGCCGGCAGCCGGTTGGAGAGCAACGTTTCCGCCAGCGCCAGCACCGCCGCCCCAATGACAAGATACCACCAGAGCCCCTGCCGGCGTTCCCGTTCGGCGGGACTGATCGGGGCAGTGCCGGCGGAGACCGTGGACGGAGCGGACCCGCTGGGCGCGACCGCCGCGAGGAACGCGTCCAGGTCGAGGGGCGTCAGATCGGCTTCCCCCGGGTCCAGGTTGACCGCAACGGTCTGCGCTGCAAGGTCCGAGTTCAGCGCCCGTACCGTGTAGAACCCGGGTTCATCCAGCGACACCGCCGCGGCGGATGCGTCGAGCGGCGCGCGACTCCCATTGGGAGCTTCCACCACCAGTTCCGATCCCCCGCCCAGGATCTCCCGCGCCGCCTCCAGATCGAGGGCCTGCCCCACCGTGAGTGCGGTGCGCCGCTCGGTGTAGCCGGCGAGGTACCGCACCATCTGGTGCACCAGGGGCAGAAACACCGGCTGCACGGGGAGATCGCTCCACACATTGTCCATGCCGGAGGTCCACACCAGCACTCTGCCTTCACCCAGACGCCGCTCGACCAGCGCCGCCGCGCCGTCGTCGTAGTGCGCCAGCACCGCACCGCTCGAATCCGGATCGAAGCGCCGGTAGCGATACACGCGCACCGACCCAAAGTCCCCGCTCCGCGGCGCCCGGAACGGCTCGAGCATGGGATGCTCGTAGCTCACGCCGGCGAGGGCCGCCCCGCTGGATGACGCCGGCTCCACCGTTCCGCCAGGCGTACCTCCCTGCAGGCTACGCCATTCGGGCCCCCACCCACCGACCCCACTGCGGCCGCCCAGCAGCACCAGCAGGCCCCCGCCCTGCCGGACGAACCCCGCCAGCCGCGCCGCTCCGCTCGGCGCCGCCTCCTCCACGACCGCCACCTCGTGCCGTTCCAGGTCGCCCGGTCGCGGGCCCCCGGACACCGCGGTGACGGCGAACCGCGGATTCGCGCCCACGCTCAGGGCTTGCCGGACGAACTCGCCGCTTCGGCCGGCTCCTGCGGACCCAACCAGTAGCACCCGCAGCACGTCCCCCGGCGCGAGCACGGCGTACTGGTCGTCGTCCGCGACCAGCCCCGCCGTCTCGACATGCACCGTCACCCGCGCCGGACTCTGTCCCAGCGGCAGCGGGCTGAACGTGGCGGCAGCGGAGCCGCGCGGCTCCAGGTCCACCCCTACGCTCTGCACCGTCCGTCCGTCCACGTTCAATGCGACCCGGACCGCGCGCACCGCCGCGGATCCCAGGTTCACAACCCGCGCCGAGACCGTGACCTCCTCGCGCTCGCCGCGGAACCCGCGTTCCGCGAGCAGGCCGGTCACCGCCACGTTGGCCGCCTCCTGCTCGGCCAGGTTCACCGTCTCGACGGCGGTCCCGGCCGGCAGCCGCACGCCCTCGTCCGGTCGCCAGCCGGCGCGCTGGAGGTCGGAGATCACGACCACTTCGCGCCGCGGCAACTCCGACTGTTCCAGAATGTCCCGTGCCGCCTGGATGCCCGCCGCATACCGCGTGGCGCCAAAGCCGGGGCGGGCCCGGTCCAGCGCCGCCAGCAGCGTGGCCTTGTCGGCCGTGGCCTCGCCCAGCGACACCGCCCGATCGCCCAGCAGCACGATGGTGGCTCGATCGTCGGCCCCCACGCCGTTCACCACCCGCCGCGCCGCGGACACGGCGCGCTCCCAGTGATCGGCGTACCGCATGCTGTAGGACGCGTCCAGCAGGATCACGAGCTCCCGGCCCTGAACGCCCGCGGCACCGGCGCCCAACCGCTCCCACAGCGGCCGCGCGAACGCCGCCGCCACCAGCACCAGCACCGCCGCCCGCATCGCCAGCAGCCACCAATGCCGGATGCGCTGCCGCCGCATGGTCCGAAACGGAATGCGCTGAAGGAACATCAGCGACGGGAACGGATACGCGTTGCTCTTGGGCCGGTTGGTGAGGTGGACGATGATCGGGATCGCAAGGCCCAAGAGGCCGGCGAGGAAGAGCGGCGCGAGGAATGTCATGCGTCAGGGCGCGGAGAGGGCGCGTGGGCCCCCGGAGCGCGCGTCAGTGAAGCGCGCGCCTTGGAAACTCCCATCGTCTGCGGCGCGCGCGGAACTGCTAGCGCGGGGAGGGGGCCCACGCGCCCTCTCTTCGCCCCGATCATCGCACCCGCACCAGCCGCTCGCGCCGGCTCAGGTACTCGAACAGCGCGAAGTCCAACGGCTTGGACGTATCGAACAGCGCATAGTCTATGCGGGCGTCCACCAGCAATCGCGACAGCGTGGTCACGTGCTCCCGCATCAGCTCGCGGTAGCGCTCGCGTTGCTTGAGCGGCACCACCGGGATGCGGTCGCCGCTCTCGAGGTCCTCGAACAGCATCATGTCCTCGAACGGAAACGCCAGCTCCGCGGGATCGAGGATATGAAACACGATCACGTCGTTCCCCTTCCCCTTGAGCCGACTCACCGCGCGCAGGATCGCGTCCGGTTCCTCGTACAGGTCGGAGATGACCGCGAGCAAGCTGCGCCGCCGCACGGTCTCCGCGATCTTGTGCAGCGACGGACCCAGCGCTCCGCCGGGACCCGGCTCGATCCGCGCGATCTCGTGGAGCACCCGTTCCAGGTGCTTGGCCGAAGGCGGTACCACCGTCACGACGTCCCGGTCGAAGGTCACCAGGCCCACCCGGTCCCGCTGCTGCCGGGAGAAGTAGGTGAGGCAGGCCGCCAGATAGCGGCCGTAATCGAGCTTGGTGATTCCGGCGCTGCCGTACGCCATGGACCGCGAGATGTCGAGCAGCACCGAGAAGTTGGCGTTGGTGTCCGCCTCGAACTCCTTGACATAGAAGCGATCGGTCCGTCCGTAGACCCGCCAATCAATCCGCCGGATGTCGTCGCCCGGCATGTAGGCGCGGTGCTCGGCGAAGTCCATGGAGCGCCCCAGGTAGGGCGAGCGGTGCAGTCCGTTGATGAACCCGTCCACCACGGTGCGGGCCAGCAGCTCGAGATCGTCAATCCGAGCCAGGACCTTGGGGTCGAGGAACGCGACGCCGGTCACAACCCGGACTTGGGTATAGGAACGGCCTGGAGCAGCTGCTCCACCAGCGAGTCCGTGGTGACCCGCTCGGATTCCGCGTGGAAGTTGGTGAGAATCCGGTGCCGCAGCACCGGGTGCGCCAGCGCCCGGATGTCCTCGAACGTGACGTGGTAGCGCCCCCGCATCAGCGCGCGCGCCTTGCCGCCCAGCACCAGATACTGCGCCGCCCGCACGCTGGCGCCGTAGGACACCCACTGCTGGATGAACGGCAGCGTCCCGTTGGCCGACGGGCGCGACGCCCGGACCAGCGTCACCGCGTACTGCAGCACCGGATCCGCCACCGGCACGTTGCGGACCAGCCGCTGGAAGGCCACGATGTCCCGGCCCGACACGGCGTGATCGAACCGGGGATCCTGCACCGCCGTGGTCTCGCGCACCACCGTCAGCTCTTCGGACTCAGGCGAATAGTCAATGACGATGTTGAACATGAAGCGGTCGAGCTGCGCCTCGGGCAGGGGGTAGGTGCCCTCCAGCTCGATGGGGTTCTGGGTGGCGAACACGAAGAACGGCTCATCCAGGGTGTAAGTCTTGCCCTGCACCGTCACCCGATGCTCCTGCATGGCCTCGAGCAGCGCCGCCTGGGTCTTGGGTGGCGTCCGGTTGATCTCGTCCGCCAGCACGATGTTGGCGAAGATCGGGCCCGGCATGAACTGGAGATGCCGCCGCCCGGTCTCCGGGTCCTCCTGGATGATGTCCGTGCCGGTGATGTCCGACGGCATCAAGTCGGGGGTGAACTGGATGCGGGAGTACTTGAGATCGAGCACGCGCGCCAGGGTCTGGATCAGGAGCGTTTTCGCCAGTCCCGGCACGCCGATGATCAGGCTGTTGCCGCCCACGAAGAGCGAGATCAGCACCTGATCGATGACGTGCTCCTGCCCCACGATCAGCTTCTTGAGCTCGGCCATGATCCGCTCGCGGCCGAACCGCAAGCGATCCGCCAGCGCGATGTCGTCCGCCGATTGCAGCGCCGCCTGTTCCGTCGTCATGTCAGTGGGTGAGAGCGTAGATGATGTAGTTGATGCCTAGCTTGTAGGCCTCGTTGGACAGCTCGATCGGGAAGTACCCCATGTCCGACCACTCCCAGTAGTCGCCGATGTCATTGTTGTAGTTCGCGATCACCATCAATCGCTTCTTGGGATCGTTGTCCTCGAACACCCCGTAGTACACCGACGGCGCCCGAGCGGCCCGGTAGTTGCCCAGGCTCAGATTCTCCAGGGACTCGATGTCGAAGAACGCGTGGAACACCGGGTACGACGGGTCCAGCTCGACGAACACGGCGCCGGGTAAGACCGTCCGCATCTTGTCTTCGAAGTTGAGCCAGTGCTCTCCCTCGAAATCGTCCACGATGAGAAAGCCGCCCTTGAGCAGGTAGCTGCGGAGGTTGGTCGCCTCCGCCTCGCTCACGGACCAGTAGCCGGGCTCGGACAGGTACGCCACCGGGTACTTGAACAACTCCGGGTCATCGGCCTTGAGGATGTTGCCGCCGTCCAGATAGGGGCGGATGACGGTGAGTTCGCTCAGCAGCTTCATCAAGTGCCGCTCGGCGCGCGGGTAGTCGTGCGCCCACCCAGGGTCCCCCCGGCCACGGCCCCAGAAGCCGCCGCCGTCCCAGACCGATTCGTCGTAGCGGAGCCGCGCGAAGGTGAAGCGCCCGTCGTACGGCACGTTGAACTTCTTGTAGTCCTCGTCCGACAGTCGCGGCCGCGGCTCCCGCCCCCGGCGAATACCACGGTCCTGGGCCTGCCCGGCGGTGACCACCGTGACCGCCACGACCACCACCACCGCCACGACCCCCGTCGCGACACGCCACGCCCCGGCCGGATCAGGTATCCCCGTCACGCCGCGCCTCCCGGATCTTGAGCAACAGCTCCTGCGCTGGTTCAAAGCTGGGCGCCACCTCGAGGGCTCGCAGCACGGCGCTCCGTGCCTCGTCGAGCTTCCCCGACCCGAAATATGCCAGCGCCAGCTGATAGTGCGCTTCCGCCCGGTCCACCGGAGCCAGCGCCAGCACCGCCCGGCGCTCGCGGACGCCCAAGGGCCACCAGCCCAACTCGGCCGCCAGCTCCGCGAGCCGCAGATGCACCGGAATCTCGAACGGATAGACGTACAGCGCCGCCTCCAGCGCCCGCGCGGCCTGGGCCTTCTGACCCAGCGAATCGCGGAGCGCGGCCAGGGCCAGCAACGCGGGGTAATGCCCCGCGTTGATCGCCGTGAGTGCTTCCAGCTCCGCCACCGCCTGAGCCCGCGCCCCGCGCTGCCGGTAGATCTGGGCCAGGTACCAGGACGGGCTGTCCACACCAGCGTACTCCGGGAACAGCTGCTTGGCCCGGACCAAGAACGGCTCGGCAGCGTCCAGCTGCTTTCCGGCGAACGCCGCCTGCCCCGCCAGGAATTGGGCATGGAAGTCGTCCGGCGCGCGGCGCGCCCGGCGCACCAGCTCCTCGAGGCCCGGGTGAGCCCGCGCGTCAGCCTCCGGGAGGGGCCGCAACGCGCCGAGCGGCGTGGCGAACCGCCGGCGCAGGTACACGTCGAACCGGCCGTCGAAGGCGTCCAGCTCGCTACCCAGCACCGACTGGAAGGCCTGCGCCGAGGAACGCCCTTGCCGGAACTGCTGGAGCAGTGCCCGGAGCGCGTCGAGGCCGTGCTCCGCGGCAATGAAGTCGCACACCAACGACGCCTGGTAGTAGGAATACCCAAGCTGCTCCGGATAATCCGGACTGGTGAAGCCGCGGTTCAGCTGGCTGACCGGCACCAGGCGCTTCTCGAGGAAAGCCACCAGAAACCCCGGCGTCACGTCGTCGCCCCACCCGGGACGCGCGCGCCGCTCCTCGAACACCGCCAGCCCCTCGGTGAACCAGCGGGGCACGCGCGCGTCGGTCAGGCCCAAATGGAACGTGTGGGCGACTTCGTGCCACAGCACGGAGCCCCAGTGGAATTGCCCCGGCTCCCGGGCCGACGGAGAGTCCATGGCCACGACCGGCCCGAAGCTCACGCCGAGGGCACCCAGACCAACCAGTCCCACGGTACGCACCGAAAAATCCGCGTCGCGGTCGTACACTTCCACGCGCACCGGCGGCGTCGGCTGGAAACGGTAGCGCGCCGCCAGCGAATCGTACGCCTCCTCTGCCAGCGGGCCCGCATACAGGGCGAGCAGCTCGGCCTCCGCAGGCGCGGCCCAGACCCGGAATCGCGCGGTACGGGTCCCCTCGAAACGGTCCAGGTTGTCCAACAGGTCCAGGGTGTTCTTGGTCCACACGTCGTAGGGATCGCCGACGAACGCGGTCTCGAGGCTCTTCCGGGCCTCGGCCATCTGACCCAACCGGAGCTGGTTCACGCCCATCAGGCTGTAGCCCCGCCATGACGCGGAATCCAGCGCCACCGCCTGACCTGCGAACTCGAGGGCCCGATGGTACCGACGCGTGCGCCCGGTCACGTCCGCCAGCGTGGTGTAGACTGGCGCGTACCGAGGGTGAGCGCTCGCGATGCGCGCCACGGTCTTCTGGAAGCCGGACGAATCGCCTTCGAGGAAGTCCGTCGCCGCCAACAGCGACAGGGCCTCCAGCGACGCGGGGTTGATTTCGAGCGCCTGGGCGATGCGTTCCCGCGCCTCGGCGTAGGCCTCCCGCTCCAGCTCCAGTTGCGCGACGAAGACCAACGCCGGGACGTAGCGCGCATTGACCTCCAGGCTCTTCCGGGCGCGCGCCGCCGTCTCGGGACTCCCCTCGAACCGGGCCGCGCGGGCCAGCCCCAGAATCGCGGCGGGGTGATTGGGGTTGATCTTCAGCACGGCCTCGTAGGTGGCACGAGCGTCCGTGCCGTTGTACTTGTCGAGGAACAGGTCGCCCTGCTCCACGCGGGCGTCGAGGTTGCCGGAGTCGGCCCGTACGGCGTCGTCGTACGCTCGCAGCGCGTCCTTGAACAACTGCGGGTCTTCCCGCCCCAGGTGGCGCACCGCCCGAGCCACGGCGGCCAGCTCCTCCGACGAGAGCCTCGTCGCCGCATTGTACGCGGTAATGAACCTGCGATAGTCGCGGCGCGCCGCGGACCCTTCCCCCCGCTGTTCCTTGATCTCCGCCAGGCGCAGGGCGGCCACCAGGCTGTCCGGTCCTGGGGGCGCCGCCGCCCGGCCGTAGGCCAACTCCGCGTCGGCGAGCCGGCCCCGATCGCGCAACACATCCCCCAGAGGAAGCCAAAGCGTCCGCGCATCGGAGTGGGCCGCGAGGTACGCGCGGAGCCGCTGCTCGGCGTCCGCGTACCTCCCAACGATCGCGAGCGCGCGTCCCAGCAACCGGGCCGCGTTTTCGTCGCCCCGGTCGGCAGCCGCTCCGAGCAAACTGATCGCCTCGTCGTAGCGGCCGGCTTCAAACGCCCTGCGGCCGCCGTCCGATCGATCCTGCGCCACCGCCGCGCCCGCCATGACCGCCGCGACCGCCCCGGCCACCCTGACTGCCTTGATCACGGCCGCTTCCCTTCCCGCTGCCGAATGGCCCGATTGGTGGTCGCCAGCTCAACGAGCAGCTCCTCCAATTCCCGCTCGTAGATCTCCACGGCCATGGAGCTTTTCGCCCCCCGCAGCTCGGCGACCCGCCGCTCCAGGGAGTCTCGCCGGGCGTAGAGCCGCATCACCTCAGGGTCCGAGGTGTCGGCCGCGACCGCCGCCCTGGCCGCCGTCAGAAACACCGACGCGGCGAGCACGCCGTCCCCGCCGGTGACGCTGGGTTCCGTGCTGCCCTTACCGTCTCCATCGTCATCCAGCAGGGCGTGTTCGGTCAGGAGTCGCTTCTCCTGCTCGTAGGCGCGGGCCACTTCCCGCCGGGCGTAGTCGAAGGCTTCGAGCACCGATAACCGGCCATCCTTGTCGGTATCCGCGCCCTCCGCTCCTTCTGCAGTGAGCGCCCGAACGAAATACTCGCCGAACCGCGTGGCGTTACGCTCGAACCCGGACTTGGTCGCCGTCACCACGATGCGGCCGGGCCCCGCCAGGGCCGGCACGAACCCGCCGCTGGCACTGGCGGTGTTGACCACCACGACGCGGTGCGCCTTCAACGCCGCGAGCCAGGTCGCGAGCTCCGCGGCGGTCACGTCGGGGCCCACCAGATTGAACCGGGGCTCCGCCTCCCGATCGCTGCCATGCCCGAACAGCACCAGCACCACGTCGGCGCCGGGCCCGGCGCGTTCGGCAATCTCCCGCAACGCGCCCTCGAGCCGTTCCTTGGTGGCGGGCCCGTTGATGCTCGTATCCCGTTCCGGATGCTCCGCCAGGAAGGTGACGTTCGCCTCAGGGACGGCGAGCCGCTGCCGCGCGGCATCCACGACGTCGCTCCCCCAGCGCGTGAACCGCTCCGTGAACTGCGCATCGCCCCCGACGCCAGAGACTACGAGCACGTGCGTCTGGGCAGATGCGGGCCGGACGAAGGGGGCCATACACAGGAGCACCAACCCGATTACCGTTCGCCAACTGATCACCGCAGAGGACGCAGAGATCAAAAGGAGAGATCGCAGAGGGGGTTTGTGTGAGACCCCCCATTCAGTCCCATCTCTGCGCCCTCTGCGCTCTCTGCGATCTCCGCGGTGAAACGTCCCGCGGACTTCGGCCGAAAGCGCCGGTCTCATGCCAGCCCCCGCGCGCGCCGCCATCCCCACTCCACGCCCAGCAACGTGAGCAGCAGCAGGAACGTCGCGGGCATATCCCAGAGATCGTGGTGCTCGAACACCGTGGCGCCAGACTCCGTGAACCGCACGTCCTCCGGCAGCGCGGCGGCCTGGGCCGGCGTGTAGAAGCGGCCGCCGGTTTCTTGCGCCAACTGTTCCAACGCCGCCCGCCGCATCCCGGCACCGAAGAACTCGGCCCCCAGCGCCCCCGCGTCCAGGTAGGCGTCGCCCTCGCCCAGGGGCCGTCCCGCCCGCCGCGCTTCCACCCGGACCCGATACCGGCCGGCCGCGTCCGCCACGAACCAGCCGCGGTATTCGCCGTCCCGCAGCACGCTCCACTCCAGCGGCGCCTGATACTCGTTTCCGCTGGGCAGCGTAACCCGGGCCACGACGGAAGCACCGTTGACGCCGGAGTACGCGGAGTCGCTCACCGCCGCCGTGATGGCAACACTGTCGCCCGGCTCCACCCGATCGGCCGATAGGGTCACCGTCACAGGATCGGGGACGCCGCTCACCAGCCAACGCAATACCTGTCGCCACAGGGTCTCGTGCGTTTGGTCTTCCACCGAGATGTCCGCGTGCATCTGCCACAGCCAGGAGTCCTGCGCCGCGAGCGCAATGGCCTTGCCGCGGCCGTACCGCTGAAACGCCAGCACCGGCAAGGCGGCTCCCCGGTCCGCCGGCCGCCCCGTCAGCAGCACGGTCGCCCCGGCCTTGGGCGAGCCGACCCGGTTCACCAGCGTGAGCGGCGGCAACGTGGCCCACCGCTCGGTCGAGGCCCGCCCGGCTCCCGCCAGCTGCATCGCGGGATGTCCCCGGCCAGCAGGTGTGGGATCCACCTTGACCTCCACCAGGTGCCCGGTGGAATCCGCACCCACCTGCTCCACCGCCGGCAGCTCGAACGGCACCAGGTCCGCCACCGGCGTCCCCGTGTACCCACCCTCGGCGAACGCCAGCCGCCCCCCCAGCAGCAGCACTCCCCCGCCTCGCTCACCCGCGAAATCGCGGATCATCTGCAGCTGGTCGTGCGTGAATTGACTGGCTTCGACGCTTCCCAGGACCAGCCCCACGTAGCGAAACAGCTCCTCCCGGGTCTTGGGGAATCCCACCACCAGCTCCTCGGGGCTGTCCACCTCCAGCCGCAGGAACTTGTTCTCCGCGGTACGCTGCAACACCACTAGCTGGATCTGGCGGTCGTCCTGGACGGCACGCCGGATGAACTTGGTCTCGAAGCGAGGCTCGCCTTCAAAGTAGAGCACCTTGTGACGCCGGTCGTCGGCGTACACGTTGGCCTCGCGGGCGTTATTCTCGACCAGCTGTTCTCCATCTTGGGGAGCGACACGGACGCGGATCCGGCGCGGGCCCGTGCCGGTGAGAGTGAACGGTATGCGCACGGTCGCCGCACCGTCCCGCGGCAGCCGCACCGTGTCGGTGGCAACGATCCGCCCTGATTCTTCTACGTACACCGGCACGGGGGTGTTGCCGTAGCCGGACTGCGCTACCAACAGGTCGGCGATGAGCGTGGAACCGGCCAGGGCGGAGCCCGGAACGTCGAGCCGCGATACCTCGATGTCCTTCTCCAGCCGTTCGCGCCCCAGCCCCACGGCGTAGACCGGAACCCGAGCGGCGCGGAGCTGCAAGACGGCTTCGCTCATCGCGCTGCCGCCGTTGTCGGCGCCGTCGGTGAAGAGGGCGATGCCGGCCAACGGCGTGCCGTTCAGGTCCTGCCGCACGCGCTCGAGCGCCGCGCCCAGGCGGGTGCTGCCACCCGCAAACGACAGGTCGGCGACGCTCGCGATGCGCTCGGCGGACGCCGAAAACCGATACAGCCGGACCTTGAACTGCTGGTCGAGGCGACGAAGCAGATCCCCGTCCGGTGCGACCAGCTCCGCGGCAACACGTCCCCGCGCCTGCCCGTCCTGATCCGGGACCTGCATGCTCCGAGAGTCGTCCACCAGGATCGCCAGGAAGTTCTGCTGCGGCACCACGGTGGGAACCACCAGGGTGGGTCGGCTCAGGGCGAACGCCAGAATCGCCAGGGCGGCAAGGCGAAGCCCCGCCAGCCCCAGCCGCTCGGCCCGCCGAGCCTGGCCCGGCCTGGCGCGGTAGCCCAGGGCAACGACCAGCGCGCCCAAGGCCACCACGGCCAGCGGAAGCTGCCAGGGCCCCCCGAACGCCAGATGGCCCCGCTCGAACAGAAGCGGCCGGTACTTGAACAGGAACTCGAAGATCTGCGTCATCCCTGCGTCACCTGCGGCTGGCGAAAAAGTCCGCCAGCAACGCCCCGCACTCGTCGGCCATCACGCCTCCCTGCACCTCCGGCCGATGGTTGAGCCGCGGATGGCGCAGCAGGTCGCCCACGCTACCGGCCATGCCCGCCTTGGGGTCGTAGGCGCCGAAGACCACCTTCCCCACGCGCGCGAGCACGATGGCGCCGGCGCACTGGGCGCACGGCTCGAGCGTCACGTAGAGCGTTCCGCCGTCCAGTCGATCGACGCCCATGGATTGCAGGGCCCGCTGAATCGCGATCAGCTCCGCGTGCTGCGTCAGGTCTCGCCGCGCCACGGTTTCGTTGTGGGCTTCGCTGACCACGCGACCATCCAGGACGACGGCCGCCCCAACCGGAACTTCCCCCGCCACCCC
>Ga0209321_10001418_pt1 | contig 16391 bp, 14 predicted proteins | sample Rifsed16ft4_FD_184012 | JGI IMG/M metagenome (GOLD analysis project Ga0209321, IMG submission 184012) | Soil microbial communities from Rifle, Colorado, USA - sediment 16ft 4 - CSP-I_5_4 (version 2) | ecosystem: Environmental > Terrestrial > Deep subsurface > Rock core/Sediment | place: Rifle...
TACCCGCCGGTAAAAACGTTTTTCTTTCGTGAAAGATTTTATAATCCCGGAATTGATATCATCAATACAAAATATGGTGAGCTGAAAATATATAACAGGGAAAAGACAATTTGCGATATGTTCAGATACCGCAATAAACTCGGTGAGGATCTTGCTATGCAAGCGCTTAAAAATTACCTTAAACAAAAAAAGAAAAGCATAGCCACACTTATCAAGTATGCAGAAATATGCCAAGTGAAGACTGTTATAATGCCTATCCTTAAGGGACTCGTTGCTTGATGAAAAAAGAGATTAAAAATATCGCAGCTTCTGTAAGAGCGAGATTGATAAACATTGCCGATGAAAGCAAAAGAGATTATAACGCTCTCTTGCGTCTTTATTTTCAAGAACGCTTTCTTTATCGTCTTTCTATTTCTAATTATCAACCGAAACTTATTCTTAAAGGGGCACTGCTTCTGATGATGAGTGATATTTCAAAGTTTCGTCCCACAAAGGATATTGATTTGCTTAGCAAAGCAGCTTTTAATGAAATGAACGAATGCAAAGAAGTGATAAAAGAAATTGTGTCAATTGATTTTAACGATGGTGTTGAGTTTATTGTTGATAAGATTTCTGTTGAAAAAATTCAAGAAAAAGAAAATAATTTTGGTTTGAGAGTTCATCTGCCATATAAAATGGATACGATCCAAGGTTATCTCTCAGTAGATATTGGTTTTGGTGACAAAATTATTGAAGGACCTCACGAAATTGATTTTCCAATCCTACTTGATTTTCCCGCTCCCCGAATTATGGTTTATTCTTTGGAATCTGCTGTAGCAGAAAAGTTTGAGGCAATTGTGAATCTAAATTTTACTACCAGCAGAATGAAAGATTTTTATGATCTTCTCTTTATTGCGGAACGGACAAGTTTTAGAATAAATTCTCTGAAGAATGCTATCCTGGCAACTTTCAATAATAGGGGTACGAGTATTGAAGATCGTTACCTAATTTATGATATTTCGTTCAAGCAAAATTCTCAGAAGCAAGTTCAATGGTCATCCTTTCTCAATCTGAATAAACTAACCGCTGAGGAAAATTTTGCTTCAGTTGTAGATCGAATTGCCTCATTCATCGAACCAATTTTTGAAAATAAAACTAAAAGTAACTGGGATACCAAAACTTGGAAATGGGTTTAATATGCTTAAATCACAACCATACAAATTATTGAATGCTGTACGGCACTATGAGTGGGGAACGAGAGGGAAGAATGCTTTCATTCCAAAACTTCTGAACATTAAAGCTGAAAAAGATAAACCATATGCTGAGCTTTGGATGGGTGCTCATCCAAAAGCTTCTTCCAAAATTAGGATAGATGATAAGACAATTGATCTGGCTGAGGCAATTCGGAATTATCCGATAGAAATGTTAGGAAAAAAAACCGCGAAGGTGTATTTAAATTCGCTTCCATTTCTTTTCAAAGTATTATCAGCAAATGAAGCACTTTCCATTCAAGCTCATCCCAGCAAAAGACAAGCAGTTTGGTTGCATAAAAAAGATCCAAACAACTATTCTGATTCCAACCATAAGCTGGAAATTGCTGTTGCGCTTGATTCATTAACGGCATTAGTTGGTTTCATGCCATTCAACCAGATAATGCAAACTCTGAAAAAATATCCTCAGATCCATCATTTCATTGGAAAAGAATATTTGAGAATATCTGGGGAACGTCATTCTGAATTTATTTCAGAATCCCACCTTAAGATGCTGAAACAATCCGCCAAAGGCGGACAGCATGACGAGAAAATAATAGTCAAAAGAGTTTTTGCTCGACTTATCGAAAATTCTGTTTCGGATAAAGAAGAATTAGAAAATGTTTTAGAAAAGTTGTATCAAAGGATAAGCAAGAAGAAAAAACAAACAGAAATTGAAAAATATTTTGTAACACTACATAAAAAATACAGCGTCGATGTTGGCTTACTTATTCTTTTCTTTCTTAATTTTGTTCATTTGAAAAGGGGAGAAGCAATATTTACCAAACCTGGAATTCCTCATGCTTATCTGAAAGGAAATATTCTCGAGTGTATGTCTAATTCAGATAATGTTATTCGTGCCGGATTAACACCAAAATTCAAAGATTCAAACACACTTCTGAAAGTTTTGAAATTTGAATTAGGCAGTCCTAATATTCTTAAAGGGCAAAAGCAGAAAAACCATGTGAGCTATAAAACTGCAGCCAAGGAATTTGTAATTCAGTTATATAATCCCGGTAAATCAGAATTAGAATTTAATGATCAGTCGGGTCCGAGAATATTGTTGATACTTGATGGCAAAATTAAATTGGTTTATGAAGATAAGGGTAGGTTTGTTTCGCAGCAATTTTGGAAAGGTGATTCTTTATTCCTTCCCTCAATTCTCTCAAAATATAAAATTACTTCGGAAAAATCTGCAAGCTTCGCATTAGCAGCAGTGCCTTAGTAAATATGTCTGCATTTAAAAAATAAATGCCGGATTAAGTCCGGCATGACAAGAAAATGTTTGAAAAAATTTCGAATTAAAATTCAACCTTCTTCTTGGTTCTTTCAGCATATTCTAGAACTAAGGCACTCGCAACGAAGATTGAAGAATATGTTCCGATGATGATACCGAATGCAAGTGTGAACGCGAATGCTCTTAATACTTCACCGCCGAAAATAAATATTACTAACACCGCCAATAATGTTGTACCGCCGGTTAAGATAGTTCGACTCATTGTTCTATTAATGCTCATATTCAGTAAATCAAAAAGCGGCATTGTTTTATGAATTTTTAAATTCTCTCTCACTCTGTCAAACACAATAACCGTATCATTAATCGAGTAACCTACAAGAGTTAGAAAAGCGGCAACTATTGCAAGATCAATTTCAAGATTTAATCCGGGAATAACTCCATATAAAATTGAGTACAAGCCAAGTGTGATTAAAACATCATGAAATAAGGCAAACACAGCTCCGAGAGCAAAGATGAATTTGAACCTGAATGCAAGGTAAATCAAAATAACAACAAGCGATAATAAAACAGCCAAAACGGCATCGCGTTTTAATTCTGAACCGACTTTGGGACCGACTTGATCTTCTTTTAAAACCTGGAAAGAATTATCCTTGAATCTTTCTTTAAGATTTTCTTTTATCCAGTCTGATATACCAACACTAACAAGCATCTGGTTGTTCGTGGGTTCCTCAGAAACTTTTCCAGTTTGAAATCCTGCTTCGAAAAGCTTATCAACTAAAATATTCGTTGTGTCTGGATTAGGTAGTGTGAGCGTGATCGAGTTTTGGGTTGAATCAGTTATTCTTCGTTCTACTCCAGGGATTGCCTTGTCAATCTCATTCTGTATGCTTTGGATTACCCTCGGATAAAGGGCTGCCGGTATAGATTGTAATTCTGTTCTTATGAGAACTGTATTTTCACCTCCGTAAGTTTTTAGCTCAACATTTCCGAGTTCAAGCTTTTCAACTTCGCTTCTTATGCTTCCGATTTCAATTGGCTTACTAAACTGTAAAACAATTTCGGATCCTCCTTTAAAGTCAATCCCAAATTCTAAACCGCGAATGACTATATTTATTAATCCTAGAAGGAAAAGGGCAGTGGAAACCATGTAGAAAAATTTCCTTCTCCCTATCCAATCAATCTGAATATTTTCGAAAATGCGCATCTGTTTAATTTACTCCTTAAAAACCTTTTTTTACTTGTAAGCCTTTGGCTTAACCAATACTGATTTTTGAACCTTTTGAAACTAGAAAGTTGAAGATGAACCGTGATATGAATAAAGCACTGAACAAGCTTGTTACAATTCCTATCATTAAAGTTAATGCAAATCCCTGCACCGGACCGGTACCAAATTGATATAATATAAGCCCTGTGAAAAATGTTGTAATGTTCGAGTCAAATATTGCGGAGAAAGATTTAGAATATCCTCCATCAATGGAAGCTTTGATAGTTTTACCTGTTTCCATTTCTTCTCTAATTCTTTCGAATATTAGAACGTTTGCGTCAACAGCCATACCCATCGTTAAGATAATTCCAGCTATACCAGGCAGAGTTAGTGTGGCACCAAATCCAGCTAGGATTGCAAGAATGAATAAGATTGAGAGGACTAATCCCACAGCGGCAATTGATCCGCTTTTTCGATAGTAGAAGATCATGAAAAATCCCACTACAATATAACCAATGATGGAAGCCGTGAAACCGGAATTAACCGAGTCTTGCCCCAGTGAGGGACCAACTGTTCTTTCTTCAATAATATCAACAGGTGCAGGAAGAGCACCGGCTTTCAGAACTATTTCTAAAAGTTTGGCTTCTTCCATGTTTGCCATTCCTTCAATCTGAGATCTGCCTCCGGGAATTTTGCCACGGACAACAGGAGCAGAAAAAGCAACTCCATCCAACATAATTGCAATTCTTTTACCTACATTTGCACCGGTTATTCTCGCCCAATCAGTTGCTCCTTCGCTGTTCATTTCCATGCTAACAATAGGTGAGGAAGTGCTTGGATCTATATTTGCTTGTGCATCTGTAATTACACCGCCGGTTAATTCGGGATTTTTATTTACTAAATACATCATATAAATATTTTCACCCTTATCAACACCAACCGGTTTAGCTGAATAGATAAATTCAACATTATTTGGCATTACTTTTTGAACATCATCACGATTAAGATACTGTGTTAATAAACTTTTTTGACCTTCCCGAACATATGCATCTGCAGATTGACCTTGCGGATCCATCATTGCAATTGCAAAGAAAGGATGCTCTTTTTTGAATTCTTCTTCAGATAATTGCTTTTGCTCACTCGTATCAGCGGTAATTAAAGATGTGTCCTTCGTTTCAGTTTTTGCAGTTGTTGTGGTATCAGTTTTAGTAGTGTCCTCAAGATTTTTTCCGGCGAGCACATTATCAATTTTTTGCATTAGAGAGATTGCAAATTCTGGATCTTTTAGAATTCTGAACTCAAGAAGCGCAGTTCCTTGTAAAAGATTTTTAGCTTCTTCCTCTTTAGCCACACCTGGAAGTTCTACGATTATTCTTCTGCTGCCTTGTCTCTGTATGGATGGTTCCGAAACTCCATATTGATCAACACGATTTCTAATAATTTCTATTGCACGGGCAACAGCATCTTCTGAATCTTCTATTAACCTGTTAAGAATTTCATCATCATCTTCTCGAATCGTTCCGAAGTACCTGCTTAATCTAATTTGGCGTTGCTCAAATTTCCTACCTACTATATCTACAACGGATTCATTAGATAAAGCAGCCTCTTTTTCAGCTTCAGTTAAAACTTTTTTGAAAACATCATCAGGATTTTTAGCCAATTTTTCAAGCAATTTTGCAGTGTTAACTTCTAAGACAACACGCATTCCGCCCTGTAAGTCCAAACCGAGCTTAATTCTTTTTTGTCTTGCATCGGCAATTGACGGATCGGAAACTCGAATACTGTCTTCAATAGCAACAAGTTTTTTCTGAAGATCTTGTTTTGTGATTTCAGGATAAGTTCTTTTAATCTCTTCTTGCTTTTTGCTAACGATTTCGGTTATGCTTTTATTGTTGCTGTAATCCTTATAAGTAGGCCAAAGGAGATAAACGCTTAATGCAAGTGCTGCGAGAATGACGATGATTTTAAATCTGAATTCTTTCATAGTTTATATCTTGTTAGATTGATTTTTCAAAAATAAGGTCAACAAAATTATCAGTATAGTGCCTGAAAGTCAATTAAATCAGCTAAAAATAAAATTTTTAAAATCTATTCCTTTTTAATAATCATAATTTTTTGAAATTAAGTTTAGATAGCCAATGCAGTTCCTTCATGTTGTTTGAATCGTTTGTGAGGAATTGGGTTAGTAAATCATAATTTAAGAATTTCTATGATTTTCTTTATTAGACTCTCAAATTTATGCTGAACGAGATTGGCTGTTTCAGTAACTTCAGCATGCGACAGTTTTTTATCGGTCAAACCTGCTGCATAATTTGTTATACAAGAAATTGAAGCAGTCTCTATTCCCAAATATGCGGCATACACTGCTTCATGGACCGTAGACATCCCAACGGCATCTCCGCCAAATTTGGAGATGTACCTTATCTCTGCCGGTGTTTCGTAGCTTGGCCCTTTTGTGTACCAGTAAACTCCCTCTTTAAGTTCTATCTTTTCTTCGTTAGCGGCTTCCCTTATTTTTTTATTTAGATAAGGTGATGGCAGTGAACGAAAGTTCTTCATCCCATTTTCTGAAGCAATTCCTATTAAGGATGTCAATTCTTTTTTAAGAGCAATTCCGTTAAATGAGATAGTTAGCATCAAATCACCTGGTTTGAATGAACGATTAATTCCACCGGCAGCATTGGTTAAGATGATTTTCGGGCAACTTAGTTTATAGGAAATGAAAATCGGCAGAATGCATTGGTAAATCGAGTAACCTTCGTACAGATGAATTCTTCCTTGAAAAAGCAGTAATTTTTTTCCAGCAAATTCCGCGAAGTGAATTTTTCCTTCATGTCCTTGAATAGTTGACTTTGGATAATCGGGTAAGTTTGACGTTGAGATTGTTTTTTCAATTTTGACTCTCTCGGCAAAGTTTCCTAATCCGCTGCCTAAAATTATTGCAAGTTCAGGAGTGAACGGGGCTGCTGATTTAATTCCATCAACCAAATTCTTATACTTAAAATTTAGATCTATCATCTTCGTGTAAGAATTAAACCAACAATCCGGCGAGCGTTGCGGTCATCAATGTGGCAAGTGTGCCGCCAAGTACAGCTTTTAATCCCAATGCAGAAATATCCTTCTTTCTCTCAGGTGCCATAGGACTTATTCCACCAATTTGAATTGCAATGGAAGAAAAATTTGCAAATCCGCACAAAGCATAAGTTGCCATCATAATTCCTTTTTCGCTCATTGCTCCGTTTTTAACTAAAGTAGCTAAATCTAAGTAGGCAACAAATTCATTAAGCACTACTTTTGTTCCGATTAGACTCCCGAAGTGTAATGAATCATTCCATGGAACGCCGATACCATAAGCAAGATATTTTAGAACTAAACCAAACAACAACTGCATCGAAAGCGGCTGCCCGAATGTTGCTTGAAGATAAGCGTTTAGATTTAATAAATCGCCTAAACCTGTTAGAAGGTAATTTATTAGAGCAATTAAAGCAATGAAGGCGAGCAGCATTCCTCCAACATTTAATGCAAGCTGTAATCCATCTGAAGCTCCAGTTGCGGCAGCCTCAATTATGTTTGAGGCATTTTTTTCCACTTTTAATTTTACCGTACCTTTAGTTACAGGTTCGCCAACTTCAGGAAATAAAATTTTCGAAATTACAATTGATGCCGGTGCAGCCATCACACTTGCAGCTAAAAGTTGAATTGCAAATGTTATTTGTGCTTCCGATAATCCAATTCCTTTTGCATCAGCAAATGATTGTCCAAGCATTTGAATGTAACTTGCCATTACGCCACCGGCAATTGTTGCCATTCCTCCAACCATTATCGTTAAGATTTCGGAGTTTGTCATCGTTTTTATGTAAGGACGAATTAGTAATGGTGCCTCAGTTTGTCCAACGAAAATATTTGCTGTGTTGGAAAGAGATTCAGCTCCGCTTGTGCCAAGAAGTTTTGCCATTACCCAAGCCATTCCTTTGACGATAAGCTGAAGTATTCCCAAATAGTAAAGGACAGAAGTTAGGCATGAAACAAAAATAATTGTGGGAAGAACCTGGAAGGCGAAGAAAAATCCAAGACTGTCTGGTCCGTTATTTATTGCAAGTTTTCCAAACACAAATTCGGCTCCTTGCATTGTAAAACCAAGTAAGCTGACTACAGCGGCACCCAGCCAGTTGATAACATCTTTTGGCCAGCCGAGAGGAAAAAACCATCCACGTAAACTTTCACTGTGAATAATAAAAATAGCAAAGATAACTTGCATTGTAACACCTGTTACTACTAATCTCCAATTTACTTTTCGCTTATTATTGGAGAAGAGAAATGCAATTCCCAGTAAGATTAATAAACCTAAAGCTCCTCTGAGTAACGAGAATATAAAATCCATGTATCACCTTTCATTTTCATTTGGAATGTAGTGACATTTTCGGCAGCGAGCTTCATAAATATCTGCCGCACCAACAATAACGCGCTCACCGGAAGCAGTCTTCCGCTGGGTTTTATCTGCAGGATTGCCGCAAGCAACACAAATTGCCAGAGTTTTTGTGATATATTCGGCTATAGCAAGAAGCTGAGGCATTGGTTCAAATGGAATGCCTTTATAATCCTGATCTAATCCTGCCACAATTACTCGTTTTCCTCTATCGGCAAGCTGATTGCAAACAGAGACAAGTTCTTGAGAAAAGAATTGTGCCTCATCAATTCCAACAACTTGTGCATCAACAGAAAGCGATAGAATTTCTTCTGCATCTGTGACAAGCAAAGAAGGAAGCGATTGTTCGCTGTGTGAAACAATTGATGTGTGTGAGTAGCGGATATCAATTTTCGGTTTAAATATTTTCACATTTTGTTTAGCTATTTGTGCGCGTCTAAGCCGGCGGATTAGCTCTTCAGTTTTTCCGCTGAACATACAGCCGGCAATTACTTCAATCCATCCTGTTTCCTTTGGCATTGAATGAGGTGTGAACTCGATCATATTAAATTTTGATTTTGTTTGAGAATAAGTGAGAGTGTGATAATCATTTTAAGTTTTCATCTCCGAAGGCAAATGGAAGCAGATCGGAAAGTTTAAGAACTTTAGTTTCCTTTTTATGATTTACCATTATCACGTCAATGTTGCCGCAAAGATCGCTGATTACTTGTCTGCATGCACCGCAAGGTGGACAGAAATCGGGAGCGTCGCTGGCTATTGCCATTGCTTTGAATTTTCTTTCACCTTTCAGGTATGCAGAAAAGATTGCGGTTCGTTCGGCACAAATGGTTAAGCTGTATGAGCTATTTTCGATATTAGCACCAAGATAAATTTTATCATCTTCTGTTAGAAGTGCAGCCCCAACATGAAAGTGTGAGTAGGGAGGATGCGCTTTTGTTTTTGCTTTTATGGCTTCTTCAGCGAGTTGTGTGTAATTCATTTTATCTGTTTTTTATTCGGTGATAAAAATATTGGTTTTGGTTTTCAAATCAAATCACCACTAACCCAGTTCCTTCGAATCTCAGTAATCGTTCGCGAGGAACTGGGTTAGTTTACAATTCAAAATAGCATATCCTTCACAAAATAATTCTGATTCTCATCAAATTCTTTTATAAACTTTTTAAAAGCCTCTATAGTTGAAAATTGTTCTACTAGAATTTGAGGTTTTATCAATGCTGACTCGATTTTGCTAATAGTTTCAAGATAACTACAATATTTCCAATCTTCTATTTTTTCAACCAGGCCGGTTCTGAGTGGATTTCGAAATATGTAACGCGATAAATGAAGTAAGTATTCATTATTGGGAATTAATTTATTCTTAAATCTGCCTTGAAAGAGGTGCCCTGTCCTATGATAGGCTTGGTTTATTGCTCTTGTATAACCAGTTGAAATTCTCTGCATTGCTTCTTCAAGTTTGCCATTTTCCTTAACCATCACCAATAGATGAAAATGATTTGGCATCAAACAGTATGCTATTAAATCAATTTTGCTTTCAAAACATTTATCAACTTTTGAGAGGAAGTAATTAAAATTTTTTTCTTCGAAGAATATTTTTTCATAGTTATTACCTCTGTTGTAAACATGATAGTATTGATCTTTGTAAGAAGGATTATATCTATATGGCATAACTAAATTTAATAATCTTTAATTTTACAATAAATTGGATGCTAAGACTAACCCAGTTCCTTCGAATCTCAGTAATCGTTCGTGAGGAACTGGGTTAGTTTGATGTTCAAAAATATCAAAATCCGACTTACCAGTTCTTTCAAGTCGGAGAAATTGTTCGTGAGGAACTGGATTAGTAGGTAACTTAAAGTTCAAAAGCTGTTCGACTAACCCAGTTTCTTTGCACTCAAACGAGAAGGGAGAAACTGGGTTAGTTCACCATTCTAAAAATCCTCATCAAGCAGCCAACCTTGTGCTAAATCTTTGTTCATCTCGGAGATAAAGCGGGATGGTTTGGACAAGGTCGTTCCAGCTTCTCTATCAAAAATATTCATAGGAATAAGTTACAAACAGATTTTGCTTTGCTCTTGTTGAAGCGACATACATCAACCTTCTTTCCTCTTCTAAAGTATCCAAATTTTCTACCGATCGACTTGACGGGAAAAATCCTTCAACTGCATGAATTATGAAAACCGAATGCCACTCCAATCCTTTTGCCGAGTGAATTGTTGAAAGCGTAACATACTCTTCTTCTTTATCGGGAGTTTCAATGTCCACTACTGAATCAATTATTGGTTCAATTGCCATATCAGCGAGCAAGCTATCGAGTGATTTATAATTCTCAGTAATGTTTAGGAAAATATCTAAATCCTTTTTTCGCTTATTGAAATCGTCATACTTGTCTTTGAAGATGGGATAGTAATAATCGACAACCAACTGAGCTTTTTCCGATGGAAGTCCTTGCTGTGTGTGAAGCTGATATAAAAGCTGAAACAACTTTGCAATTGTATCATTGTATCTGAAAGATGTTTGAGCATCAGGATTTGCTTTGATTGTCAATCTTGCTGTTGCAAGCTCATCTAAAATTTTTTGCGCAGTTTTGGGTCCGACTCCTTCGAGCAGAAGCAGAACTCTGTACCAACTTACAATATCTTTCGGATTAGCAGCAATTCGTAAGAAAGCCAAAACATCTTTTATATGCGCCGTTTCTATGAATTTCATCCCGCCGAATTTCTGAAATGGAATGTTTGCTTTGTTAAGCTCAATTTCCAAATCAAAAGAGAAAAAAGAAGAACGAAAAAGTACAGCTATATCTTTTAGCGGAACTCCTTCTTCTCTCAGATCAAGAATTTTATCAACAATAAATTTGGATTGTAAATTTTCAGTTGAAGCAGCAACAATGAAAGGTAAGTCACCCCCGGATTTTCTTGTGTAAAGATGCTTCTCATACTTCTCAACCGCACCTTCTATAATTTTGTTTGTAAAATCAAGAACCGGCTGAACGCTGCGGTAATTCTCTTCGAGCTTAATTATTTTTGTTTCAGGAAAAAGAACCGGAAATTCAATTATGTTTTTAAAGTTGGCACCACGAAAAGAATAAATTGATTGTGAATCATCTCCAACCACCATAATATTTTTATTTAGCTGCGTAAGTCCCAGCACTACTTCAGCTTGAAGTTTGTTCGTATCCTGATATTCATCAACCATTACAAATTTAATTGTTGAAAGCAGTGATTTAGCCGAAGGGCTTAAATCATGTAAAAAATTTTTTAAGTAAACAAGAAGATCATCATAGTCCAGTAAGTTGTTTTTGCGTTTGTATTCAGAAAATACTTTCTTGATGCCCAATATTTTGTCATGTTCATCTAAGAAATGAGGATATGATTCTTCAATTATATCTTCAACAGATTTTCCGGTATTCACACTTAAACTAAAAACTTTGTTCAGAGTTTGTTTGTTAGGAAATCGTTTTTCTTTGGAGATAAAACCTGCTTGCGATCTTATTAGATTAATAACATCTTCACTATCACCTTGATCGAGAATCGTGAAGGAAGAATCAAGGTTAAGGGCTTTATAATATTTTCTAAGAGTAAGGTTAGCGAAAGAGTGAAATGTTCCACCTAAAATTTTTGAGCATCGGTTATCAAGCAAAACTGCCGCACGATTCATCATTTCATTTGCGGCTTTTCTTGTAAAAGTAAGCAGCAAAATTGATTTTGGATCATATCCGAGTTCAACCAATCTTGCTACGCGATAAACTAATGTTCTTGTTTTTCCCGTTCCCGCACCCGCAATAATCAAGTAAGCTCCATCCAATGCTGAAGCTGCTTCAAACTGTGCTGGGTTTAATGCATCCTGGTAGTTAATTAAAAATTGTTTTTCATCAATTACTCTTTTACTAACTTGGTTTTCACCTAGTCGTTTAAGAGTATATTTTTTTTGAATCATTGAGAAGAAGGTTTTGCAAGGTTGATAATAATTTTAATTAAATCAAATATAACCAAAATGAACAAATCAAATTAAGGTCATCTTTGTGGAAAGATTAGGTCGAGATATGCCAGCCCGCCCAAGGCGGGCTGGCATATCTCGCAATATTGTGGTAAGTATTATTACTAAAATTTATGACAGTAAAAAAATTGTTCTCTTTTCAAACAAATCTTTAACATAATACAAAGTAAAAATAGAACCCAAGCAGAAAAATAATCTGTATCAAAATAGGTTTAGAAAAGGATGATTTTCAAAACAAAGGAAACTGATACTTCGTTTTAATGGTATAATTATTGTCATTTTTTACTAACAGTTAATATCTCAAGTTGTAAATGAGTTGTACATTAAAAATAGATGCATTTCGGGTAATCTTCATTAAATTGAGGTATTAACTAATTATTTATATATTTAATGCAACATTTAAGCAAAAAAAAACGTTTAGACAGTATACAACTGAAATAAGGAAAAAACATGGACGGAAATTTCTCGGATAGATTGCAAGAAGTTATCAGACTTAGCCGCGAGGAAGCTTTAAGGTTAGGCCATGACTACATTGGAACGGAACATCTCCTTCTTGGAATTATTAGGGAAGGACAAGGTGTTGCAGTTAGAATTTTAAGAAACCTTGATTGCGATCTCATAAAATTAAAAAAAGCTATCGAGGATACAGTCAGAACTTCCGGTGGAACAATGACTATCGGAAATATTCCTTTGACAAAGCAAGCCGAAAAGGTTTTAAAGATTACTCAAATCGAATCTAAAATTTATAAGGCAGATGTTATCGGGACCGAGCATCTTTTACTCTCTTTATTAAGAGACGAAGATAATATTGCAACACAAATTCTTCATCAGTTTAATGTTACTTATGAAAATTCACGCTCAGAATTGAACTCAATGCTGAGCAGTAAAAGTTCGAAAGACCCATCAGGATCAATTCCTGTCCCGGATAGGAAAGCTGATCGGACAAAAACTCCAGTACTAGATAATTTTGGACGCGACCTTACCAAGCTTGCTCATGAAGATAAGCTCGATCCTGTTATTGGACGTGAAAAAGAAATTGAAAGAGTTGCTCAGATTCTTAGCAGAAGAAAGAAAAATAATCCTGTACTCATTGGAGAACCGGGAGTAGGAAAGACTGCTATCGCAGAAGGATTAGCTTTAAGGATTGTTCAGAAAAAAGTTCCTAGAATTCTTCAGGACAAAAGAGTAGTTACATTAGATCTTGCCGGACTTGTAGCAGGTACAAAATACCGCGGTCAGTTTGAAGAAAGAATGAAAGCATTGATGAATGAATTGGAAAAAGCCAGTGATGTTATACTTTTTATTGACGAATTGCATACCATAGTTGGAGCGGGCGGAGCTTCTGGTTCATTAGATGCTTCTAACATGTTCAAGCCTGCTTTATCTCGTGGTGACATTCAATGTATTGGTGCCACAACTCTTGATGAGTATAGAAAATACATCGAGACCGACGGAGCTTTAGATCGCCGATTCCAAAAAGTTATGGTTGAACCGCCGAGCTATGATGAGACAATTCAAATTTTAACAAACATTAAGTTCAAATATGAAGAACACCATCATGTAAGATATTCTGATGATGCAATTGAATCGGCTGTTAAGCTTAGCAACAGGTACATAACAGACCGACATTTACCTGACAAAGCAATTGATGTTCTTGATGAAGCGGGTTCAAGAGTTCATATGGGTAATTTTGAAGTATCCAAAGAAATACTTGATCTTGAAGCCGAAATTGAAAAAGTAAGAGCAGAGAAATCTTCTGTTGTAAAAAAACAAGATTATGAAGAAGCTGCTCGTCTGCGTGATAAAGAAAGAAATCTTCAAAATGATCTGGAAATAGCTAAGCGCGATTGGGATGCCAAAACGCGCGACATAGTTTATGATGTCACCGAAGAAGATATTGCTACCATTGTAGCGATGATGACGGGAATTCCTGTTAACAGAGTTGCTCAGACTGAATCCGAAAAATTATTGAAAATGGCAACAGCTCTCAAAGGATATATTGTTGGTCAGGAGGAAGCGGTAGAAAAATTATCTAAAGCTATTAGAAGAACCCGAGCGGGATTGAAAAATCCAAGCAGACCAATTGGAAGTTTCGTTTTCTTGGGGCCGACCGGAGTTGGAAAAACCGAGTTATGTAAAGCTCTTGCAAAATATTTGTTTGATTCCGAGGATGCTTTGATCCGAATTGATATGAGTGAATACATGGAGAAATTTGCTGTATCCAGACTCGTTGGTGCACCTCCGGGATATGTCGGTTATGAAGAAGGCGGTCAATTAACAGAAAAAGTAAGAAGACGTCCTTATTCGGTTGTACTGTTTGATGAAATTGAAAAAGCTCATCCTGATATTTTCAGCATTTTGCTTCAAGTTCTTGATGATGGAGTTCTCACAGATAGTCTTGGAAGAAAAGTTGATTTCAAGAATACAATAATCATCATGACTTCAAACATTGGGACTAAGGATATCAAAAATATTGGTTCTTATGGTTTTGGCGGTGAATCCGAAGCAGATAGATATTCTCATATGAAAAGCACTGTTGAAGAAGCGATGAAAAAATTATTCAATCCGGAGTTTCTAAACCGGTTAGATGAAACAATTGTTTTCAGAAATCTGGAAAGAGAAGATATTTTGCAAATTATTGATATAGAGTTGAAGGATCTTTATAAAAATATGCACGATAATAAAATGGTATTGACCCTCGATCAATCCGCCAAAAATTTCTTAGTTGATAAAGGATTTGATCAAAAGTATGGTGCAAGGCCATTGAAACGTGCTATTCAAAAATATGTCGAAGATCCTCTTGCAGAAGAAATTCTCAGGGGTTCATTTAAAGATGGAGCTAAAATAATTGCCAAACATTTTGAGAATACGGATCATATAATCTTTATTGACGAGGATTCGCAGATTGATATTCCTGATAAAGCTCCAGAAAGTGCTGGATCAGAGGAAAATTAAAATTTCCAAATAATTCTTAAATTACAAAGCGTATTAATTTTTAATACGCTTTTTTTATATATAGTCTGAGTTTATGTAGAATTTTTTTACAAATGAAATAATTTTGGACAGAATTTATTTTAAGATTTTTTTAATTCTAATATGCAATGGATATATTTCATCCCATACGGAATTTGGGCATATTTTTCTTTGTTGATTAATATAAATATTGAGTCCTTAAAGGGACTTTACAATCAGCAACGCAAAATTATTTGGAAATGGCCCGTTGGGGACAAAATATTTGTAGAACATTTTGCTCTTTGTAGTTTAAAAGTCCCAGCGCGACAAAATAAAAAGATTCGCTGATAAAATATTCAAGGAAGGAAATTTTATTATGTTACTATCTGAAAATGTAATTCGAGAGAAGTTAAATGCTTTTGTTGATTGGATTTATTCTAACAAACAAATAAGTAAAGAATTTCAGCTTGCCAATTTTAGAGAAGCTCTTGCATTTGTAAATAAAGTTGGAGACGCTGCCGAATCAATGGATCATCATCCTGATATTTTGATGCATAGCTGGAACGAAGTGAAGATTTCAATCTCAACTCACAGTGATGGCGGTGTTACAAATAAAGATTTTCAGTTAGCAGAAAAGATAGAGTCACTAATCTGAAAATACGTAAATTTAGCTGGAGATTCTTATGAGCTTAAGCGAACAAGAATTATTGAGTTTGTTTTATAAAACCGAAGCATTGCTTGAAGGTCATTTTCTTCTTACATCAGGAAGACATAGCAATCAATACTTCCAATGTGCAAAAGTTTTGCAATACACCGATTACAATACGCAAATTTGTGAGAAGATAGTTGATCACTTTAAGAATTTGGAAATTGAAACGGTAATTGCCCCTGCAATTGGTGGAATTATCGTCGGACAGGAAGTAGCTCGTCAATTAAATAAAAAATTTATTTTTGCCGAGAGAGAACAAACGGCATTAACATTGCGCCGAGGTTTTTCCTTAGCCGAAAATGAAAAAGTACTTGTATGCGAAGATGTCGTAACAACAGGCGGATCTGTTTTCGAAGTTATTGATATTGTCAAATCATTTGGAGCAAAAGTAGTTGGTGTTGGATTCATTGTAGACAGAAGCAATGGCAAAGTGAATTTTGGTTATCCGCAGTTCAGCGCATTAAAAGTTGATGCAATTTCATTTACGGCTGATGGGTGCCAACTTTGCAAGCAGGGAATTCCATTGGTCAAACCCGGCTCAAGAAAAGTTACGAAGTAAAATTTATATCACAAATATTTTATTGGATACCTAATATGAAATTTCTTGTTACGATCTTCCTTTTAAACTCCTTTCTATTTCC
>Ga0209321_10001420_pt1 | contig 16388 bp, 14 predicted proteins | sample Rifsed16ft4_FD_184012 | JGI IMG/M metagenome (GOLD analysis project Ga0209321, IMG submission 184012) | Soil microbial communities from Rifle, Colorado, USA - sediment 16ft 4 - CSP-I_5_4 (version 2) | ecosystem: Environmental > Terrestrial > Deep subsurface > Rock core/Sediment | place: Rifle...
ATCAAGCCGAAGGAGGCGACCACCACCACACTGACCACCGTATATAAGAAGGTGGCCCAGGCTTCAGGAAGGAAGCTGGCAAGCAAACCGTGGATCCACTCTCCGATCACACCGATGGGGTCCTGCCAAAAAGACATCGTCCTCGCCTCTTAGGTTAACTCAGGAGAACCGTTACTCGGCAGCGCCGAGTAGGTTCTCCTCAGCGTTTGCGCAGCGAACGCTAGGCAACCAAAAAAAGAAGGCTGATAGGGGAATGTCAGCCTTCTTTGAATTGATCAAGACCATTCTAGGGCGCCTTTTCGCCAGGCGTAAAACAGCCCGCCGACCAGGATCAAGATGAAGAGCACACCCTCCAACACAGCAAAAAGCGGCAACGCATCGAAAGCCACCGCCCAGGGAAACAGGAACGCAGTTTCAATGTCGAACACCAGGAAGACCAGGGCGTAAATGTAGTACTGAACTTTGAACTGCACCCAGGTATCGCCCACCGTTTCCATGCCGCATTCATAAGTCTCCAGCTTGATCGGGTTGGGTTTACGCGGCGCAACCAAGCGGGCTAAAACGATAGGCAATAACGGAAATATCGCCGCAATGACAATAAAAATTCCAATGAAGAGCCAGGTGTTCTGCATAAAGTCCTTACAACAACAAAAAGTCCGCGAGATTCTTCGGCGGCGAACTCAAAAAATTACGACTTTGCGGCATTCTACCACATGTTCTCGTTTGTGCAACTTTCCGCAAACGAAAACGGAACGGGCTGGGCAAGCGCATTTTGACGGGGATTTTCCTGTGGGCTATACTGGGGAGCGACGTATCTTCGGTCACCACCTCATTCAAAATCAGGAGACCCATGGCTGGAAACGGCAAATTCAAGCTCACGTACGCCACGATGTTTGACTCACCAGAAGAACTGCACATTGAGTATGAGGCAGCCGTCAAACGAGTTAAGGGGGAGTTAGGCAGAGACCACCCCATGTGGATCGGTGGTAAGGATATAACCGTCAGCGAGAAAAAAGAAAACCGCTCTCCCATCGATACCGGCATGCTGCTGGGAACCTTCCAGCGCGCCACGCCAAAGGATGGCCAGGGCGCGATGGAAGCCTCCCAGCGGGCCGCCCGGGATTGGAGCCGGCGACCCTGGCAGGAACGCGTCGCGCTGGTGCGCAAGGCCGCCGACCTTATTACGGAACGCATTTTCACGTTCGGCGCAGTCATTTCGCTGGAAGCCGGCAAAACGCGCATGGAAGCCCTGGCCGATGCCGCGGAGTCGGCTGCGCTCATGCAGTATGCGTGTGACCAGATGGAAGCCAATAAGGGGTTCGTCGTAGAAATGGGCAAGGATCCCTTGAAGGGATTCGACGTCACCAATATTTCCAAACTCAAGCCTTACGGCGTGTGGGTGGTCATCAGTCCCTTCAATTTCCCCGGGGCTCTCACCGCTGGGCCGGTAGGCACCGCGCTGGTGGCGGGCAACACCGTGGTGTATAAGCCGGCTGAAGACACCCCGTGGACCTCGCGTCTGTTGGCCGAAGCCTTCCGCGATGCCGGCTTCCCAGATGGAGTGGTCAACTACGTCACGGGCAAAGGGTCAGTCGTCGGCCAAGCCCTGATCGACAGCCCCCTGACAGCAGGCGTGACTTTCACCGGCTCCGTGGATATTGGCATGAGTATTTATCAAAGCTTTTCACGCGGCCGCTATCCACGGCCGACCATTTTGGAAATGGGCGGCAAGAACCCAGCCATCGTTTCGCGACATGCCGATCTGGACCGCGCCGTAAAAGGTATCTGCCGCTCGGCGTTCGGCAACCAAGGCCAGAAATGCTCGGCTGCTTCGCGCATCTATGTGGAAGAACCTGTGTACAACGAATTGATCGAAAAGTTAGTGGCAGCCACAGAGCAAATGAAGATCGGCGACCCCACACGCAAGGAAGTGTTCCTGGGACCGGTGATCAATCAGGGCGCCTATGCTAATTTCAAGAACTTCACTGAAGAAATATCGCAGGCTGGAGATTTTCTAACCGGCGGCAAGGTGTTGACGGATGGCGATTACGGCAAAGGCTACTTTTGCGAGCCGACCATTGCCGCCAACGTGGCCACCAGCCACCGGCTGTGGAAATACGAGATGTTCCTGCCCATCACCATGGTGCATAAAATCAAGAATCTGGACGAGGGCATGACCCTGGCCAACGATGTGGACTTTGGTCTCACCGCTGGCTTTTATGGCAGCCCGGAGGAAGCCACCTGGTTCTTCGATAATATCGAGGCCGGCGTCACTTATGCCAACCGCCCACAAGGCGCTACTACCGGCGCCTGGCCGCGGTTCCAGCCCTTTGGAGGCTGGAAGGGATCTGGCTCGACCGGCAAGAACGCCGGCGGCCATTATTACCTGCAACTCTATATGCGCGAGCAAGTCAACTCGGTGATCAAGTAGCGCGGCGCTTAACCTCCGAATGATTAGGAGAGTTGCCAGCTTTGCACTTTGGCTTGGCCTGTTCGGCCTTTTTTTGACCTTTGCCGCTTACAGCGTTGGTGAACTCAGGCTCGATATGGCAGGTGGCTCACTGCTGCTGCTGGGCTTTGCCTGGCTGGTGCTTAGGAAACCTGCAACCCTCTACCATCCCCATACCCGCTTCCGCACCTTGCGTAAACTAGGTTTGCTCGGGCACGATGAAGAAAAAAAGGACTAGCCCACACCGCTATAGCCTGGCCGGAAGGGCTAACCCCTAAATGACTGATGAGAATTCGACATACCTAAGCCAGCCCGAAACCAGGAGGATATAATTGCGGCTCAATTTCAGCCCAACGGGCTATTTAAGGACCTAACTTTGAACCTAAGACGCAAACTGTTTTTCGCCTCCATAACCGGGCTTGCGCTGATCGTCAGCGCTTGCGGAGGCAGTGACACCGGGGCCTCCTCGGCCGTGCTCACCGAGGCCGCCCTCATCTATTCTCAAAGCCTCACTGAGACGGCCGCAGCCGCTTCACCGACCCCAACGGCCACCGTAGAGCAACCCACAGCCACCAACACGTCCTTGCCCACCAATACCCCCACGGCCACGGGTACCCCTCCCACGGCCACGCCTTCGCCAACCGAGGAGCCGTCCTCCGGCGGAACGGGCAATGCAGCTTGCTTGCGGGCCAACTTCGAGATCGAGACGATCCCGGATGGCACCCAAATGTACGTGGGCAAGGTCTTCACCAAGATGTGGCGGGTGAAGAACGTCGGCTCATGCACCTGGACTCCAAATTTCGCCGCGGTGTGGGTGCAAGGTGAGTTATTCAGTGCCGAAGCGGTAACGGCCTTTACCGACATCAATATTTACCCCGGCGAATATGCCATGATCGAGATCGACATGGTAGCCCCCGGACCCGCTGGCCATTACAAGGGCTATTGGATGCTGCGTAGCGATGATGGACGGTTGTTTGGTGTAGGCAGCCGTGGCACAGAATGGTTGTGGGTGGATATCGAAAGCCTCCCACCTCAGGATTAACCTGGAGCCATTTGAAATGAAAACCTGCCGCTAGACTGCGGCAGGTTTTTTTGTTTCCACGCAAGTTAACAGTGACGATATGATCATTTTCGTGTTACTTATAGTATGAGGGTAACCCATGAGTGAGGAAAAAGAGATCCTGATCACCGTTCCATTCAAACAGGAACAGATCAACGAACTGCAAAGCCTGGCCCAGGGTTCTCACGTTAGACCCCTTGTCTTGGACAAAGGGCAGGCCATACCCGAAGGCTTGTGGGGGCAAGCAGAGATCTTGTACGCCCTGCATGAACTGCCTGAGCCCGAGCAGGCGCCCAATTTACGCTGGATCCAATTTCATTTTGCCGGTATTGAAGAGCACTTGTCTGCGCCCATCTTGCGCCAACCTAACGTGCAAGCCACTACCCTCAGCGGGGCCAATGCCCCTCAAGCCGCTGAGCATGCCCTGGCGCTGTTGCTGGCTTTGGGGCACCACCTGCCGGATATGCTGGCGGATCAAACCCGTACCGAGTGGTCTGCCGAACGCCTCCGACGCTATTTGCCCAAGGAACTGATCGGCAGCACCGTCGGCATCATCGGCTACGGCAGCATCGGCCAGCGCCTGGCGCGCTTGCTGCATTCATTCCAGGTGACCATCCTCGCCAGCAAAAGGGATTTGCTGAGCCCGGCGGGCGAAGATTTCCAGGTTGATGGCCAGGGGGATCCCAACGCAGAACTGGTGCGCAGACTCTACCCAAGCCAGGCCGTGCGCAGCATGCTGAAAGAGTGCGACGCGGTGGTGGTCACCGTGCCGCTCACCGCCGAGACCAAAGGCCTGGTAGGCGCCCAGCAACTGGCTGCTTTGAAACCCGGCGCGTTCCTGGTGGATGTTTCGCGCGGCGGCGTAGTGGATCACGATGCGCTGGTGGCCGCGTTGAAAAAGGGGCAGCTGGCCGGTGCCGGGCTGGATGTCTTCGCTGAAGAACCCTTGCCCGCAGACAGCCCATTGTGGAGCTTGCCCAATGTAATTATCTCGCCGCATGTGGCCGGGCTGAGTGCGCATTACATGGATCGAGCTTTCACCTTGTTTAAAGAGAATCTGCGTCGGTATCTGGCCGGCGAACAACTACTGAATCGAATCGACTTAGACCGGGGGTACTAAATGAAACATCCCATCAAAGCCGTGCTGTTTGACCTGGGCGGGACGCTTATTTATTTCGACGGCAACTGGGTCGAGGTGGCGGAAGCGGCCAATCGAGAACTCCTGCAACATTTGCAAAAGCAGGGCCTGCAGTTTGATTCCCAACACTTCCTGGATGAATTCCGCGCCCGCCTCGAAGAATACTATCGGCAGCGAGAAATGGAGTTCATCGAGTACACGACGGCGCACATCCTGCGCACTTTGCTGGCCGATCTGGGCTACCCGGGGGTGACCCCCGAGATGATGGCCCCGGCGCTGAAGCAGCTTTATGCGGTGTCCCAGGCCCACTGGAAAGTGGAAGAGGACACGCTTCCTACTTTGGACGCCCTGCAACGCGCCGGCTATCGCATGGCGGTAGTGTCCAACGCTTCCGACGATGCCGATGTGCAAAGGCTGGTGGATAACGCCGGCATACGTGGCTACCTCGATCTGGTGCTCAGCTCGGCGGCCTGCGGCACCCGCAAACCAAACCCGCGCATCTTTCAGCTGGCTCTGGAGCATTGGAAACTGACCCCCAGCGAAGCGGTGATGGTAGGTGACACGCTGGGCGCGGACATCCTGGGGGCACGCAATGCGGGCATCTACAGCATCTGGATCACCCGCCGGGCAAACAACCCCGCCAACCGCGACCACGCCGGCACCATCCAGCCGGATACCCAAATCCAGACCCTGGCGGAACTACCCGGAAGGCTGCAAGCGGTTTCGATTTAAGGCCAAATTAGGGGCGGGGGTGAGATTAATAGGACTCTGCGATTCGCAGAATCTATGGCATAATTACTCGACCAAACCCCCTATAATGAGAAACCCACCCCACGGCTCAATTGCCGTCAGCTTGACATATCGTGTCAACGAAAAAATTCAAGAAAAATCAATTCAAAAAAGGAGGTGGTTGATAACACATACCCCAACCTGTTAGCCTAAGACAAACCAAACTTACATTTTCGGAGGAGAAAAATATGTACCGTAATCGACTCTTAGCACTGCTCAGCGGGCTGATGATCCTCAGCGTTGTACTGAGCGCGTGCGCACCAGCTGCTGCGACCACTGAGGCCGTAGAGCCAACAACTGCAGGCGAGGAACCGACGGAGGCTGTAGAGCCCACCGCGGAACCGACTCCGCGCACCACCCGCGTTGGCGGCTGGTTGGATGAAATTGGTATGAAGCTCGTTGGCGCCGACTCGGCGATCACCCAGATCGCTGCCGGCGACATTGACATCTACACCTCCAACCTGTCCACCCCCACAGACGTGCAGGCTGCTGACGCCAACAACCTTGAACGGTCCTTCCAGTACGGTCTGTACTACGAATTGACCCTCAACCCGTCGCCCTTCACCAGCGGTGAGTTCAACCCCATGTCTGATGTCCGCATCCGCAAAGCTCTCAACAACCTGGTCGATCGCGATTACATCAACCAGGAAGTGTATGGCGGCTTGGCTGTGCCCAAATACGTTTCGTTCGTTTCCGCCTTCGCGGATTACGCACGACATGTGGACGTCATCCGTGGCCTGCAATCCCAAATGTCCTACGATCCCGACAAGGCCATTGCTGATATCGCCGCCGCCATGGAAGAGAATGGCGCCGAGCTGGTGGATGGCAAATGGCAGATCGATGGCGAACCCGTCACCCTGATCTTCCTGATCCGCACGGATTCTGATGGCACCCGCCGCCCCTTGGGCGACTATGTGGCTGGACAGCTTGAACTGGCCGGCTTCACCGTCACCCGCCAGTACGGCACTTCGTCCGAACTGGCTGCCCTGTGGGTCAGCGGTAATGTAGCTGACGGCCTCTGGCACATTTACACCGGTGCCTGGTCTGCTACTGCTGTTTCACGCGATGACGCTGCCGACTTCCTGTTCTTCGACAGCCCGGACAGCGCCTACGGCTTTGCCACCCTGTGGCAGTCTTACCCCACCGACCCGGACTACAACGCGTTGATAACAGACCTGGCCAACTCCAACTTCACCACGTTGGATCAACGCCGTGAGATGATCAGCCAGGCCCTGCAAGGCAGCATCGATCAAGCCACCCGCATTTGGTTGATCGACGGTCGTGCTTTCAGCCCCTGGCAGCCCAACGTTTCCGTGGCCTTTGACTTGGCCGCCGGCGTTGACGTCAGCGGTATGACCAAGTTCACCCTGCGCTTCGACGACCAGGAAGGTGGAGTGCTCCAGTGGGGCACGCCTGACCTGTTCGTGGAACCCGCTAACCCCGTCGGCGGCTCCAACTGGACCTATGACAGCCAGTGGCAGCAGCTCACCTCGGACACGGCCACCCTGGCCAACCCCTACACCGGTCTTCAGATGCCCCAGCGTCTTGAAAGCGCTGATGTGTTTATGACCGAAGGCTATCCGGTCGGCACCACCCTCGACTGGGTAACGCTTGAATTCGTGGACACGAACGTCGTCCCCGAAGATGCCTGGATCGACTGGGATCCTGTAGCCGAGAACTTCATTACCGTTGGGACCGCGTTTCCTGATGGATTGGAATCTCTGGTTAAGGTTGTCACTCACTACCCGGCCGACCTGTACGATCGCAGCTGGCACGATGGCAGCCAGATGAGCGCAGCTGACTTCATCATGTCGGCCATCGAAGGCTTTGCCACCGGCACTGCCGGCAGCCCCATCTTTGATGAAGCCCAGGCTGGCACACTGGATGCCTTCAAGGGCGGCTTCAAGGGTTGGAATATCACCTCCACCGATCCCCTCACCATCGAGTACTACACCGATGTGTGGTTCCCAGATGCTGAGAATATCGCCAGCGCCGGCGCTGCTACCCTGTGGCCTGAATACGGCTATGGGCAGGCTGGTTGGCACATGATCGCCGTTGGCAACCTGGCCGAAGCCGAAGGCACCCTGGCTTACACCCCCGACAAGGCCGTGGCTGCTGAAGTCGAGCAGACCAACTTCGTTGGCGGGCCCAGCCTGGAAGTCCTGGCCGGGTACCTGCAAACCGCTGCTGACGAAGGCTACATCCCCTTCCCGAACGTGCTTGGTGACTACATCACAGCTGATGAAGCCACGGCGCGCTACGAGAACATGCTCGCCTTCTATGCTGACCACGGTCACATGTGGGCTGGCGTTGGCCCGTACATCCTCGACCAGGCTCTCCTGGTGGAGAAGACGGCCGTCCTGGTGCACAACCCGGATTTCACCGACCTGTCCGACAAGTGGGCTCAATTCTCCACTCCGAAGATCGCCACAGCTGAGATCGACGGCGAAGCCCGAGTTACCTCTGGCGACGAGGCCGTCTTCGATGTCTTTGTAAGCTTCGAAGGCGCTCCGTATGCTGCCAGCGATATCTCCTCGGTGAAGTACCTGCTGTATGACGCCGAAGGCTCGATCGTTGAGATCGGTGAAGGCGTGTTGGTCGAAGATGGCCACTACACCGTGACCCTGAGCGCCGATACCACGGACGCTTTGGGCGCAGGCTCCAACAAGCTTGAAGTTGCTGTTGTGCCCATCCCGGTGGCTCTACCGTCCTTCGCCACGTTCGACTTTGTGACCGAGTAATCGGCGAACAAAGCCAAACAAGCGAAGACTCTGTAAGTAACAGGGGCAAGGCAGGTGCCTTGCCCCTGTGTTTTCCCCTCTTTTCTCATATCTGAATATTGCGTTTTTTGGTATCATTCGGCATCCGCCGCAAGAAATAGGCAGGACTAAGCAGGAGGAAGAATGAGCGTCGATCTTACCAACCCCAGTTTGGCCGCTGAAGCCAGTGCTCCGGGGGAGAGCAGGCTTCAAAAGCGTACCAGCACGTTCAGCCGCCTTGCCAAATACACGGTCTATAAACTTGGCATGCTGTTCATTACGGTCATTATCGCCGTATACCTGACCATCCTGATCGCCAACATGGGGGGCAAGGTAGACGAAATCATGCGCGGTTCGATCCGCGAGTTCATCGGCAACCAATTGCGCACCAACCGCGAGTACCTTTCACTGCTGCAATCCGAGAAGAATGCGTTTTTCGAGAACGAGATGCTGAAGGCCGAAAAACGCTTTGGCCTGGACCAGCCCTTCTTTGTGCGCAGCTTCACCTACCTCAGAAATGCTGTCACTCTCGATTTTGGGAGCGCCCGCTTGATGGCCAGTGATACCGGCTCCCGGCAGGTAAATTCGATCATCCTTGATCGCTTAGGGCCAACCCTGCTGCTGATCGGCACCTCCAACCTCTTTTTGTTTTTTATCAGCATCTTCCTTGCGCTGGCGCTATCCCGTTCCTATGGCAGCGTATGGGACAAAATCGTCATCGGCTTATCGCCGACTTCCTCCGCGCCGGCCTGGTTCTACGGGCTGTTCTTAATACTCATCTTCGCCGCCATCATCAGGATTCTTCCATTCGGTGGCATGATCGACTCGCCTCCTCCCAAGGGTGAATTGGGATATATCCTCAATGTGGGCAAACACCTCATTTTGCCGGCATTTGCCATTATCCTCAGTTCCATCTTCGTCAGCATTTACAACTGGCGCACATTCTTCCTGATCTATTCCAGTGAAGATTATGTCGAAATGGCCAAGGCAAAAGGACTAAGTGACCGGGAAATCCAGAGCCGTTATATCCTGCGGCCCACGCTGCCGACCATTATCACCAGTTTCGCCCTGTTGGTGATCTCGCTATGGCAGGGGCTCATTCTCACTGAGGGCGTGTTCCAATGGCCGGGATTAGGCCGCACCTACATCACCGCTATTGGCCTGTACGATACGCCCGTCATCGTCGCTCTGACGATTATTTACGCCTATCTGCTGGCACTCACTGTCTTCTTGCTGGATTTCGTATATGCCCTGGTGGATCCGCGGGTCAAAGTCGGCACCGGTTAGCCAAATTAGTTAGCCAAAGGGTCATAAAATGCAAAACCTAAAGAATGGTTTTAAATTGCTGCTCAAATATCCCTCCGCGCTGATCGGCACCCTGCTGATCTTGCTCTTGTTTGCCATTTCCATCTATACGATCTTCGCCATTCCATATAACCGCGCCATCGATTTGTGGCGCGGAGGCGACTCGGTTTGGGGACACAATCCCAAGGTGGTTCCCCCCGTCTGGGTAAATTGGTGGCGAGCCGACAAGCTCCCCGAAACGATCATATTATCGATGGAAGATGAGAACGCCCAGATAGAGCGAAAAACAAGTACTGCAGGCGAAAATTTGATCATCACCTATACCTTCGACTTTCAGGCCGATGAAGTCCCTCAGGACATGATCGTTAACTTCGCCTCGAAATACATAAACCGATCTCCCTTTGTAAGCGTGTTTTGGACCACTCCGGACGGGCGCGAAATTCGCGTCACCGAACAGGGGATTAATTTCACAACTTCCTACCGGGCCATCCAGGACGAAAAGCTCAAGCGCCGTCTGGGCGGCATTAGCCCAGATCTGGCCCTGTTCGATAACCCTGAAACAGAAGAAATAGACGTCCTCAAAGGAACTTACAAGATTGTGATTGATGCGATCACCTTTGAAGAGGATTCAGTCATCACCAAGGCCGAAGTCCTGCTGCATGGCAAGGTGTATGGCTGGTTTGGCACGGACACTCAACGCCGCGATCTGACCATCGCCATTCTGTGGGGAACGCCGATCGCCCTGGCCTTCGGCCTGACCGCCTCGTTCGGCACGTCGGTGTTTTCCATGATCTTCGCCGCCGTGGGAGTTTGGTATGGCGGCTGGGTGGATGAACTGATCCAACGCATCACCGAGGTCAGCATCAACTTACCTTTCCTGAGTCTCTTGATTATGATCGGCACGTTCTATTCACGCAGTATCTGGACCATCCTTCTGGTTACCGTGGTGCTTACGATTTTCAGCGGCGCCATCAAGGGCTACCGGGCTATCTTCTTGCAGGTGAAGGAATCGCCCTATATCGAAGCCGCCCGCGCCTATGGGTCCAGCAACACCCGCATCATCTTCAATTACCTCATCCCGCGCATTACCCCTTTGCTGATTCCCAGCCTGGTCTTGGGCGTGCCGGCCTATGTATTTCTGGAGGCCACCTTAGCCAGCCTGAGCCTGGGCGATCCGGTACTGCCCACGTGGGGAAAGGTAATTCAAGACGCTTGGCAGGGCGGCGGAGCCGTTTACAATGGCTACTACTACTGGATCCTGGAACCCGCGGTCCTGCTCATCATTACCGGCCTAGGCTTTGCCTTAGTGGGCTTCGCTCTCGACCGCATTTTCAATCCAAGATTGAGAGACATCTAAAGTAAATGGAGAACAACTCACTGCTCAATGTAGAAGATCTCAAGTTGTATTTCCGCACATCCCGCGGTGCAGTCCAGGCCGTGGACAAGGTTAACTTCAGGTTACCAAAACATGAAGCCGTTGTGTTTATCGGTGAATCCGGTTGTGGAAAGACCTCCTTTGCGAAGGCTATCCTTAGGCTGCTGCCGCGCAATGTCCTCGAATACAGCGGGCGCGTGTATTTGCATGAAAAAGACACCATGCAAATGAATGATGACGAATTTCGCAATGGCGTCCGCTGGGTCCGCATGTCCATGGTTCCCCAGGCCGCCATGAACTCGCTGAACCCGGTTCTGAAGGTGGGCGACCAGGTGGCCGAGCCCCTGATCATTCACCTCGATCTGACCAAGGCACAGGCGCTGGAACGCGCCAAGGAAATGTTTAAGAAGGTTGGCGTGCCCGTGGATTTCCTCAATCGCTATGCCTTTGAACTGAGCGGCGGCATGCGCCAGCGCGTGGCCATTGCCATGGCTCTGATCACCAACCCCGAGCTCATCGTGCTGGATGAACCCACTTCGGCCCTCGACTTGCTGACCCAGGCTAACATCATGAACCTGCTCAAGCGCATCAAGAAGGAGACGGATGCCAGCTTCATCTTGATCACTCACGACATCGCCACGTCCAGCGAGCTAGCCGACCGTGTGATCGTCATGTACGCCGGCCAGATCCTGGAAGATGGGGACGCCAAACGGTTTTTTGAAAAACCCCTACATCCTTATTCCCAAAAATTAATGGCCAGCGTGCCGCGCTTGCGAGAGACTGTAGAACCGGAATTCATCATTGGGCAGCCTCCCAGCCTGATTAATCCTCCCAAAGGCTGCCGGTTTGCGGCTCGTTGTCCTTTTGTCTTCGAGAAATGCAAGCTAGACCCACCACTGTTCGATCTCAGTGGCCGGCTTGTTAAGTGCTGGCTATATGAACCGGGTATGGAGCGCGCCGCTGCATGAAAGCAAAAACAGAAACACAAACCGCAGTACAGACCGCCGGCAACGGGAAGACCTCCGGCAACCTGCTGCTTTCCATCAAAGACTTAAAGGTCTGGTTTGAACTGCGCCGCTTTGGTTTCGGCCACGCCGGATACGTGCGCGCCGTGGATGGGGTCACCTTTGACCTACATCAACGCGAGGCCATCGCCATCGTCGGCGAGAGCGGCTGCGGAAAATCCAGCCTGATGAAAACCATCCTGGGGATCAACATCCCTACGGAAGGCACAATCACCTTCGAGGGCAAAGACATAAACCTCTACGACCGGTCTGACCTGCAGTGGTTCCGCTCGCAAGTGGGCTACGTGCAGCAGGACCCCTTTGGATCTCTGGCGCCCTTCATGTCCATCCAGCGCATTTTGGAAGAACCGTTGATCATTCACGGAGTAAAGGATCCCAAAGAGCGCTTACGCCGCATTCGCAAGGTGATGGAAGAGGTCAAACTCACCCCTCAAGATGAATTTATGCCCAAATTCCCCCACCAGATCAGCGGCGGCCAGCAGCAACGCGTGGTCATTGCCCGCGCCATGATCCTGGAGCCGAAGCTCATCGTGGCGGATGAACCGGTTTCCATGCTGGATGCCTCGGTTCGTGTTGAGATCCTCAAGCTGCTGCGCGGCCTGCAGGAAAGCCACAATCTGGCCGTCATCTATATCACCCACGATCTTTCCACCGTGCGCTATTTCTCTGAACGCATCTTTGTCATGTATGCAGGGCAATTGGTGGAAAAAGCGCCTATGGATAAGTTGCTGAAGAACCCGCGCCATCCCTACACCCGGGCTCTTTTGGCTGCCACATCGGATCCGGATGCGGAAAACGCCACCCATTACAAAGACGTGCCACCCGGCGAACCCCCTAGCCTGGTCAACCCGCCCCGCGCCTGCCGCTTCCATCCGCGCTGCCCGGAATTCATGGACGGGCTGTGCAACGTTCAGGATCCGCCCGAATTCTTGCCGGAACCCGATTTCCATACACTTTGCTGGCTGTACGACCCCAACTTAGATGCCACCCTTACTTCGATTAAGCGGTAAACAGATCATCGCCCTGGGCTTCGTCATGGTCCTCTTTGGATTCGTGGTACCTTGGCTAATGCTCCCCGGTGTACATATCCTACCCTCAAGTTTCTTCCTGTTCTTCCTGACCTATGCTATTTCCGTTACTGGCCTTATTCTTGGCGTGGTAGGGGCCGCTATGCTAGGGATAGAACGGCGCAAAAAAGACAAGTAGAAAACGCTGCCGGTCGGCAGCGTTTTTATTTCCACATTTCAACATTTTTCAATCCTTGGTTTCCCCAAGCCGCAGCAGGCGGTAGGATTCGTAACGACTCGAGTGGATCTTCCCTCCCTCCACCGCCGCCCGCACCGCGCAGCCCGGTTCTTCCAGGTGCGCGCAATCCCGAAATTGGCAGCCTGCGATCAGGTCGCGCATCTCGGGGAAATAGCCGTCCAGCTCTTCTGGCTGGACGTTCCACAAAGCTAGCGCCTTAAGGCCGGGCGTGTCGGCTACGTAACCGCCCCCTTCCAACTTGGACAGTTGGCGTTCGACGGTGGTGTGTTTGCCCTTCCCTGATCCTTGCTGTACGTCTCCCACGCGCAGATCCAGCGAAGGCTGCACCAAGTTCATCAGGCTGGACTTGCCGGCCCCCGAGGGCCCCGCCAATACAGACAGCCTGCCTTGCAAGGCGGCGCGCAACGCCTCAACCCCTTGTCCCTCTATCGCCGACGTGTAGAGCAAGCCATAACCCAGGTCTGTATAGTAGGCAAACATTGCCTGCGCCTTCTCCATCCCAACAAGGTCGACCTTGTTAGCCACCACAACTGCCGGGATCCCCTGCGCCTCGGCAATCACCAGGAAGCGGTCCAGCATGCGCAGCTTGGGAGCCGGGTCTGCGCAGGCAAACACGAACACAGCCTGGTCAGGATTGGCCACTATCACCTGCTCATAAAGCCCTTGGGGGCGCGGGTCGCGGCGTACTAAGGCCCGCTTGCGGGGTTCCACGGCCTCGATCATCGGCTCATCGCCTTCTTCGATGGATACTTGAACCCGGTCGCCGAGGGTCACCAGGTCGCCCATGGCGCGGCCTTGCTTCAAGCGGCCGCGCAGGCGCGCCAATACCACCCCACTGGAGGTCTCAACTTCGTAAAAACCGGATTGTGAGCGGATCACCAGTCCGGGAATCTTAGGCATGTTGCGGATTGCAGATCAGGGTTGCGGCGTAAGTTCAATGGCTTCTTCCGCTTCAGCAGTAGCTGTGGCCTCCGCCTGCAGGGTCTCGTCGAAATAGATCGGGTCGAGGACGCCGAAGGCCGACTCCCACGGATACAACCTGTCGGGCGCCCCGAAGAAGTAATAACTTGCCACCCGCCGCCAAATCGGCGCGGCAAACTCGGATCCATCGCCAATATTCTCCACGAGGACAGCGATAGCGATGTCGGGCTGGTCGGGCCGGCCAGCATCTGTATAACCGATGAACCAGGCATGCGGGTCCACCCCTTCGCCGGCGGTGGCTGTACCAGTTTTGCCGTGCACAACGATACTAAACCCGGAGAACTGGCGCTGGGCGGTGCCGCGCGGTTCGGCCACGACCATGCGCATGGCATTCTGTAGACTCGTCAGGGTAATTTCACTAATGGGTAGTGTGCCCATCGTCTCCGGTTCAAAATCCAGCACGCTCACTCCGTTGGCATCCACTACACCGTCCACCAGGCGTGGGCGGTAGAGCGTGCCACCGTTGCCCACCGCGGCCACATAGACTGCCGCCTGCAGCGGTGTGATGGTGGTGCTGCCCTGCCCGAAGGCTTGCTGCACCGCCTCATTGCGGCCGGTATCCCCATCCTCAGAGCTTGGCACAGACAGCGTTCCACCAACCTCGGCCACTTCCTGGATCCCGGTCTGACCGCCCAGACCGAAGCCGCGCGCCATTTCAGTGATGGCGTCGATCATGCCGGCGTTATACAGGTCCAACCCGATCTGGTAATACCAGGTGTTACAGGAGCGCATCAAGCTCTGCAGATAGTTCAGCACGCCGTCAGGCGGTAATTCCTTTTCCACCGTCCAGTTATCCAGCACAATGCCGGAGAGGCCGAACCACTGATTCGTACAATCCAATGTAGATTCAGGTTGGAACAAACCGCTTTCCAACCCGGCAGAAAATGTGATCAACTTAAATATGGAACCAGGCGGATATTGTCCCTGAGTGGCACGGTTGAAGAACCGCTGGTTATCGTCTGGAAAGTACGTGTCCCAGAAACTGTTGGCATCTGCCGGGTCAGCCCAGTTCTGGTTGAAGCCCGGCGAGGAGACCATGGCCAGCACCCGGCCGGTGTCCCGCTCCAGCACCACGATAGCTCCGCTGAAATCCTTGATCGCTTCCTGGGCGCGCAGCTGCAATTCCAGATCCAAGGTTGTAATTACCGAGGAAGCCGGCTGAGCCCCAGTCTCGGCCAGTTTGGTAACCACCTGGCCATTGGGATCCAGCACATACAGCGCCCCGCCGCGTGTGCCCGCCAGGTATTCTTCACCCCAGTCTTCGATCCCCATGCGCCCGATCCAATCCGAGCTCTGGTAGCCGAGCGGAATATAGTTGGGAACTTCTTCGGCAGGGATGGCGCCGTAATAGCCCACGGCCTGCGGGGCGGCCCCGCTGCCGAAGTAAAGTCGTGTGTCGTAATTGTTGTAGTAAATGCCGGTTAAGTCGGACCAATCGCCGGCGCGCGCATCAAACTCGTCTTGCGACACCTCGGCGATAGGGATGTAATAATCCGGATCACCCTCCTCAGGAAATAAGAGGTCACTGATCTCCGCTATCGGACGCTGGCTGACCCGCGCCAATTCACTGAGTACCTCATCCTCGTCGCCCTCAGCGATCAGCGAAGGATACACCCCCACCGCCACCGCCTTTGTGTTAGCGGCAATGGGTTGCCCATTGTGATCGTAGATAATCCCGCGGGTGGGTACGAAGCGTTCCAGGCTCAATCGGTTACCGCCCGCCAGCTCAGGCAGGATGATGCGATCTTCCCAGGCTATCCGCCAAAGCCCGCCGTCCAACTCCAGGGTCATGCCGGTCTCGCGGGTGATGGCGCCGATCACCGCCGAGTTCAGCGTGACCCGGTAGCCTACCTGGGCGTCCTTGGGGTTAGTTAACGAGGAAAGGATCTCGTAGTCGACGCGGAATAGATTGGTCTGCGTGGCCACCATGGCGTAACGGGCTAGGAACTCATCCTGCGTAATGGTTTGTTTGCTGGCCGCCGACAGCATTTGGTACATGGCGGTGTAATTGCCTTCGTTCCAGGCGCTCAAGTAGGCGATGGCCGTGCCTTCGGCATCCGGCGCGGAATTGACACTGACCTGTGGGGTCGGCAGCTCTGAGGAACCGCCAGGGCCGCCGCAGGCCGCCAGCAGGTAGCCAAGGATGACCAGCGCAGCGAGTTGTTTCATTGGCGCCACGCGAGGACGTCCCCGCTTACCGGGCAATCATAGGCGAAATGCGCCTGGCAGGCGCTGGGCAGG
>Ga0209321_10001421_pt1 | contig 16383 bp, 15 predicted proteins | sample Rifsed16ft4_FD_184012 | JGI IMG/M metagenome (GOLD analysis project Ga0209321, IMG submission 184012) | Soil microbial communities from Rifle, Colorado, USA - sediment 16ft 4 - CSP-I_5_4 (version 2) | ecosystem: Environmental > Terrestrial > Deep subsurface > Rock core/Sediment | place: Rifle...
ACTCGATCGTTTTCTACAACATACTCTAGCGCGTCATTCACATCGACAATCGGGTTGTCGATATCAGGAACGAAAGCGCGCTTGACCCGTTCCCTGGTAAGGTCGGGAACCGAGTTCCAGACAAACCAAGAAACCAGGATTGCCAATCCCAAAATAAAGACCCGCGTTGCTGCCAGCCTCGTCCGCGAGGGAAGTTGGTAGTGTTCGAGCTGGCGAACTTTAATCTTCTCGTAGGACCTTGGAGCCGGCTCGGCGACTTTTATCTCCTCGGCTTTCCGCCGGCCATCGGACTGGCGGCGCAAAATATCTTCCAGTTGCCTAAAACTAAAGCGCCGATCGCCACCGGGAGTGCGGGACGGGGTCACCAACCTTTGCTCTTCCCACAACCGCAGGGTTGAAGGATGCACCCCCAAAAACTGGGCCGCTTCGGAAATAGTGTAAGAGCGCTCTTCCGGCGGAACTCCACCGCCGTTCTCTTTCAAGCGACCGTCGTTCTTGCGGCTTAAGAGATCTTGCAGATCAGCAAGGCGATAACGACGGTCGCCCCCCGGAGTACGATCCGGAGAAATTAAACCCTGGCTTTCCCAGAGACGAAGGGTAGAAGGATGAATGCCCAAAATGCGGGCCGCTTCAGAGATAGGATAAAGATTATCAGTTGAGCCGGGCAGGCTGCTATTCATTTGGACAGGTCACCTTAATCTGCCTTAGCTAAGGCAATTTAAAGGTTTACTTAATCTGAGTGTAAGATTACCAGTTTCCGGAGGTAGATGTCAACAAACTGAGTGGGATTGCTAGGTCGCCGAAGGACGTGACTGGCGTCGCTAGCTATCTTCGATAGTCGACCGTCAAACCCTTCGGGTTTGCAGAGGTGGAATTAATATGTAACCTATATACTTTGACTATTGGGCTTATACCGGGTATAATTTCCCAAGTACAACTCGCCTTAGGCGAGACCGCACCCCAAAACCTATTCGAGAGGAGAAAACAGTGAACGCAATCCTTGTCCTGCAGCTTGGCGCTATCCTGGCAATTCTGACCAGCACCGTCTGGCCCAACTTCTCGATCGAGAGGCTCCCCGAGGAAACCCGGCGGATCATCGGATCGACCGACCCGCTCCGGATCGGAACGGATGGCTATCTGCGCCGATTCAATCCGGTGGAATCGGTTTGGGAAGAAAGTCCTCTCGTGGTGAGAGGACCGGCCGACTTGGAGACGGCGGAGCTGAACGAGTCCGCATCGTGGGTGGTTGTCCTGCAGACCGCAAACGATACAAGCGCAGACGATCTCTACCGCTACTCCCATTTTGCCGTCAGCACCGCCGGAGTATCCCAGACCAAGGAACCGGAGGTTTCCGGATCGCCGGCGGTCATCTGGCAACTACCGCTCGTGGACTGGGATTCCTACAAGCAGCACGGTCAGCCCTTCGTCTATTCGGCGACGACCGTCTCCCGCGATCCCCGCTTCCGAGGGATCGGGACTTCCCTGGCGGAGATCTACGAAACCGGGATCAGCATCCGACGCCGGGCGATCATCGTGAAGGTTGACGAGCAGTTTCAAGAAGAATCGCTCGGAAATCTGGTGGAGGTCCTCTGGGCCCTCCGCCGCTACGATATCAGCGCCTGGCAGATCTTCGACAACCGCGAGATCTACGGGAACAACCGCGACCCGAGCCGGGACCTGGGACTGGCCGCCGCCGCAAAGATTCGCTTCTATCTCGGCCTGATCGCGCTCGAGCGCGGGAGCGAGGCCGACAAACAGCTCTACTTCGGATCGTTTCTCGGTCCGGACGGAGACCGCCAGGCGGCGGTGGAGAACTACTTCTCCGCCATCCGCGAGTACCTCTCGCGAATCCTCACCCCGAAGGAGATCCAGGATTGGGAGGCGGAAACAGGGTACTTTCTGCTCATGGATGCCTTCTTCGGAAGAGAAACGCCCGTGGCGGAGAACTTTGCCTACCCCATCCCCACCGCTGTTCAAACCTATGGCGGCTATCGACACCTGGAAAACCAACAGGATCGAGAGACCGGTGAACGGATCGACCGCTACCACATCGGTGAGGACTTCAACGTTGGAGGCGGAAACGAAGACCTGGGCTTCCCCGTTGTCGCCATCGGCACGGGCGAAGTTCTCTACGCGGGAAGAGTGGGCACCGGACTGGGAAACATCGTCGTCCTTCGCCACCGGCTCCCCGAGGGGTCCGAGGTCTGCAGCCGATCCGCCCATCTCAACGAGATCGACGTGGTGCGGGGCCAAACGGTCGAGATCGGCGATGTCATCGGCACAGTCGGGAAGAGCGGCAACGAAAGCGACCCGAACTTCTACGCCCACCTCCACCTCGATCTTGCCTACAGCGAGACCTGCGACAAATTCCTGCGGGACACCCCCTGGTACTACCCGGAGGAATCGCGGGAAACGATCGATCGCTTCTTCCTTGACGTCCGCGGGTTTATCAGCGAGCGCTTGGAAGCTTCGATCGAAACTACGGATAGAGAGATGCAATGAGCAACGGGCCGGCGAAATCTACACGATCTCGCCGGCTTTTTTACTTTTCCCCATATATTGCTATAGGTTTTGACAAAAGACAGACGTAACCTATAATAACAGGAGATTCCGCACCTTCGCGAAAGCGAAATTGCAACTCGCGTTAAGCGAGACAGCACCCCAAAATCAGTAGAAGGAGGAAAGGGAGATGGAACAGATGGCGCTGTTTGTGGTGGTCGCTGTTCTGGCGATTTTGGTGATTCTCGTCCTGTTATTCGGAAGAGACAACCCTTCCAAGGATATCTACGAGAGCATCCCCGAGCTGCGAAAAATCGCCGCCCTGTATCAAAACAGTGGCCTGGGAACCGAGGCTCAGATTTTCCTATACCACTGGCAGGAGATACAAAGAAACATCAGAAGGATGAGGGGAGAAAGGCGGGAAAAATTCCTGGCCAATCTCTACTACACCCGGGTCCAACCAATGCTGGAAGCGCACAAGCGATTCCAACAACAAACAAGGAGGAACAAGAAGTGAGCAAGAAACGCACGGTCCGAAAGAGCTCGAAGGCGAAAAAGTCGGATTGGAGGCCCATTCTGACCAAGATCGGTAACGCGGTCATGTGGCTCCCCCGATATCTTCTGGAGCGAGCCCGGCTCGATTTTGAAATCTACCTCAGCCGGAATTCGCTGAAGAATCAGATCCGGCGCCAAAACCAGCGGATCGAGGCGATGTCCCTCCGCTACCGGATGGCGATCGCCAATCTCCCCTACAGCGAGCAGGAACTGGGATTCGACACCTACTGGTGGTCGTATTCCGTTCAGCTCACCTCCCTGTGGCTGCTGAACCTGGTCAATCCTTCCCGCTGGCGGATTCGTCGATTTGAAGAGACCGCCTGGTTTGACAAGAAAGAGGACTGGGCCAAACCGCGCCTCCGGCGGTGGGCCTGGGAATTCGTGGCCGACGTGAGTTGGATTTCCAGGAAAGTACTGAACGCGGTGCTGGCGGTGAACTGGTTCTTCTACACCCGCTTCCTGCACCATCCGCGTAACGCCAAAATCGCCGCCCTGCGCGAGCAACTGCGAGGATTGGTCGCCACCCAAGATGAACTCGTCCGGGAGATCGAGCGGATCATCTCGGCCGATGGCGAAGAAACTCCGATCGCGGCCCAAACCCGCCTGCTCCGAGAGCGAGACAAGGAAGCCAAGCGGATCGCCGGAGAACGAGACATCCGGAACCGATTCCGAATGGCTCGGGAAGATGTCAACCGGGCCTTCGCAGAGCTGCAAGAAGAGCAGGCCGATAACCCGATCGAACCCGAATCTCAGCTGCCTTTCGCGGCCGTTGAGACTTATCTCCAGGAAGGATTGGCGGAAATGGACTCCTTGGTGGGGGACGGGAAACCCGCCCCGACCGAGGACCAGATCAACGCCCTGGAACTGACCGCCGAGGACCTGCAGCACGGCTTCCGGTTCTGGGCCGAGTCCGTCGCTAAGGACCGGCAGTTCTACGGACAGGTGTTGGAGACCCTCGACCATCTCAAGGAGGACTTTGGGGAGTTTGATCCCCCGCCGCAGGCCGTTCGGATCTCCTATCTCTTCCACGAGGATGTCCCGAACCTCTGGGGCAGCGCCGAATGGATTGATCTCAAGAGCCGGCTAGTGGACATTCGGGAGATGCTCAACCAGCTGGCCGACTTCGCCCGGGAGTTCCGCAACTGGGGAAAGAAGGTCAAGGCCATCCAAGAGCGCGTCGCCAAGACCGAAGAGATGCGCCGCAAGATTGTGGACTCCTACGGCAAGGAACACGAAGTTCCCCTCTCGGAGGACTGGATCGCCGCTTGGAAGTCCTTTGAGGCGAAGGCCCTGCCGGCCCTGGCCCACTCCGACTGGAACATCCTCGACGAGTGCCTGCAGAAGATCGATGAACCGCTGCGGATGCACGAGTACAAGGTGATCAGCGGTTCGGAGCGGGCGCATCGGCTAGCCACCGGAAAAGACGGCCAAAAGAAGGGCGAAGACATGACCAGAGGAACCGGCACGAGACACGCTAGAGCACGGTTCCGAGCTGGGAACGAAGATGAGCAGAGTGAGGCCAGGTTCATTTCGGCGGGAAAGTAATTCTAATCCCACCGACTTGAACCAAGGTACCAGAAATGAAAAACCCGCGAAATCGGCTTGCCGATTCGCGGGTTTCTTTTTGAACCCACCTTCTAGCGGAAGTTTCCTCGGAACTGCATGTTAACCGTTACCGGAAAACCGAAGTTGTCGTGGAAGATGGGATCGATGGGATCGATCACAAACTCCCAAGTACCGACCACCTGTGCGCCCATCGGACCGACCCAGTAGGGGTTGTCCGAGCAGGGCTCGATCGTGAAGATCGACCCCTCCGCCAGGAGGAAGGCCGGCTCACCCAGGGATTCCATCGCTCGGTCATAGCAGCTCTTCCCCGACCCGTCCACGATGTGAACGGCGGCGGCGTGCACCGCGTTGTGAGCGCTGGCGTTTGCCTGGACCAGATCGCTGAAGAGCATCCCCGTCTCAAAGATTCCCAGAACCAACATGACCAGCAGGGGAAGAATCAGCGCAAACTCGACCAGGCCTTGGCCTTGTTCTCTCTTTTTCACCACCAACCTCCTTGCGCGTCCCAGGGAATCTCTCGGGTCTTGAACGGACCCGGAATTTCCTGCAGACTCGAGTAGATTCCGCCGATGGCGACGGCCACCAGCGAATTGCAGTTGTTGGTGCTGGGCTGGAGGTCCACGACCCTGAATTTCCCCCACCCCAGCACGCCGATGTTCTCCCATCCGCCGTAGCTGGGATCCGGGGAAATCACCTCGCCGTCGTAGATGATCGCGACGAACTCCGTTCCCGGCACCAAACCGGCATCCACCGCGGATTTGCAGAGCTGATTGTTGCTGGTTCCCGAAACGGTCGCCAGACGCGTCCCCACCGGAGTGAAGATGCGATTGCAGAGCCCCGCCCAGCAGTAGTCCGCTAATTCGTTCTTGGCGGTCTGGGCCGAAGGCGGGGATTCCGAGATCGGCCAAAAAGGCGCAGCGTAGGGACAGTTGGTGTTCGGGGTGTAATCCGAAGCGCTGTTCACGCACCAGATGAAGGGAAAGATCACCCCGCGATAGTTCGCGCCGGAGTCAATCCGCGCTTCGCTTCCCTGTCCCACCACATGGATCCAAGTCCCATTATCCAAGGAATCTTGGAAGGGGAGAATGTCAACCGCAACCGGGCTAATGAACGCTCCGGTCGTGGTACAACGCTCCCACGCCACCACCGGCAGAGTGTTCCAACCAACGATCGGAAGGAAGTAGGTTTCGGTATCGGACTTGAGGGCGGTGAAGATACTGCGGCTGTAGCCGTCGTACTCGTAGCCCCGGGTGAGATCGAAACCCGTTCCCTCGTTCGGCGCATAGGCCTCGGGAGCGATCCCGTTCGCCTGCAGGGAACTCTGGAAAGCGGCCAAGCCGTTTCCTCCCTGCCAAACCGCGGCGGCAGCGTAGCCGCAGGCCTCATTGACGGCGCGGCGGGCTCGATCGATTTCCCTGTACCAGTGCCAGCCGTCGATCGCCAGGCCCACAAAGGCCGCCAGCGCCATAAATCCGATGGCCAAAAGCACCAGAGCCTGGCCCCTTTCGGAGCGCGAGTGTCGCAAAAATCCCAACATCGGTTCTCTCCTTTTCCGTTTATGGGTTTTGACTCCAACTATTATAGGATGTAAATTTGAAAAAAGCAATCATCGTCAGGGCAAAAGAAAAATCGGGCTGGGGAAAAGCCCGATTATGCTCGACTGATCTTCCAGAAAACCTGCAGGCGCGACCAGATCCGTTCCTCTTCCATCTTTGGATCAACCCGGGGACACAAGGCGTGGATCCGACGGGCGGCCAGGTAGTTTAGAACGACCGACCAGGAATCGACTCCTGCCGCGTCGAGCTGCTCCTCGGTCGGGAATCTCGCCCTCCCCGCCACAATCTCCCTCACCAATCCCTCCAAGAGCTCAATCCCCTCCGGATTTGCCAACGCAAACGGACCGGCAGAAGCATCGCTGGCGGACACGTTTCTCTCCTTTCCTAGCTAATTCCTACAACTATAACACCGGGAGTCAAATCAATTAAAAGGGGTTAAATCTCTCGCCGCTTCAACGCTGTTTCGGACTTCTTTCGAACCGTGATCCTAGGGTTCACTAAATCCCCGTCTTTTTTGAGGCGGATGTTCTCTCCTTGGTAGCCATCGGGAACACGCTCCCAATCTACGGAGGAAAGCAGAATCCGATACTCGCCCCGCGGCGCCAAGAATTGATACCGTCCCTCAGGGTTGGTTACCCGCCGCTTCACCAATGCCCCGCTCTTGGCGTTGACCAAAGCCAGGGCAATTCCTCCCTGTGGCTGTCCGCTCTCATCTCTTACTGCTCCCCAATGGGAAGCGCTTGCGGTCCGAGAAGCAAGCAGAACCGCCAGACCACCCATGTAAATAATCACTAAAACTTGGTTTAGCGCGGTCGGAATCGCGAGATAGGAGAGGGCCGATAAAGATACACCGATCAAGAGGATTACCGCATTGATACCGAATCCCCTTCTCCGGAAGATGGTTAGAACTCTCCCATAGGTGGACGTATCCGGGGGATCCAACGGAACGCTCAAACTCACCGCAGCCTGTTCCGGCCCTACTGCAAACTCCCCGCCCCGATAAATATTTTCGTACTCGCCGTCTCTTGCTCCCTTAACAAATTTCGAGGGAAAGAGGTATCCGGGGCGTTGGGCGCCTAGCGCGTACGCCCCCGGAGCAGGGAGGAAGGAAAAGGCGCCGAACTGATCGGTGATTTCGGTCCCGATTTCCTGCCCGGATTTGGAAAAGAGCCGGACAATCCCAAAATTAAGCGGGTGTTTAGTAATCGAATCGTAAATTAATCCCCAGGGCCGTTCTTTTTTCTTGCGCAGCCCGAGAAGTGCCAAGAATGCCGCCCCCAAAAGTTGGGGATTTAGGAGAAACGACAGGTCAAAAAATAAGATCCCCGTCTGCAACCATAAAGTAACCGCAATCACCGGCAAGGCGCCTTTGGAAACAAGATCTGCTCCCTGTTTTACCGGAAGGGGAAGGCGTTGAACATCCTGCGCTAGCGTATCTATTAGAGCCCGAATATTTTGATAAAGGCCGGTGATCGCCCCGACGATAACCTGGATCAAGGGCGGTTGCTCTTCCTCAGTCGGGTACTGGCAACTGCCATCATCTACTTCAGCACTTGGGTTGTAATTGTTTGCGTTCGGATCGATGCACCCGGAAATCGGGAGCGGCTCTTCTTCGGCCCCTAAAACCGTAACCTCTCCAGTGGCTGAGAATTCGGAAGAGTTCCCCACCGCATCGAAGGCCTGCGCCCGCAGGTACCAGGTGCCGTCTTCCAGGTCGACGGTGTGGATAAATGTCGCCGCATCAACGTAGATCGAGAACAAGCCGGTGGTGAAAGTCGAATCCATACTCCATTGCAGTAAGTAGGTGTCGGCCGACCGCAAACCCGACCCGGTATCGATCGCCGTGTCCCAAACCCAAGTGGGAGTTCGGCTTCCTTCCGCCACTGTTCCCAAGGGAGTTCCCGGGGCAGAAGGGAGAGTCGTATCCACCCGAAACGCCACACTCCCTCCATTGGCGGTGGTATAAGCGCTCGCCGCCCCGTCCCCGTCGGTCGCCCGCACTCTCCAATAATAGGAGCCATCGGCGAGAGGTGTTCCGACCGTGAAGGAGCGGGCTCCCTGGGAACCCAGAGAGGAAGTGGAATCTACCACCGGAGAAGAGAAATCGGAGTTGTTATCAACCTGGATTCGAAACCTAACCTGATCACCGGTGTCGGGATCGGAGAGGTTAAAGGTTAGAGTCGGGGTGTTGTCAGCAATGTAAAAGCCGGAAACATGTCCTCCCAGTGAAGACGGCACGTTCGGAGCACTGTTGGCAGGAGGCGGAGGGGCAGGAGACGGACCGTAAACGACCCAGACCGAACCCGAGAAGTCCCCGTTGTTAGCGGCATCGAATGTACCCATCAAAAGATCGTTCCCACCGTCAGCGTTAACATCTCCGATTGCCAAAGCCCCATCCGCAGTTAACTCGTCAAAATCGGCCGCTCCGTCATAACGGTCGGTGTAGTTCGCCGAAACTCCCAGCGATTTGTTGTTGCCGGTAGTGGCCCCGACGTCGTCGATCAGAGTAGAAAGGAACTTGTACACCGAACCGCGGGTGTCGCCACCCCCGCTGGCGCCCGACGCCCCGATTACCAAGTCGCCCAATCCATCGTTGTTGATGTCACCTATAGCTAATGATCCTCTGGTAGACAAAAAATCGCTCACGGCTCCGCCGTCGTAGCGGATGTTGTAATTGGTACCAACATCAAGAGGCTTGTCATTGCCGGTAGTGGCCCCAACGTCATTGACCAAAGTAGAGAAAATTATCCAAACCGATCCTGAGAAAGACCCTCCATAAGCGGCGATTGAGGATCCCAAGATCAAATCATTAAGATTGTCACCGTCTATGTCCCCCGCCTCAACTACATCGGCCGCCAAACGGTCATCGGCCGCTCCGCCGTCATAGCGGATGTTGTAATTGGTACCAACATCAAGAGGCTTGTCATTGCCGGTAGTGGCCCCAACGTCATCGATTAGGGTCGAGAACATTACCCAGACCGAACCGGAACTGGCTCCGTTGTAACTGGCACTATTCGTGGCGACCGCCAGATCTCCCTTTCCGTCCCCGTTCACATCTTCTCCGAGAATTTGTCTTCCAGTACCACCTTCGGTCAACTGATCATCGGCCGCTCCGCCGTCATAGCGGATGTTGTAATTGGTACCAACATCAAGAGGCTTGTCATTGCCGGTAGTGTCCCCAACGTCATCGATTAGGGTCGAGAACATTACCCAGACCGAACCGGAGAACAAACCATTATTGGAAGCAAGCCGAGTTCCTAGCATCAGATCGCTAAAATTGTCTCCATTCACATCGGCAATCGTGATAGCCCCGTCGATCGCGAGAAGATCACTGACGGCTCCGCCGTCGTAACGGATGTTGTAGTTACCGGCAACAGACAAATCCTTATCATTACCGGTGGTGGCACCGACGTTGTCGATCAAGGTTGAGAACATTACCCAAACCGAACCGGAATTGGCTCCGTTGTTGTCGGCATCCCGGTCGGTCAACACTAGGTCTCTCTTCCCGTCTCCATTCACATCTCCCACCGCAATCCCCGCTTCAAAAGTCAAACCGAATCCCGCCGAGTCAGGAGCATCGTAACGGATATTGTAGTTGCCGGCGGTGGGGAGGGATTTGTTGTTGCCGGTAGTGGTCCCGACATCGTCAATCAGAGTGGAGAAGATTACCCAAGCGGAACCGGAGTCGACCCCGTTGTTATTCGCCGGATGAGAACCGATAATCAGATCCCCCTTTCCGTCTCCGTTTACATCACCGATTGCCAACGCCGCCGAGGTCCCGATCTCCTCGTCCACCGCTCCTTCGTAACGGATGTTGTAGTTGCCGGCGGTGGAGAGGGACTTATTACCGGACTGGGGGCCGCCGAAAATAACGTAAACGGCTCCGAAGTAATCAACCCCGTCATAGGCACTCGCCCCCATAACCAAATCGTCCACTCCGTCTCCATTTACATCTCCAATCAGGGTATTTCCCCAATCTGAAAGACTTTCGTCAACAACCGATCCGTCGTAACGAACATCGTAATTCGCGGAGTTGCTCAGGGAGAGATCAGCGGCGTAAACCCAAGGAACTTGGGCAAAAAGAAGAATCGACAAGGTTAGAACCGAAAGAACTCTCTTCAGCCAGGCAGGCATTGTAGGACACCCTTATATTAACTAAAAGAAAGTTCGAATGTCGCGAACCGATAGGATTACGATCAGCGCAATCAGGATTATCAAACCCACGGAATTGATCGCGGCTTCGGTCCGCGGCGAAAGCTTCTTGCGCCGTAGGGCTTCGATCCCGATGAAGAGAATTCTCCCCCCATCCAGCGCCGGGATCGGGAGAAGGTTCACCACCACCAAGTTCAAGGAGAGGAGCGCCATGAAATCAAGGAACGGTTTAAAACCATCCGCATAAACCTTGGAAAAGGCGTATATCGCCACCGGACCTCCGACCATCACTTCCTCTCCTCGGAAAAGAGAGGTGACTGTTCCCCCAAAACTCTTGATCATCATGATAGTTGTTTCGAAAGTCTCCTTTAGACCAAACCAGGGTGTCTGCCAGAAAGGAACTTTCTCTTCTTTGATAGCGGTCGTGATTCCTACTCCCAGCGGCCCTTCCCCTTTCGGAGGATCAGCGCGCGGCACGATGCTCACCGAAACCGCCTCACTATCCCGCTCGAACCCCAAAGTAGCGGTTTTCTCCAAGCTATCTTTGGTTAGGGTGAGCAGTTCCTCGGCCGTTTCCACCCGCTCGCCGTTGAAGGAAAGGATGTAATCTCCCTCGGCAATTCCCGCGGCCGCCGCCGGTGAACCGAGCGAAACCTTGTTCACCAGCACCTTTTCGGCCGAAACGTTCTTCCCCAATCCCCACAGGAGAGAAAAGACCAACCAGGCCAGCACAAAATTACCTAAAGCGCCGGCCGCAACGATCCCGGCCCGTTTGAGTTTGCTCTGGATAGCAAAAGAGCCCGCCCCTCCAAAACCGAGAGTTTCCCCCTCCTCGCCCTTAAGGCGGACAAATCCCCCGATCGGGAGAAGATTGATCGAGTAGATCGTACCGCCAATCTTCTTTCCCCAAATGCGAGGCGGGATTCCGAATCCGAATTCCTCTACCGCTACTCCAAACAAACGGGCGATCAAAAAATGGCCCCCTTCGTGCACAAAAATAAGCACCGAAAGCAAAAACAAGAATCGAAGAATTGACAAAATTTCCATAATCTAGTTTATTTTATCTAAAGCTGAAGCTGGGCTACTTTCTCCTGTGAAATCTCGTCTATCCGCCGGCCATATTTTTCCAAAAGTTGGTCGACCGCTTTCTTTTGCGAGAACTCCTCGTCCTCGGAAATCTCTTTGTTTTTCTGGGCGGATTCGATCCTCTCAACCTCGCCCCGGCGGACAAATCGCAGGCCGACTTTGGCCTCCTCGATCTTCACCCCTACTTCCTTGACAATCTTCTCGCGTTCCTCGCCGGTGAGGGAAGGGAGAGCAACTCTGATCATCGTCTCATCGACCACGGGGCTAAAGTTCTGGACCCGAAGGGCCTTTTCGATATCGGTGATAATCGTCTTATCCCAGGGAGTAATCAGAATTTGGCGGGGTTCGGGAATCGCAATTGAGGCGAGCTCTTTGAGAGTCATCACCGAACCGTAAACGGTAACTTTTAGGCCTTCTACCAAAGTGGAGGAAGCCCGGCCGGTACGAATCAGGGCCAGATCTTCCTGAAGTTTGGCCAAAATCCTCTCAAAATTTTGCTCTAAATCAGATATCATAACGGACAAAACGCTCAATTTTGACGTGTTCTCCCAGCGTTCCGGATGCTTCGCCAACCAAGTCCGCCATCTTCTTCTCCGGCTCGCGGATGTACTCCTGTTCGAGAAGCTCGGCCACACTCTGGGGATCCATCGAAGCAACCTGGAGGCAGAGTTCCTTTCCCAGGTTCTGGAAAACTTCCGTCCGAGCGACAAAATCGGTTTCGCAGCGGAGGTCCACCAATACGCCAACTCTCCCTCCCGAATGCACGTAAGAAAACACCATCCCGTCCCCGGCCTCTCGGCCCTTTTTGCTCTCGGCGCGGACCAGGGCCTTCTCGGAGAGGAGCTTCTTCGCTTCGGCCGCATTTCCCCCGGCCTCTTCCAGGGCATGCTTGACCTCCATCACCGGAGCCTGGGTCTCCTCCCGCAGTTTTTTGATGTCTTCGGTCGTGACCGCCATTTTTACTTCTTCACGGCATTCGCCAACGTCTCAATAATAATTGAAATCGCAGCCGAGGCGTCGTCATTCCCCGGAATCGGATAGTTGACCTTGGAAGGATCAGCATTAGTGTCGACGATCCCCACAATTGGAATCCCCCGCTGGCGGGCCTCGGCGGCAGCGATCTCTTCCGATTTCGCCGAAGCCAGGACCAAGGCCTGGGGAAGCTCGCGCATCCCTTTAAGTCCCCCGATATCACTCTCCAACTTCGCCAAATCCCGCGCCGCCAAAAGCTGCTCCTTTTTGGTGTATTGAGAGAGTTCCTTCTCGCGAATCTTCTTGGAGAGATCCTCCATCTTTTCGATATTCTTCTTGACCGAGCCGAAATTGGTCAGCAGTCCCCCGACCCAGCGTTTGTTGAGGTAGAACGCGCCGGCCCGAGAGGCTTCCCGGGCGACGATCTCCTGAGCCTGCTTTTTGGTGCCGACGAAAAGAACTCTCCCGCCTTTGGAAACCACCTCCCGGAGGAATTTCGCCGCCGCCGAGAGCTGGTCCCGGGTCTTGTAGAGGTCGAAGACGTGTACGCCCTCTTTTTCGGTGTAGATGAAGGGCGCCATCTTGGGATACCAGCGCCGTTTGAGGTGCCCGAAGTGCACTCCCGCTTCCAGGAGCTGCTCGGGGGAGGGAATCGTTAATCTAACAATCGCACTTTTCGCTTCTTGCTTTTTTGTTTTCGGTTTTTTCTCTGCCATGCCAGGTTAAATATTACCATAGGGAAAAGGGAACAAAAAAAGCCCCGAAAGCGCAGATGCCTTCAGGGCTGAAACAAACACTAGATATCGTTGCGACCACCTTCTTCCGGTTTTCCGAACTTGAAGCCGGAGCGGCGTAGAGCGCGGATCGAATCGGATTTGCGGGACGAGGCCGATTTCTTCTTCGACTTGGACTTAGACTTCGGTTTGGTTCCCGCTTTCCGTTTGGCCTTGCCCTTCGGCTTGGGATAGATCGCCGTTTGGACCTTCGCAGCGGAAGACACCACCGCAGCCAGAGCCGACGGTTTGGCGGGCTCGGGCGCAAACTCAAACTCGATCACCCCATCCCTGAAAGTCACCCAGGGGCAGATCGTCCGGCGCTTGAGCGTCAAGAGCCAGTTCCAAGCCAGTGAGATCGCCCCGGCGGCGTTCTTGAAGGCGTTCGCCACCGGCGCCGGAAAAGAAATCTCAATCGACGGCAACGGGGGCAGAATCCGACCCAGAACGGCGAATAATCCCTTGAACGCAGCGACGACGAGGTATCCACCCAACACGATGATTCCGGCAGCTCCCCCGAGCACCGCTGCCAGACCCAAAGAAATCATCACAACCATAACGATGTGGTACGCGGCGAAGTAGGAGAGGATCGCGAAGGCACCAACCGCCAGGAACATCCAGACGTGCACCAGGCTGTGTTCCGGCCAGACGAGTAATTTGCCCAGCCGACCGTGGTCCAAAGACTGTAGTGTCGGCACGGCGACGGCGAAAATCGCGGCCGACCCAGCTACAATTGCCAGAAGGTAGATGGTGGTGATTCGCACCATCTGCGGTTGGGCGGCGAAGAGAACGACGTAGAAGGTGAGGAGCGCGGTCGAGAGAACGATCAGCCAAGGCCGAACCCATCCGAAAATCCGCCGTTCAAAGAACCAATAGAGCGGGGCCCAGAAGAAGACCACCCGCCCAAAGTGGCAGAGGTCTTCCTGGCGCCGCCTTCGCCGATCCTCGTGGTACCAGTGATAGAAACGAACCAGCCACGGAGCGTAGATCGACTTTTTCACTTTCTCCCTCCTCAAGAAGAGTTTTCGATTGTAGAATAACACGACCGGATTTCGAATCAACAAGAAAAGCCCCGAAAGCGCAAGTGCCTTCGGGGCTAGGAATGAGCCAAATCAATCCGTTCTAGAACGAGAAAGGTCAGATCGTAAGGAGTATAGTTTCCGCGGTGAACCTCTTTTCTCTCGACGGTCCGCCAATCGCGGGACCAATCCTCGGGGAGAGAGTAGAAGTCCTCCGCCGGATCGCGACCAACAACGATAAGGTAAACCTTGGAAGCATAGGGGAGAAACTGCCGAAATATCTCCATGCCTCCGATCACCATCACATCTTCGAATTCCGCCATAACCTCCAAAACATCCTTGACGGAGTGAAGCATCAGACAATCCTCGGCCTCGTATTTTCGGTTCCGCGTCAGTACCACATTGAACCGGCCGGGGAGGGATCCACCCAGACTTTCGTGGGTCTTACGACCCATTACCACCGGCTTATCGGCGATGGTTTCTTGGAACCAATTCTGAGCAGCAGGGGGCCTAATCCGCGGTCGCTTTCTGGCCCGGCCCCTCACCGGGTTACGGTCCATCGCAATCACGATTGAAATCCGCATTCTAAACCTTGCGGTGAGCCGGACGGTAGCAGGGCAAACCCTCTACCATCTCAACCGTGAAATCGCCGAAGAGGTTGGGATAACGCCCCACTAGGATCTCGCCGACCTTGCCGAAGACCAGCCGGATCTCTTCCTCGGCGGAAGGATCGGTCCGCATCTCCAGCACCCAACGAATGGTACGGGGATTGGCGGACCAGCCGATGGTCGTGGCCAAACCATCCGGGGCGATTCGGCGCATCGCGGAGGTGACGATCTTCTTGCGGTGGAAAGGTGTTCCGGGATCGTCGAGGTGGAAGTGCTCCGCGAGTACATGCTGGAGGTGTTCCAAATGCTCAAATGTCTGGGCGAAAATCTCCATCGCCTTTTCATCTTCGCGAATCACCGTCGGCAGCCACTGGCCAAGGCTGTCCAAGCGAACGAACCGCAGGCTCTCTTGGGAGATCGCCACTCCGGCCCGGTGCCGCACCAGTTCGTGGGTGAAAACCCGCGAAACATCGGCGAAGATGAAATTCATCACCGGGTGCTCGATCACGGATCCGTGGGCGACTTTGAGAATGTTCCCGAGGTAGGCCGCGCTCCCCTCCCGGACCTTGGTGACGTTGAGATTCAAACCCGGCTCGAAGCTCCGATAGCAGAGCCGGCCCATCACCTCGACCACCTTTTCCGCATCGGAGGGTGCATCCGTTTCCCAATCCGGAACACCGATGTGCTCGAGATAAGCCTGCAGACCTTCTTCCACAACGCGGGTCTCTCCGACCAGGAACACTTTCGGTTCGACTCTGCGCATCTCCCTCTCCTCCTCTTTCTTTCGGTTTTCTAAACTATATCAGACAAAAGGGGCGGCCGCTTAAAAAGAAAAACCCCCAAACTTTCGTCTGGGGGTGTGGAGTCAGTCTCTCTCAACCCGATGGTGCAGCAGGCAACGGGCCTCGTATCCTTCCGCGGTGCCGCCGGGCAAAACGATCGGGTCGTTGTAGTGCGCCGGCAGACCGTTCACCAGTCGCTGGGTGCAGTGGGCGTCCTCGCCGCAGACGACACAGATCGCCGCCAGTTTCTCCACCCGCAGAGCGATCGCGAGAATTTCCGGCATCGGCCCGAACGGTTCGCCCCGAAAATCGGTGTCTAATCCCGCCACGAAGACCTCGTGATGGCGCATCAGCCTTCGGCAAACGCCAACCAAACCGGCGTCTAAGAACTGGGCCTCGTCGACCGCCACTAAGTCGGTATCTTCCGCGACGAGATCCAGAATATCGGCAGCTTTGGCAATCGTTTGGGCCGGGAAGGAATGGCGGTAGCCGTCCTTGGCAATGATGTTTCCCAATCCGGTCCTGGTATCAATCGCCGGCGAAAAAACCTGCACCTTCTGGTGGGCGTGGTTGACCCGCACCTCCAGCTCGTGGATTAGCCGGTCGGTTTTGCCGGCAAACATACAGCCCGTAAAGACAAAAAGCCCGGTGCGGCGACGGCGTCCCATCTCCTCCCTCCTTGGGAATTAGGAAGAATTATAAAGCCGAGCAATTATACGATACCGTCAATCTAAAAATCTCGAATAGTATACTAATGTAGTAAAAAAGCGATCTCAAAATATAGACTAGCGTGTGCTTTGGAGTTGGGAAGCGCG
>Ga0209321_10001425_pt1 | contig 16350 bp, 19 predicted proteins | sample Rifsed16ft4_FD_184012 | JGI IMG/M metagenome (GOLD analysis project Ga0209321, IMG submission 184012) | Soil microbial communities from Rifle, Colorado, USA - sediment 16ft 4 - CSP-I_5_4 (version 2) | ecosystem: Environmental > Terrestrial > Deep subsurface > Rock core/Sediment | place: Rifle...
CGGGTCTACCCCGCCGGCCTGCAGCGCGCCTTCGAGATGGCACGCTCGCAGCGCGCCGCGCTGGACAGCGCGGCCGGCCGCACGGCGCCGGAAGGGCGGCGGTGAGCGGGTTGTCCGTTTTCGGTTATCGGTTGTCGGTATGCGCCGAGAGGAGGACCGGGCATCCCGGAGAACCGAAAACCGATAACCGACAACCGGTTCTCGTGATCCTAGCGTGCGCTCTCGGGTTGGCCCTCCTCCCGGGCGCCCGGCTCGCGGCCCAGGAGTTGATCGAGATCGATCACATCGTGGCGGTGGTGGGCCGGGTGGCCATCCCGTATTCGCGAGTCGACGAGGCGCTCAACGTCAGGCGTCAACAGGGAGATTCCCTTCCGAGCGACTCCGCGGGGCTGGCTCGGCTCCGGCGCGGGATCGTTGACGACCTGGTGAACGAAGAGCTGCTGGTGCAGGAAGCCCAGGCCGACACCGCCATCCGGATCACGGACGAGCAGGTGCAGAGCGCCGTGGACGAGTTCATCCGCCGCGTGCGGACCCAGTTCCGCTCGGACGTGGATTTCGAGCGGCAGCTCCAGGCCTCCGGCTTCGGGACCATGGAGGAATACCGCCGCTGGATCACCGACCAGCGCCGGCGGGAGCTGCTGCAGGAGACCCTGATGCAGAAGCTGCGGCAGAGCGGGACGCTGCGGCCCGTGCCCCCCACGGAAGACGAGCTCCGCGCGTTCTACGAGCGGGTGAGGGACCGGCAGACACGGCCCGCCGTGGTCTCGTTCCGGCAGGTGGTGATCCGGCCGGAGCCGGACAGCGCCGCGGTGGACTCCGCCTTCCGGCTGGCCGACTCACTGTCGCTGGCGCTGAAAGCCGGCGCCGACTTCGCGACGCTGGCCCGGCGCTATTCGAATGATCCGGGCTCCCGCGACCAGGGGGGCGAGCTGGGGTATTTCCGGCGCGGTCAGATGGTGCCGGAGTTCGAGCGGGTCGCGTTCGGCATGCGCCCGGGCCAGATCTCGCCGCCGGTCCTCTCGTCCTTCGGGTTCCACGTGATTCAGGTGCAGCGCAGCGACCCCGCCGAGGTGCAGGCGCGGCACATTCTGGTTACGCCGAGGGTCACCGAGGCCAACGTGTCCGCGGCTCGGGCGCTGGCGGATTCGGTCGCCCAGCTGGCGCGCGCCGGGGCCTCGTTCGATTCGCTCGCGCGGCTGTACCACGATCCCGGCGAGCAGTCCTTCGCCCAGGGCGCGGTGCTGGACAGCGTGCCCGCCGCCTTCCGCGACCCGTTCGCCGCGGCCCAGCCGGGCCAGATCGTCGGGCCTATTACCATGGAGCGGGAGGGCGGGGCGTCCCGCTTCAGCGTAGTCCGGTTGGAGGAGCTGCGGCCTGCGGGGTCGTACACCTTCGAGGAGCTCAAGGATCGCATCCGCAATCAGCTCGCCGAGGAAGCCGCGCTGCGCCGCTACCTCGACGGCCTGCGCAAGCGCACCTACATCGACATCCGTCTCTGAGGCATGCGGCCCCGCATCGCGATCACCCTGGGCGACCCGCGAGGCATTGGGCCGGAAGTGGTAGCGAAGGTCATGCAGGACCCGCCGGAGGGTGCGGACTACGTCGTGCTAGGGCCCGAACCGCCGATCGCCGACCTGTCCGCCGAGGAGGCGGGGCGCATCGTGGGTCAGTCGGTTGAAGCGGCGGTGGCGTTGGCGATGCGCGGGGAGGTGCAGGCCATTGTCACCGCTCCCGCCGAGAAGAAGGCGCTCCATCTCGCCGGGTATCGCTACCCCGGCCACACCGAGTGGTTGGCGCACCTCGCGGGAGACGTGCCGGTCGCCATGATGCTCGTTTCCGACCGGCTGCGCGTGGTCCTGGTCACGACCCACCTGCCGCTCAGAGATGTGCCACAGGCACTCACCACGGAGCGAGTCCTGTCCGCCGGTCGCATTACGGCGAAGGCGCTCAAGGAGTGGTGGGGGATCGAGCAGCCGCGGCTGGCGGTGTGCGCGCTCAACCCGCACGTGGGCGAGGACGGCCTGTTCGGCGACGAGGACCGGACCATTCTCGAGCCCGCCGCCCGGCAGCTCGGCGCCGCGGGCCCGCTCTCGGCGGACACGGTGTTCGTGCGGGCCATGCGCGGGGAGTTCGACGCGGTGCTGGCTCCCTACCACGACGTGGGGATGACGGCCATCAAGGTCGCCTCGTTCGGCTCCGGCGTGAACGTGACCCTGGGGCTGCCGTTTATCCGCACCTCGCCGGACCACGGGACCGCCTTCGACATCGCGGGGAAGGGGATTGCGGATCCCAGCTCAATGCGAGAAGCCATGCGCCTAGCTGTGGAGCTGGCTAAACGAACGCGTGGGCGGTAAGGGGGGGGCGTCTCTTCGCGCGCTGCAGTTACGCGCGCGCCGCAGACGAAGACAGTTTCATGGCGCGCGCTCCACTGACGCGCGCTCTGAGACGCCCCGCCCTCACCGCTTACCGCTGCTTGTCACCGCTCGCCCATGAGGAACTCCCGAAACCGCCTCGCTGCCGGACTCAACGGGGTTGCGGCACGCTCGATCACCAGCAGGTGACGCCGCCAGGGCGCCCCGGCAAGCTGGACGGTGCGGATGCGTCGGTCGTTCTCCGGCACGGTGAGTCGCGACACGATCGCCACTCCCAGGCCGGCGGCCACGGCCTCCCGAATCGCCTCGGTGCTGCTTAACGCCATGGCCGGCGTGAGGGTCCCTCTCCCGGCGGCGAGGAAACGCTCGGCCACACGCTGCGTGCTGGAGCCCTCTTCCCGCACGATCAGTGCCTCGCCGGAGAGTGCGGCAGGACTCACCGAGCGGCGGGACGCGAGCCGGTGGCTGGGCGGCACGATCAGCACCAGCCGGTCTTCGATCCACGGGGTTGCCGTCAGTCCCGGCAATAGCGGGAACTCCCCGATCACCCCCAGGTCCACCTCGCCCTCGGTCACCCAGCGCTCGATGGTCCGGGAGTTCTCGATCCGGAGCGTGAGGGTGATGGCTGGATGCCGGGCGTGGAAGCGGCCCAGCAGCCCGGGCAATACGTGAGTGCCCGGAGTCGAGCTGGCCCCCACGACGAGCGAACCGGTTTGCACCTCGAGCAGTTCGCGAGCCGTGCGCTCGGCCTGCCGGACGGCCTGCAGCGCCTGGCGGGCGAAGGGCTCCAGGGAACGGGCCGCCGCCGTCGGCCGAACCCCGCGCCCGCTGCGCTCCAGGAGGGTGACTCCGAAATACCGCTCCAGCCCTCGCAGGTGCTCCGAAACCGCCGGCTGGGAGATGCGCCGGGCCCGCGCGGCCTTGGCCACGCCGCCGGTTTCCAGGACGGCGAGAAACAGCTCCAATCGGTGCAGCGTAACGCCCGGTTTGGCCATAAGGAAAACGTAATAAGAGCAATCAATATGTTGTCTTGGACCGATAGCACAATCCCGACGTATTGTATCCCTCATCACCCAGCGCGGGAGAACCCTCCATGACGTCCGTCGCGTCCCCGGTCAGCGAGCAGCAGGAACCGCTCGAGGCAGCCATCAAGGGCGAAGTCATCCGGATGTATCACGAGGTGGCCGAGCATCCGGATAGCGAATTCCACTTCTACCACGGCCGGCCCGCCGCCCTGATGTTCGACTATGACCCGGCCTGGCTGGACCGCGCGCCGCCGGGCGCGGTCGCGTCGTTCGCGGGGGTCGGCAACCCGCACCTGCGGAGCCGGCTGCGGGAGGGCGACGTGGTGGTGGATGTGGGCAGTGGGGCTGGGTTGGACAGCATCATCGCCGGCTGGCAGGTGGGGGTGGCGGGGCGAGTGATCGGCGTGGACCTGAACCCCGAGATGTTGAAGCGGGCGGCCGAGCATGCGCACCAGGCGGGGCTCGAGGTGGTGGAGTTCCGCAAGGGGCGCATGGAGGAGCTGCCGGTAGAGGACCAGAGCGTGAGCGTCGTGATCTCCAACGGCGTGATCAACCTGTCCTTCCAGAAGCGGCGGGTGCTCCAGGAACTGTTCCGCGTGCTGCGGCCGGGGGGCCGGATCTCGGTCACGGACATCGTGAGCGCCAAGCAGCTCAAGCAAACCATCGTCAACGATCCCAAGCTCTGGGCCAGCTGAATTGGCGGTGCTCTCCCGGAGGGAGAGATGTTCGCGTTGCTCGAGGCCGCTGGCTTCAAGCGGATCCGCTCGACCATCGTGCCGGGGTTCCGGTTCCGCAAGGACTCCACGCGCGACGCCGCCGAAGAATTCGGCGTGAAGGCGGTGTTGTTCACGGCCGAGCGCCCAGCCGCAGGGTAACGACCAGAAACGTTCCTCGAACGGGAGGTGAAGTATGCGACAGACCTACAGCATCATCGCAGCGCTGGCTGGTTGGGGGCTGAACACGGGGATCCTCTCCGCTCAGCAGCCGGCGATGCCGCGGCCAGCGGATGGCTACTCCATCCACGTCTCGGCGCCGCACCTGCACCAGGGCCGCGAGATCGGGCCGGTGCATCACTTCTGCAAGCCCATCACGCAAGATCCCATCATCGTGTGCCTCCTGTACGACTCGATGGACCCGAACGCGCCGCTGTCTGGCATCGAATACATCGTGGCAAAGTCCCTGACGCGGCCAGCCGTTTCCCTGGGCACGTGGAACCAGAACTTCCACGACCACACCGTGGAGATTGCCAGTGGGCGGGTAAAGGTGCTCGACCTGCCGCCCGACGAGGCGAAGAAGGTCGCTGACCTCGTGGCCACGACCGACGGGGTCATCTTCCACCTGTGGCCGATGGGGGACGCGTTCCCCACTGGGACCGTAGTAATTGACCAGGCGGTTGGACACCGGCCGCTTACCGCCGACGAATACGCACGATCGGCGCCCAAGAAGCAGTAAGGGCGGTCCGGGCATGAGCGAGCTGACCATCTCCGTGGGCGCCCTGCGGGACCTGCTCGAACGGCGTGAGCCGGTCACGGTGCTCGACGTCCGCCCGACTTCGCAGCGCGAAGAATGGTCCATTCCCGGCAGCCGGCACGTGGACGCCTACGAGGCGCTCTGGGCCGGTGACGCAGACGCTCTGGATCGGGTAGACCTGCCCACCGACCGGCCGGTCGTGACGGTCTGTGCGGTGGGCAACACCAGCTTGCTCGCGGCCGACCAACTCCGCCGGCGTGGCTGGAAGGCGCTGTCGCTCCACGGCGGCATGCGGGCGTGGAGCCTGGCGTGGAACGCGGCCGAGGTCGCCGTGCCGGGGACCCAGGCGAGCGTGGTACAGGTGCGGCGCACGGGGAAGGGGTGTCTCTCGTATCTCGTCGGTTCGGCCGGGGAGGCGCTGGTGATCGACGCCTCCGTGGAGGTGCCGATCTACCTGCAGCTCGCTCAGGGTCGCGGCTGGCGCATCACCAAGGTCGTCGAGACCCACGTCCACGCCGATCACCTCTCCCGGGCGCGCGAGCTGGCCCGCCAGAGCGGCGCCGAGCTGTACTTGCCGGAGCAGCAGCGGGTGAAGTTCCCCTTCCAGGCGGTGAAGGAAGGAGACGCGCTCCAGGTCGGCAGTTCGTGGCTGGAGGCGCTGAGGACGCCGGGCCACACGTTCGAGAGTACCTGCTATCTACTGGACGGCCGTGCCCTGTTCACCGGCGACACGCTGTTCGTCAATGCCGTAGGCCGGCCGGATCTCAAAGCCTCCGATCCTACCGAGACGCGAACCCGGGCCCACGCCCTGTACGCCTCGCTCGAGCGGTTGCTTAGGCTACCGGTGGAGACGCTGGTGCTCTCCTGTCACACCAATGAGCCGATCGCGTTCGACGGCCGGCCCGTCGCGGCGACCCTGAGCCAGGTCCGCAGCGCCCTTCCGCTCCTCGCGGAGTCGGAGAGCGCCTTCGTGGAGGCGCTGCTCAAGCGGATTCCACCCAACCCGCCCAATCACCTGCAGATCGTGATGTTCAACGAAGCGGGGGAGCTGCCGGAGGGGGATCCTACGATGCTGGAGGCGGGGGCGAATCGCTGCGCGGTGGCGTAGGCACCAGCTTGAGGCGTTTCACGCGCCGGCCCTCCATCTCGAGCACTTCCAGCGTCGCGGTCTTGAGCGGCACCCGGTCGCCCGGGTGTGGTAACCTGCCCAGGGTGCCGAACACGTATCCGCCGACGGTCTGGTACTCCTCGTCGCTGAGTCCCAGCTTGTAGCGTTCGTTAGCCTGCGCGATCTCCATGCTGCCCGGGAGCGTCACGGCGCCGCCGCTGGCGCCCGGCGCGGGCTCGGCGCGGTCGTACTCATCGTAGATCTGCCCGACGATCTCCTCCAGCAGGTCCTCCATGGTCACGATCCCCGCCGTGCCCCCGTATTCGTCCAGCACCACCGCCAGGTGGGACTTGAGGCGCTTCATGTCGGCCAGCACGTCTTCCACTTCGCGGGTGCCGGGCACGAACAGCGGCTCCCGCATGATGGTCGCCAGCCGCTCGTCGGGCCGGTCCTGGAGCCCCGCCAGGATCTGCTTGGCGTGGACCACGCCGGTGATGTCGTCCAGGGATTCGCGCACCACCGGGTAGCGCGACCGACCGGCCTGGGCCACCCGCGCGGCCGCGTCGCGTACGGTGAGGTCCTCCTCCAGGGCCACCACGTCGGTCCGCGGGGTCATCACGTCGCGCGCGCTCTTTTCGGTGAACTCGAAGACGCCCTCGATCAGCCGCACGTCCTCCCGGTCGATGCGGCCCGACTTCTGGCTCTGCTTCAGCAGCATCACGATCTCTTCCGGGGAGTGGAGGCGCTCAAGCTCCGCCGCGGCGGTTTTGAGTCCTAACACCCGCACCAGCGAGTTGGCGCTCCAGTTGAGCAGATTGGTGGCGGGCCTGGTGATCCAGGCGAAGACCAGGAGGGGCCCGGCCACCCACCGGCTGGTCTGCTCGGGATAGGTGAGCGCCAGGTTCTTAGGGGCCACTTCGCCCACCACCACGTGCAGGAACGAGATGACGGACACGGCGATGACCGACGCCAGCGCGGCACGACTCACGAAGGCGACCGGCCAGGGCACCGCCTGGAACCACTCGCGAAACAAGACGGCCGTGGTTTCTTCCGCGACATACCCCAGCAGAATGGACGCAAGCGTGATACCCAGCTGCACGGCTGAGAGCTGGAAGTACAGGTCTTGCAGCGCCGTCTGGACCCTCTTAGCCTTTCGGTCACCCTTGCGCACCATGGCGTCGATGCGGGTGCGGCGCGAGGCGACCAGCGCGAATTCGGCGGCCACGAAGAAGGCGTTGGCCGCGATCAACAACGCCACGGCCAGCGCACGGAGGAGGAGCGAGCCGGTGGAGAGACCGGTTTCCATGGTCGGTAGAAGCGTAAGCTACACCGCCGGGCGAGACGGTGGAACGCGGGCGAGGAGCGCGTGACCCAGCCGGAGCCGTCGCAGCGTTCGCTCGAGTGCGCCCACCGCGCCCCGCTGCTGGCCAGCCACGCCCACACGCTGAAGCGCGTGCTGCTGCTCACCGCCCTGTTCATGGTGGTGGAGGCGGCGGCCGGGTGGGTCGCCAATTCGCTCGCGCTCCTGGCCGACGCGGGTCACATGTTCGCCGACGTGGCGGCCCTGGGGTTGGCGCTGTTCGTGGCCTGGGCCGCTCGGCGGCCCGCCACGGCGGAACGCACCTACGGGTACTTGCGACTGGAAATCCTGGCGGCCCTGGTGAACGGTGCCGCCCTGCTAGTGCTGGCGGGCGGGATCGTGTGGGAGGCGATGCAGAGGTTCCAGGAGCCGCCGGTGGTGGAGCCCCGGATTCTCTTCGGCGTAGGATTCGCCGGCCTGGTGGTCAACGTGGTGGCGCTGCGGCTGCTGCACCGGGGCCACCAGCACTCGCTCAACGTGCGCGGGGCCTACCTCCACGTGCTGGGCGATCTGCTCGGCTCCATCGGTGCCATGGCGGCCGGCGCGGTCATCCTGATCACCGGGTGGACGCTGGCCGACCCGTTGATCTCGGTGGCGATCGCGGTCTTGATCGTGTGGAGCGGTGCCAAGCTGGCGCGCGACAGCGTGGAGATCCTGCTGGAAGCCACCCCGCGGCACATCTCGTTGTCCGAGGTCGAGCGTCGCATCGCTGGCATCCCGGGGGTGAACGACGTGCACGATCTCCACGTCTGGACCCTGACCAGCGGTGTCGTCGCCATGAGCGGCCACGCGGTGGTGAGCGACCCGGGCGCCAACCAGCGGGTGCTGGAGACGGTGCAGGGACAAATGGCGGATCTGGGGATCAAGCACGTGACGATGCAGTTGGAGCGGGATGATACGTGTGGTGGATAGAAGGGATAGAAGGGATAGTAGGGATAGTAGGGATCGTGGGGATAGGCGATGGTTGGGATGGCCGCACGACCCTACTATCCCCGCTATCCCTACTAGCCGCCCTACGCGCTTGTTTTTTCCCCCCGACCCCTCTATACTGGCCCCACGCAACCAGGTGACATGCAATTAAGTACTTGATTTCCAAGGTCTTACCCGTTGTCCATCCGTAACATCGCGATCATCGCGCACGTTGACCACGGCAAGACGACCCTGGTCGACAAGATGCTGCGTCAGGCGGGCGTGTTCCGCGCCAACCAGCAGGTGGTCGAGCGCGTACTCGACTCCAACCCGCTGGAGCGGGAGCGTGGGATTACCATCCTCTCGAAGAATGCTTCGGTACGCTGGCACGGCACCAAGATCAATATCGTAGACACGCCCGGCCACGCCGATTTCGGCGGCGAGGTGGAGCGGATCCTCCGCATGGTGGAGGGCGTGCTGCTGTTGGTGGACGCAGCCGAGGGGCCCATGCCACAGACGCGCTTCGTGACCCGTAAAGCGCTGGCACTGGGTCTCATGCCGGTGGTGGTGATCAACAAGATCGACCGATCGGACGCTCGGCCGGCGGAAGTGCACGACGAGGTGTTGCAGCTGTTCATGGATCTGGAAGCCACGGACACGCAGCTCGATGCTCCCTTCCTCTATGCATCCGGCCGGGATGGGGTGGCATACAAGACGTTGTCCGTTATCCGTTATCCGGTGTCCGAGGGGAGTGGGGCGGACGGACAACGGACAACGGACAACGGAGAACGCCTTTCGGGCGATCTCACGCCGTTGTTCGAAGCCATCATCCAACACATTCCCGCGCCGCTGGCCGACGCCAGCGGGCCGTTCCAGATGCTGATCTCGACGGTGGACCACTCCCCGTACGTGGGCCGAATCGCCATCGGACGGATCGAGCGGGGGACGGTGCACGCTGGCCAGTCGGTGACGCTGTTGCCGCTGGGGGAGCCCGGGATGGTTCCTCCCGAGGAAGCGGAGCGGGGGCGGGTGCTCAAGCTGTTCGGCTTCGAGGGCGTCGAGCGGGTCGAGCTGGAGGAGGCGTCCGCGGGGGACATCGTGGCGCTGGCGGGGTTGGATGGGGTGGAGGTCGGCAAGACGGTGGCGCACGGCGAGCACCTGGAGCGGCTGGCAGGGATCGCGGTGGAGGAGCCCACCATCTCGGTGGACTTCATGGTGAACGACTCGCCCTTTGCCGGGCGGTCGGGCAGGTTCGTGACTACGCGCCAGGTGCGCGAGCGGCTGTATCGCGAGCTGGAGCGGAACGTGGCAATGCGGGTCGAGGAGACCGACCAGCCGGATACGCTGGCGGTGTCGGGCCGGGGCGAGCTGCACCTGGCGATCCTGATGGAGACCATGCGGCGCGAGGGGTTCGAGTTCCAGGTGAGCCGCCCGCGAGTGATTACCCGAGAGGGACGCCACGGGGAGAAGCTCGAGCCCTACGAGGAATTGCTGGTGGACGTTCCGGATGGGATGTTGGGTGTGGTGATGGAAGGGCTGGGTCCGCGCCGGGCCGAAATGCTGGACCTGCGAAATGTGGGGCAGGAGGGTGCGGCCCGGGTGCACTTGCGGTTCCGGATTCCGGCGCGCGGGTTGTTTGGTTACCGTTCCGACTTCCTGACGGAGACCCGGGGTGAGGGGGTGTTGCATCACCGGTTCTTCGAGTACGGTGCCTGGGCCGGGCCGATCCCGGGGCGGACGCGGGGGGTGCTGGTGGCGGATCGGGAAGGGGTGGCGGTGGGATACGCGCTGTTCAACCTCCAGGAGCGGGCCACCATGTTCGTGAGCCCTGGGGATCCGGTGTACGAGGGGATGATCGTGGGAGAGCACGTGCGGACCGGCGACCTGGACGTTAACGTGTCGAAAGAAAAGAAGCTGACCAACATGCGGACGACGGCGTCGGACGAGATGATCCGGTTGGAGCCGCCGCGGCAGGTCACGCTGGAGCTGGCGTTGGAGTACATCGAGGACGACGAGCTGATCGAGGTCACGCCGGCGGCGATCCGCCTGCGCAAGCGGCAGCGGTTGAGTGGGGACCGGCGCAAGGCGTCCCGCCAGGCGCGGGCGGCGGCCCAGTGATGGGTTCCGAGACCGTGGTAGTCGTGGCAACCGACATTCTTCGCATGGGAGGAGCCATGTGGCCCTGGGAGGCGCCGTCCTGGCCGGTGGAGGCTCGGCGGCGGTTCGACGAGGATGAGGAGGACGAGACGGAGAATTACGACTTCGAGGAAGAGGAAACGGACGAGGAAGTCGACGAAGAAGACGAGGATTACGACGACTACGACGAGGACGAGGAAGACTACGAGGACTACGACGACCTCGAGGAGGATTTCGACGAGGACGAGGGTGGGCCCAAACCGCCCAAGCGGAAGCGGGACTGGGAGTGATTAGATTTGGTGAGACGTGAGAGGTGAGAAGTGAGGGGTGTTGGTCGGGTGGCCTTCCACGTCGGCTGGGGCCTGTAGCTCAGGTGGTTAGAGCGCACGCCTGATAAGCGTGAGGTCAGTGGTTCAACTCCACTCAGGCCCATGAAGGCAATCCACGGTCCCGCTCGGCATTGCGGCGCTGAGCGGGGCCTCCATTGTTTCGGCCGTGTCGGCTCGTGGTATCGGTTTTACGACCGTCCCGACGCAACGTCCTACAAGCAGAATGTGAAGTGCCCGTCGAAACTGATGTGCAGCGTCCCCTGACAGATGATGTCCCGCCCAACGAGGATCTGGAATGGACCTGGCCCGTGCGGCGCAAACTCCAAGACTTGCGTGGCGGCAAGGACAAAGCCCGCGCTCCCGAAAGGCATGACGAGATCAACGAGGTACACGTTGACCGCGACGGCGTGCGTCGCCGAGACCATCGGCCGCATCCCAACGGGATGCAGACCCAGAGCCTGGGCCACCGTAGGTGAGATGCATGTTCTTGAGGCGCCGGTATCGAGTAACGCTGGGAAAGCGGTGATGGTTGATGGAGGGGAGCTGGCGGCAAACGTACCGGCCTTCGCCACGCCGACGTTGACGAGCGGACCGGTAGCCGGCTGATACTGGCCGCTAAGACACGGCATGCGAATAGAAGCCCAAATCGACCGGCGCCTCTACGACCTCCTGGATCGAGAAACGCCCTTCCTCCTTGAATAGGCGCAAGCCGGCGAAATACGCATCCCTGGCCGTGTCGAAGAACTCCACGACTTCCCCGTCTCGCATGAGCGCGAACTTGCCGGCGTGAGACTTGAGAAGAGACGGCAGTTTCGCCATGAACGCGTCGTAGTTCCCCTTGACTTGATCGTCTGCCTTGGTAGCCATGGCGACTCCGGGATTATAAATCAATCTAACGGCAGGCCTGAGATGCGGCAAAAGGAACCGCGCTCAGGCCAATGGCTCTTCGGAGGTGTCGATTCGTGTGTCGGTTGATTCCGGAATCCCCCGGGTACCTACAGGTGAAATCCCGGCAGATCGCGCGGTCTGTCAATGAGATACCGTTGTCGTGTCGGATTCCAGGCGCCTGGTGGAGGGCCTGATAAGCGTGAGGTCAGTGGTTCAACTCCACTCAGGCCCATGAAGTACGGCTGTCAGCTATCAGCAGTCAGCCAAACGAGTTGCCCTGCCATCTTCGCGATGCGCGGGGCTTCTTGTTGTGGGTGAAGCCTCCCGTCCGATACGCCGCGAGAGCCTCGGGCGGGGTTATGCTTTTCGCCCAATCCAATGAGCGTCGGATTCTAAGGAGAGGCGAGCTAACACTTGGGCTTGACGAAGAATGGGCAGTATTATATAGTCTATTAGACCCTATAATATAGTCTGCCATCTCCCATGGCCTAGCCTCACATGAAACTCCAAGGACGGACCGCCATCGAATCAGCGCTGACCGCCGTCGGCGAGCGACTCGCTCACGCACACGAGTCGTGCGCGATCGTCGTTCTTGGCGGAGCCGCACTGAACCTGCTGGCGATCGTGGACCGCCCCACCATCGATGTCGACGTCTTGGCTCGGGCTGACGATACCGGCGCGATCGAACCGCCGGACCCTCTGCCCGACGCGCTGCGTCGCGCAATCGCTGCGGTGGCTCGCGACCGAGGTCTGTTGGAGAACTGGATGAACACGACCGTGGCCGATCAGTGGCGCTCCGGCTTGCCGCCGGGCCTTGCCGAGCGAATCGAGTGGCGCAGGTACGGCGCGCTCCGCGTCGGCATCGTCGGGCGGCGCGACTTGATTTGCTTCAAGCTCTATGCCTCGGCCGACCAGACGGGACCTGACAATGTGCACGTGCGCGACTTGCTCGCCTTGAAGCCCAACCCCGAAGACCTCGAGTGGGCCGCGGAGTGGGTCCGCGCCCAGGACTCCTCGCCGGAGTTCCACGCCGTCGTTGCCCGAGTGGTGGCCTATGTCCAAGACGCGCTTCTCTAGCATCGCGCGGGAGCTGCACGAGGCGGCGGCCGGGGCGGTCTGGATCCAGTGGCAGGCGCTGGGCGGCCAGGCCGCCGCGCCCCGGGCACCGGACGCCATCGTCGACCCCGAAGCACTGGTGCTCGCCTCCCTCTGGCTGGCGGACGACGAACCCCGTCTGGGGGACTTTCTCTACGGATTCGCGGGAGTGGGATCCCGCCTGCTCAGCGTCCAACGGTTGAAACGGGCAGCGGGTTCGTTCCCTCCTGGCGTGGAGAAGCGGGTGGCCGGGTTCGCGGCCTGGGTCGCGAGCTTTGGCAAGGACCCCCGGTGGCGCCAGCTGGCCGCAGCCAGCTCGAAGCCGGCCGGGAGACCCGGTAAGGTGGGCCCCGCGGCCACACGGTTGAGCGATCCCGGGTCGCTCATGCTGCGCCTGCGGACCGCGTTCGGCGTGGATGTCCGCATCGATACCCTGAGCTACCTCATCGGCCGCCGCGGCGCCTGGGCCGACGTCAAAGACATCGCCGACGCGCTGCTGTACGCGAAGTACTCGGTGCGCGGCGCCTGTGAAGCACTGGCCGACGCCCGGCTCATCGAGTCCCGCACGGACCGGCCGGTCAAGTACTACGCCGATCAGCGCCGCTGGACCGCGCTGCTGAAACTCCCCCACCCTCCCGCGTGGCATCCGTGGCTGAGGGTGTATGCCTTTGTCATTCGCCTTCGGGCGTGGCTGCAGGAGCCGGGGGTGCAGGCGGCCTCGCCCTCGCTCGCGGCATCGCTCGCGCGGGAGTTCATCCTTGAGCACGGCCAGGTTCTGGGGCAACTTCAGCTCAACGTGCCGCACGAGCGGGACTATCTCGGCGAGGCATACCTGCCGGCGTTCGACCGCACGGTGTCGGCGCTGGTGCAGTGGCTCGGGGACAACGTGTAGGGAAGCCCCTCATGACGAAGGCTGGTGACGACCTCGGTGGAGCCGCTGCGCGACGCGCCGCCAAACGTTCGGCGTGGGCCTCACGCTCGCGCTCGAAGCGCTTGCGGTTCGCCTCTAAGACCTTGCGGTCGGGTCGCATGTGGGCCCACCGACGGATCAGGCCCAAGCGTTCTCGGACCGCCTGCCTGGCAGATCGCACGGCATCGTGTGCGCGGTCGAGCTGCCACAGGCCATCGTCGCGCACGCCTACCGCCGCGCCCCGGCGCCAGTACCTGGCCGAGTCGGCCGACAGCAGCATCCAGCGGCTGCGCGCTGTGACAAAGGCGAGAGCGTCGTCCGGTGGCATCGCCGTACCGCGGGCATCCAGCACGCAGATCGCGATCCGTTGCGCCGACCAGGCGCTCGGTACCCCTTCGCGCCATGCCTCGTCCAGGTCGGCGACGGTCAGCGGCTGGTTGGGAGATGGGAGCGGGCCGGGATCCGGCCGGACGAGCCGGAGCGGAGCCGGCGCAAGCGCGTGCCCCTCAAGGAGTTTACCGGAAGCCCAACCTGCGCCGCCGCCGGCATGGTGACCCAGGGCACAGCCCATCAGTGATCCCTATTCCTGTGCCTCGTGGTCACCCCCCGCCAAGATTGCGTGACCAGCGCCCCACAACAACCCCCCAACCTTGGAGGGCGTATGTCACGCAGCAGGCCGCTTTTCTCGCTCCTTCTAGTCCTTCCCCTGGCGGGCTTCAGCTCGGCAGGCACCACGCGGACCGCGACGCCAGCCGCCGACCCGTGGCTGGTGGAGATCTGCCACTACCCCGACTCGCAGCCCCCGTTCACGATCCAAGTCGCGCCGGAGGCCGTGCCTGCGCACATGGCGCAACACGGCGACACCCTGGGGTCCTGCGAGGGCATACCAACCGTCTTCTAGGACGGTCCCGGACGTGAAGCAATCACCGCCCGCACCGGGTGCTTCGGTGCGGGCGGTTTGTTTCGGTGCTCCGTCTGCCAGAGGCAACGTCTAGCAGCGACCCCTGGTGCCGCCGGGGGCCAGGCGCGTAGGCTTTACCACCCTGCCTTGCGAGGAACCCACGATGCCAACCCGCCGACCGCCGCTCCCCGCGATCGTCCTGGCCCTGGCCGCCGCGGCCTGTGCCCCGCGCTACGCCTCGGGGCCCGCGCCGGCGGCCGAGAGCGAGGCGAACCTGGTGGCCCGGGCGCGCGCCATCCACGAACGGGTCATCGCGCTCGATACCCACGACGACATCAACCCGGCCAACTTCACCCGCGAGCAGAACTACACCCAGCGCCTGAACACCCAGGTGAACCTGCCCAAGATGGAGGAGGGTGGCCTCGACGCCTCCTTCTTCGTCGTCTACGTGGGGCAGCAGCAGGACTTCACGCCGGAAGGGTACCAGCGGGCATACGACGCGGCGATCGAGAAGTTCGAGGCCATCCATCGGCTGGCCGAAGCAATCGCGCCGGGACGCATCGGCCTGGCCTACACCGCGGCGGACGTGCGGCGCATCGCGGCCTCCGGGCGCAAGGTGGCGTTGATCGGCGTGGAAAACGGCTATCCCGTCGGGGAAGACGTGACGCGGGTCCGGGAGTTCTACGCCCGAGGCGCTCGCTACCTCTCGCTGGCCCACAATGGGCACAACCAGCTCTCCGACTCCAACACCGGCGAGCGGGACGGCGCGTGGAAATGGAACGGCGTGTCGCCGCTGGGCCGAGAGGTGATCGCTGAGCTGAACCGCGTGGGCATCATGATCGATGTCTCCCATCCCTCGAAGCAATCCATGATGCAGACGCTGGAGTTGTCCCGAGCCCCGGTCATCGCGTCTCACTCGGCGGTGCGGGCTTTGTGCGACCACAGCCGGAACCTCGACGACGAGCAACTGCTGGCATTGAAAGAGAACGGTGGCGTAGCACAGATCGTGGCGTTCAACTCCTACGTCAAGACGCCACCGCCTCCGTCGCCCCAGCGCACCCAGGCCATCGCCGCGCTCCGGGCCGAGTTCGGATTGCCGGCACAGGGAGGCGGCGGGGGTGGTGGTGGTGGTGGTGGCGGTGGCGGCGGCGCCCTCGCCGGCCTGTCCGCTGAGCGGCGGGCGGAGTTCCAGCGCCGGATGGCGGAGATCGACCAGCAGTTCCCGCCGCCGCCCCGGGCTACCGTCAAGGACTTCGTAGACCACATCGACTACGCCGTGAAGTTGATCGGCATTGACCACGTGGGGATCAGCTCGGACTTCGACGGCGGCGGGGGCGTGGACGGCTGGAACGACGCCGGCGAGACGTTCAACGTCACGCTGGAGCTGGTCCGGCGAGGCTACAACGAAGAGCAGATCGCGAAGCTGTGGAGTGGCAACCTGCTTCGGGTCATGGACCAGGCGCAGGAGGTTGCCCGGCGGTTGCAGGCCGGGGCGTAACCTGGAGGAGGTCTCCCGTGATTCTGGTACGGCCTGGTCGAGAATTGATGACAGGTAACCGTGGCGATAGCTTCATCTCGGGAGGGGGAGACTTGATGCAGCGGATAGACACCCAGCGCGACGAGCTGCGCGAGTTGAACCGGTTCGCGATCATCGGCGCCCCGGCCGCGTGGAGCCGGTTTCTTCCTTCATCGCCTCGCTAATCACCTCGCTCGCAATGCCCGCTCGTGCCGCTCGCGGCCCGCTAACGCGGGCCGCGGTCCTGGTCCTCGCCTTCTCCGCGTGCGGCGACGGGACCGGGCCAGACCGGATCGTCGCAGGCGTCGATCTCGACGAGCTGTTCGCCGCC
>Ga0209321_10001429_pt1 | contig 16334 bp, 16 predicted proteins | sample Rifsed16ft4_FD_184012 | JGI IMG/M metagenome (GOLD analysis project Ga0209321, IMG submission 184012) | Soil microbial communities from Rifle, Colorado, USA - sediment 16ft 4 - CSP-I_5_4 (version 2) | ecosystem: Environmental > Terrestrial > Deep subsurface > Rock core/Sediment | place: Rifle...
CGCTGCCCGGTTCTTTGCCGCGGTGACAAAAACCACGTCGCCATCATCGAGCCGGAGATCCTTGGACCTGTCGCCGATCAAAAGATAGTTGTACGTGTCGACCACTTGCGGCTTCTGGCCGCTTCGGGAAACAGAGATGTGCCGTAACGATCCGTTCACCGTAGGGCCGCCGGCAAGATAGAGGGCCTGCAAGACCGTTGAAACGGATGAAAGGACATACCCGCCCGGCCTTTTTACTTCTCCGACGACGTATACCTGTATCGACCGGAGCTTGCCGAGGGAAACATCCAAAAACGTGTTGGCGTTTGGAGACCCGTTGGCGAGGCCTGAATACACGGAGGTCATTCGTCTCAGAAGGGCTCCGCGGAATTGCTGAATTGTCTGTCCGTTCGCCGAGACCGGCCCGACATCCGGAACAAGGACGTTTCCATCCCTGTTGACAGCCAACTGGTAATACAATTTTGTTTCGCCCCAGAGCGAAAGGGTCAGTTCGTCGCCGGGTCCAAGCAGATAGCCGGAAGGGGTAGAGACATTCAACGGGGGTTCGAAGGTCGACTCAGGAAACTCAAACAGATCGTACCCAAACGGAACGATTGTCGTGTCTATTCCCGCCCGACCGGTGAACCCAAGAACGACCAACGGCTCCTTCGGCTTGGCAATCGGCTTTCGGATCGGCTTCGGCAAAGCCTGAACCGTATCCATTCCGGCAGTGGGATATTGGATCACACCGTCTTCCATTGTGGTTCGACCCAGATAGTCCTCAAGCGTAAGGCCTATGTCCTGAGCTCTCCGAATTGCCTCCCAGCGCGATATCCCGTATTCCTTGAGTTTTGCTTCAACCTCTTCCGGGGTCAGTTTCTTCAGCTGCTCTTCGGCCTGTTGCTTTAGCTGGTCGCGGGTTTGCGCGGACAACAGCGGAGAGGACATTCCGGAAAAAAGAAGAAGGATCAGCGAGAGTTTGAGTATTTTGGGGGTGACGGGCGACAAGAGTCTATTGTGATAAGTGATATGTGATTCGTAATAAGTGATAAGTGATAGGTGATACGTGATAAGTTGTTCGTGATTAGTTTCTTGTTGAGATGCTGCGGATCAGGCCGCTTAGCATCATTTCTACTGTTGAAAGGCGGTTGTTCGCCTCTACTTCAACCTGCGTTGAAATGAAACCAAGTCGTTGCGAAACCTCGATTTGCGCGTCGATCTCACTCAAAGACGACTGCGCAATATTCAGAAAATGTGTCTTATCTTTCCTGGTCTTTCTCGTCAATCCTTCTGAGACGTTCGAAGGGACTGAAACACCTGCTCTTCTTATCTGAGCTTTTAAGCCGAATTCCTCTTCTCGAGGAAACTGCTTTGTTATTTCATACAGGAAAACTACGAGGTCGATTATCTTTCCCCAGAGATCGAGTTTCTTGTGCGGCTTTAGCCTTTCCATAATTCCCCCCATATTGGTTTACCACCCTTCGATTCACTCAGGGTGAACATATCACCTATCACATATTGCGAATCACCTCTTTGATGCTTCCTGCCGGATCTCCAGCTCTTCAAACCGATCGATTCTCATTACCCCCCTAAACCCTGTTCCCGCGTCATTGGATTCTCGTACCGATTTCCTTCAGAAAATGCTCAATGATTTCCAGACGGGTCTTGGTGTGTTCAATGACACGGCGGTTATCGACTTCCCAATACAAATGCACCAATACGTTCCTGAATCGCGCCAGCTCCCCCAGCTGCTCCGCAAGATCGGCGTCAATCACTTTCATTTCGTGAAGAATCGTGAAACACCCGGAATAACTCTCCGGGGTCCTCCCATACAAGCGCGCGCTGAAATGGCTGCAAATGTCAATACACGCCTCAATGAGAATAACCCATTGATATTTAATGTTCCCGAGCCTCTCCCCCGACGAAAGAAGATCCTCATCCGGGAATCCCTGGTAGTCTCTGAGATACCCCAACGCTTTTTGGGCGGTTCCCAACAGCGTGAGTATCCTCTCATGATTTATTTGTCCCATCATTTACCAACCACATCTGCCAACCACTGCCGCCGTACGACTTCGATATCAAAATACCGGCTCCATGAAGCTGTGATGATCCTGACCCTTTCATCATCGTTCCGATTAACCAGAAGCTTCCCCCCGGTGATGCTGTGGGTCAAGTGATCCGGCGCGGTGTTGATGAGGATAACATCTGTCGAGATACCGGTGAGACGCTCCAAGTCAACGCTCATCTTCATTGTCCGGTCAAAGCTCTCTGCGTCCCTTTGTCCGTTTTGGAGGTACACACCGACATCGAGGTCCGCAAAGACATCAGATCCAGCCGACGAGCCGAACTGATAGGCAAAAAGCACATCAGACTGGCTATCTAGATATTCCCTCAGGACGGATTCTATTTGAGAACCTGTTAGCCGTATGGAAGACAGTTGGTGCACTACATATCACCTATCACGTATTGCGTATCACCTCTTTTCATTTCTTCCCCAACAGCTCGCGCAAGAACATCCGATCGAGTTCGTCCTTTTCCCGTTCCGTTTGTTTGAGCTTCCATAGCAGTTCGGTGTTCGCGAAGGGAATCGAAACACCGTCAATCGACACTTGTTCAATGCCGTTTCTTGCCTGGCCATAATCGATGCCGCAGGCCTTCCCCATGATGTCGACAACAAACTCGTCGGAGATTCTTACAACCGTATACCGATCGATATCGTCCGGTCGCATATCGCGAACTGCCTGATCAGGCAGACTCATCAACGCATTCCGGATCCTTTCCTGATTCTCTTTCGAGATTTCAATGAGCAAATCAATATCCACTGTTGCCCGAACGAATCCCACCTGAATCATTGCCATTCCGCCAATCACAACATATTTCGCCTTCTCTGCATTTAACGCCGCACAAAGGCCGACCAGATCACTTATGGTCGGTGGTCTTGATTCGAGTCCCTTGCCATCATTTTCATCGACCATCGGAAACTCTCCTCAAAACTCTCAAAACGGAAAACACCCTTGGGAAAGAATGGCTTGTTTCCGCGCAATCTAAGCACAAGACGCAGAAATTCATCCACATGGTGAAAGTCTGCTCTCCCCCGCCTGCGCCGGCCAACTGTTCGAATCTTCTCTTCTGCCATACCACTCCTGACCGCTGTCCTCTGACTTCTGACCTCTGTCCTCTGGCTTACATCCTACCAGTTCCGCGCGAGGCTCATCTTCATCGGCTCGAGCGTTCGTCGGAACGGATCAAGCTCCAATCCGAGAATCTCAAGCGTAACCATTCCCAGAAGTGGTTCATCGCCGTCCTCGCCGAGAATCACCGGGCTATGTCCCCTCCCTTGCGGGAGAGCTACAAGACACTCGGATACATTCCGCTTAATAATGGATCCGTCGGCAAGCGTGAAATCCATGAATCGTTGCGGAGTGAGTCCGATGGCCTTCCAGTCCTCAAGGCCCAGGAGCGTGTATGTTGCCCCGCTGTCCACCAAGAACCGAACCTGTCTCTCTCTACCGATCGGCCCTTGCACAGTTCCTTCGATGAATGTTAGTCCCATGGTTCATCCCCCCAAGGTGTTGTTGGTAATTGATTGTACATCAAGGCTTTAAGTATACAAAAAAATCTGCTTGACTGCAAAAATATTCAAAGCCGACCAAACCTGTCCTCTGTCGCTGTTTGAATACATGATGTTTTCCCGTCATTCGAGCAGCAGGGCACACCGTTCGTGGCTATTACAACGCACGATGGGATTCGCCTTCCATCATGATCTTGACCAAATCAGCAAACGTTGTCTTGTTGCTCCAGCCGAGCAGCTTTTTGGCCTTTGACGCGTCGCCACGGAGTTCATCCACCTCGGCCGGACGATAATACGCCGGCGAAATCTTCACCACAACCTTACCAGATTTCTCATCAACTCCCTCCTCCGAGACCTTACTTCCCCGCCAGGAAATCTTCATTCCAACGTGGGCAAACGCAAGCTCCACAAACTCGCGGACCGAATGGGTCTCGCCGGTTGCAACAACAAAATCATCCGGCTGGGAGTGCTCCAGAATCTTCCACATGACCTCGACGTAGTCCTTTGCATAACCCCAATCCCGTTTTGCATCCAGGTTCCCGAGTTCAACAAATTCCTGCTCGCCCCGTACGATGGCAGTAATCGCCCGCGTTATCTTTCGTGTCACGAATTCCTCGCCGCGAAGCGGCGATTCATGGTTGAAGAGTATCCCGTTCGATCCGAATATCTCGTACGCTTCGCGGTAGTTGACAACAGCCAAATGCGCAAATACCTTCGACACAGCGTAAGGTGATCTTGGATGGAACGATGTGGTTTCCTTTTGGGGAACCTCCCTCACTTTCCCAAACATTTCGCTCGACGATGCCTGATAGAGCTTGATCCCCGCGTTCAATTCGCGGATCGCTTCGAGGATGCGCAGAACTCCAAGGGCATCGATGTCGGCCGTAAGAAGCGGCTGTTCAAATGAGAGCTTCACGAAGCTTTGGGCGGCAAGGTTGTAGATCTCATCAGGCTTGATCTTCAGCAGGACGTTCCTGATGTTGGAGTATTCGAAAAGTTCGAAATCGATGAATTCGACGTCCCGAGTGATACCGAGCCGGTCTAGACGCCAGGAATAGATGCCGGCAGTACGCCGAATCCCGCCATAGACCTTGTATCCTTTTTGCAGGAGGAACTGGGCGAGATACGCCCCGTCCTGACCGCTGATGCCTGTAATAAGTGCCTTTTTCAATGGAGTAATCTTCTAGTTAATTGATCTATTTACGAATTAGTGAGATCAGAAATCCTTCCCCCAGCGCTTTCCGCAATTTCTTCCACGTCTTCCTCATGTCCTCGGAGATCATTTTCGTGTCCGCGAGAACCGGCATAAAGTTCGTGTCTTCGCGCCGGGGAGTTGAGCAATTGTTACGCTCTCACCACCAGGTCAATATCGCGCGGCGCGATGTTTCTGGTATCAACAACTGGAACTCCTAGTTTCTTGAAATCGATCTTTCGGTATTCGTCATGGGCCGTTGAAATCACAAATAGATCGTACTTCGAACTTATTTCTGCCGACTTCTTCCCCGCCAGATGCAAATGCTCGCGTGTTCGTCCGATGACCGGTACATAGGGATCGTTGTAATCGACAACCGCGCCTTTCTCCTCAAGCTTTTCAATGAGCTTGTACGAGGGTGACTCCCGGTCGTCGTCAACGTTGGCCTTATAGGCAAGTCCCAGAATGAGTATCTTGGCTCCTTTGACCGGTTTCCCTCTCTGGTTGAGAGCTTCCGTCGCCCTGGCGACGACATAATCCGGCATCGAGGTATTGATTTCTCCTGCAAGCTCGATGAACCTGGTGGACACATCGAACTCACGGGCCTTCCAGGTAAGGTAAAAGGGATCAATGGGAATGCAGTGTCCGCCCAGTCCGGGACCAGGGTAAAAAGGCATGTATCCGAACGGTTTGGTTTTCGCGGCCTCAATCACTTCCCAGACGTCGATCCCCATCTTATCGAATGTCACTTTCAATTCGTTGACCAGAGCGATATTGACCGACCGGAAAATATTCTCCATCAACTTTGTCGCTTCAGCTACCCGCGTCGAAGAGACCGGAATTACGCTGACGACAATCTGAGAATAGAGTGCCTTCGCCATCGCCAGGCCTTCGGGTGCATCGGCTCCCACGACCTTCGGAATTGTTTCGGTGGTGTATTGCGGATTATTAGGATCCTCCCTTTCAGGCGAAAATGCCACCTGAAAATCCCGGCCAGCCTTCAGTCCACTCTTTTCCAGAAGAGGCACCATCACTTCGGCCGTTGTGCCGGGATACGTCGTCGATTCGAGGACCACGAGCTGGCCTTTGACAAGGTATTTGGAAATCGTCTCGCACGTGGAAACGACGTAGGCCATGTCGGGTTCGCGTTGCTTTGTAAGCGGAGTAGGAACGGCAATGAGAATGGCAGAACAGGCGGAAAGCTTGGAAAATTCTGCGGTTGCGCTGAATCCTGCTTTGATGCCTCGCTCGACACGTTCCGCGGCAATGTGCTTGATGTAGGAGGTCCCTTTATTCAGGGAATCGACTTTCCGCTCATCCACGTCGAAACCGTAAACCTTGAAGCCTTTTTCGGTAAAGCAGAGGCCCAGCGGTAACCCAACATAACCAAGACCTATGACACCTATGACGGCTTTCCTTGCCTTGATGGAATCAATAAAGTCGCGGGACATTGATAAATCCTCGATACGTGAATCGGTGGTAAATAGTTAATGGGTTGACTGGTTAACTGGTTAATTGGTTAATTGGTTAATTGGTTAATTGGTTTCTTCTTGCTTTCGTCTCTTTAGGTAGGCAATGTAGCCGTTTATTCTTCGCATTAGGTCGAATCCCTCTCTTTTCAGCCCATTTAGTTCCTCAACATCAGCGTATTCCTCATCGATACAGGTGTTCAGGTCGTCGAGAAGTTCTGTCAGAGATCCTCTCGAATGCCTCAGAAATTGGATGTTTTCCTGATAATGAAACCTCCCATGACCTTCAGCAATGTTGTTCGTCAGCGAAAGTGCTGCTCGACGCATTTGGCCGACGAGATTGTATTTCTCCTCCGGAGGCAGCCTCCGGGCTAACTTGTACATCTTCTTTCGAAATACCCTCGCTTGCTGATAGACCTCCAGATCTTCAAAACTATATCCACCCATGATCCCCCCAATTAACCCCGCCTTCGCTTGAAATGCAGCTCCGGCGGGCAGGCATTCACCAATTAACCAGTTAACTATTCACCAATTAACCTCTCCCCACCTCTTTCCTCAGCTTCCTCCACGTCTTCCTCATATCCTCCGAAATCATCTTCGTGTCTGCCAGCACCGGCATAAAGTTCGTGTCTCCGTTCCAACGCGGAACGAGGTGGAAATGGATATGCTTGTCGATACCTGCACCGGCAACACGGCCGAAATTCCCTCCAAAGTTGAATCCCTGGGGATGGCTAACCTCCTCCAAAGCTTTTTTCATCCGGGCCGTCAGAACCATGATCTCTGCGAACTCTTCTTCATTCAGACTCTCGAACTTGCTCGTGTGCTTGTACGGTACGACCATCACGTGACCACTGTTGTACGGATAGAGGTTCATGACTGCGTAGCAGTGGTTGGCGCGGACGAGGACGAAGTTTTTTTGGTCATTTTTCTGCTTGGCTATTCGGCAGAAAAGGCAAGCGGAAGACTTAGGCCGCGAGAACGTGGCAATGTATTTGGATCTCCAAGGGGAAAAGAGACGTCTCAAATGATTGACTGGTTAAGTGGCAGGCCGGTTGACTCGTTAATACTGCCCCTGTTGGCATAAACTCCACCGTTCATCAACGTAGTTCTACTTTTCTCTTGTAAGAGAAAAGTAGCAAAAGAGAACTTCTCGCCGGAATTTAAGTCCCACAACATACCCCATCCAACACACATGCCGTATTTCACTCCTGTGACCAGACTGCAATCCCAACGATTTCGTGACGTCGTCGTGAAATAAACGCACGGAATGGCGACCACCCCGCTTCCCCGAAATTCCGGCGTCTTGGTTTCTAAGGACCACAGTTCCCGCCCCAAGCCGGCCTTTTTCGGTTTGGAAAAAGTGGCGATGTATTGGGATCTCCAAGGGGAATAAAGACGCTTCACTGTTCAGCTAACCAATTGGTTGATTGATTAAGTGCATTCTGCTCTGCTGGTTCGATCGCATCCCCACGCGAACCTCCCCCTTCTCTTACTAAGAGAAGGGGGACGGGGGGATGAGTTGTCTGCCGCGTCCTTATGAGGACCAGATTGTTTCAGCCGCCTTTCTCCCGTGAACCGTTGTGCAAAACGGCGGCTTCACAATGACAATTCCTTTCCTCTGCAGGCTTTCTCCTTACCGCTTACTGCCTACTGCTTTCTGCTCACCGCTTTCTGCCTACTACCTTCTGCTCACTGCTTACTTCCTCCTGGCTTCCATCATCCATCATCCCCCGAAAAGCCTTTCCCCCGGAATCTCACGCAACCGCACTCCCTTCCCATCCTTCTCCGAAACCATCGGATTCTTTATAGGCCATTCTATTCCTATTTCCTGATCATTCCATAGAAGCGTCAGCTCCGTCTCCGGGCTGTAGTAGTCAGTGCATTTGTAGAAAAAGAGCGCCGATTCGCTCAGAACAAGAAAACCGTGCGCAAAGCCTGAAGGAATGAACAACTGCTTCTTGTTCTCTGATGAGAGATTCGTTCCCCACCATTTCTTGAATGTCTTCGAATCCGTTCTTAAGTCCACAACAACATCAAAGACCTCTCCCTCAACTACGGAGACCAGTTTCCCCTGCGGTTTTGGGTTCTGAAAATGAAGCCCCCGAAGAACACCATTTTTTGAAAACGAAAGGTTGTCCTGAACAAACCTTGTAGGAATCTTTTGCTGTCCGTATCGGGTTTCGTTCCAGGTCTCCATGAAGTATCCCCGATCGTCCCCAAAAGAACGCGGCTCGATCAGCAGGATCCCCTTAAGTTCGGTCTCGGTTACTTTCATCGGCCGACTTCATCCAGCACGTTGAACAGATATTCCCCGTAGCCGTTGTTTTTCATCTTCTCGGCTTGAGCCTTGAGCTCATCTGCGGAGATCCACCCTTCTCTGAAGGCTATCTCTTCGGGACATGCAATTTTCTGGCCTTGCCGCTGCTCGATAGTCTCGATGAAGATGGATGCCTGTAGCAGTGTCTCGTGTGTCCCAGTGTCGAGCCATGCCATGCCTCGGCTCATGATTTCTGTTGTGAGCTTTCCGCGCTTCAGATACTCGTTGTTCACGTCAGTAATTTCGTACTCCCCGCGCCCTGAAGGTTTCAAAGAGCCGGCGATACGAGCCACGTCATTGTCGTAGAAATAGAGGCCGGTGACAGCAAAGTGGGATTTGGGCTTCTTGGGCTTTTCCTCAATGCTCAGAACTTTCTTGCTCTTGTCAAATTCCACGACACCATATCTTTCAGGATCTTTCACGTAATAGGCAAATACTGTGGCACCGTCTTTGCGGGCGGCCACTTCTCTCAGGGTTTCACGAAACCCCTGGCCGTAGAAGATGTTGTCACCAAGGACCAGGCAGGCATTGTCTTTTCCGATAAAATCGCGACCGATAATGAATGCCTGTGCAAGTCCCTCCGGCTTTGGTTGCTCGGCATAGCTAAAACTAACACCCCACTGCGCCCCGCTCCCCAGCAATGACCTGTATCGGGGTAGATCCTCGGGGGTCGAGATGACCAGGATCTCCCGAATTCCGGCAAGCATGAGGGTCGACAAGGGATAATAGATCATCGGCTTGTCATAGACCGGAAGAAGCTGTTTGGAAATGACTCTGGTGGCCGGATAGAGCCGGGTTCCGGAGCCTCCAGCGAGAATGATTCCCTTGGTCATTGAGAGATTACGATTCCCAATAGGGTATGGTGGTGACGAGACGATTAGCTGGGAGTAACATCGTGATAGGTGATATGTGATTCGTGATTAGTGATTTGCGGCCTCTCTCGATGAGATACTTCTGACGAGACCGCTGAGCATCATTTCAACGGTAGAGAGACGCTCATTTGCCTCAACTTCAGTCGCTTTCGAAATAAAGCCCAATCGCCTGGAAACCTCAATTTGCGCATCTATTTCGCTGAGGGACGATTGTGCCATGTTCAAGAAGTGTGTCTTATCCTTTTTGGTTTTCCTTGTCAGTCCCTCTGAGACATTAGAAGGGACGGAAACTCCCGCCCGTCTTATTTGAGCTTTGAGACCGAATTCCTCTTCGCGAGGAAGAGGCTTCGTTATTTCGTAGAGAAAAACGACAAGGTCAATGATCTTGCCCCAAAGATCTAGTTTTTTGTGCGGTTTCAACCTTTCCATAGCACCCCCCATGGTTTTGATGGTTTACCACGTATCACCTATCACTTATTACGAATCACAGTCTTGTTTCCGCTTTCCGTAAGTCATTGCAGGAGTTGAATATACATAGAGAAACCGAGGGATACAAGAATTTTGGATGGTTTTGTTGAGAAGTGATGGGATTTAACCCTGAGGAAGCGCCTCAAACCATGGAGAAAGCAGTGAAGGCCTTGGCAGTCTCATGGAATCCCAATGAGGCGCGGCCTTTCACGCACCCACAGTCTTGCCCAAGGAGCGGCGTGGAAAGCGCGAGGGGAGATTCGGCCGTAGAGTCCGGTCCCTGACCGGACTTATTTTGCCTCATTGGCTCACCAGTCCGATCGGGGATCGGACTCTGCGCCGCTGATATCTGACCACTTCGTCTGGCGTTGGATGTCTGCCGCCTCCTCATGATGACCAGATTCTTCGCCCGCCGGCTCCCGTAGACTCTCATGCAAAACGGCGGGCTCAGAATGACAATTCCTCTCCCCGAGGGAGCGGCGTGGCGAGAGTTCGAGGCTTCGGAGATGTGGCACCGCCATCGGTTACAAACCGACGGCTCACGATCCTCATGGCAGTGCAATCCCGCAGAGCGGGATTATGCCATGTATTTGAGGTCCCCTTTCAGCCGTCTGTTTCAACAGATGGCTGAAAATCCCGGTCGCCGCCTTACTCAGCAAACCGTTGAAACGGTTGCAGATCTCATGTTTCCTCTATCCCACAGCTACCTGTCCGCCGAAGTGTTTCCTCTACATAGGCGGAAAGCTGTGGGTATTCCTCGTTTTCCTCTTTAGCAGCCCAGCCCGAAGGGCTTTGTGATTCTAGCCGCTCCCTTTCATGCGTCCACACCTCTTGCCGAGGGAGCGGCGTAGATGACCGTAAATCTTCCGCGTCCTCGTGGTGTCCAGATTCTTCACCCACTGACCCCCCGTAGATTCCCGTTCAAAACAGTGGGTTCAGAATGACATTTCCTCTCCTCCTGTAGCCGGGAGATTCGCATTGGGGGGATGAGTTCGCTACATATAGAATCCAAACACTCGGAGACGGGGTGTAATTCGAAGTGCAGGTGCAGGGAAATGAATGTGGGATAACATGCGGCGCAGAACGACCCAGAACTCCCCTTCCTCAGGGAGCATCCGGGGAACATCGATATCAAGCGAAAGATAGATTTGGAGCTCCGTGAACTGCTTGTCGTGCCCAATGACAGGAACAAGATCACCTGCTCTGGCGCCGACGGCAAACCCCAGCCATGAAGGAACGAATCGCCACTCCGAGGGAAGAACCGCTTGAGCGTTCACCGCGATCCAGTAGGTTTGATTGCCGTAGTTGTCGATGAAGGATCGTGCCTTGCTCTGCTCATTTGTGAACTTCCCTTCGCCTACAGGAACGATATTCCAATCTGTCGAGAAGAACCTCGGCACATGGTTCCAATAGCTCCATTTGAAATTCACGGAACGCAGAGCATCGATCTTATATTGTGCGTAAGGATAGAAGGCACCTGCCACCCCAAACGCATAGTCTTTTACGCTAAACCCGTGCGAAGGCGCGTAACCGTCAGTCCATTCCACCGCGAGGGAAACAAAGTTACTCATCAGCGCCCCGTAGAGGAGCGATTTCTCTTTGTCAAATCCAGTCCATTCAAATCCTCCCGCAAAGAAATCCCCTTCGACCGTTCCGCCAAAAAAATGGGAAATCTTATCGAGGTTCAACGCGTATCGCTCGGGAGTGTCTTCAAAATGGAATTTCGAATCCTGCTTCCCCCACCAGACATCCCTGACATAGAAATAGCTTCCCACTGCGACCCCCGCGGTAATGGCGCCCATGACTCCGAGACGGTTGTAGTTGATGGAGGAGGAATCGCGCTGCTGTGAGAAGGAAGATTGAATGAGGATAATGAAGGGGAGGAGTAAGCAGAGACGGCGAGAAGAAACTCTAAGGAAGGTGATATGTGATTTGTGATTCGTGATAAGGAAATGATTTCTTGAGTGCGCCGCCTATTCTTGAATTCAAATCCCCCTTACATCTCCCTTTGAGAAAGGGGGAGATGGATTTAATCCTTCCTTACATATATGCAAACTGATTTCGGGTCCAAGTTCCTAGAACCACAGTTCCCTATCCCCGTCAGGGGATTGAGATTCGATATCGGGCTTGTAGCCCACGGTTTAAACCGTGGGCGTAGCTGAACCTGCTCAGGAGCGGAACTCCTTCACAAGGAGGTCAGCCCGAAGGGCTTTTTCTTATTATAGCCTGCCGTTTTCCGATGATATCGCCGCGCTGAGTGGCGAGAACTCGTGCCGCTCCCCCTTCGGAAACCGTTGAAGCGGTTGGCTGAATTCATTTGTGTTTGTTTCCCCACGGCTAAAGCCGTGGGCAATTCTTCGGACGATCCATCACCTAATCAATCCGATCGGGGATCGGACTTTACTCAGCTTCCACTTTTCCCTTCTCAGACGCTGCAATCACCTTTTCTGCAAGCTCCCGCGGCAGCTCATCATAGTGCGAGAACTTTGAACGATAAATTCCCCGCCCTTGCGTCATCGAACGGAGAATCGTGGAGTACTTGTGCAGCTCAGACATCGGGACCAGGGCTTTGATCTTCTGAAACGGGCCTTCTGTCTCCATCCCGAGTATCTTTCCTCGCCTTCCGGAAATGTCCCCCATGACATCACCCATGTAATCCTCGGGCACAACAACTTCGATTTCACTGATCGGTTCAAGCAAGACAGGCTTTCCTTCCATGAATCCTTTCTTGAATGCCTGTGAACCCGCTATCTTGAACGAAAGCTCGTCCGAGTCGACCGAATGGTGCGAACCGTCGAAGATCGTCACCTTCACATCGACCACCTCGTAACCGGCGAGAATTCCCCTGTTCATGGTCTCGACCACCCCTTTTTCAACGGCGGGGATGAACCTTCCCGGAACCACGCCGCCGACTACTGCATCTTCAAATTCGAAGCCGGTGCCGTGCGGTTGGGGCTCAAGTTTCAGGTAAACATGCCCGAATTGCCCCCTGCCGCCGGATTGTTTCTTGTGTTTGTATTCCGAAGAGGGTACGGCAGCCCGAATCGTCTCTTTGTACGGAATCCGCGGCTCGACGAGATCGACTTCAACTCCGTATTTCTCCTTGAGGCGTTTTGTTACGATCAGGAGATGCAGCTCTCCCTGCCCTGAAATGACCGTCTGGCTGAGCTTGCCGTCAACCTGTACCACAAATGTGGGATCTTCTTCATGCAGCGAGTGAAGGCCGGTACCGATCTTGTCTTCGTCTCCCTTCGATTTCGGGGCAATAGCCATGCGGATAACCGGATCGGGAAAGGGGATCGGCGGAAAGATCACGGGGAGCACCTTGCTGCTCAACGTATTGTTGGTGTGCGTGTCTTTGAGCTTCACAACGGTGCCGATATCCCCGGCCTCGAGCTTTGTCACTTCCTTCCTCTCTTTTCCGTTCATCAGGAACAACTGCCCCAACCGCTCCGATTTTCCATTGGACTCGTTCGTCAGATCCATCCCCCCCGTGATGGTGCCAGAATAGACGCGGAAAAACGACAGTTCACCCACATGCTGTTCGGATACCGTCTTGAACACGAACAGAGAGGGCTGCCCCTTGCTCTCGGGCGCGACGGTGATTTCCTTCACTCCGTTGACATCCTTGGTAACCACCGCACCGCGATCCGGCGGCGAGGGGGCATACCTGACAACAAAATCGAGCACCGGCGTCAGGCCAATGTTGAGACTGGCTGACGTGCAGAAGACCGGGAACAACTTACGCTCATTGATCGCTTTCCGCATTCCCGCGTTCAGTTCCGATTCCTTGAGGGTTCCTTCTTCGAAAAATTTGTTCATGAGCGCTTCATCGGTTTCGGCAATTTTCTCAATGAGCTCTTCGTGAAGAGCTGCAGCTTTTTCCATCAGATCCGTCTGGATGTCGATCTCAACGAACCTTCCACTTCCATCCCGCTCGTACTTGAGCTGCTTCATGCGCAGCACATCGACAAAGGAATCAAACGCCAGGCCTTCGGTGACGGGAAACTGCACGATGGCCACATCGTGACTGAAACGGTCCTTTGCCGAAGCAACGGCCTTGTCGAACTCCGCGTTCTCATTGTCAAGTTTGTTGATGACGATGATCGTCGGCAGATTTCCCTGTTTCGTGTATTGCCAGACGATTTCAGTCCCAACCTCGACGCCCTCCACCGCCTTCAGCAGGATAACCGCGAGGTCCGAAACCCGAAGTGCACTGAGCACCTCCCCCGTAAAATCAGAATATCCCGGAGTGTCCAGGATATTCACTTTTGTTCCCTGCCAATCACAATGGAGCAGAGATGTGTTGATCGATATTTTCCGCTCCATCTCATCGGGATGGTAGTCTGAGACGGTCGATCCGTCTTCGACCCTTCCAAGGCGGGTCGTCGCTCCGGCAGAGAACATCAGCGATTCGCTGAAGGTCGTCTTGCCGGAGCCCCCGTGTCCGATGAGGGCAATGTTGCGGATTTTCTCCGTCGGATATTCTTTGTGTGTTGCATGTGCCACGGGAAGTTCTCCTCAAGTAAAGGGCCTGCAACAGAAGCGCAGACCCGTCAGGTTCGGGGAAGGGAAGTGTCGGGAAGTGGTTCCCGACACCCATGGGCGGACCTACTGTGCTCTGGCGCCGCCAAAATACGACGCAATGCGGTTGACGAACGAGGAGACCACCGTCGTAAGACGGATGACAGGTTCTTCGAGGCTGTCCTGAATGCGCTGCTCAAACGCCACGAAATTGTCGGCCGCACTCTTCACGGATTCAAGGGAACCTTTCACGAGGCCGATCTGGTCGTCAATCTTGCCTGAGACTGATTTCAGCCTTTCGGTGATGACCTGCAGGTTTTCAAAAACCGGCTTTGCTTTCGCCCCGATCTCCGAGAGGTCCTTCTGAAGCAAGGTAAGAACATCCTTGAGACGGGCGAGCACAACGATGAGGTAAATACAAAGTGCGGAAGCGCTCAGAAGCGCCACCACCTCGACAACAGAGCGTAAGCTGTCCACGAGTGTAGTCCTTTTCGGGGAATGTGATTCCGGAAGGAGGAAACCGTCTGTAACGTTACGAGCGGGACGGCTCTGAGCCCGCTTTGCCCCGCGCCTCGGAAATGATTCGCTGGGCGTCTGCTTTTAACGACTCGGCCCGTTTCCTCGCATCATCAATGAGCGTATCGGAACGCTGCTTCCCTTCATTGATGATATCAACCGCCTTCTTGCGTGCCCTGTTGATATACTCCTCTGCCTCATCTGCCATCTCCCCTCCGCGTTGCTTGATGTCCTCGCGGAGCTCTTTCCCTGATTTTGGGGCATACAACAACGCAAGAACGGCACCCACCACACTGCCGGCCAGGAAGCCCATGATCAATCCTTTTGCCATTCCATCGTTTTCTGAAGCCATTGTGTCCTCCGTGAATATATCTTCGTCAATGATCATACAAAAAAAGTAGAAAAAAGGGGGGAAAGAAACAAGGAAAAGAGGAAAAAGCGGAATCTTGGAATAATGGAACGATGAAATAAGGGATTAATGGACTGTTGGATTATTGGATTGATGGAAAGAAAATCATTTACGATCGAGCCCTGCTCCGAATCTCGTAGAGTCCATTCCCTGACCGGACTGATTCGACCCCTTCTGGCTTTGTCGAACGGTCGGGAATTGGTTCCCGACCGCCCAGGATAGAAAGAGCGAATGAGGTTGACTAGTGATGGGTTAACTGGGGAATTATGGAATGATGTGCTCCATAGGCGCATGCGCTCGACGAGTCGAGTCGTCGACCTTCGGCGGAAATTGGTTAATCATAAGTGATTGGTTCATTGGGGAATAATGGAATAGTGCTTGCCCGACGAAGCACGATATTCGTGCTAAGTCGGGGATTAATGGAAGATCTTGTTCAAGAACATTGCTGCCGCGATTCGAATCCCTGCCTGCGTGCCGACCATTTCGATATTATTGAACATCGGACAATCACTTCGGCAGGCAGGCCCCTTACGTCCCCCTTTGAGAAAGGGGGAGATTGTATGGCATCTGTTTCGAGCCAAGCCCGAATGGCCTGTCTGCCGAAGGCCGAGGGGCGGCGTGGAAAACGCGAGGGGAGATTTCGCCGTAGAGTCCGGTCCCTGACCGGACCCATTCAGCCTCATCGGCTTACCAGTCCGATCGGGGATCGCCTGCCCGCCTCGAATGGATGGAATGAGGCAGGCGGGGACTCTAGGAAAGCGCGACAGGAGATGTGGCACCGCCATCGGTTACAAACCGACGGCTCATGATCCTCATGGCGGTGCAATCCCGCAGAGCGGGATTATGCAATGTATTGAGGTCACCTTTCAGCCGTCTGTTTCAACAGATGGCTGAAATCCCAGTCGCCGCCTTACTCAGCAAACCGTTGAAACGGTTGCAGATCTTATGTTTCCTCTATCCCACAGCTAAAGCTGTGGGCAATTCCTCGTTTCCTCTTCAGCAGCCAAGTCCGAAGGG
>Ga0209321_10001432_pt1 | contig 16323 bp, 16 predicted proteins | sample Rifsed16ft4_FD_184012 | JGI IMG/M metagenome (GOLD analysis project Ga0209321, IMG submission 184012) | Soil microbial communities from Rifle, Colorado, USA - sediment 16ft 4 - CSP-I_5_4 (version 2) | ecosystem: Environmental > Terrestrial > Deep subsurface > Rock core/Sediment | place: Rifle...
TCAATGTCATGGAACTGGTATATAATCTTCCCAGATTTTTCCCATTTTCGACTGCTGAATAGCACCCAGAAAGAAAAGTAACTAACCGTTAAAGGATATCCTCAATGGCTAATCTCGATTCCGAAACTGTTTTAGTGATTACCCGCTATGGCATGGGGAATGCCGAACCCGACCTCATCCTCAAGCTTTTGAGCACCTATTTAAAGCTTATCGATGAAAATGGTATCCACCCCGGCGCCATCTGTTTCTACACCGACGGGGTAAAGCTGGCGGTCACCGGCTCGCCGGTTTTGGAAACTTTGAAATCGCTCGAAGCCAAGGGCGTCCATTTGATATTGTGCAGCACCTGCCTGAACTATTTCAATTTGGTTGACCAGGTTCAGGTCGGTATTGTCGGCGGTATGCCGGACATCATTGAGGCTCAGCGTAAAGCTGCAAAAGTAATCACGCTGTAAATCTAGCCGGTATTTTCTTCTAGAATAAATTAAGTTTTCCCTGTTAAAATAGATAATATTGACAGTTTCAATATACAATCGAAAGACAGTTCTGATCTTTCTGGTTTAGTTTTGTTTGCTTTTACAGGTATTGGATGAAAACCACACAACTACACGACAATTTTCGAGCCAACTGCTTTTTCGTATTTCTGCTCATCCTGGCGGCAGCATTCGTCCTGACTGCCTGTGCCGGTCAAACCGCCACCCCCACCCAGGCTGTTTCCACCCTGCCTGCACCAGCCATATCCACCCATGCCGTTACGCAACCCGCCGCTGGTAGCTCTCCCACCAGTGAAGACATTGCACCGACGGCAGTATCAACTACTCAATCCACCCTGACCTGCACCGCACCGGCGACCCTCACCCCCGCCTCCACCGAAGGTCCGTATTTTACCGCCGGCTCACCGGAACGCGCGTCACTGCTCGAAGCGGGTATGCCTGGCACTGTCCTGGTGCTCAGCGGTTATGTATTGACCAGTGAATGCCAACCGTTAGCCAACGTCAAGCTGGATTTCTGGCAGGCGGACGCCAACGGCGTGTACGATAACCAGGGCTACACGCTTCGCGGACACCAATTCACCGATGAAAACGGATTCTATGAATTAACTACCGTCATCCCAGGCCAGTATCCCGGGCGCACCGAGCACATCCATTTCAAAGTGACATCACCCGGCGGCAATGAATTGACCAGTCAGCTGTATTTTCCTGAATCAACTGGCAATGCCGGTGATACGATTTTCAAATCCGAGTTGCTGATTGAGATCAAAGAAGAAGGCGACTCAGTCACCGGGGTCTTCAACTTTATCATTGCGCCATAGCTGCTGGTCCGGAAGTTTCCCCGAAGGGTCGCCCACAGATACGATCATTCACCCGAAGGATTTTAGATGTACAAATCTCTCCTGGCATACATCACATAGGCGCCCGTCATAGCCGCCACCACGATGCCGATGGACAAGAGGACGAATGTAATTTCAAACTGCGACTCATTCAATAATTTTGCCGCTTCAAAGTATTTGAACGGGGAAAAATATTTAAGAAACTCCAGATCTTTGCTCAATCCAGCCAGAATCGACGCGAAGTAGGTGCTCAGCAAGATGGTCATAGCGATGGCACCGGCACGTTTATACTTTTTTAGTGCGCAACCCAAAAAGATACCCAATGCCAAAAAAACCATTTGCAGGATGAAGAATGACAGCATGGTTAATGCAACGAAGCCGTAAAATTTGCTGTCCGGCGCGAATCGTTGGGCGCTCACGAGGGTCATTCCCCAGGTGATCAACAGCAAAATGACACAATTCACGGCTGCGGCGGCTGCTTTCCCGGTAACCAGTCTGCTGCGTGGTATTGGCAGTGTGAGTGAAAATTCGACCGTCCTGTCACGCTCTTCCTTCGAGATGATATCTGTGCCCCACATGGCTGCCGCAATTGTCAGGATCAGGCTGAAATAAACATTCATTATCCCGAAGAAACCTGTTACGGTCGTCAGATTAAAGGCATTCATACTCAAAGCAGATAATAAGGCAGGCGGCATCGCGTCCAAAATACTGAGTAGTTCAGGATTACCGTAAAATGCCGAGAATTTGGAAAACCCAACGGCATTGAAAAGAATGACAATTACGCTCCATATGAGCAGAGATTTGAGATTCGCGCGCATTTCACGAAGGAAAATATTCACCGCATCTTCTCCTTATACCGCCGAAAGGATATTTCTGCGGGCATAGAGCACATAACTCGCAATAGTTGACACAATGATCAGCACCACGCTGATCATTACTAACGGCATATCCCAGGCGTTATGTTTGATGATATAGCTGGGAGCAAAATGTTTGAACGGCGAGATGATTTCCAGACTTTGTTCGCCGATCATGCCGCCGAACGCATTTAGTATATACAGGCCAAATACCAATCCCATAGAGATGGGCAATACATTCCTCACCCGCTTAACCATCAACGAGATAACCATCCCTACCATCAAGAAAAATAGCTGGAAGACGGTCATGCTGAGCAGGAGAAGTACCAGTGAATTGACCGGATATTCCTGGCCTTCACGGAAAACGTTGACAAACAGGAAACTGGCAGCCCACACAATTCCCTGGGTAATCGCCAGGCTGACGAGCGCCGCGAGCAGCTTTTCAGTCATGATCTTCGCTCGCGTCACCGGCTTGGAGAGCAGGAAGTCCGCCGTCCACTCGGTTTCCTCTATCGAGACCAGCCCTACTCCGTAATTTGCCGCTTGAATGGCCAGACAAATCTGGCTGAAAACAAACAACAACCCGTAAAACCCAAGGATGGTCGACCAGTCCATATCCACCATACCGAAGGCGATGAGCAATTCCGGCGGAAAACTTTTCATCAAGTCATTAACCATGGCAGATTGGCTCGAGAACGCCTTGAACATCGACAGGAAAATCAGAATCAAGGCAGTAATTGATCCTGCCCAAACCGCAACTGACTTTATTTTTGTTTTGAGTTCATGCACAAAGATGTTCATGTTTTTACCTATTCGTAATAGTGCATGAAAATTTCTTCCAGGGTCAGGTCCTCGACCGTAAGATCGGAGATACTGGCATTGGTCAACAATTTCGTAATTACGTTAATATCTCCTTTGTAGAAGAGGCTGACTGTGCCGTTTTCTCTTTCCAACCCGGTCACCCCATCCACATTAAAGGTTTTCTCATCCAATCCATCGGCAGTTACCCGGATCTTTTTATAATTATCCTTTTGAAGCGTCTTAATATCCTGGATTGCGATCAGGCTCCCCTCCTTAATAATCGCGACACGGTTGCACAACCGTTGTACTTCCGTCAGGATGTGCGATGAAAAGAAGATTGTCGCACCGCGCTTGTTTTCTTCCCGGATCAGATTGAAGAATTTGTGCTGCATCAGCGGATCTAAACCTGCGGTCGGCTCATCCAAAATAATCAACTTAGGTTGGTGCAGCAACCCCTGTACAATGCCAACCTTCTTTTTATTGCCATAAGACAGGTCGTTGATTCTTCTTTTCAAGTCCAGTTCCATCAGGTCAGACAACTCGTGCAGGCGCTGAGTGCAGTCCTTCTTATAGAAACTGGCGGAATACTTTAACAGGTCCAGGACTTTCATCCCTTCGTAATAGAAAACTTCAGAGGGCAAATAACCGATCTCTTGGCGCAGCTCGGGACCGTACTTGATGCAATCCTTTCCAAAAATTTTTGCCTCGCCTTGGGTCGGATAAATTAAAGAAAGAAATAGCCGAATGGTGGTTGATTTGCCGGCGCCATTCGGTCCAATAAATCCGAAAATCTCGCCTTCCTCCACATTGAATGAGACATCCACGATGCCGCGTGATTTTCCGTAAAACTTGGTTAAATGATTGACTTCGATGATACTCATCGACTTACTCCTTTATGGTTTTACTCTGGGGAAACTCGTCGGAGATTTTTCGCTCGTCGCGAGCAATTGGGATTTACTCTAGCATCAGGATTTGAGGGTGTCAAGTAATAAATGTCAAAATCCGCCTCAAATCCATCTCTTAAGATAGTTATTTTTCGCGGACCCATTCCACCACTTTGAGGTCGGAATCCCTCAGGGGTCATTGAATTTCTTGCCTTTCGTACCCCAGGGGACCTGCCAGGGACAAAGTTCGAATATCATCCTCATCTGGGGAAATTATCCTCTTGCGGGGATCCTCGTTTTGCTTAAATTCCTCTCTCTTTGGGAGAGGTTAGGTGAGGGAGGTGCCCCCACATCGTACCCTTAGGGTAGAGGAATTCGAATAAAATCCCCTTCCGGGGATCCTCGTTTTGCTTAAATTTCTCTCCCTCTGGGAGAGGTTAGGTGAGGGAGGTGCCCCCAGAGGAATTCGAATCCTCGTTTTGGCCTTGAGAGGGCCACGTCCTGGGCCACTAGACGATGGGGGCGTCAGGCGGCTTGAATTCTATCATGCGGCTAACCCTCTGTCAATAATTCATTGACACGCCTGCCAACTATGCTATTATTGAATGACTTCATTATTATTCGTTTTTTTTTCGCACATTAACACCCATTTTTTTCTTTTTTTTCAGGAGTCATTATGAGCACTGATTTTGTTTTTCGTTTAATTGGCATGGTGGGTTTTACGATTTTAGGCGTACTCTGGGGGACACAGCTTGGCAGGTTAGCCAACATTAACTCCGGGCCCAATGTATTTTCGGTCGATCAATACGCAGTCACCTTTGGCCTGGTAGGGGCGCTGGTCGGTTTGATTCTGACCCCCTATATGACCACCCGTCCGGTGCGGGCTATTCGCAGTTTCCTGGTGAAGGTTTCCGCGCAAACCCTCTTCTCGGGACTGATCGGTTTGATCGCCGGGCTGACCATCGCGGTCCTATTATCCTTCCCGCTCTCCCGCCTGCCATCCCCCTTCGGGCAAATTTTCCCCTTTCTAGGGGTTCTTTTATTTAGCTATCTTGGAGTCGCAGTTTTTCTCATGCGTCAAAACGATCTGTCGCTTTTCCTCGGCAGTTTTTCCAAAGGCGGTCCGCAGTCTTCCTCAGTTGACCAATCCGCCGGTTGGGCTGAATCGCGCACCATCCTGCTCGACACCAGCGTCATCATCGACGGACGCATCGCCGACATTGCCCGCACCGGATTTTTGCCCGGCTCGCTGTTGATCCCGCGCTTTGTGTTGAACGAATTGCAGTACATCGCCGACTCGCCCGACAGTTTACGCCGGCAGCGCGGCCGCCGCGGCATGGAAGTGTTGTCACAGCTGCAAAAAGAGCCGATCATCCCGGTGCGTATCACCGACATCGATGTCGAGGGTGTACGGGACGTGGATGACAAACTGGTGATTCTGGCGCGTCAATTGCGCTGCCCCATTCTGACCAATGACTACAACCTCAACCGGGTCGCCGAACTGCAGGGCGTCAATGTCTTGAATGTCAACGAACTGGCCAACGCGGTCAAGTCAGTACTGTTGCCCGGAGAAGCCCTTTCAGTGCGTGTAATCCAGGAAGGCAAGGAATCTGGCCAGGGCGTCGGCTATATGGACGACGGCACCATGGTCGTGATCGAAAACGGGCGAGAATTCCTGAGCCAGGAAATCCTGGTCACCGTGACCAAAGTACTGCAAACCGCGGCCGGCCGCATGATTTTCGCCCGGCCTGAATCCGAACACTAAAACTTAAGGGTTTTTATGATGCGTGACATGATCACCGGACGCAATCCGGTTTTTGAAGTGTTTCAAGCCCGCCGTCGCCAGATATTCAGGTTAATCGTGGCCGTTGGTGTGGAAGAGAAAGGCCACCTGGCTGAGGTCATTGGCGCTGCCGCCAAGATGAAAATCCCCGTCGAGCGCGTGCCGCGGCAGCGCTTGGACAATCTGGGTGAAGGTCATCAGGGCGTGGCAGTCGAGGTAAGCGAGTATCCATTCAGTACCCTGCCGGATATTTTGCATGTAGCCCACAAACGTCAGGAACCCATATTTGTGCTGCTGCTCGACATGCTGCAAAATCCGCAAAACCTGGGCACCTTATTGCGCAGTGCTGAGGTCGCCGGGATTCACGGCATCGTGATCCCATTCAACCGCGCTGCCAGTGTGACTCCGGCCGTTGTGCATGCCTCCTCCGGCGCCACTGAACACTTGCTGGTCGCTCAAATGAACCTGTCGCAAGCCATCGACACGCTCAAAGCCGAGGATGTCTGGGTGGTCGGTATGGAAGGCGGACCGGAATCTCGCCCCCTGACCGAAGCTCCGTTGGCCGGCCCGCTGGCGCTGGTGGTCGGCAACGAGGGCGAAGGCATGCGCCATTTGATTCGTCAGAAATGCGACTTCCTGGGTCAACTGCCCATGCGCGGGCGGGTCGATTCACTCAATGCGGCAGTTGCCGGCTCTATCGCGATTTACATGGCGCTGCAGGCGCGCTTGCCAAAACCTGGATTGAAATAAATTAATCCATTTTAAATTAAAGGTTCAACTTGAAAAAAGGCATCATATTTGCATTAATTGGCTATGCCATTTGGGGGTTCTTTCCGCTTTTCTTTAAAACGCTGCAGGCGGCACCAGCTTTTCAAATTATGGCGCACCGGGTGGTCTGGTCTTTTCTGCTGATGGCAGCCATCATCTTCTTCCGCCGTGAAATGAAGTCCCTGCTCGCAGCCGTCACCTGGCGCATATTTGGCTTATATTTGATCGCCGGCACGCTGTTAGCCATCAACTGGGTCACATACGTTTGGGCGGTTAATTCCGGTTTTGTGGTGGAAGCCAGCCTGGGATATTTCATCAACCCGCTGGTCAGTGTGCTGCTGGGGGTCATTTTCCTGCGCGAGCGGCTGCGCCCCGTGCAGTGGCTGCTGGTGATTTTGGCAGCTGCCGGCGTCACCTACCTGACGATCTCGACCGGCAAACTGCCTTGGATTTCGCTGGTATTGGCCTTGTCCTTCGGCATGTACGGTCTTATGAAGAAAATCACACCGCTCGGTTCATTGAAGGGGCTGACGCTTGAGACTGCAGCCGTGTTTCTCCCCGCGCTTACCTTTTTGATCGTTGAACAGGTCCGCGGGGTCGGTGCCTTTGTCAATGCCGGGCTCGGCACCACCTTGCTGCTGGCTGCCACCGGCATCGTCACTGCTGTACCGCTGATATTCTTCTCCGCCGGAACCCGCCTGGTGCCGTTGACCACCATCGGTCTCCTGCAATACGTCACCCCCACCGCTCAGTTCTTCCTTGGCGTCTTTGTCTTCAAAGAGCCGTTTTCCAGCGACCGCATTGTCGGTTTTATCATCATCTGGATCGCGCTGATCTTGTTCACCCTCGAAAACCTAATCCACAACGGATCGCTGCGTATCCGGGCATCGGCTAAAACCGCGTCCCCCTCAGACCTCAAATCCTGAATCACTAGCCTCCGATGCCCTGCTGAATACCGCTGTTTCGAGTTAATTATTTCTAGAAATTATTATGTCCCGCTGTACCGCATTTTGTCAGCCGTGTGAAGTTGCGGTACAATTAGGCACTTTTAAGAAGGAACCCCAACCGCTGTGTTTGAACTCGTCTTCCTTGGCACCTCCGCCTCCGCTCCTTCGGTTCGCCGCAACCTGCCGGCGCTGGTCGTCAAACATGACGAATTCCGCTTTCTGGTTGACTGTGGAGAAGGCACTCAGCGGCAAATTCTGCAATCCGGCATCGGATTCAAACGCCTCAACCGAATTCTGATCACCCACGGTCATTTGGATCACATCCTCGGGCTCGCCGGTCTGCTCTCGACTTTTATGCGCTGGGAGTCGATCGACGAATTGGAGGTCTTCGGTGGAAAAGCCGCCCTCGACCGTGTCCACGATCTGCTGTACGGTGTGGTGCTGCGCGGTCAGGAACCGCCCATGCCTTTAGCCTTGCGCTCGATCGAAGCCGGGCTATTCATCAGCGAAGCCGATTTCACGGTCAGCGCCTTCAACGTGTCGCACCGCGGACCCGACAATTATGGCTACCTGTTCGAGGAAATCGGGCGGCGTCCGTTTATTCCAGAAAAAGCAGAAGCCTTAGGAATTCCTAACGGACCGCTGCGCCGAGAGCTGGTTAATGGACGGAGCGTTCAGCTGCCAGATGGAAAAATTATTGAGCCAGACAGCGTTTTGGGAGAGTTCCGTCCTGGCACGCGGCTGGCTGTGCTGGGCGATACGGGGGATACAGCCAACTTGCTCAATGCTGTCCGCGGCGTAGATACACTGGTGATGGAAGCCACTTACCTGGAAGAAGAAGCTGCCATGGCACGGCAATTTGGCCACATGACCGCCCGTCGCTCCGCCGAATTAGCGCGGGATGCCGGGGTAGGACAACTGGTTCTGACGCACGTTTCGCGCCGCTACCGCGAGAAAGACATCCAGGCTGAGGCCCAATCGGTGTTCGAGAATTCCGTGATCGCCCGCGATTTTGACGCCATCCAGGTCAAGCGCGCCGACGCCTGATTCTGGTCTCCTGCCATGAGTGATGCTTTGGTCATCGACCGCATTGTCCGCAGCCGGCGTAAAACGGTTGCCTTGCTGGTCACCCCCGACGGCCGCCTGGAAGTGCGCGCCCCGCAGCGGCTGTCCCGCGGCCAAATCGATGCCATCGTCGCTGAAAAATCCGCCTGGATCCGCAAAAACATGGAACGGGCGCGCCATTCCGCTGAATTCGCACCTGCCCGTGAGATCTCGGAAGGCTCCCGCTTTTGGTTCCTCGGCCGCATCTATCCCCTGCATCTCAGTGGCAACGGTGTCGCCCGAATCCATTTTTCAACTGATCTCACCCTGCCGGTCAAGGCGCTGCCGAAAGCTGCCGATATGCTCGCAGGCTGGTACAAAAACCAGGCGCGGAAGATCCTAACCGAACAAACCGAGGTTTATGCCCGCCAATTCGGATTGAAATACCGTTCGCTGCGCATCACCTCGGCGCGCACACGCTGGGGATCCTGCAGTCAGCTGAACGCGTTAAGTTTCACCTGGCGGCTGGTCATGGCGCCCATGGAAATCATCGACTATATCGTCGTCCATGAACTGGCTCACATCATGGAAAAGAACCACAGCCGCGCCTACTGGAATCAGGTGGAACGGATGCTGCCGGATTATCGCACCCGGCGTAAGTGGCTCAAAACCAACGGCCGCCTGCTCGACCTGTCCATCGACGCCGACGAGTCGCGCATCCGTTGAACCCGCTGCAGTAGAAGGTAACAGAAAAAGATTTTATATGCGAAAGCCGCGAAGAAAGTAATGGGTTTTTCATAATTCCTTCGGGTTTCCTTTGTGGACTTCTTTTCCTTCGCGCACTTCGCGTTACAGTCTTTAATCCTGCTCTTCTATCTATTCACTCAACTCAATACTCCACAGGACTTGGGACCTGGCATTTGGTTATCGGCTCTTGGCATATGGCACCGGGCATTGGGTTACCTGACACGTGGCACGTGACACATTCTCAGTGCATTTTCCGTATTTCCGGGTACTTGACCGCCACAAACAGCCCATACGCCAGCGAAATTCCGGCTCCGATCCCAACCGAAAGCGGAGCCGTGAGCCAATCTGCCATCAGGCCAGCCTGCAGGCCGCCCAACCGCATCATCCCCTGGAAGGTCATCGTATAAAAGCTCATCACCCGGCCGCGCAGCTCATCCGGAGACGCAATTTGCAGGAGCGTATTCGCCAGTACATTTTGCAGCACAAAACTGACTCCGGTGAAGAACATGACCACCGCCGAAGTCAGGAACGAACGGGATAAAGCAAACAACAGCAGCGTCAATGGAAAAGCCAAATTCCCCAGCGTCAGCAAAGCGCCGCGTCGTGACGAATCAGACATGGATGCGATGATTAACGCCGAGACCACCGCGCCAATACCCACCATGGTGAGCAATATTCCCAGCGGCAGCGCTTCCGGCGCCTGGCAGGTCAGCAGACCCCGTTGCGGGTCGCAAAAATATTGAATAACTGGGCTGGCGCTCTTTCCCAAAATATCATCGGCAAAAACGGGCATCAAGGTGTTGTACGGCATCGAAAGGAAAGCGCTGACCGCCACCAGGCTGATCAGCACCGCGATAGCCCGATTGGAAACGATGAATTTAAAACCAGCCGCGATATGCTGCATCTGCCCGTTCCCTTTTTCCAGCGGGCGCGAGGATTGCGGTAGATTTTTCATCAGGATCAAGCTAATGATCACAGCGGCGAAGGTGACAGTATTAAAGAAAAAGGCGTTGGCTTCGCCGGTGGCAGCCACCACAATCCCTGCCAGCGCCGGCCCTAAAGCCCGCGCCAGGTTGAACATGGCTGAGTTCAAGCCAATCGCATTGGTCAGGTCTTCTTTTCCATCCACCATATCCACGGTGAAGGCCTGACGCGCCGGCAAATCAATGGCGGTGACTGTCCCCAGAATAAACGACAGGATGTATACATGCCATACTTCTATCTTGCCGGTGCGTGTCAAAAACGCAAGCATCAGGGCTTGCAACATCATGACAATCTGAGCGTACAGGATGATTTTGCGCTTTGAAACCCGGTCAGCCAGCGAGCCGCTGATGAACGAAATCGGAATCAACGGGATCAGCGCGATGAAATTGACCATCCCCAGCGCCGTCGCTGAACCGGTCAGCCGGTAGACCAGCACTTGCTGCGCCATGGTCTGCATCCAGGTGCCAATGAGCGAGATGGTTTGACCCGCAAACCATAGCCGATAGTTATAATGCCGCAGCGCGCGAAAAGTGCCTGGCAGGCGCATTTTGGGCGGCCTGCCAGTTAAAGTCGTCGAAGGTAATGTCATTCAATAATCCCGGGAAATAAAGTCGGGGTTATTATACGCCCAACCGGGATTACCTGCTTATCTCGCCGATAGTCCTAATTCTGACACGAATAATATTTTCTTCCGTTTATTCACCAGCCTGAACCAATCACGCAGCACCACCAGGCACGCCTCGTGCCCCCTCTTGCACAATCGACATCTTCTGCCTCATGCGCAATTCGCGGAAAGTAATCATATGGTCATTGGTTTCGTCGATCAAGCTAAGCGGAATCGTGCGAAGGCTCTCTTTAATGGTTAAGGTGAGCGGGTTTCGCAGCACTTCGGCTGAATTAAAAGCATTTTCCAGGCGGTAATTAGGCACTTTCGGGCTCAAATGGTGAATGTGATGAAAGCCTATATTTCCGGTGAACCATTGCAAGGCCTTGGGCAATTGGTAATAAGAAGCGCCTTCGAAGGCGGACGCCACATATTCCCATTCAGGATGGCGCGCCCAATAAGACGATTCAAATTGATGCTGGACGTAGAACATCCAGATGCCAGCCATGCCGCCGAGCCAAAGAATCGGCAGTTGGATCATGAGGTAGTTTTGGAACCCGCCCATCAACCAACTGAGGCCGGCTGCCATAACGACGATACCGAGATTCGTCAATAGCACGCTTCTGGTCTCGCGCTTGCCGAATTTTGGCGACACCAGACGGTGTTTAATGAGGAACATGAATAACGGACCTAATCCAAACATGACCAATGGATGGCGGAAAAGCCGGTAGCCAAGCCGCATAATCGGTGACAACTTGAGGTATTCCTCCACCGTCAATGTGGTGACGTCGCCGACGCCGCGCTTGTCCAGGTCGCCGCTGGTGGCGTGATGTATCGCGTGTGATTTCCACCACTGCTCACCTGGAGTAAAAACCAAAATCCCCAGCCAGAAACCCAGGGTGCGGTTGGCCTTTGTGGTCGGCAAAAATGAATTGTGACCGCAATCATGGAAGAAGATGAAGATGCGCACCATAAACCCTGCTGTTGGAATTGCCAGCAGCAGAGTCAACCAGTATCCCACTTGCAGGCTGAAATACATGGCAGCCCATCCGGCGGCGAACAACAAAAGCGAGATGATCAACTGACGCACTGCCACTCGTGTATCCGCTTTGGAGAACGGCTCAACAACCCCCTTCAAATCCTTCATTAAGGGTAATTTGCTTTCTTTTATCTGATTAGTCATTTTTCACCTCATAAATAATTTTACCGGAGCAGGTAAAATTGTCCATGTGACCTGAGTCACGGTCGCAGTCCTATTATGAATAGATCACGCAACAGCCTACCCAGCCTTGATCGCCGGTTAGATAGTTTCCTACCCCAGCTCAAAACCCGCCAGGGTCTCTAATCAGCGGCCGGTTCACTTCACGGCCAGCAGTTTGGGTTCTTTCATCCCCAGTATCAGGACTGAGCCCACTACCAGCAACACACCCGCCAGTAGCATCGCCGGGGTAAACGCTCCGCTGGCGGTCCGCAGTGCTTCCATAATATAAACGAACACCACCGAAACCTGCCCGAACAGCTGAATCAGGCCGTTGGAAGTGCCCTCAGGTGTCGGATAGGTAATCTCGGAGGCATATTGCATCCCGATGGGCGCCACGCTGACCAACGTGAACCCCAACAGGAACGCTGATGTGAACAATAACCAGGCGGAGGTCGCAAAAGTAACGCCCAGCAGCGCCGGTATGGCAGCCACGAACCCGGCCAAAATAAATGGTTGACGCTTGTGCAGCCGGTCGGAGATGGGCGGCAAAATGATTGCCCCTAAAATACCGCCAACCACAAGCACGGCGCCCAGTGTACCCGCGTCTGCCGGTGTAAAGCCGCGCGGCCGAATAATATTCTCCACCCAGGTTGAAATGCCATTAAAAATACCCATCGCCACAAAAAATACCGCCAGGTACAGCCAGAACTCGCGGACTTTGAGGGCGTGCTTAAACCCGTCCAGTGACAAGGCCCGCACCTCCTGTCCTGGCTCGCACGGCGGGGTGGCCGGCTTCTCGCGTGCCAATAACACAAACAATATCGCTGCAAATGCGGCGACCGCACCGTAAATCAATTGGATAGTCGGCAACGGCATTGTTTCGAACAGAATGGGGGTCAAAACCATACCCAGTGCCGTCCCAACCAGGTTAGCTAAGGTCACCAGACCCACCGCCGTGGCCCGTTCCTCGATGCTGAACCACTGCGCCGGCAATTTGGTCCAGGCATTGAGCAGGAAAGGTTGGGCTACCGCGATGCCGATGGTACTGATCAGCACCAGGTTGTAATCCGCACCTGCCAGACCGCGTACCACGCCAAAAATCCCCATCAAAACTGCCCCAATACTCACCGTCAGCCGAAAGCCGTAGGTATCGATCGCCCAGGAGACCGGGATGGACAATGGAATGAATGCCAGCATGAACGTCATGGCCAACAGGCCGATTTTCAGGTCATCCACCCCGTAAAATTGGGCTGCCGGACCGGTCACAGGCGCGTAGGAAATCCATAGTAACTGGATGGTCAGGTTGATCAACATAAACGCAGTTAATACGACCCAGCGATAAGCGTAAACACGGTAAGTTTTTTCAGGCATTGTGAACTCCAGCGAAAGATTCACAGGGATTAACCCTGATCTTCCGCTTCAGGTATGAAAAATAACCATCCAATTGAGCAATAACGATCAGGAACCGGTTCCAGGCTCCTGTTTCTATCCCAGACCTCAAGGTGGGTTCATTCTATATTAGAATCAGCCCAACCTACCCCATTCCCCACCCCGAAAGATAAAGCAATGTCAGGAATACTTTATGCTTTCATCGCCGCCATCACCTGGGGCACCTGGCTGCCCATTGCCAACGGTGGGACGATTTTGCTGGGTACCTGGAAATAGCTTTTTGCGCTTAATTATTTCTAGAAAGAATAAACACTGGCTCGTGAATCACGAGCCAGTGTTTTACGTTTGGAACAGAAATAATTAATGGAGGTATGCTAGAAAGCTGATTCTGTCTTCCACACCTTCCAGACCTTCCCGGCTAGATCAGGCCCAGGTGTGAGCGTTGGCCTGCCAGGCTGCCAACCTGAGGGAGTCACCTCACCGGTGGCTACAACATGCTGGAAGGCCTGAACTTGTCGTATCAATTCGGCTACGTTGCGGCCGACCTCGGGTGTCAATACTTCCATTCCCCGAATGACAAAATCTGGATCAATGATGAATCGACCGCGAATATCTACACCGGCATCTTCGTCGTAAACGCCGTAGATGGTGCCAACCCTGCCACCCTGGTCCGATAGCATGGGATAAGGCACACCGCCTTCCACCATTTTTGAAAGCTCTTCTTCCTGCCAAATTTTGTGGGAAAAACGGCTGTCAGTGCTGATCGCCAGGACCTCTACTCCCATCGCTTGCAATTCATTATATTTGACGGCAACTGCCGACAACTCAGTCGGTCAAACAAATGTAAAATCACCCGGGTAGAAGCAAATAACAATCCATTTCCCCTTGTAATCCGACAATTTGATATTTTTGAACCCGCTGCCGATGAGTGCGGTTAATTCAAAGTCTGGAGCAGGTTTTCCCACGCGTGCTTGCATTTTAATAACCTCCTTGTGATTGACGCCAGCAACAGTTTCCGGAACAGCCTTTGGAATCAAAGGCCCGGCGGTCGGTGTGACACAACTTACTTTTTCAGGCATATACACCCTCCATTCGCAGTTTTCCTTCTTTCCACACAAAAAAGCCACAATACCCTGGTAAAAAAACGCCGCGGGTCGGTTTCCGCTTCCCTGGCCTTTCTACATACTCTTGGAAATTGTCCTATATATTTTATTATATCGATTTATCGTAATTTATTTAATGTGATAATTATCGTTATTTCAAAAGCAGAGCAAAATATATTGCCGCGCCGATGTGGATGAAGGCGATCAGGAATAGCGTCAGCCCTAACGGAATATGGATGGTATGCCACAGCGCGAATAAGCGCCGCGCCATCTGCCTTTGGCGGATCGCTTTTAGCAGCTTGCGCTGCTGACGCTGCAGGTCTTGCAGGTGGCGCGTCTTTGCCCGCAGCGCTCCGCTGACCGGTTGTGTGACCAGGCGCGGATTAAGGGTTTCGCCTAATTGGTAGGCGATGGTTGTACCCATTGTGTATCCAGCACTAATCGTTCTGCGCGCTGAAACCGGCTGCGTGATTTCCCGCCGTAACAGCACCGCCATTTCGGCCTCGATAGTGGCAGCCTGTTTTTCCAGAATTGCCAGGTCAATTTCCACGCCGTCGGCGGTGCGCGGCACAGCCGTGTAGATATACCGGCCGATGAATCCGCTGATGACAATCAAAATCGTCAACAGGCTGAGCACCCCCGCCAGGCCTTTGAACTGAAAACCGGGGTGAAGCAACACCAGGAATGGTCCCACCAGACCGGTGAAGATGTGAAACTCCAGCCAATCTGACATGCGCCCCCACCTGGCATGCCTGGAGCGTTTACGCAGCGAGTACAGCACCTCGGTCATCAACATCAATACAAAACCGAGCACGCCGATGCTGTGTCCCCACAGGCTGCTGGCGGACGGAACTTCCTTGAGTCTGGCTTGCACGATCAAATACGCCAGGGTGATAAACACCATGGCGATAACCGCATACTTCAATTCACGCGACTTCTGCAGCATAGCGTTTCTCCTTCCAGAAATCGCTCAGGATGGAGTATAAATCGGCCTGCGGGTGTAGTAGCAGATGCCGAATTGGGCGGATATCGATCTGTTGTTTAATCAGCTGCTGAATGGGCAATGACAGCGCTTGGTCGCCCATTACCACTGCGCCGACCAGGTGATCGTCATTCAAATACAGGCGCAGCCGGTTCTCGCCGCCAGACGTTTGAGCCACGACCGCATCCGGTTGCAGGCGCCAGACCTCACTGTCGCCGCGCATGATGCCCGGCACATCCAGATCGCCTTTCGGTCGGCGGCCGGCTTGTTCCTCACTCTTCCCCCCCCGGCCGATGATGGTGGTGATCAACCCGGCCAGCCGGGTGACGTTGAATGGGAATTTTTTTTCGTAAATTTGGTTGTCTCCGGTCATATTGGCCCCGGCGACCCGTCCCATCGACATGGCAGGCGCCCACAGGCTGTCCAGCAGGTATTCCCCTTTTTGCGGGTCGTACACCTGCGCCACATCGCCGGCTGAGAACACATCCGGGTCGCTGGTTTGCAGCCGTGGATCAACCAGTATGCCGCGTTGAGTTTTCAATCCGGCAGCGGCTGCCAGCTGCATTCTGGGCTTGATGCCAATGGCGATCGCCACAATTTGGCATTGAAGTTCCATTTTCTGATTATTTTTTATGGCTCGGATACCCGTGACACGGTTTTTCCGGCCAATGATCTCTTCCAAATCTGTGAAATAATAGATTTTGACGCCATCTTTGATCAGGCGGGCCTCAACCATGCGCGACTCGACCTCGTCCAGCACGCTGCTCCAATATCGGTCGCCTCGCAAAAAGTAATGCGTCTCGATTCCCTGGGCAACCAGACCTTCAACCAGTTCAAGCGCAGTGATCCCGCCGCCGACCACCACAGCAGTTTTCGCCCGCCGGGCAGCCGCCAGTAAATGC
>Ga0209321_10001434_pt1 | contig 16298 bp, 19 predicted proteins | sample Rifsed16ft4_FD_184012 | JGI IMG/M metagenome (GOLD analysis project Ga0209321, IMG submission 184012) | Soil microbial communities from Rifle, Colorado, USA - sediment 16ft 4 - CSP-I_5_4 (version 2) | ecosystem: Environmental > Terrestrial > Deep subsurface > Rock core/Sediment | place: Rifle...
AACGGGCCGGTTCGCCCTGCGCCAGCGGCGCCAGACCCGTTTCGCGTGCTTCTTCAGCATCAACGCGTACTGGCCCATGAGCGTGTGGCTTCCGATGCCGAGGAGGATCCCAATGCCCGTGAGCGTCGCGGTGTACTGCCGTAGTTCGAGGTCCAGCCCCCCAGGGGTCAGGATCGCCCGGGAGATGCGGCTCACGAGCCCGATGAGACTCACCCCGAGGCCCAACCCAACGAGGAACCGCCCCCGGCCCACGCGGCCCCAGGAGAAGTGGATCCCGCCCAGGAGGACGAAAATCCCGCCGAAATACGTGGTGAAGGCGAGGATCGTCAGGATGAGCGTGAACACGAAGACCGGAGGGTTTCCCGCGACCGGTTGGAGGTACTGCTCGTACGTCGCCCGAAGGGCCTGGCCCACGAGCTCCCCCGCGAGGAGGCACGCGGACGAGACCATGGAGAGGAGGACGGCGTCTCGGTGACGGACCTTTCGCAGGTGCCACCAAGACCGTCCCTTCGGCATGGCCCGTCGCGCACACCGGGCCGCCTACTTATGGCCTTCCACCCGGCTATCGCCTTCCGCCCGCGGACACGCCAGCGCTTAAGTAGCGCCGCGGCGTTCGAATCGGATCGGATGTTCTGCGTCGAATGCGGGGCCGACGGCCCGACGTACGAGGGGCTCTGCGCCCGGTGCTTCGGCAAGAAACATCGGGTCGTCGAGCCTCCGGCCTTTCTCGACGCGGTCCGCTGCCAGTCGTGCGGCGCACTCCGGTTCAAGGGAGGCTGGTCGAAGACGGATCTGGACCTGGCAATCCCCCAGCTTCTCCGGGAGACGGTCCCGCGTCGGCCACCGTATGAGCGGGTGAACTTCACGCACGGCGCACGGGAGGAGGACCCGAACAACTTCCTCCTCACCGTGAAGGCCGTCGGCCGGCATGCGGACCTCGAGATCGTCCAGGACTTCCACGCGCGGCTACGAATCAGGCCCGGGATCTGCGAGACGTGCCAGAAGCAACGGGGCCGGTACTACGAAGGCATCTTGCAGGTGCGCGGCGACGGGCGGGGGCTCACGCCGAAAGAGCTCCGGGAGGTCCGGACATTCGTCGCGGCCCGCGTGGATCGCGCGGACGACCCAACGTCGTTCGTCTCCCGGATCGAGGAGGAACACGGCGGCCTGGACTTCTACGTGAGCACGAACGCGCTCGGGAGGAACCTCGCCCGCGAGATCTCGGAGACCTTTGGAGGGAGCGTCTCGTCCTCTCCGAAGCTCTTCGGGCAACGCGGAGGCAAGGAGCTGTATCGGGTGACGTCTCTCGTCCGCCTGTCCGCCCTCGCCATCGGAGACGTCGTGCGGCTCAAGGACTCCATCGCGGAGGTGACCGCGGTCGGACCCTTCGTCGTCCTCCGGGACCTGGTCTCGGGCGAGGAGCGGCGGTTCAAGCCACGGGACGTCCGAGGCGCGAGGCGCCTCGATGCGGAACGATTCGAGAGCCGGATCGGGCGCCTTCCATCCGGGGAGAGGACCGCGGTCCACCCGGAGAGCGGCGAGGAACGGCCCCTCGGTTCGAAGGGACCTGTGCCGGACCGTGGGGTCGTCGTCTGGACCCGCGACGAGGCGTTCCTGTCGGCCCTCCCGCCGGACCCCTCGAAGGGTTAAAGGCCGCCGGGCATTTGACCTGGACAATGAAGGTGCCCCTCGGTTGCAAGGCCCTCGACGACCTCCTGAGCGGCGGCGTCGAGGACGGCTGCATCACCCTCCTCCACGGGGAGGCGGGGAGCGGGAAGACGAACGTCTGCCTGCAGCTCTCGCGGAACGTCGTGAGGTCGGGTCGCAAGGTGATCTTCATCGACACGGAGGGCGTGTCGCTCGATCGCCTCCGCCAGATCTGCGGGGACGAGTTCGAGATCGTCGCGAAGAACGTCCTCTTCTCCGAGCCGTACAGCTTCGAGGAGCAGGAGAGCCTCATCGAGAAGGCCGTCAAGCTGGCGGAAGGAAACCCGGAGGTCGGGCTCATCGTGATCGACAGCATCACGATGCACTATCGGCTCACGATGCGGGACGAGGCGCGTCGGGACGAACGCTACTCCCTGACGAGGCAGATCGCGAAGCTCCTCAAGGTCTCCCGGCAGCGCGGCATCCCCGTCGTGGTCACGTCCCAGGTGTACACGGACATCGACACCGGGATGTTCATGCCCCTCGGGGGCCACATGCTGAGCCACAACGCGAAGACGATCGTGCGCCTCGAGCGGACGGGGCCGGGGCTTCGGACCGCCGTCCTTGAGAAGCACCGGCACAAGGCGGAGGGCACCCGGGCTGCGTTCCGAATCACGGAACGGGGCCTCGAGGACTAGCGGACCCGCGTGCGCTGGCCTTCGAGGAGCGCGTCGAGGAGTCGACGCGCGTCCCGATCCCTCGTCGAGATCCGATCGAGCGCGGCCCGTGCCGCTCGGAGGTTCTCGTCGATCCGCGCCTCCATCACGGGCAGGACATGGACCCGCAGGAGGTCCCGCACGACCGCGACGTCTCTCTTCGTCGTCCTCGGGCCGCGGCCGTACGACCGCAGGAAGGCCGCCCGGTCCCGAGGTCCCAGGCGCTCCAACGCGAGGACGTACAGGCGGGTCCTCTTCCCCTGTCGGAGGTCCCCCTCCGAGGATCCGCCGATCTCGGACCTCACGACGCCCGCGCCGAGGAGGTCGTCCCGATCCTGGAACGCGACCGCGAAGCGCCGCGCGAACTCCTCGAGGGCGCTCCGCGCTTCCGTCGAGGCCCGGGCTGCGATGGCCCCCGTGGCCGCCGCGCCGGCGTACAGCCGGGCGGTCTTTGCCTCGCTCATCCGCACGTAGTCGGCCTCCGGGAGGCGGACCACGCGCTCGAAATCGATGTCGAGACCCTGTCCATCGCTCAGCACCATGTCGACCTGGGTGAGTTCCGAGAGGAGCTCCACCCGGACGGCGGGAGGGAGACCCGCCGCTCCCTCGATCGCCCGCTCCGCGAGGGACCGGATCCGAAGCGCGTCCAAGATGGCCTGGGAGGCGCCGTATCGCGTCTTGCGCGTCCGGAAGACGACCGCCGCGCGGTTCGCATCCCGGCCGCGGTAGAGCGCCGCGTTCGAGGCCCATGCGCTGAGGTGCCTCCGGCGGCGCACGTCCTCATCCATGATGTCGTCCAGGAACAGGGTGTACAGGTGGTACCACTCGACCCACGCGGCCGCCCGCTCGAGATCCCGGGAAGGCGTCTCGCCCGACAGGAGTTCGAAGCCGGCGAGGGCGAGGGCGTATCGATACCTCTTGCCCGCCGTGAAGAGGCGCGCGTTCTGCCGCATCGTCCGAGACGACGGATAGCGGCCGGGGGGATGCTCGCGGGCGTACTCGTCCCAGAGGGATCCGATGTGCGCGTTCGACGTCGCCCGGTACGGGGCGAGGAGCGTCTCGAGCTCCCCCTCGGATGAAGGGTCGGCCGTGGGCATGGGCTCACGTCCCGGACGCCTCGATCCAGCTCGCGGTCGGCGGGCTCACGATCACGGGACGGTCCTGGAGGTCCGCGATCGACACGGACCCCGTGAGGAACATCGCCGCCTTGAGTTCCTCGATCACCGCACGAAGCTCCGCGATGACGGCGTCCGCGGAGGCCTTCGCCGCCTCGAGCATCGGCTTCGCCATCCCCGCAGCGGTCGCGCCGAGGGCGATCCCTTTCGCGGCATCGAGGCCGCTCCGCACGCCGCCCGTCGCCACGAGCGGCAGGCCGACGTCCGCAAGGAGGACGGACGCAGGCGTCGGGATCCCCCAGTTCCAGAACGTGGCTCCGAGGCGCTCCTTCAACGTGGACGCCTCCTTCCGCGCGCGATAGTGCTCGACGGCGGAGAAGGACGTGCCACCGAGGCCGCCGACGTCGATCGCCTTCACGCCCGCGTCCTTCAGCGCGGACGCCGTCTCCCGCGAGATCCCGGCGCCGGTCTCCTTCGCCATCACGGGGATATTCGCTGCAAGCGCCCGGATCGCCGCGAGGCAGCCCTTCGCCCGGCGGTCTCCCTCCGGCTGGACGACCTCCTGGAGGAAGTTCAGATGGATGATGAGCGCGTCCGCGTCGACCATGTCGACCGCCTTGCGCGCGTCCGCGAGGCCGTACGCGCGCTTGCCCTCCTGCGGCACGAGCTGCGGCGCGCCGAGGTTCGCGAAAACGAGAGGCACGTCGAAGTCCTTGACGACCGCATACGTCGACGCGAGCTCCGGCTTCTCGAGGGCGGCGCGCTGCGACCCGACCCCCATCGCGACGCCGACCTGCGCGGCCGCCTTCGCGAGGTTCGCGTTGATCCCCTTCCCCATGCCGAAGCCGCCCGTCATCGAGGAGATGACGAGGGGCGCATCGAGCCTTCGGCCGAAGAGCTTCACGGACGTGTCGATGTCGTCCAGGTCGATCTCGGGGAGGGCCCTGTGGACGAGCCGGACGTCGTTCCAATAGTTGTACTCCGCGGAGACGTCCTCCTGGAGGATGATGTTCACGTGCTCCGCCTTCCGCTGTTCCGTCCTCGACGGCTCTGCCATTTCAGGATCCTCGCGCGACCCGCGTGCCGACGACCTTCCGTCCGCGCAAGGCATCCCGGACGCGGTTCTTTACGTTACCGTTGACGATCCAACATTCGCCCGCATGGGCCGCGACCTCGAACATGCGTCGCACCTTGCCTTCGATGCTCCCCGTGACGTCCGTGCGACGCGCCGCGGAGAACCGGATGCGCGGGAGGTCCTCCGGGCCGACGACCTCAAGGAGGCGCGCGTTCCGGTCCCGCTTCGGATCCGCGGTGAAGAGGCCGTCGACGTCGGCCCCGAAGATCGCCCGCGAGGGCGCGAAGGCCCGGGCGAGCTCGAGCATCAGGAGGTCCCCGGAACACACGGAGACGCCTCGCCGGTTGTCCCGCACGACATCGCCGAAGGTCACGGGCGTGAAACCGCCCGCGGAGAACAGGAGGAACGGCGTGAGGTCGATCGTGGCGACGCGGCCATCGTCGAGGGTCAGGATGCTCGAGGGAGGCACGGCCACGGCCGCAAGGCCGGCGTCGATCAGCGCATTCACGACGAGGCCGTCGAGCGTCTTCACGTCCTGCTGGACGCGGGCCGCCCCGAGCTTCCGCGCGGCGGTCGGCGCGCCCTCGTGGAGGCGATGCTTGCGCGCGAGGATGTGTCCAAACGAACCGGCCCCGTGGACGACGACCAGGGGTTCCTTCACGGCGGCCAGCTCCGCAGCGAGACGATGGATCGAGGCCGGCCGGGGCGTGCGGAGGCGCGTCTTGTCCGTGAGGACGCTGCCCCCGAGCTTCACGAGGAGCATCGGCGAGGCTCGTCAGAAATGGCTTCCCACTTAATGTTTTCCTGAATCTCGAGGGGAACCATTATCCTCCCCAGGCGCTCAAGCGGCAAAGGAAGTCTCTCGATGACCGTTGGTCAGCGAGTCCTCATGGCGGCTGGATTCGCTGGCATCGTCCTTGCAGCGATCGGGACCGCCATGGCGTTCGCCTTCCTGTTCCCGGAGGTCACGTGTATCTACGAAGGAAGCGATGGTGTCTGCATCATCAGGGAGAATCCCCTCGCCCTGCCAACCCTCATCGGCGGAGTTGTCTTGGCCATCGTGGCCTTTGCGGCGCTGCGAACCCAGAGGCGACGCGCGACCCCCTCGCCGAAGGGTTAAATACGGCCCGGACCTTCGAGCGGGTCCTGACGCCATGACGCGCAAGCCCGCCAGCATGTATCGGGAGATCCGGGGCCAAGCGTACACCCGCAAGGAGTACATGGGCGGCGTCCCCGGAATCCGGATCAGCCAGTTCGACATCGGAGACCCGCGGACGAAGTTCCCCGTGAAGATTCACCTGGTCGCGGAGGAGCAGTGCCAGATCCGGCACATCGCCCTCGAGGCCGCCCGTATCAGCGCGAACCGGTACATCGCGAAGAAAGCAGGGAACGCCTACCACCTGAAGCTCCGGCTGTACCCGCACAACGTGCTACGGGAGAACAAGATCGCCACGGGGGCGGGCGCGGACCGCATCTCTGAGGGGATGCGCGCGGCGTTCGGCGCCCCGACGGGAACCGCGGCGCGCGTCCATCCCGGCACGAGGATCTTCACGATCTCGACGACGGAGGATCACGTGGAAGACGCGAAGGAGGCCCTCCGGAAGGGCGGCGTGAAGCTCCCGACGCCGTGGCGGCTCGTGATCGAGCGAGGAACGCCGACGAAAGGATAGGCACAGGTTTTTCAGGGCCCCCGAGGGTTGCGTCCGGTTCATGCGTGAAACTGAACGCTTGGTGGAAGTCATCCGCGGCCGCAACGCGAGGACGGTCGGTCTTCAGTTTCCCGTTGGCCTGCGAACGAAGGCGGTCGAACTCGCACAGGAAATCGAATCGAAAGCCGGGGTCACCTGCCTCGTCTCTGCGGATCCGTCGTTCGGTGCATGCGATGTCGCCGAGATGCCCGTGGACCTCACCGTCCACCTGGGCCACGCACCGATGCCCCATCTCCGCTACAAAAACGTCTTCTTCTACGATCTCCCCGGACCGCCGCTGATGTCGCTCGATTTCATCGATGCCGCCGAGCCACTTCTGCCCAAGCGCGTGGGCCTTCTGACGACGACCCAGTATCGCCACTGGCTCCCGAGGATTCGCGACTACCTCGAGGGGAGAGGCCATGAAGTCCTCATCGGCGAGCCCGATCGGCGCGTCGCCTACGCGGGGCAACTCCTTGGCTGCGACTACCACACCGCCACGGTCATCGAGAAGGACGTGGACGGGTACCTGTACATCGGCACCGGAGATTTCCATCCCCTCGGCGTGGCGATCCTCGTCGACAAGCCGGTGATCATCGCGGACCCGGAGCGCGGCACGGCGCGGGACCTCGCGGAGGTGAAGGACCGAATCCTGAGGCAGCGGCACGCGGCGATCGCGCGGTCGAAGGACGCGAAGGTGTTCGGAATCATCGTCTCCCGGAAGATCGGCCAGGTCCGGATGGATCTCGCGAATGACCTGAAGGCGCTCGCGGAGAAGCACAGCCGACAGGCGAACCTCTTCCTGATGGACCTCGTGTCGCCGGAGCTGCTCGAGGGATACCGCGTCGACGCGTGGGTGAACACGGCATGTCCACGGATCGCGATCGAGGACGTCCTGCTGTATCGGCAGCCCATGCTGACGCCGCAGGAGTTCGAGGTCGTCCTCGGCGAACGCGATTGGAAGGACTACGCCTTCGACGAGATCCGCGCGTACTGAAGGGGCTCTTCAGGCGACCGCGAGGTCGGCGAGGGTCGACCGTCGCATCTGCTCGAGTTCCTGGGCCGCGCGGGCGTAGTACGCCTCGCAGCGCCGACGGGCCTCGTCGTGGGACCGCGAGGCGCCCGCAGGCCCCACGTACTCCTTGACTTGGATCCGGCGACCGCCGCGAGTCTCGTAGTGCCAGAAGTAGAGGTACGCGCGACCACGGACCGTGTGGGCATAGACCCCGCAACCCACTTGCATGCGTCCTGCATCGCGCTATAGTTATTTAACTATAACTCGGAGGTCGCCGAACGCGTCGAGGTCCTCCTCGCAAACCCTTTACCGCGGCCCGTGTTCCCTCGATCGTGGCCCCCATGGCCGTTGTCCTCCTGTCCGGAGGCATGGACTCCGCCACGGCGCTCGCGATGACGAAGGCGGACGGCTTCGACGTGATCGCGCTCACGTTCGACTACGGCCAGAGGCACCGCAAGGAAATCGACGCGGCGAAGGCCCTGGCGAAGCACTATCGGATCCGGGACCATCGGATCGCGACGGTCGACCTGGGCGCCATCGGGGGCTCCGCCCTCACGGACAAGACCCTGCGAATCCCTTCCCAAAGGAGCCTTGAGGAGATCGGCCGGGGGATCCCGCCGACGTACGTGCCCGCGAGGAATACGATCCTCCTGAGCTATGCGCTCGGGCTCGCGGAGGCGACGGGTGCCAACGCGATCGTGATCGCGGCCAACGTCCTCGACTCCTCCGGATACCCCGACTGCCGACCGGAATACTACCGGGCGTTCCAGGAGGTCGCCCGCCTCGGCACGAAGCGTGGCGTTGAGGGAGACGTAATCGAGATCCGCACGCCCGTCATCTCGATGTCGAAGGCGGACATCGTCCGCAAGGGCGCGGAACTCGGTGTGCCGTGGGAGCTCACGTGGTCCTGCTACCTCGGCGGCGCGAGGGCCTGCGGGACGTGCGACTCGTGCCAGCTCCGCCGGAAGGGTTTCCGGGAGGCGGGAGTCGCGGATCCCCTCCCGTACGCCCCGCCCGCACGGCGCGCTGCGAGGCCTTAATACGCGACGCGGTCATCGGACGCCCATGGAGACCGAGGCGGCCCTCGTCCCGAGAAGGGGCGAGGATTTCCTCCTGAGCGAGCTCTATGTTTCCGTCCAGGGGGAGAGCTCCCTCGCCGGCCTCCCAACGGTCTTCGTCCGCCTGTATACGTGCAACCTGCGGTGTCGCTGGTGCGACTCGATGCACGCCGTCGAGGGGGGCGACTTCACCCGCGTCCCCGTCGACGAGGTCGTCCGACGGATCCTCGAACTCGCGGGTCCTCCGGACGCGCCCCGGGCCGGCATCCGGAACGTCTGCTGGACGGGTGGCGAGCCCCTCCTCCAAGCGGAGTCGATCGCCTTCGCGATCCGGCGCCTCCCGGATACGTACGTGCATTCCCTCGAGACGGATGGGGAGATCGACCTGCGCCCCTTCGACGCGACGCTTCCGGAGGACCGGACAAGCGGCCGTGTGCGATACGTGATGGACGTGAAGTGTCCGGGCTCCGGGATGAAAGCCTCGAAGGCGTTCGCGAACCTCGGATCCCTGCGACCTCACGACGAAGTGAAGTTCGTCCTCCTGGATCGGGCGGACTACGAGTTCGCGAAGGGCGTGATCGCGCGGCACCCTACCGGAGCGGGGACGATCCTCTTCTCCCCCGCGACGCCCGCACACAAGATCGGGAAGGGGCTCGATCCCGCCGATCTGGCGGGGTGGATCCTCGCGGACAAGCTCCCGGTACGGCTCCAGCTCCAGGTCCACAAGATCGTCTGGCCCGGGCGAGAGCGCGGGATCTAGTCGATCCGGCCGGCGAGGAGCGCCCCCGTCGAGATGAGCGCCCAAGCGCGCGGTCGGATGGTGGTCCCGGTGCGTCGATCCGTGAGGGTGGTGACCGCAAAGAAGTTTCATCTACCGAGGGTCCTTGGCCTCCACGTGCGATACGAGGAAATCGAGCACACGGCCGACGTCGGGATTCGCGCGTACGGGTCCACCCTCGACGAGCTCTTCGCGAACGCATCGGAGGGCATGTTCAGCCTCATCGCGAATCTCGAGGACGTCCGGCCCGTCGGCGAGGTCGAGATCCGCCTCCAAGCGGACGACATCCCGATCCTCCTCCTGCGCTGGCTGTCCGAACTCCTGTACCTCCACGAGACCCAGCGGTTCCTGTTCTCGTCCTTCGAGGTGAGGGTGAGGGACACGAGCCTCGAGGCGCGTGCGCGCGGCGAGGCGATCGACAAGACGCGGCACGAGCTGAGACTCGCGATCAAGGCCGTCACGCGCCATCGGCTGTCCGTCGATCCGGTGAAGGGCATGGCCGAGGTCATCTTTGACATCTGAGGGACAGAGTATGATCCAGGCGGTCACGTTCGACTGGTGGAACACGGTCGCGCTCACGACGACGGATCAGGACCGGCGGCTCCGTGAGCTTCGGATCGATCGTCTGCTGAAGGCGAGGCCGGGATTCCCTGGGAGGAGGGAGGATCTGCTGCGCGCGTATGACCTCCAGACCGCGTTCCTCCAGGAGAGCTGGGGCCGGAACGTGGAGCCTCGGCCGGAGGCGCAGATGGAGGCGTTCCTCCGGTTCGCGGGCGTCGACGGAGCGGAGGCGGCCCTGAAGACGGCCGTCTCGGAGGCGTTCGGCGGAGCCCTCCTCGAAATCCCGCCCGCCCTCTTCCCGCACATCGCGGACACCCTGGAGAGGCTCAGGGGAGAGAACCTCATGGTCGGCATGGTTTCGAATACCGGCCGCACCTGGGGACGCCACCTGAGGCAGATCCAAGACCGCCTCGGGATCGGGCGGTTCTTCGACGTGCGGGTCTTCAGTGACGAGGTCGGCGCGCGCAAGCCGAATCCGGACATCTTCCGAGCGGCCCTGGGGGAACTCGGCCTCCCGCCAGAGCGGGTCGTCCACGTGGGCGATGACGTCGATGCGGACGTGGCGGGCGCGAGAGGCGTCGGCATGCGGGCCGTGTGGTTCAACGCCCGCCGGACGGGGCATCGGCCCGGCTACGGTCAGGGGCCCGACGCAACGACGGCCCGGGCGGACGCGCAAATCCACGACCACGCAGAACTTGCCGCGATCCTGAAGGGGTGGCGGCGATGAAGGCGACCGCGATCGCCCACCCGATCCAGGGCCTCATCAAGTACCACGGACTCGCGGACCCGATCCTGCGCCTTCCGTTTCATGACTCGATCAGCGTGTGCACGGCGCCGCTCACGACCCGTACGACGCTCGAATTCGGCTCCGTCCCTCGGGACGCGGCGGAGATCGACGGCCGCGCGGTGACCGCGAGGGACATGGAGCGGATCCGGGCGGTCGTCGACGCCGTCCGGTCGAGGGCGGGCATTCGCGACGCGTTCCGGATGGCGTCCGTGAACGACTTCCCCTCGAACATCGGACTCGGCGCGAGCGCGTCCGGCTTCGCGGCCCTCGCGATGGCCGCCTCCCACGCCGCCGGTCTGAACGCGAGCCTCGAGGACGTATCGAGGTTCGCGCGGCGGGGCGCCGGGTCCGCGACGCGATCCGTGACCGGAGGATTCAGCAAGTGGAAGATGGGCCTGACGGACGACGACTCCTACGCGGTCCAAATCGCGGGCGAGGACCTCCCGATGGGGATCGTGGTCGCCCTCGTGCCCGCGTTCAAGCAGACGGAGGACGCGCACCGGGAGGTCCTCACGTCCCCGTTCTTCCACGCGCGCCTCGCAGAAATCCCTCGGCTCATCGCGGAGATGGAACTCGCGATCCGCAGACGCGACATCGGCGCGATCTGCGCCTTGGCGGAGCGGGACACCCTCATGCTCCACGGGATCACGATGACCGGCGCAGGGGAGATGGTCCTGTGGCAGCCGGACACCCTCCGGGTCATCTTGGCGGTGCGAAAGCTCCGCGACGCGGGCGTGCCGGCGTTCTTCTCGATCGACACCGGCGCGACGGTGTACGTGAACACGTTCCCCGACCGCGCGGACGAAGTGCGCCGCGCCATCGAGGAGCTGGCGATCGAGGCCATCCCCTGCCGGGTCGGAGGCCCCGCGCGGCTGAGCGAGGACCATCTCTTCTGAGGGAAGCCTCAGAGGGCCACGCGGGTCCGCCCGACGGGGCCCGCGACGACCATCGAGCTCGCGCCCGCGTCGAAGTACTTCTGCGAGACGGACCGGACGCGCTCCTCCTTGAGCCCTTCCACGATGTCCGGGAAGCGCTCGAGGAAGTCCATGCCGAGGCCGTAGTACTCCATCCGATGCAGCTCCGTCGCGAGCTCGGCGTTCCGCTCGAGCGAGACCACGAGCGAGCCCATCTGGTTGTCCTTCCCGTCGCGGATCTCGGCGGACGTCAGGGGGTCCCGTCGAAGGCGATCCATCTCCGCGCGGATCGAGCGAATCGCCTGGGGGATGTTCGAGGGGTTCACGCCCGCGGCGATCGTCCACATCCCGCCCGCCGTGCGGGCCTCGAGGCCGCTGAAGACGTAGTAGGCCAGGCCCTGGTCGTCCCGGAGGTTCTTTCCGAGGCGGCCGTACAGGCCGATCCGGCCGAAGAGGAGGTTCGCCAGATGGAGCGCATAGTAGTCGTCGTGGCGCCGCGACACGGCGAGCGCGCCGATCGCGATGTCCGCCTGGGACTTGTGCGGCATGGGGATCCAGAGGGCCCGGGGCCGATGGGACGGCGGCTCGGGAACGGCGGCGTGCCCGCGGCCGTTCCCGCGCAGGCGCGAGAGGGGATTCGCGACCGCCTCATCGAGGAACGCGCGATCCATGTCGCCCGCCAAGGCGAGGATCAATCCCTCCGGCGCGACGTTCGCCTCGTGGAACGCGACGATGTCGGATCGGCGAATCCGCGTGATCTGGGGCTCGCTGCCCTTGGGATCCCGTCCGTAGGGATGATCCCTCGGGAACACGAGCCGCCCGAGTTCGCGGGACGCCCGGTGGCGCGTGTCGTCCGATTCGATCCGCAGATCGTTCCTGATCTCCCCCCGGACGCGCTCGACCTCCTTCGCCGGGAAGAGAGGCTCCGACAGGCATTCCACGAGGAGCCGGATCGTCTCCGCCGCCGTCTCCCGCGTGCACCGCCCCTGGAAGCCGAGGATCTCCTCTCCGTTGCGGAACTCGAGGGTCGACCCGATCCCCTCCAGACGATCGGAGAGCTTCGCTGCACTCCGGCGCCTCGTCCCGCTCAACAAGAGCCGCGTCATGAACTCCGCGACTCCGTGTGCATCGCCTTCTGCCGCCATCCCGGCGGGCACGCTTCCCCGGAAGGCGACGAACGGGTTGGAAGGGAACGCCTGGGAGACGAGGACCGCGCCACTGTCGAGGACCGTGCGGTCGGGGAGGGTCACGCGGCGACCTCCTCGTGATGGAAGCGCACGACGGACCGGTGCTCGTCGACGAGGTACCGACGCGCCGCCTCGCGAACCTGCTCCGGTCGGATCCGGAGCGCCTTTGCGAAGAGACCCCCCGTGAAGTCCCAGGAGGCGAGGCCCTCGCTCACGCTCAGGAGCATCCCTTGGTACGTGACGCCATCCTGCTCGTACCGAGACCAGGAGCGCACCTGCTGCTTCGCGCGGTCGAGTTCCCCTTTCCGCGGCGGGGTCTTCTTGAGGGCGGCGACCTCGCGGTCGAGGACGGCCTCGACCCGGTCGAGGGACGCGCCCCCCGCGAGGGTCGCGTTCGCGATGAGGAGGGACGGGTCGATCTTCGTCTCGTGTCGCACGCCGACATCCGTCGCGAGCTTCGTCTCCACGAGGGCGCGGTACAACCGGTTCGACCTCGGTTGCCAGTCCCCCGCGAGGTACGGCAGGAACCCGCGCCATCCGCCGAGGATCGTCGCGAGGACGAGGATCGCCGGCGCGTCCCCATCGGTCGCGGGCGGGATGTGCCAGCCCATCGAAAGGAGATCCGCCGCGCCGGGCCGAGACAGCTCCGCCCGACGCTCCCCGCGCTGCTCCGGCTCCACAAGCGTCATGGGATCGGGCGGCGCTTCCGGTTTCAGCGGCCCGAAGGCCTCCCGGATGCGTTGCATGGCGACCGCGGGGTCGAACCCGCCCACGAGGATGAGCGCGGCGTTGTTCGGCGCATAGTACCGGAGGTAGTGCGCATAGAGCGGATCGCGCGATAGCTTTGCAAGATCCTGCTTGTAGCCGATCGCGGTCCAGTGGTACGGGTGCACGTGGAACCCGAGGCCCCACAGTTCCTCCTCCACGAGGAACTCCGGCTGGTTCTCCGCCCCCTCTCTCTCGCTGATCACCACGGTCCGCTCGGCCTCGACCTCCTTCGGATCGAACGCCGCGTTCCGCATGCGTTCCGCCTCGATCATGAGGGCCGTGTCAAGGGCGCTCGCCGGGGTCGTCTCGAAGTAGATCGTGTAGTCCGTGTCCGTGAAGGCGTTGAACTTCCCGCCGAGGCGCGAGATGAGGCGGTCGATCTCCCCTTTCGCGAGTTTCCCGCCACCCTTGAAGAGCATGTGCTCGACCCAGTGGGTCGAGCCCGTCATCCCGGGCCGCTCGTTCCGCGAGCCGATCCGATACGTGACCCACGTCGAGAGGGCTCTCGCCTCGGGGATCGGACGGAGGATCACCTTGAGTCCGTTGTCGAGGGACTCGACATGGGTCGCCATACGGGCGGCGGGAACGGGGCCGATGAATAAAGAGTTGCGCGGGCGACGGGCCTCAGGCACCCGCGACGGTCGAGGACCGGAGGACGAACTCGCAAACGGAGTCACCGCGGCCCCGGCACGCGACCTCCGAGCAGACGATCCCGTCGGACCAGAAGAGGGCGCGGAAGAACCCCGCGAAATATCCGCGGAGGAAGTGACACGACGGTTGGTCTCGAGTGCCCTCCTGCCCGTACGTTTCCAGGGTCCGCGAAAGGCGGAGCCGGGCCTGTCGGCTCTCGCGGTCCACCTCGATCGAAGACACGGCGAACCAGCCGCATCGCGCATACACGTCGCCCAGATGGTCCACGATCTCCATCGGGTCCTCGCTGCCGGTCCACCGGGCCATCGTGCCGACGAACGCTTCGCCCGCCTCCGATCCGCTCCGGTACAGCAGGTCATCCGCCGCGGCACCCAGCGTCGCCCGAACCTCACAGAAGAACCGCCGCAAGGTGTCCCGCGAGATCACGACGACCGGAACGGTCGAGAGGCGCGTGTCCGCGGTCCTCGGCTTCGTCGTGAGCTGCCAAAAGTCGTCGATGTCCTGAATCGGGATCCCACCGAGGCAGAGTGTCCAGCGTGCGGGCGGGGCTTAAACCGGGGCCCGCAAGAATCAGAGGTGATTGCCGGACAAGTCGATGTTCGAAAATCGGCTCTCGAACGCCAGCAGATGCCCACGCGCGGAAGTGACTGTGCCGGGGACGAGCCGACCTCTATCCTCGAGGCCGCGCTCGCGTGGCGCGAGGTACGCCCCTAGCGTTGAGCCGTTTGTTCCGCCTGTAGAGGGCCTCTCGGAAAGCGATGACGCTACTCGGAAGAGGGACGAAGAATCTCCGCATGGTCCGGCCTCGCCGCGTGAGGTGCCGATGGCGGATGAAGTTGGCCAATACCTCCGCTTGCTCCCGTTTGATTTGGAGATACGGCCTGACAGCCGCGAGCACTCCGCCGACCATGCCGTCGCTCCAGACCAATTGATAGGCATGACTCCACCGGGACTGACTCCGGGGTTGCCATACCAGAATTCCCCCATGCATCCGTCGAATTTCTTCCAGAACCGCTCGGTTCGTATTCGCCACGGAAATCCTCGCTCTGTACTGCGACCTCCCATTGGCCGAATCCTTGGACTTGGTAATCATCAGGGATCCCTCGGCATCGATGAACCCCGCGAGATATCTGGTTGAGCAGTTCCGCCTCGCCCACACGGCCTCCCGGCGCACTCTGAGGCGGCTTGAACCTCGCGCATTCAGACGTTTCATAGTCCTGAAGAACGCCTTTCGAATCTCTAGCTCCTCCTCGGACAGAGGCAGCAGACGACCGGCATAATCTCGGGCTCTCTTGCATCGCCTGACATGTTCCTGGAAGGCGAGCAGAGCAGCCGCATGGTTCCTCTTGACCATGAGATAGGGCTCCAACCTCTGGAGCAAACGGGCTGCAGCTGCGTTCGTCCAGATCAGAGCGTATGAGGGTTTCCATTCCGGATCCCTTTGTCCTACCGCTGACAAGGTCCCTCCAACAGTCCGCTGAATTTGAACTAGGACCCGACGGTTCGTGTTGTAGACGCACACCCTGACCGAGTATTCGGGCGATCGACGATCATGGCGCCTCCGCGCAAGAGAAAGAGACCCCTCGCCGTCTACGAAGCCAGCCAAGTAATGAATCGAAACCAATGCTCAATAGACGATCTCCGACCGATAATCCCCTTCCTGGGAGGGGTCGGTGAAAGTACTAGGCGCGCCGATCTCCTCCCTGCCCTTTTTGGGCGCGGAAGCGCGCGCTGTCCAAGTCGAGCTCGAAGTCCTCTTCCTTGACCTCGCCAGGGGTGAAGACCTTGCCAGCCTCAAACTCTAGCTTCTTTTCCTGCTTCTTGCGCTTCTTGGGTTTTTCCTCAACTTGCTGTGGCATACGCCGCCTCCAGTTTTGTGGCATACGGATCCAGGAGATCGATGCGCCGCCGCGTCCCGTCGTTCACGATGACCATCGACCAATCGATCATCTCGATATTGAAGGTGTCGCACAGCTCCCGTCGCAGGTGTGCTCGGGTGTCCTCCGGGGGGTCGTGGATCGCCTGCTTGATTGTCTCGTCGTCCGTGACGCGGTCGACGAGCCCTGCCCGTTGTCGCTTGTAGAACAACGAGCGATCCGCCCCAATCTCCGAATACTGCTTGCACGCCATCATCTCGACATCCGACCCGGATTTCTTTTCGATAGCTTCCTGAATGGCGTAGTACCGGTCGAGCCACTCGACCCGCCGAGCGGCGTCCTTCGACCGTCGGTTCTCGAGGTCGTCGAGGACTTCCTCGAGGATGCGCAGGGCCCTGCGTTCGCGGTGGTTCTCGGCGAGGGGCTCGATCTTCCCGAGGTAGTACCGCTGGATGTCGATC
>Ga0209321_10001436_pt1 | contig 16292 bp, 13 predicted proteins | sample Rifsed16ft4_FD_184012 | JGI IMG/M metagenome (GOLD analysis project Ga0209321, IMG submission 184012) | Soil microbial communities from Rifle, Colorado, USA - sediment 16ft 4 - CSP-I_5_4 (version 2) | ecosystem: Environmental > Terrestrial > Deep subsurface > Rock core/Sediment | place: Rifle...
GGATGCGGCGCATCGCCTCGTCGGAGAGGTGCGCGAGGTTCTTGCCTTCAAAGAAGACCTCGCCGGCGACGATCTTCCCCGGCGGCTGGGGGATCAGGCGCATAATGGAGAGGGCGTGGACGCTCTTGCCGCAGCCCGACTCGCCGACGATGCCCAGCGTCTCCCCCTTGTGCAGGTCGTAGGTCAGGCCGTCGACGGCCTTGACCACGCCCTCGTCGGTGTAGAAGTAGGTCTTCAGATTGCGCACAGAAAGTAGCGGTTCGGCCACGGAATCACCCCACCCCGCCCACGCAAATTGGCAGTATCCCTAGTGTAGCAGAGACCGTCACTGCTCCCATTGCCACTCCCAGATGTTCCACGTCAGATACGACCCAACGAGGCCTGTCGGCCGGATGCCCCGCAGCGCCCTGTGCGTCGTTGTCAGGCGGAGCGCGAAGTAGAGTGATAGACTCGGCAGGTCCTCGGCAAAAACCTCCTGCTGGCGCCGTAAAAGGCTGTTCCGCTTCTTTTCGTCCAGCTCGGAAGTCAGTTGTTCCCAGATGCGGTCGTTCTCTGGATTTCGCCACCCGGCGCGGTTGTCTCCTTCCCAGTTATTCTCCGCGCTGGGGATCTGGCTGCTGTGGAACCGATTGAAAGGGATCGACTCCGGGGAGAAGTTGCTGAGGTACAGGATCATATGCGGGAACTGCCGGCGCGTCAGGACCGGCCCCAGCAGGACCGAGGCCGGGCGGTTGTCGATGCGCAGGTCGATCCCCACCTCCCGCAGGTGCTCCTTGATGAGCAACTCGATCTGCTCGCGCAGGGCGTTGCCGGAGGTGGACATGATGGTCATCTCCACCCGCTTCCCCGTCGGGTCGCGGAGGATGCCGTCCGGCCCGAGGGTGAAGCCCGCCTCGGCCAGCAGTTGCCGGGCGCGGGCGGGCTCGTGGGGGTATTTGCGCACGGCGGGATTGTAGCCGGGATGGCGCGGCGGCAGCCAGGTATGGGCCACCGGCTGCCGGCCTCCCGGGCAGGAGAGTTCGGCGATCGCCAGTCGGTCAATGGCGTGGGCGATGGCCTGGCGGACCCTCTTATCCCGGAGCCACTCATTGTCCAAGTTGAAGTCGATCCGTTCCCACCGCATCGCCTCACGGAACTGCACGGCGATCTGCGGATTGCGCCGCGCGATCTGTTCCCCGGCCAGACAGTCGAAGCCGTTGTTCTCCGTGGCATCCACGGCGCCCGTGATCTGGTTCACTTGCAGGACCGTGGCATCGAGAATGAAGCGGAAGATCACCGTTTTGATCTTCGGCCTCCCCAGGGGAAACCGGTCATACGCTTCGAGCGTAATATGACTGCCGGGGACCCACTCCACGAACCGGTACGGCCCATGGCCCACCGGCGCGCGCCAGTAGGGGTGCGCCGGCAGCCGACCGGGATCTTTGAGGTACGCTCCCTCTAATAGGTGGCGCGGGAGTGGGTAGGACCCGCCGAAAGGCAGACTGCCAGCAAACGGCCAAAACTCGTTCCACTGCACGACCATCGTGTAGGGGTCGGCAGGGTTCGGGACAAGAACGTTATCCACCTTATTGAGGATGAACCGGCTCACCTGAGGCGTTTGTGGGTTGCGAAACATGCCGTAGGTGAAGCGCCAGTCCAGCGCCGTCACCGGCCGGCCATCGTGCCAGGTGAAGCCGCGGCGAAGCCGCCAGGTCACTCGCATCTTGCCGTTGGGGAGGAGCACCCAGTCCCCGTCCTTGAGGGTGGGGATCTTTTCCACCGCCACCGGCACCCGCACCCACCGGTCGGTGAAGGGTGCGGCCTCAGCAAAAAGGCCATGCTCAACCACGGTGGCCGCTACCATGATGCTGAAGGCGCCCAACCGGTCCGGCTCCTGGGCCATGCCGATCGTCACGGCGTCCCGCCTGCCCTGGGCCGCCGCGGGCGCCGGGGGGGTGACGATGACCGCTGCGAGCAACAGCGCGAGCAGCCACGCCCCGCACCTTCGCCGCACCGCCGGCCGCTCCACGCTCGACACACCTCCCCCCGGTCAGATCTTCAGCCGGGGGTCGAGCACGTCACGCAGCCCGTCCCCCAGGAAATTGAAACCCAGCACCGTCATGAAGATGAGCACGCCGGGGAAGACCGCCAGCCACGACGCGTTCCAGACGTACTCCTGCGCCCGCTGCAGCATGTTGCCCCACGAGGCGGTCGGCGGTTGGATCCCCAGACCAAGATAGGAGAGCGCCGACTCCCCGAGGATGAAGCCGCCCACGGCCAGGGTCGTGGCCACGATGATCGGCGCCATCACGTTGGGCACCAGGTGGCGCAGCATGATGCGGACCTCGGACGCCCCCAGCGCCCGCGCCGCCTCGACGAAGTCCTGCTGCCGCAGCGAAAGGACCTGGCCGCGCACCAGGCGGGCAGCCCCCGTCCAGCCGAAGAGGACGAAGATCAGCATGATGCGCGCCACGCCGCCGCCCGGAATGAGCGCGGCCATGATCAGGTAGAGCGGAATGGTCGGCAGGGCGAGCAGGATGTCCACCAGGCGCATGATCACGCTGTCCGCCACGCCGCCGTAGTACCCGGCCACCACCCCGGCCACCGTCCCCGCCAGCGCCACTCCCAGCGCCGAACCGTAGCCCACGGCGAGCGAGACGCGGCCGGCGTGCATCGCCCGGGAGAGGACGTCCCGGCCTAGTTCGTCCGTGCCGAAGGGGTGGGCGCGGCTGGGAATCGCCCAGCGGTTGCCCAGGTTGATCTGATCCGGCCGGTAGGGGGCCAGCCAAGGGGCCAGCAGGGCCGCCAGTGACAGGAAGATCGCCACGCTCCCGCCGATCACGGCCAGCCGGTGGCGGCGGAAGCGGCGCCCCACGAGGTGCCAGTATGCCTCCCCCGCCGCAACTCGGTTGTCCCGCTGCCGCTGACCTCCCAGATGTACCGCCATCTGCCCGCTCGTCATCGGGTCGCGATCGGCTATCCGTACCGGATCCGCGGATCCACCGCGGCGTACGCCACATCCGCCAGCAGGTTGGCGCCGACCGTGACCAGCCCGAGGAGGAGCAGGACGGCCATGGCGACGTTGAAGTCGTGGCCGAGGACCGCCTGGAAGAGCAACAGACCCATCCCCGGCCAGGAGAAGACCGTCTCCGTGAGCACGGCCCCGTTCAGTACCCCGGGGATGCTGAGCGCGACCAGTGTGATAATCGGCAGCAGAGCGTTCCGCAGCGCGTGCCGGCCGACGACCTTTCCCTCCGCCAGTCCCTTGGCGCGCGCCGTGCGCACATAGTCCTGTCGGATGACCTCAAGCATACTGCTGCGCATGTAGCGCGCCCACGACGCCATCCCGCTGGTGGCCAGCACCACCACCGGGAGCACGAGGTGCCACAGCCGGTCCAGGATCGCCGGCCACCCCGCGGTGACGCCGGGCGTCGCCATGCCGCCCGCCGGGAAGAGCGGCAGCCACACCGCAAAGATAAGGATCAACACGATGCCCTGCCAGAAGTTGGGCATGGCCAGCCCGGCAAAGGAAAAGGCGGTGAAGCCATAGTCGGCCACCGAGTACTGGTGCAGCGCGGAGTAGACCCCGACCGCCGTGCCGGCGAGAAAGGCGATGACGAACGCTGTGCCGACAAGGAGGAGCGTGTTGCCCAGCCGCTGCCCGATCAGGGTGATCACCGGCAGGCCGTAGGTCCGCGAGTAGCCGAAGTCGCCCTGCGCCAACGCGCGCAGCCACTTCAGGTAACGCAGGGAGAAGGGATCGTCCAGCCCATAGTACTGGCGCAGCCGCTGCACGTCCGCGGGTTGGACGTCGGGATTGGACTCCGCGATCAGTTCCACCGGATCGCCGGGGGTGTAGACGAGCAGGGTGAAGACGAGCAGCGAGAGGCCCAGCAGCACCACGGCCGACTGGACCACCCGCTGCAGGAGGTACCGCTGCATCACCCGACACGAAAGTGAACCGGCCCGCCTCCTAGATCTTCAGCCGCGGATCCAGCGCGTCCCGCAACCCGTCCCCCAGGAAGTTGAAGCAGAGCACGGTAAGGAAGATCATCGCCCCGGGCCAGATGGCCAGCCAGGGCGTCGTCCAGATGAAGTCCTGGGCGTTCTGCAGCATGTTGCCCCAGGAGGGCGTGGGCGGCTGGATGCCGATACCGAGGAAGGAAAGCGCCGCCTCGGAGAGGATGGCGCCGCCCACCGTCAGCGTCGCGGCGACGATCACGGGGGCCAGGGAGTTGGGAATGAGGTGGCGCACCAGGATGCGCGTGTCGGAGGCGCCGGTGGCCCGCGCGGCCTCCGCGAAGTCCTGCGTCCGCAGTTTCAGCAGTTCGCCGCGCACCAGCCGGGCCGTGCCCATCCAGGCGAAGACGCTGAGGACGAAGATGATCCCGTCCACCCGGCCGCCGATATAGCGGGCGATGATGATCAGAATCGGCAGGTCGGGGAGGGAAAACATGATGTCGGTGAAGCGCATGAGGACGTTGTCCAGCCAGCCGCCGTAGTAGCCGGAAAGCCCCCCGACGACCATGCCGAAGAGCGCCGAGACGAAGGCCGCCGTAAACCCGACGGTCAGGGAGATGCGGCCGGCGTAGAGGATACGTGTGAGGACGTCGTGGCCCAGCTCGTCCGTGCCCATGGGGTGGGCGCTCGACGGTGGGGCCTTGCGGTTGTAGAGATTGATCTGGTCAAACTCGTAGGGCGTGAGCTGGGCGGCGAAGACGGCCGCGGCGATGAACAGGAGGATGACGATGCCGCCGGCCATGGCCGCGCGGTGCTTCTTGAAGCGGCGCCAGGCGATCGCCCAGTAGCCCTGACCGCTGACGACTTCCTCAACTGCGGGACGATGGGCTGCAATGACGGCCATACCCTGCCCCCCCGAACGCCTCAGTCGTAGCGGATGCGCGGGTCCAGCAGCGCATACGAGATATCGGCCAGCAGGTTGAAGACGATCACCAGCGTGGAGAGGAAGATGATGATCCCCTGGGCCACCGCGTAATCGCCTCCCAGAGTGGCCTCCACCAGGAGCCGCCCCACCCCCGGCCAACCGAACACCGTCTCCGTCAGCGGCGCCCCGGCGAAGAGCGCGGGGATGGAGAGCGCGACGACGGTGGCCAGCGGGATCAGCGCGTTCCGCAGGGCGTGTTTGTTGATCACCACCGTCTCGCTCAGCCCCTTTGCCCGCGCCGTGCGCACGTAGTCCTGCCGCACGACCTCCAGCATGCTCGACCGGGTGTAGCGGGTGAAGGAAGCCATGAAGAGAAGCGACAGGACGACGGTAGGCAGGAGCATGTACCGCAGGCGGTCGAGGAGTCTGGCCAGTCCCTCGGGAACGCCCGGCGTACTGAAGCCGCCGGCGGGCAGCTTCAGCCACTCCAGGAAGGGCAGCGCGGTCCAGGGGTGCCACACCGCGAAGAGGTAAATCATCATGATGCCGAACCAGAACGCCGGAATGGACACCCCGAAAAAGACAAAGAGCGTCGCCGCGTAGTCCACGGGCGAGTACTGCCGGATCGCCGAATAGATGCCCACCGGTAAGGCCACGGACAGGGCCAGGACGAACGCCGGGATCTGCAGCCAGAGACTGTTGCCGATGCGCCACCACATCAGGGAGAGCGCCGGCTGTTTGTAGATCCGCGAGTAGCCCAGGTCGCCGTGCAGCGCCGCCCGCAGCCACTTGAAGTAGCGGACATACAGCGGCTGGTCCAGACCGTAGAGCCGCTTCAGCCGGGAGATGTCCTCGGCTTTGACATTGGGGTTGCCGAAGATCAGCAGGTCGACGGGGTCCCCCGGGGCGGCGGCGAGCAGCAAGAAGATGACGATCGACAGCCCCACGACCAGGGGGATCATTTGCAGCAGGCGACGGGCCAGGTATCGGCTCATCGGTCACTCCGCGGGCCCGGGGCGGGCAGAGGAGCCGGCGCGGCAGGGCCGGGGCGTCCCCGGCCCTGCCGCAGACCAGGCTGACCTTAGCGGGCCCACCTCCAGGCGGTCGCGTTCCAGGTCGGTGGAGTGTTCGACCCGGTCGGCTTCCAGTTCTGCAGGGTGGTCTTGTGACCGGTGTAGTCCGAGCGGACGTAGAGCGGGAGGACCGGCAGGTCCTCGTTCCAGATGTCCTGGGCGCGGCGCAGCAGTTGGACGCGCTTGGCCTCGTCCAGTTCCTCCGGCACCGCGTGGCAGATGCGGGTTACTTCGTCGTTCTTGTAGCCCGGGTAGTTCTGGCCTTCTCCCGTGCCGCCGGGGCCGGGGATAGTGTCGCCGGTGTACAGCCCCTCACAGTCGGAGGCGGGGCTGAAGACCCAGGCGTACATGGCCAGCTCGAAGCGGCGGTTCGGCAGCGCGTCGCCGAAGTAGGTGCGGGCCGGCTGGTTCTGAATCCGCACCTCGACGCCCACGGCCTTCCACTGCGCCTGCAGGATCTGCTGCACAGACTCGCGTGTGCGGTTGCCGGCGGTCGTGACGAAGGTCAGGGAGAGGCGCTGCCCGCCCCGCTGCAGGATCCCGTCGGGGCCGGGCGTGTAACCCGCCTCGGCCAACAGCCGCCGGGCCTGCGCCGGGTCAAACGGGTACTTCTTGGCGTTCGGGTTGTAGCCGTAGTGCTTCGTCGGCAGGAAGGTGTGCGACACCGGCTGCTTCCCCTGGAAGAGCTGCTGGACCAGCTCCTCGCGGTTGATTGCCGCGAGCAGCGCCTGCCGCACGTTCTTGATCCCGAGGTGGACGTTGTCCAGGTTCATGTCGATGTGCTCCCAGACAAGGCCCGGCTCCGCTGTCAAGAGGTAGTCGCGCCGGCCCTCGCGGGCGAGCCGCTGCTCCAGCTCGAGTCCCTGGATAAACGGAATGGCCGTCTCATCGTTCGCGTCCGCGGCACCGGAGAGGATGTTCGCGATGATGGTGTTGGTGTCAGAGATGAACCGGTAGGTGATCCGCTTCACGGTGGGGTTGACCGGCATGAAGTCCGCGCCCGGCCACTTCGGGTAGTACTCGACCGTGATCGAGGAGCCCTTCTGCCACTCCTTCAGCACGTACGGCCCGTTCCCGACCGTGGGCGCGTCCACCGCCCAGGCCTGGTCGAACTTCCCGGGGTTCGCGCGGAAGAGCTTCTCCGTGGCGTGCTTGGGGATGACCCCGGAGCTCGCCACGCTGATGTTGGCGAAGGCGTACTTCTTCTTCCACTGCACGACCAGGGTGTACGGGTCCGGCGCCAGGATGTTCTCCACCCGCTCCGCGACGTCCCGACCCGCGCTGGGGTAGTCCGGGTGCAGGTTGACGCGCCACGCCCAGATCCAGTCTTGCGCGGTGACCGGCTTGCCGTCGTGCCAGGTGAAGCCCTTCTTCAGCTTCCAGGTTACCTGCATCTTGTTGCCCGGCAGGAGCTTCCAGTCGCCGTCTTTCAGGTTAGGGATCTTCTGGGCGATGACCGGGAAGTACTTCCACTGTTCGGTCAGCCCGACGGCATCGGCGAAGATCAGGGTGCTGATGACCGTGGACACGTAGAGCTGGCAGGCATCGGCCACCGGCTGGAAGCACGACGGCTCCTGCTGGGTGAAGAGCACGACCGTGTTCGGGCCCGAAGCCGGTCGCCCGGGTTGCTGAGCTCCCACCAGCGTGGTGCTGCCTAGCATGAACACCACCGCCAGCAGGAGCGAAGGCCACCTCCAATGAGAGCGCATTTGTAACGTCCCCCCTCCCAAACAGCATGTGAGCCTTGCGCGCTCGTCACGTATCGCCTTGGTAGTGCGTCAGTCGCCCGTGCGTGCCCCGCCGCTCACCTCCTTCGTACGCGGTATGTCGACGGACTAGTGCAGACCTCGGATCACCCACTCCAGCGGGTTGCTGGAGATCATGGCCTCGCGGAGGCGCCGCCGTTCGTCCCGGCGGGCCGCGCTCTCCGCGCTCTCCGCCACGCTGACCGGCTCGCGGGACCGACCCGGCTGCTGCGGGCGCGGCGCCGTATCGGGGCGGCGCACCGCCGGCGCGGCCGCCGGCCGGGCCGCGCGCTTCGGCGCGACCTTGTGCGCTTCCAGGAACTGGTCCACGTCGGCCCGCCGGATGCGGAACGATCGTCCCAACCGCACCGCCGGCAGGTCCCCCGCGCGGATGAACTTGTACACGGTGAGCTTGTTGAGCTGGAGGTAAGCGGCGACCTGGTCCACCGTCATCAGGTCAGCTGGAGTGCGATTCTCTGCGCGCATGCCGGGTTCACCTTCAACTGTATCAGATTTAACTCAAGCATACGGTACTACACCGGGCGAGGGTTCTCCTGCTGTATCAAAACGTACTCAACGATACAAAAGTTCACTGGGTTGGGCAGGTGCCGCCGCGGCCGGGGGCGCGTCCGGCGAGGCTAACCGGAGCGGAGGCGGGGGTCGAAGGCATCCCGGAGGCCGTCGCCCAGGAAGTTGTACGCTACGACCGCCAGGATGATGAAGACCCCGGGCAGGAGCAGCCAGGGGGACTGCGCCAGGTTGGGCAGGTTGGCTCCCGCCGTCAGCAGGTTCCCCCAGGAGGCGCAGGGTTCGCGGATGCCGAAGCCGATGAAGCTCAGCCCGGACTCGCCCAGGATCGCCCCGGGGATCGACAGGGTAGCTACAACGATGACAAGCGAACTGGTGTTCGGTAAGATGTGCCGGATGATGATCCGCAGGTCATCTAAGCCGATCGCCTTCGCCGCCAGCACGAACTCCCGCTCCTTCAACGAGAGCACGAAGCCACGGATCAGCCGGGAGAACCCGGTCCAGCCCAGGAAGCTCAGGATGATGACGATCAAATAGAACCGCGTGGCGCACCCGACGTCGGTGGGCAGCACCGCGCTCAGGGTGAGAAACAGGTAGAAGCCGGGGAAGGCGATGATCACCTCGACGAGGCGCATCATGATGTTATCGACCCGCCCGCCATAGTAGCCGGCGATCCCGCCGTAGAGCAGTCCGATCGGAATCGTGATGCCCACCGCCAGGACGCCGATAATCAGCGAGATGCGCGACCCATAGAGGATCCGGGTGAACAGGTCACGTCCGAACTGATCCGTCCCCATCAGGAAGAGGCGGGCTGCCGGATCGACACCGAAGAGGTGCAGCGTGGTCGGGAAGATCCAGAAGAGGCGGTGCGGCTCGCCCCGGACGAAGACGTCGAGGGGGTAGGTGCGGTCGGTCACGATCCTGTACTTGCGCAGGCCGGGATCCACCAGCTCCGTCCGGTAGACGAACGGCCGGAGGTGCCACCGCCCCTCTGCATCGACGACGCGGGGCAGCGTGGGTGGGTGGAAGAAGCGCTCCCGGTCCGTGTAGTCCAGGGAGTAGGGTGCGATGAAGTCGCCGAAGAGCGACATCGTGTACAGGATGATCAGGATGACGCCGCCGATCAGGGCGACGCGGTGCTTGCGCAGCTGCCGCCAGGCCAGAGCCAGCGGCGGGCGCGAGACCATGGCCCGCTGCCGCTGCTCGGCCAGCGCCGCCATGGGGCGGGGCAGGACGCGGCGCCCGGGCGCCTCGCGCCGGGACGGCCCGGAGCCGGTGCTAGTCATAGCGGATTCTTGGATCAGCGAAGGCCAGCAGGATGTCGGCCACCAGATTGCCCAGGACCAGCGTGATGCTTCCGATGAGCAGACTGCCCATGACCACGTAAAGGTCCTTCTGCACCAGGGCCTCGAGGATGAGCCGGCCCAGCCCCGGCCAGCCGACAACGTTCTCCAGGATCGCCGACCCGCTGAGCAGTCCCCCGATTTCGAAGCCGAAGATCGTGATCAGCGGGTTGATGGCGTTGCGCACGGCATGCTTGTAGATCACCGGCCGTTCCGCCAGTCCCTTGGCCCGGGCGGTGCGCACGTAGTCCTGCCGCAGTACCTCCAGCAGGTTCCCCCGCATCTGCCGCATCAGCCCGGCGGAGGCGGTGAAGGCCAGCACCGTCGCCGGAATCACCAGGTGGCGGGCCACGTCGAGGACCTTCCCGTACCAGGGGAAGAACTCATAGTCTAGACTGGTCATCCCGCCGATGGGCAGCAGCCGCGTCTTGAAGGCGAACAGCAAGAGCAGCAGCCCGGAGAAGAACGTGGGCGTGGAGATGCCCAGGTAGGCGGTCATGGAGAGGGTGTTGTCCGAGAACGAATACTGCCGGGTCGCCGCGTGGATGCCGATGGGAATGGCCACCAGCCAGGCAATCACCAGCGCGGCGAGGTTCAGGATCAGGGTGTTGAGGAGGCGAGAACCGATCAGCCACGTCACCGGCACATGGTAGGCGAAGGAGTATCCCAGATCTCCCCGCAAGAAGATCGCGCGCAGCCACTTCAGGTACTGGATGTGCAGCGGTTGATCCAGCCCGAAGTTGCGGCGCATCGCTTCGACCGTCTCCGAGGAGACGACGGGGTTGAGGCGCATCTCGGAGAGAAAGTCGCCCGGGGAGAGTTGGATGATGATGAAGGAGATCAGCGTGACCCCGAAGAGGAGCGGGATCAGGTTGAGCAGGCGCTGAACGATGTGCCGGAGCATAGAAGAGCGCACGGGGGCGGGCGGCGCCCGCCCCCGATCGCCCTACTTGTACACGGTCTTGTAGTAGCGTGTCTCCAGCGTTCCGGTCACGCCCTGGAGGCCGAGCTTGATGTTCCCGATGGTGTTGCGCACCGCCGGCTGGGTCTTGGGGTTGCTGAACCACATCATCGGCGCCTGCTCCGAGTAGATCTGCTGCCAGCGCGCGTAGAGGGTCTTGCGCTTGGCCTGATCGGTCTCGCAGGCGGCCTGCTCGAAGAGCCGGTCGACCTCGGCCTCCCACTCGTTGACCGGCTTCTCCTGGTTGGGGCGCCACATGTGCAGGTCGCCCGAGCTGAGGTAGACGTTGCGGCCGGACGACGGCTCGATGCCGCCGGTCAGACCGATGATGATCGCCTGCCAGCGGTACGATCCCGTCAGCTTGCTCACCAGCGAGGGGAAGGCCTCGGGGGCAAAGGTGACCCTCATGCCCAGCTTGACGAAGTCCTGCCGCAGGATGTTGCCGATGGCCTCGCGGTCCGTGTTCCCCGCGTTGGTCTGTAGCGTGAACTCCACGACGTTCCCCTGAGCGTCGCGTAGCAGGCCGTCGGCGCCCTTGCGGTACCCGGCCTCGGCCAGGAGCTGCTGGGCCCGATCCAGGTTGTACGGGTACTGCGGGACGTTCGTGTTGACGTAGAGCTTGTTGCCGACGCTGATGGGGCTCCACGACGGCGTGGCGCGGCCCGCGTAGACCTGCTGGACGATCGTGTTGCGGTCGATAGCGTGGTTCAGCGCCCGGCGGAAGCGGACGTCCTGGAACCAGCTCAGCTGGGCCGGCGTCAGACCTCCCGAACCGACCCCGGCGGGGTTCTGGTTCAGGACCAGGAACTCCGAGCCGAACGTTTCCGGCCCATCGTAGACGGCGAAGCTGCCCTGCCTCTCCTGCGCCTTCAGTTCGGCGAACTCCCGGGGCCGCGCGCTGTAGAAGTCGGTCTCACCCGCCAGGAACTTCAGCCGCGACTGCTCCAGGTTGGGCACGATCAGGAGGATGTAGCGGGTGAGGTAGGGCAGCCGCTGGCCCTTCTGGTCCACCGACCAGTAGTTGGGGTTGCGCAGCAGGGTCAGGCGCTGCCCGGGGACGTACGACTGCAGAATGAAGGGACCGGTGCCGACGAGCTCCTTGGGGTTGACGTTGATCCCCCAGGTGCGGTTGAACTCGGCGCCGCCCTTGGCTAAGGCGTCGGCCAGCTTGTGCTTGGGCACGACGTCGATCGCCCCGATCAACCGCAGGAAGATGCCCACCGGGCAGATGGCCCGCGGGGTGATGAATTGGATGCGCCGCTTGTCCAGGACCCGCCACCGGAGCGGCTGATCCTGAAACGTCAGCAGGTCGACGGCGCTGTTGTCCACGCCATCGGTGAAGATCGCCTGCGCGCTGAACGCGACATCCTCCGTGGTCAGCGGCTGGCCGTCGGACCACTTGATACCCTCCCGCAGCGTGAAGGTCCACGTGCGGCCGTCCTGACTGACGGTCCAGGACTCGGCCAGCCCCGGAACGATCTCGCCGGTCAGGTAGTCCTGATCCACGAGGGCCTCAAACAGGGCTCCCGTGACGGCGGTCGACGCCGTGTCCTGCGCGACGATCGGGTTGAAGGTGCGCGGGTCGCTGATCTGCGAGATGACGTAAGTCCCGCCGTACTTGCCGATCTCCGGTGCGTACGAGGCGACGCCGGGGTTGGGAATCCCCGGCAGGGTGAGCTTGGGCTGCTGTGCGCCCAGCGGGACGATCCCCCCGACCAGGAGGATCGCCGCCACACCGACCGCAATGGTCATCCGTCTCATACACGCTCCCTCCTACAATCGTAATGCGCGTCTGTCACGATTTCGTGTAAGTCTAGCATATTCGCGTCGGGCGGTCGGGAATCCCTCTGCGCACGCGGGTCAGTCCGCGGAGACGGTCTCCAGCGGCGCGTAGCCCAGGGCCAGGCGCTTCACCCCCACGGCGAACTGCACCGTGACGACCGCCCGCACGCCCTCCCCCTCCACCTCCAGCACCCGGCCCTCGCCGAACTTCGCGTGGCGGACGCGTGCGCCCACCGGCGGCACCGTGATCGCACGTTCCTCATCCGACCAGGGGGCCGCGGCGGCCGCGGGGACGGTCGCGGGCTGCAAGAGGTGTTGCGGAATCTCGTCTACAAAACGCGACGGGATGCTGGGATGGACCGCGCCGAAGATCATCCGCTGCCGGGCGTAGGTAACGTAGAGCCGATCCTTGGCCCGGGTCATGCCAACGTAGCAGAGGCGGCGCTCCTCCTCCAGCCCGTCTTCCTCTTCGATGGTCCGGGCGTGCGGGAAGAGTCCCTCCTCCAGGCCGGCCAGGAAGACGAGGGGGAACTCCAGGCCCTTGGCGCTGTGCAGGGTCATCAAGGTGATGCGGTCCGCCTGCTCCTGCCAGGTGTCCACGTCGGTGATGAGCGCCAGGTGCTGCAGAAACGCCTCCAGGCTCTCCTCACCGGTGACCGTTTCAAACTCCTGCGCCACGGTGACGAGTTCGCGCAGGTTCTCCAACCGGGAGTAGGCTTCCTCCGTCCCCTCCCGCTCCAGCATCTCCTGGTAGCCGGTCTCCCCGATGGTCTGCTCGATCAGGTCGCTGACACGGACGCGCGCCGCCCGATCGCGGATGCGCTCGATCAGCCCGACGAAGTCACCAATCGGCCGGACCGCCGCGCGCGGCAGGTCCTCCAGCGCCCCCGGCAGCGTCATCGCCTCGAACATTCCCACTCCCCGTTGGGCGGCGAAGGCCTCCAGCCGCCCCAGCGTGATGTCGCCGATGCCGCGCCGCGGGATGTTGATGACGCGGCGCAGGCTGGCCACGTCCTGCGGGTTCTGCGCCAGGCGGAGGTAGCCCAGGATGTCCTTGACCTCCTTGCGCTCGTAGAAGCGCACGCCGCCGACGACCTGGTAGGGGATGCCGGCGCGGAGCAGTTGCTCCTCGAAGAGACGGGACTGGGCGTTGGTGCGGTAGAGGACGACCATTTCCCGATAGGGCCGCCCCTCGGTGTGGTAGCGGCGGATGGTCTCCACGATGAAGCGCGCCTCGTCGTGCCCGTCGAAGGCCTCGTAGACAGAGACCGACTCGCCCTCCTGATTGTCCGTCCAGAGGCGCTTCTCGTGACGGTGCGGGTTGTGGCGGATGACTTCGGAGGCCGCCGCCAGGATCTTCTTCGTGGAACGGTAGTTCTGTTCGAGTTTAATGATGGTCGCGTCGGGGTAGTCCCGTTCGAAGTCCAGGATGTTGCGAATGTCCGCGCCGCGCCACCTGTAAATACTTTGGTCGTCATCGCCCACGACGCAGAGGTTGCGGTGGCGTGCCGCCAGCGCAGCGACCAACCGATACTGCACGCGGTTGGTGTCCTGGTATTCGTCCACCAGGACGTGCTGGAACCAGGTCTGGTACTCTTCCAGGACCTCCGGCGCCTCTTCGAAGAGGCGTAGCGTCTCCAGGAGCAGGTCGTCGAAGTCCACCGCGCCGCGCTCGCGCAGCAGCGCCTGATAGCCACGGTAGGCGCGGGCGACTGCCTCCTGGAAGAAGTTCTCCGCCTGAGCGGCGTACTCGACTGGCCCGAGCCCCTCGTCTTTCGCCCGGCCGATCAGCGCCAGCACGACCTCCGGCGGGAACCGCCGCTCCTCCAACCCGGCGTCCGCCAGCACTTCACGCAGCAGTGCCCGCTGGTCCTCCGTGTCGTAGATGACGAAGTTCTTGGGGATGCCAACGCGATCGCCGTGGCGGCGCAGGATGCGGCTGCAGATGTGGTGGAAGGTGCCGATCCAGATGCCGCGGGCGATCGGGCCGCCGAGCAGGCGCTCCACCCGTTCCAGCATCTCCCGCGCCGCCTTGTTGGTGAAGGTGACGGCGAGGATCTGCTGCGGTCGGACGCGCCGCTCGCGGATCAGGTAGGCGATGCGGTAGGCCAGGGCGCGCGTCTTCCCCGACCCAGCGCCGGCCAGGATGAGCAGGGGCCCGCCGGCGTGCTCTACCGCCTCACGCTGAGGCGGGTTCAGATCCTGAAGGATGGACGATGTCATCTTAATCTCGGGCTCGCTATGGTCTCCGGCCGCGACATTATACGTCGCACCAGGATTGCAGCTATCAAGTCTATGTCAGTTATCATCTTCCTCCGACACCCAAACACCACGGGACGGATCCCAGTGACCCGTGGCACCTGCCAGCACCGGGTCGAGAAAGGCGGCGGCTTGGGAGAACCCACTGTCCAGGTCGGGGTCAAGGTCTACCTCGGTGGCCAGCCTGCGATAGGCAGTCGGCCAGTCTGCCTGTGGTCTTGGCATGGCCTTTGGAATAGGTTGGCGCTTGCGTGTCTCAAAGGTCACACGGATGGCTTCCCGAAGTCGGTCGGCGTCCAAACGCTCGGACCGGGACACCAGCACCAGATCCACAAGGTCCTTCACTCGCGTGCTGGGCCGACCACTGCCATACGCTCGAGTATATGCATGCAGCTTCTCGGCAACCTGCTGCTCGAGGGAGACTACCGGGACTTCGATGGGTTCGATCCCGGCGAACTTCAGCAGTTGGCTTCCACGGCGGTAGTCGGGTTTCCACCTCAGTGGATCGGAGAAGCTGACGTCCATCGTGATTTCCTCGAACAACCTTCCTCCGAGCTCGGCTCGCACATGAAAGCGGACTAGGTTCTGGTCGTCCGCTCCCTCTCCGGGCGGGACTTTCTCTATTACAAAGTTGAAGAAGTCTCCGAGCTCGAGTGCCTGGACTGCGATCAAATCGGTCGTCGCCGCAGGTTCATCGGCCAAGTATGAGAGGTCAACATCCTTCGTTGGCCTCGCCCAGGTGCCAGCGCGATAGTAGAGCGCCATTGCGCCCTTTAGTACCCAGCGATCGGGGGCGATGGCTAGGAGCCGGGCAAGCAGGCGATCGAATACTACAAGTTTCCGCAGCCGGCTTGAAGGAATGCTAGTTTGCTGATGCTCGTTTGATAGCCGCTGCTCGAGAGCTGCCCGGAATGCCGCGCCGGTAGCGTACTTCACGGCGCGGCCTCTTCGAGTGCCCGCTTGATAAGCTGCTCCACTCTTTGGCCGCGTCCACGGGCTACACGGATCAGTTGGGACCGTGTGACGAGTCCTCTTTGAATCGCCTGGCGCACGGCGAGGAGTATCTGTTCCGGTCCAGTTCCCGCTTCGGCCGCATCGACGATCGCTCGCGCTGGAGAAGAGAGGCGGACGCCCTCACGGATGACGATATCATCTCGATTAAGCGGGCGAGTCGTTGTGTGAAGCTTGACGCCGGGTGGAGTTCGCTGCCGTCCCCCGGGACGGTGGGAGCGATGAACCATGAGGTGGATAGCGCTTGGCACAACGTCAGAGAGGCCCAGCAGATCCAGGGCGCTTTCGTGTGAAACGACCGCTTCGCTCGGTCCCAGACTAAGCCATGCGGCGATGACCTCTTCCTGCTGGGATGTTGGAAACTGCTGAAGTCTGTAGAGACCTCGGCGGACTCTAAGGAACCGACCTCCTTTTACGTGGTGCGACAGTAGCGCCCAGCTATACCCGCAGCGCCTCGCTTGTCTAGCAGTGAAATACCCGGCCTGCTGAGAGGCAACTTCGAAAACGCACCTTGGGTCAGGTCTCTTGGACCCGATTGTGTCGTTCATACCTCAAATGATACTTGAGGTCATGACGACACCACAAGTGCGTAAACTTTGGCGCAGCAGGAAACCAAATCCGGCCGCTACTCCCACTCGATCGTGGCCGGGGGTTTGCTCGTGATGTCGTACAGGACCCGCGTAATTCCAGAGACTTCCCGGATGATCCGGCTGGCCAGGCGTTCCA
>Ga0209321_10001438_pt1 | contig 16291 bp, 5 predicted proteins | sample Rifsed16ft4_FD_184012 | JGI IMG/M metagenome (GOLD analysis project Ga0209321, IMG submission 184012) | Soil microbial communities from Rifle, Colorado, USA - sediment 16ft 4 - CSP-I_5_4 (version 2) | ecosystem: Environmental > Terrestrial > Deep subsurface > Rock core/Sediment | place: Rifle...
AAGGGACACGTTGTATCCGCCGGGACTGAAATAGTTGCTGAGGTCGGAATAGAAGACCCTTTCGAGCTGTTTGAAATTCGGCTGGAAATACTCATACCTTACACCGGCTTCAAGCGTTAAGTCGGAATCTCTCAGCCGGGCGGTAGCATACATTGAACCGAAAAGAGGTTTGTACGGTTTGTCCAGAATTGCGCCAGGAGGTGCTCCATCCATCTGGTATCCGTCGGTTTCTGTTCCCTCAAATGTATATCCGTACGACTCAATCAATCCCCTCTGGAGATAGCGAACTCGTCGTTCGTACTCCGAGGCAAACGTGGCATTCTGGATTCCGTCGTAATTGTTGTCCAGAAACTTCCTCAGGTTGGAGATGTCCCTCACTTCGAATTGTCTCATCTTCCATGAATCGAACTTCATTCCAACGATGAGGGTAAGCTCCGGCGTCGGATCGACGTAAAGATCAAGTGATACGCCGACATTCGTCTGCCTGTTCTTCGAATACGTGTTATTGGGGGTGTTCGGAGCGGTGAAATGGAAAGCGTAGATCGTGCTGTAACGATCCGGCCCCGAATAACGGTTGAGCCATTCCGATGTGTCGTAGAACCGCGCATTCTCTGCACTATCTGCGTACACAAACCAATTGTGCTTGAAATTTCTGTCGAACGTTCTCTCATACCGGTCGTAGAAGTAAACTCCCAATCTTGCAGAGACAAGAGGGCTGAACTTGTACCCGATTTCCGCAGCGCCGAATTTCGTGGTTGCCCTTGTGAACATTGACCGGTTCTGATTGAAATAGTTCGTAAGTGCGAACGGCCACTCTCTCCCCTCAAGGTTTTCCTGCTCGTTATAACTTCCCAGGAGTTTGAGCCGGATCCCCTCGTATTCCAACGAAGCATTTCCCTGGAGCGTGGTCCTCTTCAGCCAGTTGTCTGGAAGCCAGTCTCTCCCGAATTCAACGGAAGAGGGGAGCAGCTTTCCAAGATTGTAGGACCTGTAGTATCCGTCGTCCGTCAGGCCGTCATATCTGAACGGCTCGAGAAATATCGCCTGACGGTTCCGATAGAACGTGTGCTCTCCGGCAAGGAAAAATCTGATATCCATCCCCTCGAGGGCCGGCAGCGGTCCGCCGATCGTTCCGACGAAGTTCTTGTAGCCCAGAGGTGTGGTGTTGAGGAACCGGCTCCCCGGACGAACCACATCATCCGTCCTGATATCCGCTGAGAACTCCAGTCTCTCCCCCCCCGTTCTCATTGTTGTCGCTACGATCCCCCCGGTGGCGCTTCCCAGTGAGGCTCCAAATGCTCCTGTGTGAGCCTCGATCGCTTCAATCGCCTCCGGTATCAGTGTCAGTCCGCTTGATCCAAAAAAAGGATTGGCGATGTTGAATCCGTCCAAAAGATATCCGGTCTCGTACGGACGGCTGCCGCGAATATGAAGCTCATTGTTGACCTGAACGGCACCCGGAACGAGCGGAAAATAGCTCTCGAGGCCGCGGAATGGTAGATGGAGGATGTCGGCAAACGAGAACCGATGCATTGTCCATCGTTGAAGGAACGGTTTCCCTGTCACGGTTGAATCCGGGGCCTCTTGTTCACTCCGGCTTTCCTGCGACAAGAGAGGATTCATGAGGAGGAGAAACAGAAGCAAGAGCGTAGCTTTTATCATGCCGCATCCTTTCTTTTCGAGATCATTTCAAGAGGGTTAATCCAGAGACTGAATAATTGCCAGTTTGAGGACTCTTGTCATCCCGATCGCCGGGAGGTCGATATGGCAAATGTAGATTCCGCTCCCGACCGCCCACCGATGTTCGTTTGTCAGGTACCATCGAACAAATTGCGAGGGATCGTTCTTCGAAATCGTTCTGATCAACTGCCCCGCCAGGTTGAAGATCCTGATGGTCGCCTGAGCAGGGAGGTTTGTGAAGGTCACGTACCGGCGAGGCTCGTTGCTGAGACGGCTGTCGGCAGGATAGTATGGATTCGGAAACACGGTGATCCTGTTGACACTCGCTTTGGCCAGCGCTGCACTCTGAGTCGGGGCATACGCCGCCGTGTTGATGGAGAAGAGATCCGACGGAGTGTTCGGTTTGGTGGAAATGATCCGAATGGTGTTGCCTGAGGCCGGCATGAGCGAATTCATACCTACCGGCCACGCGGGATCGGTGACGTCGATGCCACAATTGAAGTTGACCAGAACAAAACGAGCCATCACTTCAGGGCCCGTCCCCGTGACGTATCCGTTATAGGGGTAGTTCGTCGAATCGGCCACAAACGCATCGTAGGCGGCCGTTCCGGGGGTCTTCGGATTTGCATCCATCCAGTAGATCAAGTCGGTGTAAGGATCGTTGGCTCCACCGGAGATGGTGTGGTCCGCTGCCTGTAGGTTGAATGAATCGCTTCCGTCTTCATCGAGGAGCCACGGGATCATCCGGTAGTCATCGGATGCGTCATTCGGTGTGCCGATCCCGATATTCCAGATTTCAAACGGGACCTGAATGAACAGGTCGTTCGTATAATACTGAATCGCGTAATTCGGGCCGGCCGTAAACCTCATCTCGAAGTCGTACGGAATGAACCGCGTGAAATTGTCATTTCGGAAGACGCGCGACTTGAACCGTGTGAAGCTGATATCAGCCGGATCCGGGTTCGTATGGACACCCCACTGGCCGCCACCCCAGTCTGCAACCGGACGATCGGCACCGGTCGGTGTCGGGAAGCCGCTTGAGTTGAAAGCGAAGGCGGCATAGGTCGCCGGAGTGATCGCGCCGCTCGGACCTGCGATATGCTGGAAGTCCTTCACGTCGTTCGGAGGGCCGACTGCCTTGATCGTCATTCCGTCAACCACAGGGTAGTTCGCATCACCGCTCTGGTTTGTGAGCGAGGTGTCAACCGCCCACGTGTTCTTCGTGACGTTGAAGACACCCCACTTGGCGCTTGCAGTGAAGCGCACTTCGTAGGTGTCTCCGGTGATCGCAAGCGGATCCGCCACAAAGGCCTGAACGCTGCCGTCGCTCGTGCCGCCGGTCCTTGTCACTATGACAGTATCTCCCGACGCCGAGACAAGGTCGATTCCGAACGGCCTCCCTGGCCGCACAGTAACAATCACGGGATTTGATTCGAGAGCAGCGACGTACCCGTTCAGCGTTGCGCGGGAATAGGCGCTGACGGCAAAGTAATATTCCTCGCCGTTGTAGAGCCTTGGAATATCCCTGACATAGTCTTTTGTAAGTCTTACGAATCGTTCGATGCCACTGTCGGTTCCGCGCTGAAGTATTTTATTTGAACTCACGATGGGAGAAAAGATCACATCATAATTGTATTCGTAGATGGTCTTGATATTGTTGACGATATCGTACGTGGCAATGCGGACGCCCTCATCTATTCTCGATGTCGAGCGAGGCAGCTGATAGAGGTTATATCCCTCGAACAGATAGCCGCCCGGTTGTACGACTGTCTCCTCCGTCTTCTTTACGGCTGCCTGATCGAAGCTCCAGTCGAGCAGAATCTCCCCGTCGAGTTCCGTGACTTTGATCTTCGGTTTCTGGGGAGATCGGGGGATTCCCATGAGTACGTCAAAAATCTCCTGGCAAGTCCGGTCGTATGTCTTCATGACAGTAATGCTCGAAAGGCGATCTGCCCCTAGACCTGCAACAAATGCCACGTACACCTCTTGCGTATCCCCGGGAGCCATGCGGAATGGGCCTGATGACACAATGATGCGCCTTTCTCCCGGAAAGTTCTCATACCAGCTTGTTTCTGTGTAACCCGTGTTCGTCACGGGGTCGCCGCTGTATGGGAATTTCGTTATGGGATAACCCGGTGGAGCAGGATAGGGATAAGGGGAATCATAAATTGATCCAATCGGTGCGTACCCCCTCAGCATATGCCACCATCGGCCTGTTCCCCGCTCATAGTCTCCGAACGGAGGATCCGAAAAAGGGGTTCCGCTCACATGGTATGCAAAAGAAGTCATGCCGAGGTTCTTTTTTCCGTGTACACGCTGCAGATTGAATACTCCTGAATCTGATGGTGCCGGAACGAGTGGTCCGGCGAGAATGTCATAGCCTGCGGCTGGCGGTGAGAGGTTGAATCTTCCATAAGAATAATCAATTGCTTGTCCGTTGTACACGTATCCCAGTTCAAGAAGTGAGTCGCATCCAAGCAGATCATCAGTCGCATTTCCAAGGTCAATGTCTGCCCACTGGCCGATAAACATGCTGTCGATGAAGAATGACCCCTTCAATCCACCTCCGACGTCTATTCCCCCTTTGTTGATGACCTGATATCTTGTGAAATACGCGTTGCCAAGCGCATCCGTCCTTTTGTACCCCCAGACTGTTTTCTGAATCTCGAATCCCATCGGTTCTGACCCTTCGAACAAGAGAGTTTTTGTCCGATCCAATCCGTTGTACGCCGTCCAAAGAACCTGGCCGGCGGGATTTTCTCCAAGCCCTGCACCGATTCCGGGTTCATCATACCCCTCGCTGATCAGATTATCGGCGGTGAATGTCCCTGTGAAAGCGGGGGGAGCCTGATAGCCGGGGATTCCGTTTCGTTCAATATAAGGTGCGCCGTGCTCGACAGGCCATTCCTGCCAATCCCTGTGGTAGCTGCTCCTGACCTCGTCCATCATAGCCTGCGTCGCCGACGATGCGCTGATGAGCTCATAGAAAATTGATGCGTCTTTTCGAAGCTCACTCTCCGACATTTCCATGTAGTCCCTGCGGATTCTATAGATTCTCATGGCCGGATCATTCGTGTCGGCCGGCGCGGCGGTTGGGCCCATGTCGGTGACCCATCCGCGCACCATCCCATGGTTGCTGCTGTACGTACCGCCATTGACACGGATCGGCTGAATCGCCGCTTTCGTTCCTCCGTTTTCGGGAAATTCCCCGACGTACATCACCCCTCCGAAGACAAGATTATCTTCGTACACGGTTTGGGCAGTGAACTGAGGATAGACCAATCCGGATTTCCCGGTTGGCGTGTGGTTTCCCTCTCCGTCGGACCGATGCCATGTCCAGAGATTGTTGATGTTGAGGACCTGCCACGTGTGGCCCGAGTTTGCTGAGAGGGTTTGAACCGCGGCTTTCCCGGGGATTTGATCCTGAGCGACAAGATGAGAAGTGAGGAGAAGAACAAGGAGGACGGTTACCCGAAACGCTGAAGGAAGATCAATCTTCCTTATTTGTGGAAATGGAGCCCTCATGTTGAATCCCCGCGGACCGATGTGAAGTTCTCATCAGTACGTCGGCGGAGCCTCCGAGAGAACCACTGCGAGCTTGATGATCTTTGTTTCCCCGATATCCGGCATCTCCACGTGGCAGATGTAAATGCCGCTCCCGATCTGCCAGTTGTGCTCGTTCGTAAGGTCCCATCTCATGAATTGCGACTGGTCATTCTTCTCCAGCGTCCGCACGAGATGACCGGCGAGATTGAAGATTCTTATCTTCGCGCGGGGAGGAAGGTTATTGAAGGTGACATACAACTGTTGCGGCTGTCCTTCGTAGCTCCAGCCCCCGAAATACGGATTGGGATAGACTCCCACGCGTTGAGCGCTGGATCGAACAACCGCAGGACCTGACTGAATCGACGGTGACGTGAATGTGTAGACGTCACTTGACCCGAACGGCTTCTTGGACATGATCCGGAAGATCGTGCCTGTTTCGGGGAGTTGGCGTGAGACATTCACGGGAAATGACCCATTGCTGACGCTTCCCCCGTTCCATAGTACAAGCACCATGTCGGCCATCAGGAGATTTGCCATGCCGCTCGTTCCACCTGAAGAAACCCAAGCATTGTATCCCCCCTGTCCCGGCGAACGGTCGATTGGGTCATACCAGGAAAATTCGTCCGTCTCGGGATCGTCATCAGCTCCGGAAATGCTGTGATCAAGTCCGTCGTAGTCGAACTGATTGTTCGCGTTTGAATCGAAGATGACCGGAATCATTCTGTAGTCATCACTTGACGAGGCTGGATCGCTTCCCACGTTCCACAGTTCAAATGGAACGCTCATCAAAGCCCCAGTGACCTTGTTCTGGGCCTGTCCGCCTGCGACTGTGAATCGGATCTCAAAGTCATCTCCTACGATTCGTTCCCACGTGCTGTCGTTGTGTGTGACAGTCTTCTTGAACCTCGTGTAGGAGAGATCGGTCCCGGCTCCGCCCGAGTGAATTCCCCAGCCCTGACTTGCGGTGAGTCCCGATGATTGTTGTCTTGTTCCGTCAGGTCGATCGTTGTTGACGTTGATGCCGTTGGAATAGAACGGGAATCCGCTCGCATTGAAGGCAAAGGCTCCGATTTCCGGCGGATTCAAGACGCCGTTGGCATTGGCTGTGACGAGGAACTGTTTGAAGTCCGCGACCTTGTCGACCAGCGTTATCTGCACGCCGTCGACATTGGCGATCAGCGGTTCCCCGATACCCGGGAGGGCGGCCGAATAGATATCAGTCCCGCTTGTTGCGTCGTGGAACGTGACTCGTTTCGACCCAGTGGCGTCGAAGCGGATCTCGTACTGATGTCCGGTTGCTTTCAACGGATCATAGACGATTGCGATGATTGATCCATCGGCGTTGCCGGACGTTCTGCTGACGGCGATCGTGTCTCCTATCCTTGAATCGGCTTGAAGGCCGAATGGAATCCGGGGGATAACTGTGATGATCGTGGGATCCGATTCAAGCGTACGGATTTTCCGTTCGGTGTCGGGGGTGTAGTTGTACGCCGTGACAGCGTAAATGTATTCTCTTCCGTTGTAGATCGGGTCGCCATATGAGTTCTTCAAAAAATCCTCTTTGATGCGCAAGAATCGCTGAATTCCGGAATCTGTGCCTCGTTGCACGATACCGGTCCCTTCAAGTCCGGTCTCCGGAACAAACACGCGGCTTCGTATCAGGGTGACTCCGTTTTTAATGTCAAAGGTTGCCAACTTGACTCCTGCTGAAGGGGAGGAAGAAGTGGATGGCAGCTGGTAAACATTGTATCCTTCAAACCGATAGGTCCCGGCAAAAATGGTCGCTTCAGTCCGCTCCACCTTCTTGGCGTTGTCTCCCCAATCCAGAATTATCTCACGGTTCGACGGAGTAACAACAAGTGCCGGCTTTTCCGGGGCCCTCGCAAACTCAAACGATGCCTCAAAGGCTTTCCGCGCGACTGCAATATTCGCCTTCATGATCGCGATGCTCGAGAGCCGGTCGGCACCCAGACCAACAGCAACGCTTACGACAAGCTCTGCCGTATCACCGGGAGCAAGTCGCGAGGGGCCCGTGGATGCAAGAATGCGCACATCGCCGGGTGCATAAGAATAATTAGTTCCGAGTCCGTCGACATGGCCGGTTTGCGTAATGGGATCGCCCCCAAAAGGGAATTTCGTCGGCGGATATCCCGGCGGGCCCGGGTACGGTGTAGCGCTGTCCGACATTGTCCCCAACGGGAGGAATCCTCGTAGCATTTTCCACCATCGTCCCGACCCTCTGTCGTAATCCGCGTACGGCGGATCGGTCCAGGGGTCGCCTGCTTTCTCGGGCGCGAACGAGGTCATGGGGAGGTTTTTCCTATCATAGACTTGCTGCAACCCGAAAAGGCCTGAATCGCCGGGAGCCGGGACAAGCGGACCTCCCAAGATTGTGTAGCCTGTGCTTGGGGGAGCAAGTGAGAAGCGTTGATATGAATTGTCTGTCGTATTTCCGTTGTATCCATAGCCAAGACTCAGGGTTGAGTCACAGGCATAGAGGTCATCGCCGGCGTTTCCGATGTCGATATCCGACCATTGTCCGATAAAGAGGCTGTCGACATAGAATGAACCCTTGATTCCGGAGGTCACATCGATGCCTCCCTTGTTGATGAATCGGTACCGGACGAAATAATGGTCGGGGAGTTCGGTTCCCGATTTGTATCCCCAGACGGTCTTCTGAACCTCCAGGCCTATGGGTTCAGATCCGGCGAACACGAGGGTCTTTGTTCTGTCCAGGCTGTGATACACGGTGTACAGAACCTGATCGGCGGGCACGCCGATGGGGCTCGCAGCGATTCCGGGCTCGTCGTAATTCCCTGCCATGAGACTGTCGAGCGTGAAACTGGAGCTGAAGGCAGGAGGTGGATCATATACACCATTTCCGTTGCGATCAATGAAAGGGGCTCCGTACTGCACAGGCCAATCATTCCAATCCGCTTCATATCGATCCATGACTGCATCGATCATCCAGGTTGTGGCGCTCCCGGCCGAGAGCTGCTCATTGGAGATCGAGGCATCCTTGATCTGCTCAAAAGAGGTCATCTCTCTGTAGTCACGCCGAATGCGATAGATACGAGCTCGCGGATCGTTCGTCGAGTTTGTGTAGTTCGCCGTTGCACCGCTTCCACTTACCCACCCCTGTACCATTCCGTGATTCGACAGATATGTCCCTCCGTTCACGCGAATCGGTTGAACACCTGCCTTCATTCCTCCGTTCTCCGGCCAGTTGCCCAGGTACATGATTCCGCCGAAAACGAGATTGTCTTCATAGATACAGCGAGCGGTGAACATGGGATAAGACGTACCATCCTCTCCGCCAGGGGAATGATTTCCTTCGCCGTCCGACCTGTGCCAGGTCCAGAGATTGTTGATGTTGAGGACCTGCCAGCTGAGTCCCGCAGTTCCTTTTGGGAGTTGCTGACGCACTGATTTCTCGGGTCCCTGCTGCTGGGCCAGCACGGTCCATGAAAGGGAGGCAAGAAGAAGAGCAATTGTCCTCATTGTGAACTCCCCAATGTGACGTTCACGCCAAACTGAATCCGACGAGGCGGGCTGTACAAATCGTAACCCGTTGCACCCATATATGCCCAGCGATTCTCCAGGTTGATGTCGCGGTAGAAACTCTCATAATTCGGCAATAGCCTGTTGTTCTCGGAAAAGGAACTCGCAAGCCACGAATCGTCGTTTGCAGTTCCCGTCTTTGGGTAGACATTCAAGATATTCTTTGTATTGAGGACATTGAGGATGTCGAGGAACACGGTGACGGCAGCGACTTCAGAGTCGAATGATTTGGATAGCCGAAGGTCGAGATTGAAGGAGATGGGAGTTGTGGATGAATTATGAGCCTCAAGAGGGTAGACGAATCGCGGGTCCTGAATAGAGTAAACTCCAATATTCCACGGGCTTGACGCACCGAGATTCTGAATCTCATATTCTTTCGTATAAGGATGTCCGCCGCGTGCCGAGAGAATTGCCGTCGCTTCAATCCCACCCAACAGAATCCCTAAGTTTTCATTGGTTCTGGCGTGAAGAAGAGCGGTTGCGCGATGACTTTGCTGATAGTCGTACGGGTACATCGTCGTTGGGACAGGAGGGAACGTCTCATCGGAAAAAAGGACTCGATTTGACCTCGGGTTCGAAGAGAGTCCCTCTGCCATCGAGTACTCATAGGTTAGGAGAGCAGAGAATCCCGAAGAAAAAGTCACATTGCATTCCACCTCAATCCCCTTCGCTCGGCCGTTCCCGTCGTTTCGGTATTGCGTAAAAAGGATTGTTCCTTGGGGATCGTAATAGCGTGCCATTTGAATCTGGTTGCTCAAAACCTTGTAGAAGGCAGTTGCGCGGGTCGTAACAAGGGGACTTATCACCTGTTCTATGCCGAATTCGAAAAGCTTGGACCTTTCCGGTCTCACTTCAAAGGCAAGTTCCCCCCCATACGGAGAACGATCTCCCCCGGAGATCGCCCTGCTGAATCCATGGCTGGATACATAAAGAGGACTCAATGCGGGCATTTGGGCGAAGAGCCCATACCCGGCGTGGAACGTCGTTCGGTCTGTCGGGCTGAACTGCAGATTGATGCGGGGGAGGAGAAGGGTAACGGGATCGGTCGGGTTGATCTTGCTTTCGTCCATGATACCCAAGGCAACATTGTAATTAATGATGTTATAGAAACCGTAGTTGTTCGGAGCAAGGGTGGCAGTTTTGAGCTTCGGGTCAAATCGCTCATAGCGAATGCCTGCTTGAATGTAAGCCCCCTCCGATCGGATAGTCCCTTCAGCGTACGCTGACGTGAAGATCGGTTCGTATGGGGGATCCAGCAGCGCATCGGGACTGCCAGCGAGTTTGTATCCATCCGACTCACGACCGAGGAATGTGTATCCGTAATTGGTTATGCCGCCTCTCTCAAGATAGCGGATCCTCTTTTCGTATTCGCTTGCGTAAACCGCATCAGGAACACCGTTCTGATCTGGATCGAGAAACCGAAGCAGATTGGAAACATTGCCGACGTTGAATGATCGCATTGTCCACGAGTCAATACTCCCACCGGCTTTCACCTCAAGAAAAGAAATGGGATGGGAAACAAGGTCGATCGCCCATCGGGTTTGGGATTGTCTGTTCTTGGAGTATTTGTTGTTCGGAGCTCCGGGAGCATAGAAGCGAAACGCGAAAATCGTACTGTAGAGATCAGGTCCATTGTATCGGTTCAGCCACTTGGATGTATTGAAGTATGTCGCATTCGCGGCGCTGTCACCATAGGCAAGCCAGTTATCCTTGAAAACAGGATCAAAGAGCTTTGAATAACGGTCGTAGAATGAATACGTCAGTGTTGCATCGAGGAGATCACCGACCGAGTAGGAGGCCCGGATTGCTCCAAATCGGGTCTTCGTTCGGCTGATCATGTTCCGCGCCTGGTTGAAGTAATTTGTCAGTGCAAGTGGCCATTCGGATCCGACAGAGTATTCATGTTCGTCGTAGCTTCCCATGGCAGAGAGGGAAACCCCGTAGAGCTCAATCGAGCCGTTCCCCTGAAACGTGGAGCGCTCAGACCGATTGCCCGGGAGAAAGTTTCGGCCGAACGCAACGGGACCGGGAAGCGGTTGCCCGAGATTCGTGCCGCTCCAATAGCCGTCATCGACAAGATTCTCGTATCGGAACGGCTCCAGGAACATTGCCTGGCGATTAACATAGGTCGTCCGCTGGCCCGCGAGGAAGAACCGAATCCCCAGCCACGGAAGCGGACCGCCGATTGTTCCCACAACATTCTCATACCCTTGAACCGTGGTCTTGAGAAACTCTTTTCCCGGAGATCGGAACTTATCCGATTGAATATCGACAAACGCGCTCAGTTGATCTCCTCCGGTCTTCATTCTGCTCATCACGATTCCGCCGTTATAGCTCCCCATTGCGGCGCTGTAAGGTCCGGTATGCACTTCCAGCACCTCCAATGCCTCGGGAATGAGGGAAACACCGTTCGATCCGTACATCGGATTGGTCACGTCAACACCATCGATGAAATACCCGGCTTCATTTGAGCGGCTGCCGCGCAAGTGAAGCTCATTGTTGATGGAAACAACGCCGGCAGCAAGGGGAAGGTAATTCTCGGTGCCGCGAAATGGGAGTCGGGAGATCAGATCCTTGTTAAACGACTGCACGGACCACGGGAACTTTACTTTGATGCGTCCTGTCGAAACCTGAGCGGCGGGTGGTGCAGCAACGAGGGAGTCTCTCGCACTCAAGGAATCGACTTGAGCACGAAGAACGGTGGGAAGTAGTGCCGGTATGAGGGAGAATAGGATGAGTCTATGAGCCATGACAACAGCCCCTCCTCTGTATCATGCGTCCGCTGAGATCGCTCAAAAAAGGTAAAGAAATCTGTCGGTGTGTCAAAGGAGAAATGCGACGAAGAGTATTTTTTGAGGGATAAGCCCGCCCGCGACGGGGATGAATGACAAGAATTAAAAGGGTGAGAATGGTTCTTAAGATGGGAGAGCTGACAGCCTTCACGATTCTCGGCGTCGGGCGGGGATCCCGTCGCTGTTAGACGGGACCTGAAACCTGTAACCCAGAATCAACTCATCACTCGACTTTCCGTACCTCCTCCAACGCGTCTCTTGCTGCTTTCCTCACATCAATATCTCCGCTTCTGCGGGCAGCCTCCTCAAGAACCGGAATTGCACGGGCATCCTTGAGCACGCCAAGCAACTCCATCGCCGTGGTTTGGACGGCGAGAATGTCGTTCTTCACGGTCGAAATGAGCTTGTTGATCAACTGTCCATCGGTCGGTGCGCACGCAGCCCAGCTTTTGAGTGCCTGCCTGCGAAGTTCGAAATTATATTTCGTGTTGACGTAGTCACGCGCTAACGGTACGAATCTCTCCGGTTGATCAACCGAATGTTCTGCTGCCAGAACCTCGATTGCCTTCAATGCTGCCAGTCTCTTCACATCGTACCATGAATTGCGTTGAAGCTGCGATCGGAGGTATTCGGGCGAAAGCGTCGGATCAATTTTGGCCAGCGAAACAAGAGCCGTTGCCGAGACGTCATCGATCTTCTCCGAATCGACTGTCGTCCGAAGCGCTTTGCGGGCAGCCTCGGTGAAAAGAGATCCCAATGCAATCACGGAAGCTTTGCGCTCATGGTAGTCTTTCGAGGAAAGTTGAGAGAGCAGAAGCGACACGGCATCGTTTGAATGGAGATTCCTCAACAGCATCGTGGCTTCTGCCTTGAGCGTCCAATGGGCGCCGGAGGCAAGAAGGGAGCGAATGGCGTTCAGGGTCAAGGGATTCGATGGATAACGACTGGTAAGTTGTCGAAGCGCTGCCATTCTTCCCGGCAGTTCATCGTTGTTCAGCTGATATGCGAGCTCCTTGGGGGTTTTTTCAAACCGGATATCGGCAACCAGGTCTCCGCGCCCGTCAAAACTCACCATATCGGGAGCCGAATCCACATCGAAAACAAAATGCTCGGACTGACCTTCAATCCAAACCTCATGCTTGTGCGTTGTTCCCTTCGAGTCAATCCTGATCTCCACGGGCAGCGTAAAGACTCCTTGACCCTCCACGAGCGGCTGTACCTGCTCGACTTTCACCTCAAGCTTCTTTCTTGCCGGCACATATGCGGAGTGAACCTCAAATACCGGATGCCCTCCTCCCCATATCCATTGGTCGAAAAACCAGGTCAAGTTCTTCCCTGTCGACTCTTCGAATGCAGTGAGCAGATCGCTGCTTTCAACACTGGAGAATTGATACTTGTTTTGGAAGTACTCAAGGCCCTTGAAGAATTCCTGATCTCCAAGTACCCTGCGAAGCATATGGAGAACAATGGCGCCCTTCTGATACGTGGTCTCCGTGTTGTAGATCTCGTCACGTGAATCAAAGGAGCGGTACTCCAGCGGCCGGATGATGTGAGACCTGGCCACGTAACTCAAGTATGCCTGAAGGGCAAATTGCGTCTGGGACTGCAGATAGTCTCTTCCCAACCGGTGTTCATCCCACAGCATCATCATGTATGAAGCAAAGCTCTCGTTCATCCAGAGATTGGCAAGGGTCCTGCATGTCGTGTTATCGCCGAACCAATGATGGCCGAGTTCGTGCGAGATGATTGCTTCTGCCGTGAAATTTGCGTTGTAGTTCTCAAAATCGGGGTTGAACTCTTCAAGCTGATCGGGTTTTCGCAGGATCTTGTCATTGTGTCCGGTGATGGTGGTATTCTCCATTGCACCGATCGCGTAATCGAACGCCGAAATCTGATCGTATTTGTCCCATGGATATCTGAAGTTGAACCGCTTGGAGTAGAATTCGACCATTTCCGGGGTTCTGGCAAAGACTGACCGGGCCTGATCTTCCTGCCCGGCATGCACCCAGACCGACAGAGGAATGGAGCCGAATGCCGGACGCAGGGGCACCGACACATAGTCTCCCACAAAAAGTGCGATCAAATAGTTCGAATGCGGAAGTGACTGATACCAGTGAAATGTCCTTGTCCCATTCGCATTCTCTTTTGTCTCAAGAAGCTTTCCGTTCGAGATTGCGGTATGAGGCTTTTCGACTGTCACAAACATTTCAGTTGAGAACTTGTCGTTATTCTCGTTGTAGATCGGGAGCCAGTTGGCGTGAATACCCCCTTCTCCGTAAGTGAAGATTGCCGGCCTATTGCCCGTGTTGGGGCCCTCGTCGACAAAATACAATCCTGCCGTGGGCTGGGCCGTGTAGCCTATCATGATCGAAATTGTATCGGTTGGCTGAAGTGTCCGTCCCAATTCGATATTCAGCACCATATCGGTTGAAGAGAAACGCAGGGATTTCCCGCTCCTGAGGTCTTTCGCTTCCGATATCTTGAGCCAATAGGCATCCAGCTCGATGGAGGACGCGGTGGCAAGAGGATGGAGACGAATTGTGGCAGCGCCGATGATCTGCTTTTTCGACCAATCGATCGTCAGGTCAGCCTTATAGTGGAGAATATCATACGAACGCTCTCTATTAGGTCGGTATGTTCCCCCGGGCAGATGCTGGCTGTGAAGGGTTGCTCCGGAGAGACAGAATATTGATAGGGCGAAGATGGTTCTTTTCATAGTGAGATCCTGAACTGAATTCGAAACCCGTTCCGCTTTCCTGCCTTCGCGGGAATCCAACTCGTAACCTGGAACCCAAAACTCGAAACTATTTGCCGTCCTCCCATTTCGTCATGACCCACGATTCATAGATCGCCTTCTGCAGATCGGTGGGATCGCTGACTTTTGTGACGGTGTAGCCGGGGACGGGATTGTTGACCAGTGTGACGTTGAATTCCCTCAGTTGGTCACTGCGCATGACAGTCAGCTTCACTACATCGCCGGCCTTCATTTCGCCGATGCGCGTGTTGAAGTCATTGGCACTGACGCGGTAGCCGTTCAGGGCAATGATCTCGTCGTTGAGGTCGAGCCCCGCAATGTAGGCCGGCGATCCCGCTGCGACTTGCCACCGGATGCGCGGCGGTTCGCCCCCGATAAACGCCCCAAACCAGGCCTTCTGCTCGGTTTTTGACTTTGCTTCAAGACCGGCATAGAGGAGAACTTTTTCCCATTCCAATGGCTTCGTTCCGTATACATGTTCGTCGAAGAACTGCTTTAAACTGCTCCCTGCAAATTCGTCGCAAACCTTTCGGAAATCATCGACTGTGAAACCGGTTCCGTTCCATGGGAACCGCTCATACATGGCTTTCATCACGTTGTCGAGCGACGCTTTGTTATTGGATCGATTGCGGATCTCGAGATCGAGGAAGAGACTGATGTCCGAACCGCGATCATAATAATCCGTTTCGGCATTGAAGGCCTGTTCATTTTGCTTCCAGTACTTGATCCAGGCATCGAAGCTCGATTCAGTGGCCGACTGGAGTTTATTCCCGGGCTTTTGCCGGTCTCCCTGGATCTGGCCGGGGAGCTGATCGACGTATCGTGCCGGGGTCGAGAGCCCCGCGCGCATCATCATCCGGGAGGTGTAATATGAGGTCGTCCCTTCGGAAACCCAAAGCTCCTTGGTGTAGTTCTCTTTTGTCCAGTCATAGGGACTGATTCCCTTTGGCCGGATCTGCTTCACGTTCCAGGTGTGAAAGTACTCGTGTGAAACGAGGCCGAGAAACCCATTGTACGAATTCGTATTCGTAAAACCCCAGGGCCTCGTTCCCATGGCGGTCGAATTGATATGCTCGGTTCCTCCTCCGTGCCGCGGTGAAACATGCAGCATGAAGACATATCGCTGGTATGGCAAGCTTCCCCATAACTCTTTATTGGCTTCTACCAGCTTTGTGATGTCTTTTACCATTATCTTCGTGTCGTAGTTTCCCTCGCCTAAAACGCTCAGAACGTGAGGCTTCCCGCCGGCTTCGAATTCGACATCGAGCTGGTTTCCGACAAAGAGCGGGCAATCGATGAGATAATCGTACGTCGGCGACGTAAGAGTGTTCTTCGTCCCTTTTGCATTCTCAAGGCCCGTGGTGACGTGCCAGTCGCGGTACGGTGTGACGGTCAGGGTCAATGGGAGGCCTCGGTATTTGTCGGCATACATGAACACGGCGGACCCGTCGAGGAACGCGCCCTGGTCATTCATTTCCTTCGTGCGCTGGTTGACTTCATTGGCGTATACCTTATACGTTGCTGTTACCGTGGTTGAAGAGCCCTTCCGAATTCGCCAGGACATCTTGTCGGTCTTTTCCCAACCAAGCGGAGATCCCTTTCCATCCTGGGCTGAGAATTCCTGCACGTCGCCGGCAAAATCGAAAACGACGTACCGTCCGCTTCTCCAGACGGGAAGAAGAAGATCGAACGTCTCGCCGGAGCGGGGAAGGCCGGAATAGGAAACTTCAACTTCAAACAGATGGGTCCACGGTTGGGACATCCCAAGCTTGTAATGTATGGTCGGCGTTTGCGCCAGTGCGGTTGCCGTTGCGAACAGCAGAAGGAAGAATTTCTTCATTATATGCTCCAAAAGAGTAATGGATGGAAAGTTGGATTCTAAGGGTTTTCCTCTTGCGAGGCAAGGGGATCCGAATCAGAAGTCCGACATCCGCTATGTTCGTCGGGAGCTGAGCTC
>Ga0209321_10001439_pt1 | contig 16287 bp, 21 predicted proteins | sample Rifsed16ft4_FD_184012 | JGI IMG/M metagenome (GOLD analysis project Ga0209321, IMG submission 184012) | Soil microbial communities from Rifle, Colorado, USA - sediment 16ft 4 - CSP-I_5_4 (version 2) | ecosystem: Environmental > Terrestrial > Deep subsurface > Rock core/Sediment | place: Rifle...
GAATGAAATAGAAGAGAGATTTTTACGTGTTGCGAAATAGCCAAATTTTAAAAAACAATTAATCCTATAACAGTTCAAATTTCTAGATCGCTTACCTTGTAGTAAGCATAACCTTATTACCCAAAAACACATTCTCTAATTTATAATGAAATTATATCTTGACTTTGAACCATGTGACGAATGTAAAACCCTGATAAAGGAGCTTAGTGAGAGCGACCTAATCTCAGATGAACAAGCAAAAGAAAAAGAATCTGCCAAATTCTTGAGACATCTTACGTATAATCACACCGAGGTAGTCAAAGCTATAATAAAAGATGTGCCAGTACAAAAAAGAAGACAAGAATTTGACTGGTTCAAATAGATGTAGTTTTATAGATTCTTTTTCAGATTTCTGTTTGGGCGGATTTTAACTATTGGTACCTTTTTTATAAAATTGATTTTCAAATCTGAAAACACTGTAACATACGTTGTTACTCCTTTATTGTTGTCATTATGACGAGAATTATTCCTTATTATCAAACCCTCCTTGATCAGGGAATTGATTTTTCTATATCCTGATGTTTTTGGAATATTACAACTTCTTAAGGCTTCATTGACTGGTTTTGGATTATTTACCAATTTCATCAAAATACTTCTCTTATCATCATCTGCAAGCGCACGCAAAATAGTTTTAGCACGAGTTTTGCTTTCTATGGTGATCCACATCTGTTTATTTTTGGATATTCTATACCTCTCCATTTGGTTTCATGCAGTCAACACATCTATCAAATATAACAATATTTCTAGTACTAATTCTACACAATATTTTTTAATTACATTTAAGAAGGATTCTTAAAATGAATCTAAAAACAGCGTCTGGTATCTCTATTATGGTCTTATTGCTTGGTGTTGTAAGCTCAAGTTATCATACTGCGTCTGCATTAGGCACAAATGACTCTATAATCCTCAAAAAGGATTTGAGAGTAATAATGAATGATTACAAGACCAGTATAGAGGAAGCAAAGGCAGAACTGTTATTTTCGGTTAAAAAGGCAAACGCTGATGCAAAACTAGCAGTGCAGAAGGGGATTCCTATGGATGAGATAAATGCAGCAACAAAAACTACCATTGCCAAAGCAAGAGCTGATCTGAAACTTGATATCCAAAAGGCAAAGGCAGAAGCAAAGGCTGCCTTATTTCAACTTAAAGCTGCTGTAGATAAAAACAATTCATCCTAAACTCGAGATATTTGAAATAATCTTTTGTTTTGTTACTGATGAGAGATATCAATGAGAACAGATATGAAATTTCTACGAAGAAGCTATCTGTATTGGCTGGGCACTGTGTTTTGAAAGATCTTTGTGAATAGAAGCATGAGACTCTTGCTTGAAAGTCAAATTACACGTGTAACATTTCCATACTGTCATACTCATACTTTCTTTAAACAATTTTTTTATATATAAAATCCGCGTAGAAATTATTCTTTTCACTTGCGGACTTCATTGTCTACGGCATCTGCCATCAAATCAAGCTCAGCAAAACTTCCAAACTTTTGATACGTTAATCTTTCCAAAGTTTGTAGCACGCTTTTTACAGCACGATATTGTGGTATTTGTGGATCGTTTATCTCCCCATACAATCCAATGCCTTGTATATTGTTTGATTTTGCAAATCCTAAAATCAAACCATTAAATCCGGTTATCAGTGACTGCTGTGGAGTTATATCTACTCCAAGTTTGCTTACTTGATCAGTGAGTTCAGGCGAGGTTGTTGTAACAAACGTTCTGGGATTTTTTCCTAAAACGTGATTTGTATGAAATGCGCCAAGTGTGTAGACTAGTCTGACCTCATATCTTTTGGCAACATCTATGACATCTTGACATAGTTTGTAAAGGTCCTCGTTGTTTTCGGGTTGGCCTCTACCTCCTCCAAAGACTATGATATCCTTACCGTATCTGTACTCCCATTTTTCTTGGTAATAATCAATGTAACCTCCCTTATCGACAACATAGGGTGGATACGATGATGAAACATAGCGAAATAGACGCGTACTTAGGTTCCCATTGATAAGATCAATTGCTGTACTGCCTACATTTCCCATGTCTTGCATGGCAGCTATTACTATTGGTTTTTTCAAGTCAGGCTCTTCTACATTAACAAATTCCATATTCTTATTTTGCACTTGATATAATTAATACTTGGGGTTTGTTGCAAATTATTTTCGTGTTACTTCATACACTGCACCGTATTCTTGTGGGTCTGATTCTCTAGTTACTAATCGGTAACTGTATGAATCAAAAGATTTTACGATCTCATACAAGGTCTCGCCTATAACTAACCCATTTGGTGGTGCAAATCGGTTAATCTTGGCACATTTGTTTACGGTAGAACCAAAAATGTCATCAATCGCAGAGGTAGCAATTTTTGCTACTCTTACAGAACCATATGTTGCACTAATTCTATAATCAAACGCTGGCAGTCCTTCCTGTTGCATTTTTTTACTAATGTGTGTATTTAGCTCACCAATTTTTAAGCAGCCTTCTAATGCATCTTTAATGGCATCTTTTTCCTGTGTGTTTGTTTTTGGAAAGTAAAACAATAACGCATCGCCTATATTTTTTACAACAATTCCACCGTGGTCACCAATCCAGATGGCCATAGAATTAAGAAAGATGCTGTAGAATTTACTTGATTCCAAATCCGTTAAGTTGGCAGTAAGTTTGGTAGATCCTATAACATCAAGGAAACAAACAAAGTAATTTTCACTTTGATCAGAAAATTGTAACAGCACGTCTTGTTGTTGTTTTATAATGTCTTCTCTTTGTCTAATGGCAATTAATGATTCTTGTATCTTTTTTGCCATTATGTCAAAGGATGAGGAGAGTTGTCCTATCTCGTCATCTCTTTTTATGTTGGTTCTTATCTCAAAGTTTCCGTTTGCTATCTCATTTGCCGCATCTCGTAGCTTTATTATTGGTCTTGAAAGACGCTTTGACAAGACATATGCAAGCATCACCATCACTACTATTATTACAACTCCTGCAAGAAAGATCTTGTTTTGGAGAATTAAAACAGGTTCAAATATTTCAGATTCATCTTTTTCTGCAAGCAAGACAAATCCCAAGTCTTTTGCACAATACGAGTGGCTATAGATTGGGATTCCTCTATAGTCACTGTATACCCCTCCCATGCTGTTACCTAGATCAAAACAGCTCGATACTGGTAGAGTATTTACTGTTTGATGAAATGCGGCATCTTTTACAAATCGTGATTCTGAAATCATCACATGATCTTTATTTACTAGATATACCTCGCCTGTATCACCTAATCCACTTCTGGTTAACAGAATCTTGTCAAGTTCTACCGTACTTGTGTCTGCGATTAAAACTCCAATTGGTTCTTTGCCTTCTGTTCCAAAAATAGGTGTGACTACAACCATCACCCTTTCACCTTGAGAAGTTGGTTCTAATTCTACAAAAGGCTGAGTTAGTCCTCGAAAAAATCGAGGGTCTTTTGAAAAATTAGGATTTTCAATTCTGCCTAAAGAAAAAAAGATAGTTCCATCATTGCCAATAATTTTCAAGTCTACTAAACCAATTGAATAACCAACTAATTCACGAAACGCTTTTACCTCAGTAAGGAAATCAAGTTTTTTTTCTTTAATTTTTAAATTAAAATTAGGATCATCATGTAAGTTGTTTAACTCATTAACTAAATCATGTACCGTGGGTGTAGTAGCTAAGATTTGTGCGTCTTTGATTCTAGTATAAAATAATGTTCTGACTGCTTCTCCTCTTATCTTTGATTCCCCTATTAGTTGATTTTCTACTCCTTCTTTGAGAGTATTTTGCGCAAAGTTGAAGCTTAAAACTGCAATGGTGACAAGAGTAATAGCTGATACTATCATCACTAACGAAATTAGTTTTTTATCTAGACTGAATGATAGCCTGCTTGGCAATAAATTTGCTGAACTCCCATACTTACTTTAATGTTATTCTACTTATCACTGTTGAGACAAACTCTATGAAAGAATTCTCAATCTAGTTTTTTATCTTTGACCCATTATTTTTTGCATTTATTGGAGCACAAGCTGATTTTAGAGAGTTAATGCCGAGGTCTATACTCTACTATTGTAATAATGGTTGCTATAACTACAATAATTACACCACTGTGGCTAAAATCAAGTTACAAAAAAGAGAGTGCACAAGAACCACAGTCAGCCTAGGTTATTACCATACAATGAATCAGACATAATACAATGAAAAAAAATACAATAATATTTGCTTGAAGTAACATTCAATTAAAACAAATAAACAAAAAATCACAATGGATCTTGATGATTGTATTCTATCACAACTGACAATAGATTCTACAAAGCGAGAATACGCTCTTTACTATCAAGATAAAATGTATTCTCTAGAAGATGTCACTATCACTAAATCACCAATGCCAGTAAACAAACCAACTTCTAGGGGCGGTGTATATTCTATACGCGATAAAGAATACAAAATCAAAGGAACAATACACGATCTATCTGTTATGCAGTTTATTTCTAAAATGATGCTTGGACCAAACACAGAATTTCAGGAAATTCCTATCAAAACGCATGTGGAAATTGATGGCAAAATCAGACCATGTACACTGTTTACATATTTGACTAATGCCATGAATAACTCTTCAAAAATAATCTTTAATTTGCTAATCATAGGAATAAAAATTGAATAAAATCTATTTTTGTTTTCTAGTAAGGCAATGAGACAGATGTAAGTCACAAACATAACAAACATAGGTTTATCGTCATTGCCAAGTATGGAAATGGTATGTTAGAAGCAACAGATCTGGAGATCAAAAAAGCATTGCTGACAATATCAATAGAAGAAGCATTGCTTGAAATAGGTAGACCAGTTTTAGATGCAGTTGCACATTCCCTGTGTGTTAATTACAAATGTTTTATTCCTGATTGCCTAGATCATCCTGAATATCTAAAGCAAGTACTCCAAGAGTTGTATGGGAATGGGTGTTCAAATATTATAAAATCAATTCACAAACATTTAGATGAATATGCTAGTATGCAACAAATTGAAGAATTTCTAATATCTATTGACCCAATGACTATTCATTCATATCCATCAAGATAATATCTATTAAGATAGTTGCAATATAACATAATAGTATTGCAAAATAATTTACAACATTCTAATCTAAAAAAAATTCTATTCTTTACTATTGTATTTACTGGCCTTGCACTAGTTGTTGCAAACTTGTTTGGAAAAGACACTGCGACAACGGTATCATTGTTACTTTATGTTCCTGTAACCTTGTCACTTGTCATCTTATCTATTATTTTATCAAAGAGATTTGGTATGAAAGGAGATCATGGAACAGCCTGGATTTTATTTTCTATTTTTGCTATATTGTGGTTTATTGCAGAAAGAATTTCATTATATTATAATCTGAAATTAGGTGAGGAACTGTTTCCTTCTGAAGCCGATGCTTTTTGGCTTGCAGGATATCCATTTTTGTTTGCGTTTATGATGTTTTATCTCAGGCCAATGAAAAACTCAATTACTAAAAAAATGATTTTCCTTGCTATGGCAATATCCGTTGTATTACTAATTCCCCCCTTATACATCGTAAGCTATGAAAGTATGGATGTAGATTTGTCCGAGACTGCGATCGCAATTGCTTATCCAATTGGCGACGCAATCCTTCTGATTCCTGCAATAATTGGTATTGCATTATTTTTAGGAGGAAAAGTAAATTTCCTTTGGACATTAATGTGCATTGCAATCGTATTTGAGACAATTGCAGATACAGGATTTTTGCTTGCTACCATAGATGACTCTTACTATGAGGGGCACCCAGTGGATATTCTCTTTATCTGGTACTATGTTATATTCTCATTTGGAGTATACCATCACATTACTCTGTTCAAAGATCATAGAAAAGATCCTTACAAGAACGTGCAAGAATTAAGATAGCATCAGTTTTGTTAAGATGTATACTCATAACCAATTTTTGGCTAATTGCATCTTATTATCATTTGTAGATGCGATAGACTTACTTAACCCAATAAAATAAACAGAGTTTCATGAGACTAGTTTGGCCAAAAAACTATAACGTAACATTTGAACCAGATTTTAAAAATTTTACTTTCATGGGAAAAGAAAAGATATCTGTTGAGATCGCTAAACCAACAAACAAATTTATTTTAAACTCTGCTGAAATTAAAATAAAAAATTGTTTTGTTATCATAAAAGGGAAAACCCTCAAAGCCAAAGTAAACTTTGATGAAAAAAATGAAGAACTAACAGTCACCATGCCAAAAAAAATCAAAGGCAAGGCAGATCTTTTTATTGATTTTATTGGAATTTTAAATGACAAACTTGTGGGACTGTATAGAAGCGAATACAAAGACAAACAAGGGAAAAAAAAATTCATGACATCCACTCAGTTTGAAGCAGCAGACGCAAGACGCGCATTTCCATGTTGGGATGAGCCTGAAGCAAAAGCAACTTTTGATGTTTCAGTAATTACAGATAACAATCTTACTGCAATATCAAACATGCCCATCATATCTAAGAAAAAGATTGGCAAAAAAACACTCTACAAGTTTGCTCGCACACCTGTGATGTCTACTTATTTGCTATATCTAGGAGTTGGGGAGCTTGAATTCTTGCAAGGCAGACTAGGAAAAACAATGATAAGAATCGTTACAACCAAGGGAAAGAAAAATCTGGGAAAACTATCATTACAATTTACAAAACAATTCCTAAAATGGTATGAGGATTACTTTAAGATTCCATATCCTCTTCCTAAACTTGATATGATTGCTGTGCCTGATTTTGCATCAGGTGCAATGGAAAATTGGGGCGCCATTACGTTTAGAGAGACCATACTTTTGTATGATCCCAAGACATCCTCCACTGAAACAAAACAACACATTGCAGAAGTAATATCACACGAGATTGCACATCAGTGGTTTGGTAATCTTGTTACAATGAAGTGGTGGAATGATCTTTGGCTTAACGAAAGCTTTGCAACTTTTATGGCGACAAAAGCTGTTCATGACTATTATCCAACTTGGGACCTGTGGGATCAATTTCTAATCGGTGAAACTAGCGGAGCTATGAGTCTTGATGCGCTAAAAACTTCACATCCAATCGATGTTAAGGTAAACAAACCATCTGAAGTCAGAGAAATTTTTGATGAGATCAGTTACAACAAAGGTGGCACTGTACTTAGAATGCTTGAGAACTTTTTGGGGGAGAAAAATTTCCGTAATGGATTGAAAAACTATCTTACAAAACACAAGTATGGAAATGCTACAACTGAAGATCTTTGGGATGCATTAGAAAAAGTTTCAAGAAAGCCGGTTAGAAAAATGATGAACAGCTGGATCAAACAGGTAGGATACCCAATAATTGAAGTTACTATAAAAGATTCCAAAATATCACTCACGCAAAAAAGATATCTTGCAGAAAACGAAAGGAAATCTCAGAAGGGAACATGGGTAATACCGGTTTCTCTAAAAACTGCTGACAGTCTTACTTTCAAACTGATGACAAGACAATCAGAGACCATTGCCTTGAAAGATACTGATTGGTTTAAGCTAAACTCTGGTCAGATGGGGATGTATAGAGTAAAGTATGGTGACGAAACACTGGAGAAATTCAAAGAATTAGTAGAACAAAAAATTTTAAGCAACACAGATCGCTGGGGTCTGCAACATGATTCTTTTGCACTATGCATGTCTGGTCAAATCACTCTTAAGAGATTTCTTGACTTTGCAAGATCATATCTTGATGAAGATGATTATCTCGTTTCATCAGATCTAACTGGGAGCCTAGATTTTCTATATCTAGTAACTTCAGGAGAAGTTTTTTGGGATGAGATAAAAGAATACAACAAGGAACATTTCCAAAAATTATTTGACAGGCTTGGATGGGATAAAAAAACAGGAGAAAAACATACTACTGCACTTCTTCGAAGTCTTGTGATAGGTTCACTTGGTAGGTTAGGTGATGAAGAAATACTTGACGAAGCAAAGAAACGATTCAACGAATTTTTGAAAAACCAGGACTCACTTGATCCAGATCTTCGTGGTGTGGTATATTCACTTGTAGCTTGGAGCGGAGATAATACAACTTATGAAATTCTGTTAAAACAGTTCAGAAAAGCATCTATGCAGGAAGAAAAGCTGAGGTTTCTTGGTGCATTATCTGTGTTTCAAGATGAGCATTTGCTTGCAAGAACACTAAAGCTTGTTTTAACAAAAGAAGTACGTTCTCAAAACCTTCATCTGCCCATAATGCGAATGGCCTTAAATCCATACGGAAGAAAGCTTGTTTGGCCATGGCTAAAAAAGAACTGGAAGCAGATTGTTAAAAAATTCGGGGTTGGAAGCCCGCTTATAAACCGAGTTTTAGGTACGATATCTGTGCTCTATGACAGCAAAAAGGAACCAGAAATAAGAAATTTCTTTAAACTGAATCCTACTCCTGGAACAGAAATGAAACTTGCTCAAACCCTTGAAAGATTAAGAATATACTCCAAGTTCTTGGAACGAACACGGAAGGAATTCCTAAATTAGTCGCACAAAATTAATTTGGGCTAATAAGACTTGCTTACCATTTCTACGTAATCGGTATATACTAAATTTAGATTCTCAACAATTAATGACAATCAAAAACAGAAATACAATTGGTATAATCACAATGACTGCGCTTGTTGTGTTTGTATTATTTACAAACAATTCGGCTTTTGGCGCAAGCTCAGTAGACAATCTACCAGAAATAAAAGCTACTGATGAGATAAAGAAAAATCCACTCTTAATGAAAGTTTTAAAAAACATTGAAATTTCTAAAAAGAAAATCGCAGAGATGCAAAAAAAACAATTAGCAATGACAGAACACAAAAAATTACTTGATACTCAAAGAAAGATAGCGCAAGAAAAATTCCAGAGTGATCTTGCACGCATGAATAAAGAAATGGAAAATTTCACTCCAAGAGCTTCATTTACAAAATTCCTATCTGGAATAGACGGAACTCACCATGGCATATTTTGGAGCCAATTCAAATACCAAGAACAAAAAGTCAATCTTGCCCGTGCTGCCATGAATGATGTTCTTAAGAATGGCGGCACATATGAGGATGCTAGGAAGGCCTTTTCTAAAGTTGGCTCTATGACTAGGATAGAAATTATAGGTCTTCTCAAGGATCAAAATATCCAGCATGGATTTGCTAATCCTGATGTACAAAAAGCCTTTGACAAGTACGGTAAATTGCCAAGAACTAGAGATTAACCTAAAAACCCCAAAATTTTATTAAATTATGTGACACCGTTCATCGAAGATGAGGATCAAGAAAGACTGATTTTATTGGAAATTGTATCAAAAAAAGGGCTAAGAGTTTTAACCATGGAGCAGTTAATGCGCCTTCAAGCATTAGTGGAAAAGAAAAACTATGATAACAACAAAAAGGCACTAAAATCAAAAATGAAACTACTTGAAAAAATTTCTTATGAAATCTATAATAAAGAAAAAGGCGGATTCTGTATTTAATAGATTAGCAGATAATAATACTATTTAGTCACAATGTTATTTTATTACTTGTGAAAGTAGTCGATGTCATAAATCCGCAAAGAATCAATAAAACTCCAGACAAAACGATTGTACTGTTGTCTGGCGGCAATTTTATTGAACAGGGTTTTACTGTAAAAGATATCCAATTATGTCTTTATCTTCAAAAACATGACGAAAAACTTGGTCCTTATTCACTGATGACGGTTTTGGTCAACACTGACAAAGGAGAAATTGAGATGACCTATGATGAGGGATATAGAGGAAAAAACGCATTGGAAGAAGCTGCAGGATTTCTAACTACAAATCTGGGATTATCCAGCTTAATTTTACGATCAATAATACAATTAAAAACAGAATTAGAAAAGGCAAAAACCTGATAGTAAATTTTTTAATTAAACTACAATAACACGATACATTGATTATTTGAGATTATTCCGATCATTTTTCTTTATGACAGCTACAACGTTTTGACCAATGTACGGTGCATCCTACTAAACGATGTTCCTTGCAGCCACAAATGAGACATTTTTTCATAATTTTATTGTGCTATTGCTTCCAAAGGTCTTTCTTCTTTAGAGTTATCTGCTTTTTTCTGCTGTCGCGTACGAGCAAGTGCCATGTATAGTTGTGTTGTTTGTATCTCATCTATAGCATCACACATAATCGTATTTTTTATCTATATGCTTAAAAAGTCTGTGTATGATAGATTCGAAATTATCTTATCTTCGAAGAACATATTTTAAACTGTTGGCCAATAACAAAGTAATGCCTAAAATTCATAACGAAGATAATCCAGATTCTAACCTATCAGTTAAAGCTGAGGAATATCTTGAAATAATAAGTACTGAAGATGAACGAATCAAAATCATAGGGGAAGAACTTGCTAACGATACAGGAAGGGCAATTTTTGGTAAAGTATCGCAAGGTGTTGCTAGCCCTAACGATCTGGCAAAAGCGCTCAACATTTCATTGCCATTGATTAACTGGCATATTAACCGCCTCCTAAGTGTAGGACTAGTTAAAGTAGAAAAAATAGAATTAAGCTCAAAAAATAAAGAGATGAAGTACTATGGTCCTGTCAAAACTGCCCTTGTGATAATTCCCCCAGAAGTGCCTATGATTAATGGAGCCAATTCAAACCCTCGAAGAGAGTCAGTTTTATTAAAACTGCGTCAATACATGGCAAGCTTTATAGCTTTAGCTATTAGTGCTCCAATAATTTATGCAACACAAAAACTCGCAAATAATAATACGGTCTCAGATGTTGCATCACCAAACGCAGAAAATGCCCCAGAAATGACGATGAAAACTACCGAATCTGTTCCAGCTTCTGAACTGGCACAATCAGCAGATGCTCCTCTTAATCAAGGTGTGGTTCCAGAACCATCAATTTTTGCAAGTGAACCAATGATGATATTGATTGCATTACTAGGAGGCGCAGCAATATTTCTAGGTGGATTTTTTATAACACGGTTTTATCTTAAAAGAAAAAAGAAAACAATAACGCCAAATCCATGATTCTGTAGATTCTAAAATGAAATTTTCAAATAAGCCATTTGAAAATAAAAATACTAAATAATTATGTCTTATTTTATAATTTTTTAGTAAAAAATTAGATTAAATTCAAATTTAATCAAAGCCTATAAACACTATTAACTATAGTGGTGGTAATGACAACAAATACAAACAAAATCATGTTGGTGGCATTTGCAGCTATTGCAATAATTGCAGGCTCAGCTGTTGCTAGCATGCAGACATCTGAAAATCAGGCTTTTGCACAACAAGTTATACCTCCATCGAGAGAAAAAACAATTTCAGTAACTGGAACTGCAACAACCTCGGTTGATCCAGATCTCTTGAACATACAATTTGGTGTAGAGACACAAGCAAAGACTGCAACTGAAGCAATTGATGCAAACAACGAAGCAATGAACCAAGTTGTTGACGCAATCAAAAAACTAGGCATTACAGAAGATGAAATCCGCACTTCAAGCTTTAGCATCTACCCTATCTATGATAACATCATCGATCCAAAAACAGGAGTATATGTAAGATCAGAACTGACTGGATACAGAGTATCTAACATCTTATCTGTAAAAACTGAAAGATTGACCATAGGTGGTGACATTATCGATGCGGCAGTACAAGCTGGAGCAAACCGAGTAGACAGTGTCTACTTTTCACTCTCGCCTGAAAAACAACTTGCCATACAAGACGACCTTATTGGAAAGGCAGTAATGAATGCAAAGTCAAAAGCTGAACTAGCACTAGATCCTCTAGAACAGAAAATAATTGGAGTAAAACTGGTATCACTATCAGACTTTGGCTACCCGCCACCGCCAATACCTTACTATTCACGGGCAGATGCAGGATATGAGGGAAAAGCTTCCGCGCCAATCTTCCAGTCTGAACAAGATGTCACAACAACTGCAAATGTACTCTTTTTAATTGGAGATAAATAACTCCATTCCATCTTTTTATTTTTAGTAGCATACTATTGTTAAATGAAATTATGTTCAATTAAGGAAAAGAAGGAAACAAAATTCAAACCCTAAAAAACTGATTCTGATCTTTGTTAGGTATTTTTATAGAGTTTGTTATTCACAATGTTAGATTGGACGCAATGCTTGAAGAAGAAATGATTGATCTATTAACATTTTGTATACAAAATGATCCAGACGCAAAACAATACCCTGAAAAGAAACAGCGCGTACATGAAATTGGTAAAGAATTATTTAATGATGGTGGAGTTGATGCGATGGAAAACATGTACTTTGCATTAGAACAAAGAATTACCGAAGAAATAAAAAAAGATCCAAAAGCCTATCGTGCTTGGTGGAACGATATAACAAACGTTTGGAAATACTAATCTTAAATTCATCTAATTCCAAAGATATTCTAATGTCACTTACTCCAGAATTTCATAAAATTATTGAAGAAAATATACATACGATAGTCATGAGTATTCCAAAACTCAAAGAAGAATATTCTAAATTAAAACAGGACTGGAAGTTTGAACATGAATATGATTTCCTTTATGGAAGTATAATTGGTCAAATTTTAGGTAGCACAATGACTGCGTTTAAACTCAAATACCAACGTCAAGCAACTACGGAAGAAATGATGATAATTGGTGAAATAATAGAGTCTTATTTTCCATTAATTCAGGAAACAATTTCTCAATAAACTTTAGTATTTGTAAATAAGATCTAGCTTACAATTTGTCTACTATGGTTTTCAAATGACCTGGTAGCTCTTGGAGCTCTCCTGTGTGACTGATGTTGTTTTGTAAAACATCTAGACCAATTCTGCGAACCTTTTGTGTGCCAATCAAAGTATCCAATGTCACATTGATGTCTTTCTCTGAAAGGATGTCTTTGAGTTTTTCATTAGAACTTTCTCTATTTCATACTTGTTTATGGCATGCTGAAGTAAGATCATTTTGTCGTTTAGAGAAAGATCTGTCATTTCAATAAGATATAATTCATGAAATAAAAAATTTTTTCTAAACTGAGCATCAATGTATACATGAATATAGGAGATTTTCACAGTTTAATCTTAAATGAAGGTAATTTAGATTGGATCCGCTAGAATATTGTGATGCATGTTTTTTTAGAGGAATGCCTAATCTTTGTGAAACTTACAAGGGAACTTTTACAAAGATCAGCTCGATCCATTTTTCACAACAAAATAAAATAGATCGGATTCTTAATAAGATTAACACCAGACCGAAATTAATAAACCGACGCTGGACTTGTATTTTGGATAAACCTAACCGCAAGGATTTTCTGGACTCTCTTTGGGGAGTAGGCGTTACGGTTCATACTTTGGAAGATCATGTGAAAGTCTTAGTAAAACTGTACAAATCAGAGGTACGAAGACTAGGAGAATTATCTGAAATTGAGATTACCCACAACGAATCTTGGCAAGAGTTTGATCCACAAACGCGTACTTGGCAAGCGCTTGATATTTCGGGAAAAAATTTTGTAGCCAAAGTAAAACTTGGTACAGTACTAAAATCGACTGATCTTGAAACTGAAAAATTTTTTCGTACAATCACAAGTGATGGAAAACCCATCTTGGCGCCAATGGAAAAACGTGCTGCATATAACATCATAGTAACACAGCTGGAACCTATAAAGGCATACTGGCAAACAGACAAAAAAAATCAAATTGGATTTATCAAAACTGTATATCTGGAAAACCTTCCAGAAGAAATTATCAGTACTCTTCTGAGATTTAAATCAGAAAAAAAAATAGCTGACTATATGAGTTTTGACGAAGAAGACTATGATTTAATAAGATTAGTTCTTGCATCTGCCAAAATAGATCTACAACGATCATCTGAAGCAATTGACTTGGGAGATGAGAAAAAAACAGAAAAATTAACAATGCATCTTGATAAAATTGAGAAAGAACGAATTGATGCATTTATTGCAATGATAACTGAACTTGGAGGGAAAATACAACAAGATGATGATAATCTAAACATTACGGGCAAAGTGGATTCGGTTAAACTAAGTTTTATCCAAAGTGAGAAAAGTAATCAGGAAGGCAAAATGATATCTGTTTCATATGGCGCTTTAGAAGATCCACACAGAATCACGGAACTATTAGCGATGCTAAGAAAACGTCTTGGGTTATTTTCCATGTCTATAGAAAATCTGGTTTGCAGACACTGGCCAATACTCAAAGATTCTGATCTGCAATATACCGTGCAATCTCTTATAGAATATTGGAAAATTGACAAAAACCTCGCATTAAGTGTTATACATGATGAGAAGAAATTCAACAAAGTAAACGAATGGAATAACAATATCAAAACAGGAAAAATTAGATCAAACCTTGATACTGTAACGCTAGGGAAGATCCTAAAATCACAATAAAAGATGAGTTTTACCATTGAGAATCGAATATGAAGTACCAATGGATTATTATTGATACATATGACCTGATTATTAATTGGAAAAAGGAAATGTGTTTACGGTGAAAATGGATAAAAAACTGGTGAGAAAAACGCAAAATTACTTTGTAGGACACGTCCTATTACAAGATATATCAAAAGTAATACAATCAAAAGAAGAAAAAATTTATCATGTGACTTTCAAAAAGGGAGCAAGAACAAAAATTCACTATCATCAGGCAGGCCAAACACTAATTCCTACTGCTGGCAAGGGCGTGCTTGTGATATATTCTGCCAGGCAAACTGGCTCTTCTGTTAAAATCAAAAAAACTGAAAGTATCAATCTTGCAAAAGGTGATGCCGTTTACATCCCTGCACACAAATTGCATTGGCATGGCTCTTTAGGAAAGAACAATTTTTCACATATTGCAATTAATGCAAAATTGCCAGGATACAAGGAAGCAAAAACGATCTGGTATGACTCGGATTTTAAGACATTTGCTAAAAAAATCTAGGTAGGTTTAAATAAATTATAAAAATCATTTCAAGAGTTGACTGAAGCAAAATTTAGAGAAAGCAAGTTACACGATATTGTTCATTTTGGAGTTAGAGTAGTGGTTGGAACGATATTCATCGCTCATAGTTTAGGAAAATTTAATCCTGGTTTTGTTGGATTTTTAAACCAAATTGGAATTCCAGCTGAGATGCAGTTTTTTGTTGCCCTTGGGGAATTTGTACCTGGAATTCTTTTAATTATTGGTGTCTTGACAAGAATTTCTGCCTCGATATTATCTGTAATCATGCTTGGGGCAATTTTTCATGTAAAACATGCATCAAACTTGACAGGACAAGGCGGTTTTGAACTAGAACTGTTATTACTGGTTAGCAATTTATCAGTCATTGTCGCAGGACCAGGCAGAGTTTCATTATCTCATATTATTAAAAAAGTTCCTAGATTCTTACAATGATTCTCAAGGAAGGTTTGTAGATTCGGCTGTACAGTGCTTGTGAACCCACTTTCCAGTTTGATCTCTTGCAATTTCCTTACCAGCTTTTATTTGATCCCCACATGACGTACATGAAGTGTTAAACTTTGCTTTCATGATATTTTGTTGTAGTAAATATCATAAAAATACTGGCATTGAATCAATGCCAACTAAAAGCTAGCTTTTGACGCATTTATTTACTGAAATCTTCATATATACAAATTTGTCATTCAAAAGACTCTTTTGTGTAAATCAAGTCTTGAATAATGATGCATGAATTTAGTTTAAGACATCTAAGATGTGTTAATTGCAAATCTGAATTAGAGTTACAAGTATTTGATGAATCTAATGAAATTGATGAGGGAATAATTTTATGTAAAAACTGTGATTCAAAATATCCAATTATTTCTAAAGTGCCCATCTTGTGGAAGGACCTTGTGTCTTATCTTTCCAATAGGGCCCAGTTAGGAGGTCATCTCATGAATAATACAAAAAATTTGATATTGAAAACCATGATAAGAAATTCGCTTGCAAAAATAAACAAAAATACTGACGATGTGACTGACTTGGAAAAACGCTGGGTTGTTACTTACAAAAACAGCTTAAAATCACGATTCTACTCACACATAAAAAACTCACTTGAAAAGATTCCTAAATCTAAACTTGTTTTGGAACATGGCTGTTCAATAGGACAGGTCACAAAAATTTTAGGGCAAAAACACGAAATTGTATTTGGCATAGATCAGTCATTTGTAGCTATCATGGAAGCCAAAAAAAATAATCGTAAAAACATGGATTTCTTTGTAGCAAACTCACTTTTTCCTCCATTTGGGGA
>Ga0209321_10001441_pt1 | contig 16261 bp, 13 predicted proteins | sample Rifsed16ft4_FD_184012 | JGI IMG/M metagenome (GOLD analysis project Ga0209321, IMG submission 184012) | Soil microbial communities from Rifle, Colorado, USA - sediment 16ft 4 - CSP-I_5_4 (version 2) | ecosystem: Environmental > Terrestrial > Deep subsurface > Rock core/Sediment | place: Rifle...
GGACAGTTCCATTATGCCCGGGCGGCCCATCCGGCCCCTATCATGCTGGATGGGAAGGGAACAACCATGAAGGTCTTGATTAAACCAGGACAACCACTTGGATTGTTCGGAAATCTGCCAATAGATGAAGAGCGAATCACCATTCCGTCCGGAGGCACGCTTCTCCTTTTCAGTGATGGATTGAATGAGTCCTGTAATATTGATGGGGTTGAGTTTGGAAATGAGGGACTCGCTGTTTCCCTCTCTTCAGCCCGCCACAAACGTGCACAACGGATCTGCGAACATTTATGGGATGCCATCCATGCTTATAGTCAGGAGATGCCGCAAGGCGACGATTTCACAGCCGTCGTTATAAAAAGGCTCACAATAAAATGACGAGGCGTTCAGCGCCTATATCTGAGATAGTGAAATTTCTCGGGAGCGTGCGCTCTTTTTCCAAGTTGAGCGAATCTGCCCTGGTACTGCTGGCGCATTCAGGCAGGTTTGTGCACCTTGCCAAAGGGGAAATTCTGTTCTTTCAATCCGACCCGTCTGAATCAGCATATTTAGTTCGTAGTGGAAATATCTCCATTGTACTGAACAGTCTTGATGGCCGCGAGATGGTGATCAATGAGATGCATGCGGGCGATATGTTCGGCGAACTGGGCATCCTGACGAAAAAAGCGCGTTCCACGAGCGCGGTCGCGCGTTCGAACAGCGAACTGTTCGTCGTCCCGCGCCATATATTCCTGCGCATGTTTGAAGAAGAACCTTCACTGGCGCGTCTCATATTGGAGATGACCGCCGATCGTTTACAAATGAGCAGCAAACGCGAAAGCGCGCTGGCATTTCTGGATGCGCAAGCCCGTCTGGCAAGACTCCTTTTGGAATTGGAGGAGCAGGAACACGACAAGGGCTATGTCACCATATCGCAGGATGAACTCGCCCATCGTACGGGATTGATCCGCCAGACTGTCGCAAAGGCGCTTGGCAAATGGCGGCGCGCAGGCTGGTTGATCACAGGGCGAGGGCGTATTCTGATCCTGAACAGGCAGGCACTTGAAGGTTTGGAAAACAATCTATTGCTTTAACCTTTATGTCGCCAAAGTGACAGACAGGCCAACCAGGAAGTTGTATATTAAGACCAACGATATCAAAATGCTATATCACCAAGGAGATATGAAATGAAGACTACCCGATCGCAAGCTTCCAAACGACTGTTCAAGAAATTGTCCGCATTGCGCGCCACCCTGTCCAATGAAGAGCGCAAGATCCTCGATGAGCTCATTGTCAGCGAAGTTGCCGCGCACAAGATGACCAGCAAGTCCATTGGCAAGGCAGTCAGCAAATCCGCCAACAAGGCCTCTGAAGTTGCCGCGCACAAGCTGACCAGCAAGTCCATTGGCAAGGCAGTCAGCAAATCCGCCAACAAGGCCTCTGAAGTTGCCGCGCACAAGCTGACCAGCAAGTCCATTGGCAAGGCAGCGGGCAAATCCGTCAACAAGGCCTCTGAAGTTGCCGCGCACAAACTGACCAGCAAGTCCATTGGCAAGGCAGCGGGCAAATCCGCCAACAAGGCCTCTGAAGTTGCCGCGCACAAGATGACTTCCAAGGCTGCGAGCAAAGCTGCCAGCAAACCCACCTTCCGCATTGCCTTCGATCCGAACTCCGAAGAATATAAAATTCAGGCCTAACGCTCCACGTTAGCCATAAAAGTGGATTTTCTGCAGCACAGCTTATTGTAGAAAATCCACTTTTCAATTTATACTAGACATGTCACACCAGCGCATAATGCGCAGGTTTCGTTTTCCACTCATACCGTATGGACGGCAGGTTATTATGAAACCCGATCAAAATATCAACGAAGAGAAATTATCCGAGCAGTTGCAAAGCTTGCTTGTATCCATCGAAGCCAGCGGACGGGCAGTATTACCGAGATCCAACGATGTGCTGTTGAAATCCATTGTGGAAGCGGCAGCGCGGATATTTGGCGCAGCGGCGGCTTCCATACTGCTGGCCAACGAAGAGGAGGAGGCACTGGAATTCAAGGTTGCTTTTGGTCCTTCTGACCAGGACCTTGTCGGTACAAAGTTCCCCTACGATAAAGGCATTGCCGGTTATGTGTTCATGACCGGTCAACCGATCGCCACTTCCAACGTGCGCGAGGATAAGCGCTTTAATCAGGATTTTGCCAAAAGCACCGGCTACGTTCCCGACTCGATCCTTGCGACCCCCCTCATCTCCTCCGATGACCGGGTGATCGGCGTGATGGAAATATTGGACAAGATCGACGCCACTTCCTTTGATTTGCAAGACATGGAATTACTGGGCATGTTCGCCCAGCAAGCTGCCATGGCAATTGACATGTCCCAACAAATCGATAGTATTGAGCAGGCACTGGTACACGGCTTGAAACGCCTTGCCAAGGCTGATAAATCGCAGGATTCGTCCGACTTACAATCCACACTGGATCAAGCCCTGAGCGGGGAAAATAGACCTTCAGACCTCCTGGAACTGGCAGACCTGTTCAATGACATCAGCGCTCTCGGTGAGGCGGAAAGAAAAACCTGTTTACAGGTTTTAAACGTCTTTGCTGAATACCGCAAATCAACTTCAGCACCACGCAGGTTCAGATAAATGCCCGAAGAAACATTACGCCCTGCCTGGTCCCAGAATTTCACGCCAGACGCCATTCAAGAACTGCTGGCACAAGGTCCGTTTGCCAAAATAACGCCCGAATGGGCATGGGGTAAGAGCACCGGCAAAGGGATTCGCGTCGCGGTGGTGGATAGCGGCGTCGAGTACGATCATCCCGCACTGGAGGGTTGCGTCCGCGGCGGAGTTGTCGTTGAGTATGACGCGAAGGCCAAGGATAATTACCGCATCAAACCGGACGATAAGCCGATCGATGTTTCTGGTCACGGGACTGCGTGTGCAGGCATCATCCATTCGATCGCACCGGAGGCGGAAATATACAGTGTGCGCGTGCTCGGACGGAACATGGGTGGGCGCGCCATTCAATTTGCCGCCGGTCTGGATTGGGCAGTCGAAAACGATATGCAGGTTGTCAACCTGAGTTTGAGCACTTCACTTGAGGAATTTTTTGGTCTTTTTCATGACCTCGCTGACCAGGCGTATTTCAAAAACATGAACCTGATCTCGGCCGTGAACAACATTCCCGAACCCAGCTATCCATCATTGTATTCATCTGTGATCTCGGTTGCGGCGCACGAAGGGCACGATCCGTTCACTTATTATTACAATCCGAACCCGCCCGTTGAGTTTGGCGCACCGGGCATTGACGTGGAAGTTGCATGGAACAAGAAGCAATACCTGGTCTGCACCGGCAATAGTTTTGCCGCGCCACACATTACAGGAATCACTGCTCTTATCCGGGCCAAACATCCCGAGCTGACTCCTTTCCAAATCAAGACCGCATTACTTGCTTGCGCAGCAAATACAAAACGACAAAGTAAATAGATTCCGTCATTGCGAGGAGCGCTCTTGCTCTTTGCGACGAAGCAATCCCCTACTCGACAAGGAGATTGCTTTGGGCGGAAAAGCACCGCCCTCGCAATGACGAACTTTGGAGGCACTCATGGAGCAAGTCGAAAAGCCAACCAGGTGGTCGTTAAGTGACCTTCTCCCGGAGCCGGTTGATCAGGCATTGGATGAAACTTTCTCGAAACTGGAGCAGGCTCTGGTCAAGTTGGAGGCGGCACGTGAGACTCTTACATCCGGGATCGCGTGGCAGGATTTCAATAAGGTCCTTGCTTCACTCGAATCCATTGCCCTCATAAAAAGCAAGGTTGAAGGGTATGCAGACCTTGCCTTTGCGGAGGATACTCAAAACGCCGCGACGTTGAATCTGCGCGACCGCGTGGATCAGGTATTGACTGATTCAGGCAACCGCGTCTTGTTCTTTGAGTTATGGTTCAAGGAGTTATCGGATGAGGTCACGCAGAATTTGATCGAACACAGCGGGGACCTGCGTTATTTTCTCGAAACAATGAGGCGCTTCAAACCATTCACGCTCAGCGAAACAGAAGAGAAGATGATTAATCTAAAAGACGTGAACGGGATTGATGCCATGGTGAATCTCTATGAGATGATCACAAACCATTTCACTTTTTCACTGGAGGTTGGCGGCGAAAAACAAACTCTTACCCGCGATCAACTGGCAAGTTATTTTCAAAGCTCTTTGCCTGAAGCACGTGCAGGTGCTTATCAGGAACTCTATCGGGTCTATGGTGACAGCTCAACTGTACTTGCCCAGATGTATATTCACCGAGTGCGCGACTGGCACACCGAAGGCATCGAACTGCGCGGGTTTTCTTCGCCCATCTCTGCACGGAATGTGGAAAACGATCTGCCGGATGAAGTTGTCGATACGCTTCTTTCTGTCTGCCGGGACAACGCAAAGTTATTTCAACGCTACTTTAAACTTAAGGCGCGCTGGCTTGGGCTTGATCGATTACGTCGCTATGATATTTACGCACCGCTAACTCCATCCGGGAAAAAGTTTGACTATGCTTTGGCGAAGCAAATGGTTTTGGATAGTTATCGCGCGTTTTCACCAGATGTCGCTGAATTGGCAAAAAAGGTCTTTGAGGATAACCATCTCGATTCAGAAATACGCGCCGGCAAACGCGGTGGCGCGTTCTGTTACACGGCTCTCCCGGAACTGACCCCGTGGGTGATGATCAATTATGACGGGCATGCGCGCGACATCGCCACCCTGGCGCACGAACTTGGACATGCCGTCCATGCGATGCTTGCCAGCCAGCATTCGGTTCTTACGCAACAGGCATCACTGCCGCTGGCAGAAACCGCCTCCGTTTTTGCTGAAATGCAGTTGACGGATCAATTATTGAAACAGGAGAATGATCCATCGGTGCGACGCGATCTGCTCGCCAACGCGCTCGATGATGCATATATAACGGTCATGCGTCAGGCATATTTCACGCTCTTCGAAAGAGATGCGCATGAAATGATCACAGATAATGCCTCACTGGAAGAGCTGACCGAGCATTACATGGATAACCTCAAGGAACAATTCGGTGATGCAGTTGAATTATCCGATGATTTCAAGTGGGAGTGGATATCCGTCCCTCATTTCTATCGCTCACCGTTTTACACATATGCATATAGTTTTGGTCAATTGCTTGTGCTTGCTCTTTACCAGCAATATCGGCTTGAAGGCGAGGCATTCATACCCAGATACTTGAAGATTCTTTCCTATGGCGGGTCGGAATCGCCCATGAAGATTCTCAACGAAGCGGGGCTGGATGTGACCTCAACTTCATTCTGGCAGGGCGGATTTGATGTCGTTCAAAACATGATCGCCGAACTGGAAAAATTATCCTAAGGAGATTTTCGCATGAACAAGTCAACGCCCGCTTCCCTCTCCCCGTTTGCTGTTTTCCGTAACCGAAATTTTTCTCTCATGTGGTCTGGTCAGCTAGTCTCTACGATCGGCACCGCACTGACATCTTTAGCCGCGTCGATTTATGTGTTCCGCTTAACAGACTCTGCGCTGAGCGTTGGCCTGATGCTCATGGCAACTGCCGCACCCAGCTTATTGGTCGGCCTGTTTGCGGGCGTTTTCGTCGACCGTTATGATCGCAAGAAGATCATGATTACTGCTGATTTGATCCGGGCATTACTCGTTGTCCTAATCCCGTTCCTTGTTCCCATCAATATCATTTGGCTCTACATCATAGTCATGCTGACCAGTGCCATTGGACAGTTCTTCGATCCGGCGCACGAAAGCGTTCTACCCGAAGTCGCCTCAGATGAAGAATTGGCCTCCGCCAACTCGTTAATGGCGATAAGTTCATTTGGTTCGACCGCTGTAGGGTTTGCCGCAGCAGGGTTGATCGCCTCTGCCGCGGATATCAGTTGGGCGTTTTACATTGACTCCGCCACCTTTCTCATATCTGCTTTGTGTATTTACTTGATCAATATCAAGCCTTTTACAGCCGAAGATGAGACCAGTGTGTCGATCGTAATAAGCAATCTGCGCGCGGGTATGCGCCAACTTTTCAACACTCCCATCCTGCGCTCACTATTTACAGCACAGGTTCCTGTGTTGATCGCATTCGGCTTGTCCAATACCCTGCTATTGCCATTTGCATTACGCGCTCTCAAGGCAACCGAATTTGAATATGGACTTCAGGAAGGTCTCACTTCCATCGGTTTCGTCGTTGGAAGTCTGCTCATGGCAAATGTGTTTGATCGAATGCGTGAAGGTGTATGGATAGCTGTCAGCTATCTTGCGATGGCTGTGGCAGGCATTATCTATTCATCCCTGCACTCCATCCCATTGGCGATTTTGATCGTGACAATATCGGGCTTCTTCAACGCTCCCTCTTCCATCGCACGCCGAATCGTCGTACAACGGAATACACCCCGTGAAATGCGCGGACGTGTGAACAGTGTTTTCTTCGTCGCCCGCGATGTACTGTTCCTGGTCGGTATGGGTGCTGCAGGTCTGGCGGATGCCATTGATGTCCGCTTGATGTATCTGGTCAGTGCGCTGATTCTTCTAGCGGGAGGAATTCTTGTATTGGTTCTTCCCGGTTTGCGTCAGGAAGGAGCCGAGTGGCGTCAGGCACTTACTCTTTTGCGTACCGCTCCCGGCACGTCAGGGTTGGGCACAGAACGACCGGTTCTACTTGCTGACATGGATGTGCTTGTAGGCCTGGTCCCCTCTTTATCAGCTCTAACTGCAAAGGAACGTGAAAGTCTGCTCCGACAGGCGCGAGTGATGGAGGCTCCTGCCGGGACTACGGTCCTGCATCACGGTGAAAAAGGGGATGCAGCATATTTCATTCTCACTGGTAAGGTCGTGGCTGGTATTACAGGTGCGGAGGGGAATTATCGATCGCTTGAGAACATGACAAGCGGGGATTTCTTTGGCGAGATAGCCGCGCTGACCGGCACTGCGCGTACCGCGGATGTTGTCGCGGTGGATACAACAACCCTGATCCGCATCCCTGCTCAGGCTCTGCGCGGCCTCATGAGCAACCCGCTTTTGGGTGCGCTGTTTCTCGCGAAAATGACCGAGAGACTCAATCGTTTCAGTATCAACGAGTTGCCGCGCTTTGCCGGCTACGATCAGCAGGTTATGCGCGACCTGCGTACCGCCCCGGCCGAGGGATAAGTGCATGCAAAACCTGCTCCAGTACTCGCAAAGATAGAATAGGAATTGCTTTTTTCAAGGTGCCATTGCTGCTGTAATCTCCGCGTTCATCGCGGAGATTGCTCTTATAATTACCATGGCATGAAACCCCTTCGCGCCTCAGATAAATCCACCCCTTTCATTTTCCTTCTCACAACCATCCTCGCCTACGGTTTGCTGCTTCCGCTCACCGGCTTCTACTGGGATGACTGGCCCTTCGCGTGGATCGCCAAATTTCTCGGACCAAAGGAATTCATTCCCGCCTTCGCAGGAGTCCGCCCTTTTTTAGGACCGATCTTTTTCATCACAACAAACCTCATTCCGCCCGTTCCGCTTTACTGGCAGATCTTTGCCCTCATCATTCGCTTCATATCCGGACTTTCGGCCTGGTTCGCGATAAATCAAGTCTGGCCTCACCACAAGCGACAGGCTCTCATCGCCTCGTTGTTATTCCTTGTATTTCCGGGATATAGCCAGCACTGGGTGGCATTCACACATATCAATCAGGAGTGGATTCCTTTTATTTTTTATCTCCTGTCATTTGGATTCACTGCGCGTGCTTTGCGAAACCAGCCTGTCGTTGCGAGGAGGGTGTTCTTCCCGACGAAGCAATCTCCTACTCATGAAGAGATTGCTTCGGGCGGGCCAAGTACGCCCAAACGCCCTCGCAATGACATACTAAATACCATATATGCCCTTCTCCTCCTGATAGCCGGAGTTTTCCCAACTGAATACTTTATTGGGCTTGAACCATTGCGCTTTCTATTCATTTGGGTGATTCTTTCCGAAGAAGTGCATGGCTTCTGGCAAAGACTTTCTCAAACGCTAAAGTATTGGTGGCCCTATCTTCTTATCTGGCTGGGGAACGCAGCCTGGCTGGCTTATTTTTATACTTTAGGAACCTATGGCTCCTATGAAGTTGAAGTAGTACAAAGTCCACTAAAGATAACCCAGCTCTTTTCTGCAATGGGAGAAGCGTTATGGAAGGGCGGATTTTATATCTGGGCACAGGTGCTTGTGCTAGCTTCAAAGGCGATCACTGCTCCGACATCTCTACTAACTCTGATGCTTATTGGCGTTGCTTTTATTTTTTTCGTTTTCTACCTTACAAAGCTCAATAGTTTCTACGGTGCAGCACGAACCTTTGCGGTTTCTGCGATTCTGATCGGCCTGGCAGGGATATTGCTCGGTCGCATACCCTCCCTCGTAGCGGGACTTCCTCTCACATTGCAGTCCAGTTACGACCGGTTCATGATCTCGATGATGCTGGGAGGCAGCCTTTTTGTTACCGGATTGATCGAGTTGCTTGCGAGGAATTCTCACATTAAGACCTATATATTTGCCATGTTGATCGCACTGGGTCTCGGACAACAATTCTTCAATGCAAATATATTCCGCAGGGACTGGACGAAACAGCAGGAAATCTACTGGCAGCTTGCATGGCGAATCCCTGCCATGATGCCAAATACAGCACTTTTGACCGACCAACTGCCCATTGATTACGAAACTGACCTTTCCTTCACCGCGCCCATCAATTGGATGTACGCGCCCGATTACGAAGGAGGCAATTTGCCGTATGCCCTGATCTACACAGAAAAGCGCCTTGGCACAGGGACATTGCCTTCACTCGAAACAAATACCGGGATCAATTTGGGATTGCGAAGAGTGACATTCCGCGGTTCGACTTCGCAAGTGATCACAATCTATATGCCGAAGAATGGCTGTTTACGTGTGCTCGATCCTGCGCGTGGCGATCAAATTACCTATAACCGCCAATCCCGGTTTCTGGTAGATGCCATTCCGCTTTCTGATCCATCGCATATTATCCTGGATGCTGATCAAACTCCTAAGCTGCTTTTCCTGTCAGAGCCTGAGCATACCTGGTGTTATTACTATGCAAAAGCAGAGCTGGCTTATCAAAAGGGTGATTGGAATCAAGTGATTGGCCTTCTCAATGAAGCAACGTCACTCAGGTATGAACCTGAAGATCCATTTGAATGGCTGACATTTATCGAAGCGCAAGCAGTCATAGGAAATATTGATGATGCCGAAAAACTATCCACTGAGGTCTTCGCGCAAGATAAGAGGATACGCCAGGGGTTGTGTCAGTTATGGAAACGGGTGCAGGATCAGAGTCCCGCGCGCAGCGAAACAGCGCGCGTGACACAAATAATGTTTGACTTTCAATGCGCGCGTTGATATGCCTCTAATATCCCATTCCCTAACCATTCCCTAACTTGACGCGCTAAACGGTATGTGCTACCATCGTTGAAACTTTGTTGGAGATTGAGGAGATATCTATGGCAACTATGAAACGAGGCGCGCTGGTTGCCTCCATCCTTATGCTGGTTTCAATCATCGCTTCTGCATGTAACCAGCCATATTCACAGCCACCCAGTGTCACCAATACGCCGATTAATCCAAACAGTTTGTTCGCCACCCCGCTTGGCAATTCAACGCAGATGTCCGATGTGGAAAGATTCGCGACCGGCACAGCCCTCGCATTAACCGGAACACCAGCATCGGCACTGGTAACCCAAACTCCGCAGGGAGGCGCGCCACAGACTGTAACTCAAACAGCGACGCCGGTTGTGGCTCTTAACCCAACTTCCACTTCGACAGCAACTCTGGCTGTGAGTGGTACATTGTCTACAGCTCTTCCTGCGGGTGCACCCCCGCCGACTTATGTATTGCAGAAAGGTGAGTGGCCTTATTGCATTGCCCGCCGCTTCGATGTTAACCCCAAAGAATTGCTCGACCTTAATAATCTTCCAAGTGGAGACATCTACTATCCTAATCTCGTCTTGAAGATCCCGCAAACCGGCAATCGCTTCCCGCCTCCGCGTGCCTTTCGCACCCACCCAACAACGTATACGGTTACCGCTTCAGATCAAACAGTAAGTGGTGTTGCATGTCTGTTCGGAGATGTGTACCCTTCGGCCATCGCGCAGGCCAATGGGATTTCAGAATCATCGGCAGTGACCGTTGGACAGGTATTGAGCATACCTTAGATGCTTTAATTATAAAGAGAGAAGCCCGGGCAAATGCCTGGGCTTTTGTCTTATAATTTATTAGCATCATTTCAAATCAAACAAAAGGAATATATCATGCCCTTTGAGTTGATCAAATCCGAAACCCTCCTGCAGGGACGCGCCTTCAAGATCCGACGCGATTATCTCAAAACTCCCAATGGCGGCGAGACGAGACTTGAAATTATCGAGCATGGCGGTTCAGTTGTGCTCATCCCGATTGATGACGACGGAAATCTGCTCTTTGTCCGCCAGTATCGCCACGCGGCAGGTGAGGACCTGCTCGAACTGCCCGCAGGGACGCGTGATGGCGATGAGCCATTTGAAGCATGCGCGGCACGCGAGATCCGTGAAGAGACCGGTATGGAAGCGGGTAAGTTGCAAAAGATCGGCGAGTTCTATCTTGCGCCCGGATATTCCAGTGAATTTATGGTTGTGTATTTGGCAACAGAATTGAAGGAAAACCCATTGGATGCGGACGATGACGAATTCCTGCAGGTTGAGAAAATACCCTTGAAGAAGGCGATTGAAATGGCAGAGCGAGGCGAGGTGCCCGACGCCAAGTCACTGGCATCGTTTTTGCTGGCAAGATCATACCTGGAAAAGTATCTGTAAAGCACGGCCTGTGCAATGGATTAATTCTTGACCGCCTTCACAATCGCTGCAATATGCTCCGGTGTGTTGCCGCAGCACCCGCCGACTACCTTTGCGCCTAACTCAACATATTTCTTTGCATAGGCTGCCATATCTTCAGGGCCCATATCGTAAATGCCCTGCTCGGTCTCGATATCCATGTGCGGGACTCCTGCATTGGGCTTTACCCATAAGGGGAAATTGGGAACAGTGGCAGCATATTCCCCGACAACAGCTTCCATATTCTCAAGTGTTGTCCCACAATTTGCACCGACCAGCCTTGCCCCCATTTCGGAATAGCGTTTTATCACATCCTTTGGCTTCACACCCATCATGGAGCGTGTGCCGCGGTCATAACTGAAAGAAACGGCAATCGGCAGATCTGTTACAGATTTCGCGCCTTCGAACGCGGCGGTTGTCTCTTCGAATGAGAACATCGTTTCAATTAATAGCAAGTCCACGCCGCCCTCGGTGAGAGCCTTTGCCTGCTCTGCAAACGTAGCTCTAACGTCCTCCGCTTCCAGTGGGCCATAGGGTTTGATCAAAGCGCCGACCGGTCCCATCGAACCCGCGACCAGGACTTCTTCTCGCGCGGCTGCGGCTTTGCACGCCAGCTCGGCGGCGCGCATGTTGACTTCCGGCGTGCGATCCTGGTATTTTGAATCTTTCATTCTCATGCGTGTGCCGCCGAAGGTGCAGGTCAAAATGATATCCGCGCCAGCCTCCACGAATGAACTGGCGAGTTTCAAAATAATATCAGGCGCATCGATAATAAGGTCTTCAGGCGGGCGGCCTGGTTTAAGCCCCATCTTTTGTAAATTGGAACCAGTTGCCCCATCAGCAACGAGCACTTCTCCTGCGTTGAGTCTTTCCAGAAATTTGTTCATGTATATCCTCTCGGTGGTCGAGTAGTGCTGAGCGTAAGCGAAGCACGTATCGAGACCACCACTTAACAGAAATAATTTTGTAACGTGGTGGTTTCGATACGACACTCGCCACAATTCGGCTCGTGCCTACTCAACCACCGTATGAATTTTTATTTCATAAAATTTTTCGCCAGCGGGTCGGGCACTCGATGCGGGATCAAGTGCGCGATGTGCGGGAACGGCTCGCTCATGTGTGGGAAACTTGTTGCCAGCATGAATTGATTTTGGAATTCGGGGTCAGTCGGCAATTCAAATCTCTCAACACGACGAGTCACAGATTCGATTTCCTTGCGCTTCTCCACATTCAATAACGCGATGCGCGCGCCATCTCCCGCGGCGTTGCCCACCGCATACACATTCTCCAGCGCGCAATCGGGGATCAGCCCGATCAGCATGGCCTTCTCTTTATCAATATAACTGCCGAACCCACCCGCAAGAATAATTTTATCCGGTGATTCAAGGTTACTTCTTTTTAATAGTGTACGTGCCGCAGTGAACAACGCGGCTTTCGCCAATTGGATCTGTCTTACATCCTGTTGTGTGATGGGGATGTCTCTTCCGATGGAGGTTTCCTCAGCCCAGGCGATAACGTACTCCCAGCCGTTCGCGCCCTCTCGAATACGCTTCGTGCTCGGCCCTTTCTTGAACTTGCCCCGGGAATCGACGATCCCCGCCCGGAACAATTCTGCCACCGAGTCAATGATGGCGGAACCGCATATGCCCTTGACGTGACCTCTGAATTCGGCATGATCGGTATTCCAACCATCCACGCCAATGACTTTATATTTCGGTTCAAGAGTATTCTCATCAATGTGTACACGTTCCATCGCGCCGGGCGCGGCACGCATGCCATATTCCACGTGCGCGCCTTCGAGCGCAGGTCCCGTCGGTGTGGACGTACATACCAGCCGTTTGCGGTTGCCCAGGATGAGTTCTGCATTCGTTCCAACATCGATTAACAACCAGTTCTCATCCTGCTTGTGCGGCTCCTCTGCAAGGATCATCGCGCTGGTATCCGCGCCGACGAAGGACGCGATGGTCGGCAAGACATGGATATTGCCGGATGAATTGATTTGCAGTCCAAGTTCGCGCGCTTTTACATCCACTGACTTATGAATGGTTGGCACAAAAGGCGCGAGCCCCAAATCCTTTGGATGCAAATTCAACAGAAGATGATGCATGGTTGAATTGCCTACCAGAACCATTTCAAGGATTTCATCCATCTTCATGTCATTGCGAGGAGAGTGTTCTTCTCGACGAAGCAATCCCTGACTAAATAGAGGAACTTCGTCAGTAGGATTTTCCTCCTCATCAGAAGATTGCTTCGCAACTTGCGCTCGCAATGACAGGTTTGCTGATTTGATCGCTTGTTTGAGTAGTTTATTCAGCGTACTGATAATCGCTTTGTGCAGCTTCTCCAACCCATCCCTGTGCTCAATGGAATATTGAATGCGTGACATCACATCTTCGCCATAGACGATCTGCGGATTCATTTCCGATTCTGCCGCGAGGATTTCGCCCGTGCGTAAATTGCACAGATAAAGTGCAACTGTCGTTGAGCCAATGTCCACCGCCGCGCCGTAACTCTCTTCCACGTAGCCAGGCTGGACAGCGATCACTTCCTTATCCTGCCAGACGGAGACGGTCACGTTCCATTTCGCTTCGCGTAGCGTGGAGGATAAGGTTCGCAGGCAGGCGTAATCAAGGCTTAGATCAGACCAGCGCGGCAGGTTCTCCTCGCCGCGCCGGACGAGCCCCATGGATATTTCCAATCCCTTCGCAAGACGTTCCCAATCGGCGATTGGTCTTTCGAGATTTGGCGGGGTCATCGAGACATAATATTTGCGAACCGATGGCTTGATCTCGATCGCACGTTCCCGAGCGGATTTGCGGACGATCTGTTTGTTGCCGCGGCTTTCTTCCGGGACATTGATAAGCACATCACCCAAAACTTTGCACTGGCATGATAAGCGGACTTGTCCCAGCTCCCAGCCTTTTGTTTTCAACAGGTTTGGCCTGCGCGCAAAATATGCCTGTTCCTCACTGCCAACCGGGGAGAGGTGTTCGCGCTTCGAATCGACATTGTATTTCTCGAAGCGCCCTTCCTCGATCAATACCATGCATTTCCCGCAGGTGGCATTCTCCGCACAAATGGATTCGATCTCCACGCCCAGTTCGCGCGCTGCGACGCGAATGGAAGTGCCTTCGTCCACTTTTCCGCGGCGGCCAGAGGGCTGGAGGATAACAGTGTGTTTTTTTGTCATGTAGCGGAATCGCCGTTTCGCCTGGGAATTTCAATCTTGGCGAACTCAGTTTCCAGCTCCGAAAGAAGCGCTTCCGCAACTTGCTCGGGTGCGCCGTCGCGTTCGATCCAATCCCCGCGTCTGTATTCTTTGGCATAGTCCGTTGTAGACGTTAATCCAGCAGCCATCGCGTACGCGTCAATCGCGTTCTGGATCCTTTGCGAGAGTTCTTTCTTTACAGCGCGTCCATCACCTTCCACTGTAAAAGATTGGGGGATGTGTTTCCAATACATAATGCGATACCGGGCCATATTCACCTTTTACCGCTTGTTTCATTAATTTCTAAACTTTTGAAATAATTAGCAGGCTGGAATTCAAGCCTCTAGTTTAGATATTCAGGCGGTACTCCGTGATTATATATAATTTTGTGTGGATTTTACGGGAGGATGGGCGGGAGGTCAATGTGGAAATTGTCCACGCTTCGCAAGCCTCCAATTTCATGTGTAACCTCGCAACGACCATTGCGTCTTGTATGTGACTTTGCAGAATTGTTAGTTCAGCCTTCCGGCATCTGCATTCGAAAGCAACCTTTATTTTTCAGAATTCATTACGCACTAATGGGAACAGGAGCGGCTCACAATGAATAATTGGTACGCACTCCAGAGCAAATTTCAGCAGGAGAATTTGCTCTGGGAACAACTTTGCATACGAAATATCGATGCCTATTACCCCAGGATTTTCGTTCGCCCTGTGAATCCTCGAGCTAAAAAGATCAGGCCTTATTTCCCAGGCTATATGTTCGTGAATGTCGATCTTGACCAGGTTGGCGGCTCCGCTTTCCAGTGGATGCCAGGCGTTGCCAGGATGGTCAGTTTTGGGAGTGAATTCGCGCCGATACCTGACCATCTCATGCAGGCCATTCGAGAGCGGGTTGACACGATCAACGCGACGGAGAGCGAGTCCTTCGAAAACTTCAAGGCAGGCGACGTTGTTGTGTTGCGGTCAGGCGCCTTCGCAGGCTACGAAGCGATCTTCGATTCCCGCCTGCCCGGCCATGACCGGGTGCGGGTTTTGCTGCAACTGCTCGAGAATCAGCAGTATCGCATGGTCGTCCCTGTCGGGCAAATTTCACACGCAGTACAGCACTAACCCTATATTGCGCAGGCGTTAGCTGGACATCTTGTCTGTAGGTGCAATCGGCCGATTGGCTTTTTGCTTTTAATCCCAGCCCAAGCTCATAGGTAAGTGCTTGGACAAAAATATACTCTCGTATAAGATTGCCCGAATGAGGAGAATGAGATGAATAATCCTAAGCGAAAGGTTTCTTTCTTCAAGACTGCAGTGGGGAAACTCTTCAATGGTGATATCAGAAATTTTGTTTTTAGACTTTCCGTTCTGTTCATGGTATTGGCTCTTATCCTGCCCTTCCTGTGGGTTCCGGCCGGTTCCGCTCAAGGCAATGCGGCATTTATCCGGCAGGTGCGGGCTCTGGAAAGCGATAAGACCGGGCTGCTAAACCCAGCCGGCCTGGCTTTCTCCTCCAGGGCAAATGCTTTCCAGGTGATCGAGGGGCAATCCGGATCTGTTAATACAGACCTGGTGAAGCTAACCCCCTTTGCGGATCGAGCCGGTTCAACGCGGATTGCGGCTGCCATCAAGGATCCGATCAATGTGGCCTTTGATAATCGGGTGGGTCGGCTGCTGATCCTTCATAGCTCCGCCAACCAGCTGCTGGAAGTACGGGAGGATGCTAATGGCAATCTGGATCCGAAGATGTTGATCCGTCATGACATCAAGGACTTTGCTTTGCTGGATCCACAGGGCATGGCCTTCGACGCGGCGAGAGGCGTTTTATACATTCTGGATGCTGCGGGGCCGCGGCTTGTGCGGGTGGAGCCGGGCGCAGACGGGAGTTTTGAGGGGGCGGGGATTGCCATAATCGATTTAGGGTCGAGCGGTTTGGGGGCTGTGCGCGGCCTGGCATTCGAGCCGGGCACGGGCAATTTGCATGTGATGGTTCCGACTGAGCAAAAGTTATATGAAGTCACATTAAGCGGAGAAGTGGTGGCTGAGCGGGACCTGGCAGAATTTGGGTTGAAAGATCCGCAGGGTATGGTCTTTGCTCCTAGCACTGACCAGACGGATGACCCGTCGCAAATCAATTTGTTCCTGGCAGACAGTGGCCAGAACGATGCGCAAGTGACCTCAGACTCCCAAAGTACGGGCCAGATCATAGAGTTATCTTTGGTTCAGCCTGTGGCAGCTGCA
>Ga0209321_10001448_pt1 | contig 16224 bp, 16 predicted proteins | sample Rifsed16ft4_FD_184012 | JGI IMG/M metagenome (GOLD analysis project Ga0209321, IMG submission 184012) | Soil microbial communities from Rifle, Colorado, USA - sediment 16ft 4 - CSP-I_5_4 (version 2) | ecosystem: Environmental > Terrestrial > Deep subsurface > Rock core/Sediment | place: Rifle...
TCGGTCAGGTCGTCGTGCACGGGGCCCCCCAAGGTTCACGTAGTTAATCATCTTAATCTTTGGCCGTCAAGTCGTTGAACATGCCGTAAAATATGGGACCGTGGCTATCCAGCGGACCCCCATGACCCAGCAGGGCTTCGACCGTCTCAAGGCCGAGCTCGAGCGGCTCCGGCGGGAGGAGCGTCCCCGGATCACCAAGGCGATCGCCGAAGCGCGGAGCCACGGCGATCTGGCGGAGAACGCCGAGTACCACGCGGCCCGGGAGAAGCAGTCCTTCATCGAAGGGCGCATCATGGAGCTGCAAGCCAAGGTGGCCCACGCGGAAGTCATCGACCCGCCGACCAACGGCGACCGGGTGACCTTCGGATCCACCGTTCGCCTCCAGGACGCGGATGGCAAGGAAGTGCGCTACTGGATCGTGGGCTCGGATGAGGCGGAGCCGACGAAGGGCAGGATCTCGATTATGTCGCCCTTGGCCCGCACGCTGATCGGCAAGGAAGTCGGCCAGGCGGTGACCGCCCAGCTGCCAGGCGGAAAGAAGACCTACGAGATCCTCGCGGTCAACTTCCCCTGGGGGGAGGGCGCGGGAAAGGGCTAGCTCCCGGCGCGGTGCTAGTTGCGAAGGGCCTCGCGCAGCTCCCGCGTGAGCGTTTCGACCGTTCCCCGCGTGCCGCCCGCCAGCTTCTGCCGCCACTCGCCCTCCGTCTCGAAGCGGCGGTCGCCCAGCCGGGTTCCCCAGGGTTTGATGGCCTCGCGGATGGCGTGGAGGTCGAACGGATCCTTCCGGAGCTCCCGCGCCCGCGCCATCACGTCGGGCGCCACCCGGATGAAGGCCCGGAGCGCCGCGCCCGTTTTGATCGAGTATTTCCGGCCCGCCCACGCGCTCGGGAAGACGCCGGCCACGGCCTTCGTGTAGTTCAGGAAGAACCGCTTGGCGCCCTGCCGGAGCTCCGAGATCCGGGCGCTGCCGCCGACGTTTTCCACCGTCTCCAGGAAGTCCACCATCTCCTCGGCGAGCGGGGCCTGGGAGACCCTCCCCCGCCCGGTGCCGAGCATCTTGATGTCGCCGTGAAGCGGGGACGTCTCGTCCTCGTTCAGCGAGCGGATGACGTCGTGAGCCAGCGCCTGGTTGGGGTCCGGATAGAGCTTGCGTCCGGCGAGGCTCACGATATGGGAGGGGTTGAGCCGCGTGTGCTTGGCGTTGATCGTGACGAAGAGCTCCACGGTCTGCCGGGCGTCCAGCGTGTCGAAGAGCACCGCCGGGACCTCGATCCCCAGGACCTCTCCGGCCTGGGTCAGGGCGTGGAGCGCCAAGAGCCGGTGCTGGCCGTCGAGGACGCGGAGCACCCCGTGCTCCTCGGGGATCTGGAGCAGCCCGAGGTCGTGGTGGCTCGCCATCGGGGTGAAGGTGAAGCGCTTCTCCGAGGTGATGATGACCGCCCCCGGGATCGCCGGCAGGGTGCCGGCCTCCTTGCACTCCCGGTAGTAGGTGGCGAGCTCTTCGATCTTCCGGCGGATCACCGGCCGCTGGTAGGCGCCCTCGCTCTCCGCGATTCGCTTTTCCAGCATCTCCCAGTTGACCCGTGCCCGGGCGGCGCGCTTGGCCTTCGGGGGCTCCTTGGGCAACCCGCCCTCGTAGCCGAGGACCTCGAATTTCACCAGGCGGTCGATGTCCTTGGCCGAAAACGACGCCTGATAGAACTCGAGCCCGAATTGTTTTACGCGATGGGCAGGAACCGTGATCATGGGTGTTTTCCCGAACACCCACTTTAGACGAAGCCCAAACCCCTGTCAACAGAGGACTTTCCGGCCTCAATCCTGTCTTGACACGATATCTGGGGTTAAATGGTAGAGTTATCCACGACATGTGGGGATTTTGTGGATAAGCCCAATGAGTCGAACTTCGTTTGAAGCCTAGCGAATGTGAAGGTTTCCGGGGGGTTTGGGGGTAGAATCGAGCGCGGGAGGTTCAAGACCGCGCAGATCGGGAGGGAAGGATGACTCGTCTCTGGACGTTCATGACCATCGCGCTGGCGCTGCTGCTCCCCGTCGCCTCCGCTTCGGCCCAGGCGCCCCCGCACATCCAGGCGGCCCACGAGTTCCTGCTGGGCTGGGGCAAGGCGAACTGGGAGGCGGTGAAGGCTCACGCGGCGGACAAGGTGACCGTGAAGGTCGGCGGCGCCGACTACGCGCTCGACGTGGCAGGGAAGAAGGCCGAGGTCCAGCTGATCTTTCCTTTCCGCGGCCTCGCCGCCGTCCGGGTGGGGGCGAACGTCAAAGGCGTCACCGTCGAGGAGATCACGGTCAGGGCCGGCGGCGCCGAGCGGAAGGGCAAGGGGACGGTGACGCTCGAGGAGAAAGACGGGAAGTTCACCGTGACGAGCGTCGCAGTCGAATAAGCGCCGCCGCCTCGACGGGCTCTCCCCCGCTAGGAGCGTTCCCTCGCCAGCGCCCGCGCGCAGTGCTCGCCTGCGATCCTGCCGTAGCCCAGCGCCGTCAGCAGCCCGTTGCCCGAGAGGTAGCCTGCCGGGCCGTGGCCGGAGATCCCGGCGGCGACCCCGCCCCCCGCGTAGAGGTTGGGAATCGGCGAGCCGTCGGGTGTCACCACCTGCGCGTGCTGATTGACCACGAGCCCTCCCTGGGTGTGGATGAGGGCCGCGGTCACCTGCACGGCGTAGAGCGGCGGGGACAGCGGCCTTCCTGACGGCCGCCGGCCCACCTCGTCAGGCGCGAGGGTTCGGTTGGCGGCGTTGTAGCTTTCGACAGTTCGCGCCAGCTCGGCGGCCGGCAGCCCGAACAGGCCGGCCAGCCGGGCGACGGTCGTGGCGCGCTTGACGACGCCCTGCTCCACGCACGCCCTGAAGTCGGGGAACTGGAGCGCCTGGTCGTAGATCGGCTGGTCGAAGACCTCGACGGCGATTCGATCGGGCTGGCGGGCCAGCGCGACGGCGTGCTCCGAGTACCCCAGGGTCTCGTCGGCGAAGCGCCGGCCGAGGCGGTTGACCTGGATGCCGCCCTGCATGATGACCGCGTAGGAAACCAGCGTGCCGCCGGGCTGGGCCACCGAGGCGTGGGCCTGGTAGGCGTCCATGAAGGCGGTGGCCGCGCCGAGCGCCTGGCCCCAGCGGATCCCCTCGCCGGTGGATTCTTCGCCGCCGAAGTAGAGGACGCCCGCCATCTCCGGGATGTGCTGGGCCACCAGGGGGGGATTCCCGCCGAAGCCGTTGAGCGCCAGGATGACCTTCCGGGCCCGAACGAACTCCACCGCCGCCCCGCTCTCGACGCTCACGCCGCCGACGGCGCCGCGGTCGGCCACGAGCCCCTGGCCGTTGGCGCCGAGCGCGACCTGGATGTTGGCCTCGCGGTGCACCGCGTCGCGCAGCATGGCGAAGAGCGCGGCGCCGGTGCGCTCGAGCGGGGCGTGCATGCGGTACTCGGTGTGGCCCGGATACTTGAAGTCGGTCACGAGCTCGAGCCGCACGCGCTGGCGGTCCACGAGCCAGTGGACCAGCTCCGGGGCCCGGCGACAGAGGGCGAAGGCAAGATCCCGCGGGCTCTGGCCGCCGTTCTTGGCCAGGATCTCCAGGGCGAAATCTTCGGGGGACTCGGCGATCCCGGCGGCGCGCTGGAAGCGGGTCCCCCCGGCCGGGATCATCCCGCCGCTGCGGGCCGTGTTGCACGCGCCCTTCCGGTCGCGGTCGATCAGCAGCACCTGGGCGCCGAGCTCCGCCGCCGACAGGGCGGCCACCATGCCGCAGCCGCCGGCGCCGACGACCGCAACGTCGGCCTCGTACTCCCAGCTCCTGACCGCCTCCGCCGGGATAATCAGCGCGTCCGTCATGACTCGACCTCGCGCTCGCGCCGGGATGCGATGGTTATCGGCACGGCGTCAGCGACCGAGGTAGGCCTTGAGGGTCTGCTCGCTCTCCAGCAGTTCCTGCCCGGTGCCGGAGAGGACGATCCGCCCGTTCTCGAGGACGTAGCCCCGCCGGGAGGTCGCGAGGGCCTGGCGGACGTTCTGCTCGACCAGCAGCACCGTCACGCCGCGGGCGTTGATCTCCCGGATGATCCGGAAAATCTCCTGCACCACCATGGGGGCCAGGCCGAGCGACGGCTCGTCCAGCATCAGGAGGGAGGGCCGGGCCATCAGCGCGCGGGCGATGACGCACATCTGCTGCTCGCCGCCGGAGAGGCTGCCCGCGCGCTGGGCCGCCCGCTCGCGGAGGATCGGGAACCGGGCCATCACGTCCTCCAGCGTCCGGGCGCGCGCGGGGCGCGAGCGCCGCGTGTAGGCGCCCAGCTCCAGGTTCTCGCGCACCGTCAGCGAGGGAAAGAGCTTCCGCCCCTCCGGGACCTGGACCACCCCCGCCTCGACGATCCGGTCCGGCGGCAGCCGGTCCAGGCGCCGGCCCTCGAAGCGGATCTCGCCGCGCCGGGGACGGAGAAGGCCCGAGACCGTCCGGAGCATGGTGGTCTTGCCGGCGCCGTTGCCGCCGACGAGGGTCACGATCTCGCCGGACTCGACCCGCAGCGAGACCCCGCGGAGCGCCTGCAGGTCCCCGTAGAAGACGTCCACCCCCTCCAGTTCAAGCATGGCTCTGGTATAGTACTAGCCCATGGCGCGGTACGACGCGGCGGTGGTCAACGGCACGGTGGTCATCCCCTATCTCGGGGCGCTCCGCTGCGACATCGGGATCCGGGGCGGGCGCATCGCCGCCCTGACCGAGGCGATTTCCTCGAGCGAGGCCGAGAGTGTGGTGGACGCGCGGGGGAAGGTCGTGCTGCCCGGGGCGGTGGACTCGCACTTCCACCTCGGCATCTACCGCGACCTCGCCCAGGACGCCCGCAGCGAGACCGCGTCCGCCCTCGTGGGCGGGGTGACCACCGTCGTCAGTTATTTCCGGACGGGCCGCCATTATCTCAACAAGAGCGGGCCCTACCGGGAGATCTTTCCCGAGGTCCTCGCGGCGACGGCGGGTCAGGCCTGGACCGACTACGCCTACCACATCGCCGTCATGACGGCGGACCAGCTCGACGAGGTGGACTGGCTCGTGGGGGAGCAGGGCGTGGGCTCGTTCAAGTACTACATGTTCTACAAGGGCCTGAACCTCGCCGGCGACTCTACGCGCGGCAGCGACTACACGATGGCCGACACGTACGATCTCGGCCACCTCTACCTCTTCATGCAGCGCGTCGCGCAGGCTGCGGAGAAGTACGGTCGCCATGGCCGCGTCTCCCTGAGCCTCCACTGCGAGCAGGCGGAGTTGATCCGCGTCTTCATCGACGAGGTGAAGCGCTCGGGCCTCCAGGGCCTCGAGGCGTACCACCGATCGCGCCCCCCACTGACGGAGCGCCTGTCCATGGCGGAGGCGGTGGTCTTGGCCGACGCCACCCGCTGCCCACTCAACCTCCTGCACCTGTCGAGCGAGGAGGCCGTCACGAGCGGGGCCCGGGCGCGGCGCGAGTTCCCTCATCTGGACATCCGGCTCGAGACGACGCTCCACCACCTGGCCCTCACCTACGCGACGGCCGGCGGTATCCGCGGGAAGGTCAACCCGCCGATCAGGACCGAGGCTGACCGCGAGGCGCTCTGGCAGGCCGTCCGGGACGGGCGCATTGACACGGTGGTCAGCGATCATGCCTGCTGCTCCGAGGCCGACAAGGAGGGCGACCTCTGGAAAGCGCTGCCCGGGTTCGGCGGGACCGCCCTCCTCTATCCGTATCTGCTCTCCGAGGGGCACGGCCGGCGCGGCCTCAGCCTGGCCCGCGTGGCCGAGCTGGCGAGCGCGAACCCGGCGCGCGCCTTCGGGCTCTATCCGACCAAGGGCGCGATCGCCGTCGGCAGCGACGCCGACCTCGCGGTCGTGGATCTGGAGCGCGAGGTCGCGGTGACGCCCGAGGCGCTCAACTCGGCCCAGGACTTCACCCCGTTTGCCGGGCTCAAGGTTCGCGGCTGGCCGACCCACACGCTGCTGCGCGGCCGCGTGGGCTGGGAGGGCGGGGCACCCAAGGGCCAGCCGGCCGGCCGGTACGTGAAGCGTCCCGTGGGATTGCACGCCGCTCGGTCCCGCTAAGCGGCGAGGAAGGGCTCGCCGAGATACGCGCCCACGACCTTGGGGTCCCGGGCCACCTCGGCCGGCGGCCCTTCGGCGATCAGCTCGCCGTGATGCAGCACGGCGATCCGGTCCGACAGTTCCATCACGGCGGCCATCACGTGCTCGATGACCAGGATCGCGATCCCGGACTCGCGGATGGCACGGATGATCGCCACGGTCTCCTCGACCTCCGCCGGGTTCAGCCCCGCCATGACCTCGTCGAGCAGCAGGATGCGCGGCCCGGTCGCCAGGGCCCGCGCGAGCTCGAGCCGCTTGCGTAACCCGATGGGGAGCACCTGTGCAGCACGATCGGCGACATGCGCCAGGCCGGTGCGCGCCAGCACTTCCAGCGCCTGCCGCCGCGCCCGCCGGCTGTCGCTGGAGCGGTTGAAGGCGCCGATCATCACGTTGTCCACCACCGAGAGGTGAGGGAAGGGCTGGACGATCTGGAAGGTCCGGGCCAGCCCGAGCCGGCAGATCAGGTGGGGCCTGAGCCCCAGGAGCTCGCGGCCGTCCAGGTGGACGCTCCCCGCGTCCGGCCGGAGAAACCCCGAGATCACGGAGAACAGCGTGGTCTTGCCGGCGCCATTCGGGCCGATCAGGCCCAGGATCTCGGCATCCCCCAGGCGGAGGTCGATTTCCGAGAGCGCCCGAAGCCCGCCGAAGCGCTTGGAGACTCCCCGGACCTCCAGCGCCGCCACGGCTAGCCCCTCCTGCCCCGCTGGCGGAGCCACCCCATCACGCCGTGGGGGAGGAACACGACGGCGCCCATCAGGATCACCCCGTAAATCATGAGGTGAACGCCCGCGTAGCTCTTCACGAGCCCGCGCGTGCCTTCGCCGAGGCCGCCCAGCAGGAACGAGCCCAGGAGCGGGCCCCAGACGGTGCCGGCGCCGCCGATGATCGGCCGGAGCAGGATCTCGATGGAGTTGGCGGGGCCGAAGCCGATCGCGGGGTCCACGTAGGAGAAGTACTGGGCGTAGAAGGAGCCGCCGAGCGCCGTGAGGCCGGCCGAGAGCGCCATCGCGGTGAGCTTCACCTGGTAGGCGTTGACGCCGAGCCCCTCGGCGGCGCTTTCGTTCTCGCGGATCGCCGCCATCTGGTAGCCGAGCTTGGAGTTCTCCAGCCGGCGGACCCCGTAGCACGCGGCGACCAGCATCACGAGGATGATGTAGTAGAAGTAGCGCTTGTCGCCGAACTGGAAGAGCGCGGGGGCATGTCCCCGGAGCGGCACGAGGATCCCGAAGGAGCCGCCCACCCAGTCGAGGTTGGTGGCCGCCACGCGGAAGATCTCGGCGAAGGCCAGCATGATCAGGGCGAAGTAGGCGCCGCGGAGGCCGAAGCGAAAGGAGAGGTGGCCGGTGACGAGCCCGACCAGGACCGCCAGGGCGGCCCCGCACCACATCCCCACCCACGGCGTGAGGCCCGCCTTCACGAAGAGCAGGCTCGATGTGTAGGCGCCGATCCCGAAGAAGAGCGCGTGGCCGAAGGAGAACTGGCCGGCGTAGCCGCCCAGGATGTTCCAGCCCTGGCCCACGAAGGCGAAGAAGTAGATGAGGGTGAGCGTGCCGATCAGGTACTCCGAGCGGACCAGGAGCGGGATCACCAGGGCCGCGGCCAGGAGCAGCAGCGGCAGCCTACGCACTGGGGGTGCCGAGGAGGCCGGAAGGCTTGAAGAGGAGGACCAGGATGAACAGGGCGAAGATCCCGATCTGGGCCAGCGAGCCGTGGACGAAGAGCCCGCCCAGTGACTCCACGACGCCCACGAGCAGGCCGCCGGCCAGCGCGCCCGCGAAGGAGCCCATGCCGCCCAGCACGACGACGACAAATGCGGTGATGACGAGGGTGTTGCCCACCTCGGGAGAGACGTAGAAGAAGGGGACGGCCATCGCGCCGGCCGCCGTCACGCACGCCGTCCCGATCCCAAAGGCGACCGCATAGACCCGCTGGACCGGGATGCCCACGAGTGCGGCGCCGTCCCGCTCCTCGGCGGCCGCGCGGAGGGCTTTGCCCAGGTCGGTGAACTTCAGAAAGAGGAAGAGGAGCAGCGTGACGGCGAGCGCCCCCGCGAAGGCCAGGAGCCGGGGCAGGCTCAGGAGGATCGGCCCGAGGGAGACCGAGGCCTGCGAGTACGAGACGAGCAGCGTGCGGGGGTCGGCCTTGAACGTGAGGAGCGCCAGGTTTTCCAGGAAGAGCGCCAGCCCCAGCGTCATCAGGAGCTGGTTGTGCTCGGGAGCCTCGAGGACGGGGGTGATGACGGCGCGCTGGATCGCGTAGCCCACCGCGAAGCCCAGGGGGAGGGTGACGGCCAGCGAGAGGTAGGGATCCACGCCCCCGAGCTTGGCCAGCCAGAAGGAGGCGTACATGGCCCACATCATCAGCGCGCCGTGGGCGAAGTTGATGATCTTCATCACCCCGAAGATCAGGGTGAGGCCGAGGGCGACCAGGGCGTAGAGGCCGCCCAGCATCACGCCGTTGGCCAGGCTCGACAGGACGACCGCGCTGCTCATAAGCTGCCTCGCGCCCGTTCGAGCGCCGGCTTTGCCGGCGCAACCCTCGGGGGGAGGTATCGGAAGGGGGGCGGAGCCCCCCGCCGAGCCCTAGACGCGCCCCGCCCAGGCGGGCATGGGGATGACGGGCTTGGCCTCCGCGAACTCGTTCGGGTACACGACCACGATCTTCTGGTCCAGCACCTGCATGAGCAGCGTGCGGGCGTGCGGGTTCTGGCCCTTGTCGTTGAAGGCGATCGGGTAGGGGACGATCTGGTCCTTGAGGTTGGTCGCCGCCAGGGCGTCCCGCACCTTGTCCCGATCGGTGGAGGCCGCGCGCTCGAGCGCGTCCTTCAAGACGTACGCGGACTGGTAGGCCAGCATCCACTCGTAGGCGAACGGGTGCTGGTAGGCCTTCTCGAAGGCGGCGATGATCCCCTTGATCCGGGGGTGCTTGGGGTTGTACCAGTGGTTGCCGTCCATCATGTAGTCGGCGAGCTTGGCCACGTCCTTGATGAAGCGGTACTGGCTGCCCGCCCCGCCGTACACGGAGAGGATCGCCGCCACGTCCACCCGCTGCTCGGCCATGGTGCGGAGCAGGAGGGAATGCGGGCCGTAGTACGTGGACGGGATGACGATGTCCGCCTTGGCCGCTTTGATCCTGAGCACCTCGTTCGCCAAGCTCTGCGTCGCCGCGCTGTGCGGGATCCGCTCGACGACGTCCATGCCGATCCCCGGCAGGAGCTTCTGGAGGGTGTCGGCGGTGCTCTTGCCGAAGATCCCGTCCTCGTGGATCAGCACCACGCGCTTCACCGAGAGCTTCAGGTCCCTGGCCATGGCGCCCAGATAGTCCACGGTGTGCGTGGCGCCCATGCCGGCGTTCGGGCAGGCGCGGAAGGTGTACTTGAAGCCGCGCTCGGTGATCTGGTCGGCGATCGCCACGTCGAGGACGTGCGGGATCTTGTACTTCTCCGCCTCCTGGGTGGTGACGAAGGCGAGCCCGGAGGCGTAGGGGCCGAGGATCGCCACCGCGCCGGCGTCCTTCAGCTTCTCGATGGTGGAGATGGCCACGGGCGGCTTCGACTCGTTGTCCAGGACCATGAGCTTGAGCTTGGCGCCGCCCATGGACCTGATCCCGCCGCCGGCGTTGATCTCGTTGACGGCGAACTCGATGCCGTTCTTCCCGAGGTTGCCCTCCCGGGCCAGCCCGCCGGTCAGCGGGTGGGTCTCGCCGACCAGGATCTCTTTGGGCTGGGCGCGCAGGACCGCCGGGAAGCCGAGGCTGCCGGTCACTGCCGCTGCGCCTTTGACAAACTCTCTCCGTGTGATCATGAGTGGGTCTCCTTTGAGAAACGATCGGCCAGGTCGAGCAGGTCCTCGAGTCTGAGGAGCCGATTCAACTCGGTGAAGGACAGCATCCGGGAAGCGAGCTCGGCCGAGCTGCCGCTCAGCTTCAGCGCCGCGAGGGCCTCGAGAGCCGCTTTGGCCATGACACGCGTGAGCAGGTTCGGGAAGATCACCAGCCGGAACCCCAGCGCCTGGAGCCGGGCGACGAGCAGCAACGGAGTCTTCCCGCCCTCCACCAGGTTGGCCATCGCCGCGCCGGGGAACTCGCGGGCGATCCGCGCGAGCTCATCGGCGCTCTGGGGGGCCTCGACGAAGACCAGCTCCGCCCCGGCGGCGGCGTAGCGCCGCGCCCGGTCGAGGGCCGCCTCGAGGCCCTCGACGTCCCGCGCATCCGTCCGGCCGATGATCACGGTGTCCGGGTTCGCGCGGGCCCAGCAGGCCGCCTCGATCTTGCCGCACATCTCCTCCGCGCTCACGAGGGACTTCCCCGCCAGGTGACCGCAGCGCTTCGGGAGCGCCTGATCCTCCAGCTGGATCGCGGCGACCCCGGCCCGCTCGTACTCCCGGACGGTGCGGATGACATTGAGGGGCCCCCCATAGCCGGTGTCGGCGTCGGCGATGACCGGGATGCCGACGGCCTGGACGACGCGCGCGGCCCGCTCCGCCATCTCGGCGAAGGACACCAGGCCCAGGTCGGGCTGGCCCAGCGCCGAGTACGAGACCCCCGCCCCGGTCAGATAGACGGCGGGGAAATCGGCGTGTTCGACCAGTCGAGCGGTCAGCCCGTCGTAGGCTCCGGGGGCCACGACGATCTCGGGCCGGGAAAGAAGGCGGCGGAGGGACGCCAAAGCGATTCATTGATAAGCCGTTTGTCTCCGGCTGTCAAGCGGCAGCACGGGGCTTGCCCACCGGGCGCGGGGCGGCTACCCTAAGGGAGCCATGCCGGGGAAGCTCTTCGAGGAGTTGATCGTCGGCCAGGTGTTCCAGCATCAGCCCGGGCGCACCATCACCGAGGCGGACAACGTGTTCTTCACCTGCCTCAGCATGAACCCTCAGCCGCTCCATCTGGACTTCGAGGCGGCGTCCAAGGCGGAGTTTGGCAAGCCCCTGGTCAACAGTATCCTGACGCTCGGGATCGCCGTGGGGCTCTCCGTGGGGGACACCACGCTCGGGACCACGGTCGGCAACCTGGGCTTCGAGAAGGTGGAGTTTCCCAAGCCGGTGTTCCACGGCGACACCATCTACGCCGAGACCGAGGTGATCGAGAAGCGCGAATCGCGCTCGCGCCCCCAGTGGGGGATCGTGATCTTCGAGCACCGGGCCAAGAACCAGCGCGGCGAGATCGTCATGCGCTGCCGGCGCGCCGCCATGATGCGCCGCCGGGTCCCGGGACCTCCCGCATGAGTAGCCCCCGGCGCTCGTTCCACTTCGTCCCGGGCGGGAACGAGAAGATGATCGCCAAGGCGCTCACGCTCCCGGCCGACGCGTTGATCCTGGACTTGGAGGACGCGGTCACCGTGGAAAAGAAGGCCGAGGCCCGGGGGATCGTGCTCCGCTGGCTCCAGACGCTGGACTTCGGCGGGCGGGAGCGGTGGGTCCGCATGAACCCGCTCAACACCGGCTTTGGCGAGGCCGACCTCGACGGCACCATCGCGGGGAAGCCGGACGGCTACGTCGTTCCCAAGCCGCGGAGCGCGGCCGACATCCGCGCCATCGCCTCGATCCTGGACCGGCTGGAGGAGAGGCACGGCGTGGCGTTCGGCTCCACGGCGCTCCTGCTGATCGCCACCGAGACGCCGGAGGGGCTCTTGAACATCGCCGAGGTGGCCAGCGCCAGCGCTCGCATCGCGGCCGTCTCGTGGGGGATCGAGGACCTCTCCGCCGCCATGGGATTGCCCCGCACGCGGGATGCCGAGGGGCGCTACCTCGATATCCCGCGCTACGCCCGGGTGATGACGGCGCTGGCGGCGGCCGCCGCCGGCGTCCAGGCCATCGATACGGTGTACACGGACATCCCCAACCTCGAGGGGCTCCGGCGGGAGTGTCAGGAGGGCGTCTGGATGGGGTTCACCGGGAAGATCTCCATCCATCCGGGCCAGATCCCGGTGATCAACGACGCCTTCACGCCGTCGAAGGAGGACGTCCAGGAGGCCCAGGAGCTGATCGCGGCCTTCGACGAGCACCGGGAGGAGGGGAGCGGGGCCTTCGCCTTCAAGGGCCAGATGGTGGACATGCCTCACCTGACGCGCGCCCGGAAGATCGTCGAGCGGGCCCGGCGCACCGGCATCCTCAGCTCGGAGGGGGGCGAACGCCCCCCTTCCGAACCTCCCCCCAAGTTACGCGGGCAAAGCCCGCGCTCGAAAGGGAGCGACGCGCACCCGTGAGCCAGCCCGGGCGCCCGATCAAGCGGATCGCGTTCTTCGTCTTTCCCGGTCTCACCCTCCTGGATTTGATCGGCGCCTACGACAGCCTCCGCCGCGTCGCCCTCATGGGGATCGATTCGGAGGTCACCCACCGGATCATCGGCACCCAGTCGGAGATCGCCGACGAGACCGGGATGAAATTTGCCCCCGACGCCGTCTACGGCGATCTCTCGGCGTTCGATCTGCTCTACGTTCCCGGCGGGCTCGGGACGCGGCGGCTGATGGGGGACGACGGGTGTATGGACTACCTCAAGCGGTGGGGGGCCGACCGGCCCATCGCGAGCGTGTGCACCGGGGCGCTCCTCCTCGGCAAGGCCGGGTACCTGCAGGGCAAGCGCGCGACCACCCACCGCAACGCCTACGAGCTCCTGGCCCCGTACTGCCGCGAGGTCGTCCGCGACCAGCGGATCGTGGACGAGGGCCACGTGATCACGGCCGGGGGCGTGGCGTCCGCGCTGGACCTGGGGCTCTATCTTGTGGAGCGGTTCTGGGGGGAGAAGGCGCGGGAGCGCATCAGCCAGCAGATGGAGTACCGCGCCTACGACCTCGCCCGCCCCCGCGGACGGGCGGCGCGCGCGGCTCGCCCTAAAGCGCGCCGCCGCGGCGGCAGGTCGGCGCGGCCCTCTACCCGATAACCCCCGCGGCTCTCAGCCGCGCCACGTCGTCCTCGGCGTACCCCAGGGCCTTCAGAATGTCCGTCGAGTGCTGCCCGAGGGTGGGGGCGGGGCGCCGGACCGAGGCCGGGGTCTCCGAGAGCTTGATCGGCACGCCCAGCACCCGCGACCGCCCCGCCACCGGATGGTCCACCTCCACCACCATCTCGCGGTGGCGCACCTGGGGATCGGCGAAGACCTGGTCGTAGGTGAGGACCGGCCCCGCGGGGACGCCGGCGGCCTCGAGCCGCGCCAGCCAGTGGGCGGTGGGTTCGCGATCGAACCGCGCCTGGAGGAGCGCGGCGAGCTCCTTCCGGTGCTTCACCCGCTCGGCGCCCGTCGCGAACCGCGAATCCTTCGTGAGCTCCGGCAGCTTTAGCACGGCGCAGAGTTTCTCCCAGAGCTGCTGGGAGGCCGCTCCCAGGTTCAGCCAGCCGTCCTTCGTGCGAAACGGCTGGTACGGGGCGCTGGCGCGATGGCCGGCCCCGAGCCGCGGCGGAACCTCGCCGGTGGCGAAGTAGCCCGCGGCCTCGTACACCGACCAGGCGATCGGGGTCTCCAGCAGCGAGGTGTCCACCCACTGGCCCCGGCCGCTCTGCTCGCGCGCCCGGAGGGCGGCGAGGATTCCGATCGCGCCGAACATCCCGGCCCCGAGATCGGAGAGGGGGATGGGTACCCGGAGCGGCGGCCCGTCCTCCTCCCCCGTGACGGACATCAGCCCGGACATTCCCTGGGCGATCAGGTCGAAGCCGCCGCGCTCCCGGTAGGGGCCGGTCTGGCCGAAGCCGGAGATCGAGCCGTAGACGATGCGGGGATTCACGGCCGAGACCTGTCCGTAGCCGACGCCGAGGCGCTCGGCCACGCCCGGGCGGAAGTTTTCGAGGAACACGTCGGCGCCCGCCGCCAGCCTGAGGCAGATTTCCCGGCCGGCGGGCTGCTTCAGGTCCAGGGCGAGACTCCGCTTGTTCCGGTTGAAGGTCATGAACGGCGCGCTCTGGCCGTTGACGAACGGCGGGAAGGCGCGCGCGTCGTCGCCCTTGCCCGGCCGCTCCACCTTGATCACGTCGGCGCCGAGGTCGCCCAGGAGCATGGAGCAGTAGGGGCCCGAGAGCTGGGTCGAGAGGTCGAGGATCGTGAGGCCGTCGAGCGGCGGCAGTCCACCCCGGGAGGTCATGGGCGGCAGTGTAGGGACTCCCGTCGAGGGCTGTCAAGATCGGCCTGTTGCCTTGACAGGGCGGGGGGAATCTGTTATTCGTGATGCGCGTTTCCACGCGCGATCCTTCCCCTTCGATCTCAGCAAAGGAGGACGATCAATGAGGACGGCTTTCAGGAGCATGACGGGGTTGGCGACGGCGTTGGTGGTCCTGGCGGGGTCGTGGGCCCCGGCCTCAGCGCAGGCCCCGATCAAGATCGGCGCTTCCCTCTCGCTGACCGGCACCTACGCGGCGCTCGGGCAGAACCAGCACCGGGGCTACCAGCTCTGCGCCAAGCACGTGAACGAGAAGGGCGGGGTCCTCGGGCGAAAGATCGAGTTCGTGCTCTACGATGACCAGTCCCAGCCCGCCACGGGCGTCCGCCTCTACGAGAAGCTCATCACCCAGGACAAGGTGGACCTGGTGATGGGCCCGTATTCCTCCGCCATCACCGAGGCCGTGGCCAACGTGAACGAGAAGTACAAGATGCCCATGGTCGCCCCGATGGCCTCCACCACCTCGATCTTCAAGAAGGGGCGGAAGTTCATCTTCATGGTCCAGTCGGCGGCCGAGGTGTATCTGGAGGGGCTCGTGGAGATGGCGGCCAAGCGGGGGCTCAAGACCATCGCGATCATCAACGAGGACACCCTCTTCCCCAAGGCGACGGTGCAGGGGACCATCGAGCTGGCCAAGAAGAACGGCCTCCAGGTGGTCTTCGTGGAGGCCTACCCCAAGGGGAACACCGACTTCTCGGCGATCCTGACCAAGATCCGGGCCGCCAATCCCGATGTGCTCGGCGCGGCGACCTACTTCGACGATGCGGTGGCCATCACCCGCCAGATGAAGGAGCTCAACGTCAACCCCAAGATGTACGGGGTGACGGTGGGGGGAGACCTGCCCACGTTCTACCAGCTCCTGGGCAAGAACGCCGAGTTCGTCTACGGCGCGACCCAGTGGGAAGTGGAGCTGCCGTACCCCGGGGCCAAGGAGTTCCTCCAGGCCTACTCGATGGAGTTCCCCGGCAGAGATCTCTCCTATCACTCAGCCGGCGGCTACGGGGGCTGCCAGGTCCTCGTGGAGGCGATCAAGCGCGCGGGCTCGCTCGATGGGGAGAAGATCCGGGAGGCCGTTTTGAAGCTGGACATCAACACGGTGTACGGCGGGTTCAAGGTGGACCCGGATGGCTTTCAGATCTCCCACAAGATGGTCATGTTCCAGTGGCAGGAAGGCAAGAAGGTGATCGTCTGGCCCGACGAGCTGGCCGCGGGCAAAGCCCTCTTCCCCACCCCGCCGTGGACCCGACGGTAGGCGAGTGAGGGCCTGACGCTCTAACTGAACGGCGCCCGCCGGCGGCCCGGCGGGCGCTCCTGCGTTCCAGGGATGCCATGGGCGTGATCATTACCCCCGCGATGGTCGGCCAGGTGGTCATCTCCGGCCTCCTGGCCGGTGCGCTCTACTCGATGGTGGCCCTGGGCCTGGCGCTCATCTTCGGCGTCATGCGGGTGATCAACGTGGCCCACGGCACGATCCTGATGCTCGGGGCCTACACGACCTTCTGGTGGTTCCAGCTCCTGGGTATCAACCCGTACCTCTCGCTTCTCGTTTCCATGCCGCTCATGTTCCTGCTCGGGGTCTTCCTCCAGCGTTCGATGGTGCATCGGGTCGTGGATGCCCCGGAGCTCTCCTCGCTCCTCCTGACGTTCGGGATCTCGATCGCTCTGGTCAACGTGACCCAGTACGCTTTCAGCTCGGATGTCCGCTCCGTGGAGTTCCTGACCGGCTCCTTCTTGGTCGGGCCCTTGGCGCTTTCCAAGTCCCGGCTGGTCTCGTTCGCCTTCGCCGTGGGCCTGACGCTCTTCGCATTCTGGTTTCTCCAGAAGACGAAGCTCGGCAAGGCCATCCGCGCCACCTCCCAGAGCCGCGAGGTGGCCATGGTCTGCGGGGTCAACGTCCAGCGGATCCACCTCTACGCCTTCGGCATGGCTTCGGCGCTGGCGGCGGCGGGCGGCAGCCTGGTGGCGGTG
>Ga0209321_10001449_pt1 | contig 16216 bp, 17 predicted proteins | sample Rifsed16ft4_FD_184012 | JGI IMG/M metagenome (GOLD analysis project Ga0209321, IMG submission 184012) | Soil microbial communities from Rifle, Colorado, USA - sediment 16ft 4 - CSP-I_5_4 (version 2) | ecosystem: Environmental > Terrestrial > Deep subsurface > Rock core/Sediment | place: Rifle...
CCTTCGGGCACATCGATCGTCTCCTTCGGCTCGAGGCCGTTCCCGTCGGCCACGCTGGGCGCGTCGTGGTACGTCCACGCGAAGATGGACTTCCGGTCCCAGAGGTTCGCGAGCCCCGGGACGCCACCCAGATGGGAGCAGCTGCCGAACGCGATCACATACTTCGACTTCCGCCGGAGGAGGCGCGCCATCTCCTCTTGCTCGGACAGGCGGACCGCGCCGTTGATGAAGCTCGCCGCGAGGCTGCCGTCCGGCAGTGCCTCGACGTCCTCCACCTTGAAGTCGAGCGCGACGGGCCAGAACACGATGTCGACCGCGCCCACGACGTCGAGGATTCCCTCTGCGAGGTCGACGACGGCCTCCTCGCATCCGCCGCACGAGGCGCACCAGTAGAACGCCACCTTCGGTTTCTCCGCCATTCACTCGCCTCCGTTCGGCTTGAAGGGTCCGAGCTTCCGGACGCGCTCCGTCATGTCCTCGACGACCCGCCGGAACTTCTCCGACTCCGACGCGGAGATCCACTCGAGGCGCAGGCGATCGTCCTCGAGCCCCAGCTGGGTGAGCATCTTCTTCAGGAGGGCGTACCTCCGCAACGTCTTGTAATTGCCCGAGCTGTAGTGGCAGTCCCTCGGATGGCAGCCGCACAGGAGGACGCCGTCCGCGCCCTTCTCGAAGGCCGCGAGGACGAACTGCGGGTCCACCCGTCCGGAGCACATCGTGCGGATGAGCCGCACGTTGGGCGAGTATTTCGCGCGGGAGACGCCCGCGGCGTCCGCGGCGATGTACGTGCACCAGTTGCACACGAAGGCGACGATCCTAGGCTCGAAATGCTGGGTTTGCATCATCGGGACAGCACCCCCTCGACCTCCTGGAGGAGTTGATCGTCCTCGAAGAGCCTCTGGGATATGGCGCCGCTCGGGCAAGCGGCGACGCACACCCCGCACCCCTTGCACAAGACATCGCTGATCCGGACGACCATTCGAGCCCGATCGAGTTCGATCGCGTTGTACGGGCACAGGGGGATGCAGATCTGGCAGCCCGAACAGAGGCCCTCCTCGACGTAGGCCAGGTTCGGCTCGAGCGTGATCGTCCCCTTTGAGGTGAGGGCGATCGCCTCTCCCGCCGCGGCGGAGGCCTGGGCGACCGTCTCGGGAATGTCCTTCGGCCCCTGGCACGTGCCGGCGATGAAGATCCCGTCGCTCATCGTCGACACGGGCGCGAGCTTCGGGTGCTTCTCGAGGAAGAACCCCTCGGAGCTGCAGGACATGTTCAGGATCCGCCGCACGGCCTCCTGGTCCGGCTGGGGTTCGAGGGCCACACTCAGGATCACCATGTCCACGGGCACCCGCCGGATCCCCCCCAACAGGGTGTCTTCCGCCACGATGACGAGCTTGCCCTCCTCGGCCGCAGACTCCGGCATGTCCGTCACCTCCGCGACCTTGCCGCGGATCAGATGGAGGTTCTCCGAGAGGAGCCGGTGGTAGAACTCCTCGTATCCTTTGCCCGGCGTCCGCATGTCGATGTAGAAGTTGTAGACCTCGGCCCCCGTCCGCTCCTTCACGAGGTGGGCGAGTTTCAGGGAGTACATGCAGCAGACCTTGGAGCAGTACGGGTTGTAGTGCTCGTCCCTCGAGCCGACGCAGTGGACGATCCCCACGGCCGTCGGCCTGCGGCCGTCGCGGAGGACGATCTCTCCGCCCGTCGGCCCGTTGGACGCCGCGAGGCGTTCGACCTCGAGGGCGTTGTACACGCCGGGGAGCTTCCCGTAGCCGTAGTTCGTCATGCGCGCGGCGTCGAAGATCTGGAACCCCGTCGCGACGATGATCGTCCCGACGTCGAACTCGATCGTCTGCTCCGTCTGCTTGAAGTCGATCGCGTCCCGCTCCCCGCACGCGTCGACGCAGGTCTTCTTGCAGTGAGCCGTCCGGAACTCGATGCACGTCTCGGGATCGATGACCGCGACCAATGGGATGGCTTGAGGAAAGGGAATGTAGATCGGCTTCCGCTTCCCCAGCCCGAGCTCGAACTCGCTCGGGAACTTCGCGGTCTTGTAGACGCATTGCTCGATGCACTCGTAGCAGCCGACGCACTTCGCCTCGTCCACGTAGCGCGGCTTCCGGCGGACCTTCACCTTGAAGTTCCCGACGTAGCCATCGACGGAGACGACGTCGGAGTAGGAGAGAAGCGTGATGTCCGGGTGGTTCTTGATCGCGGTCATCTTTGGCGTGAGGATGCACGCCGCGCAGTCTAGGGTGGGGAACGTCTTGTCGAACTTCGCCATGTGTCCTCCGATGGACGGCTCGCGTTCGACGAGGTAGACATGGCGGCCCGCGTCCGCCGCCGTGAGGGCGGCCTGGATCCCCGCGATCCCGCCCCCGAGGATGAGGACCTCGCTCCGGACGGGGACCGATCGGCGTTCCAGCGGTGCGTGGAGGGCCACCCGTGCGACGCCCGCCGCGACGAGGGCCTTTGCCTTCTCGGTGGCCTTCACACGATCCTTCGTGACCCAGGAGACCTGTTCGCGGATGTTCACCATGTGGACTAGGAACGGATTCGCCCCGGCACTCTCCACGGCTCGGCGGAAGGTCGCCTCGTGGAGGTGCGGCGAGCAGGAGGCCACGACAATCCGGTTCAGCTTGACCTCGTGGATGTCCTTCGCAATCATCTCCTGGCCGGGGCTGGAGCACATGTACTTGTACTCCCGCGCGACGGCGACGCCCTTCAGGCCTTTCGCGTATTCCACGAGCTCGGGCACGTTCACGACGCCGGCGATGTTGAAACCGCAGTCACACACGTAAACGCCGATCCTCGGTTCGTTCGGGTCGCTCATAACGCTTCCTCCACGAGCTCGATGAGGTCTTTGACGACAAGCCTGTCCTCGGCTCCTGCCGACTTCACGGCGTCGAGGAACATCACGTAGTCCTTGGGGCATGCCACCACGAGGATGCCTACGCCGTCCAGGGCGGCTGCCTCCTTGACGCGTAGGTCTGCAGGCCGTTCCGCCTGGACGGACGACTCGGTCATCCACACCCTCCCGCCGCCCGCTCCGCAACAGAAGCTCCGGCACCGGTTGCGAGGCATTTCCACGAGTTCCGCACCGAGGGCTTTCAGGACATTCCTCGGCGCGTCGTAGACGCCGTTGTACCGACCCAGGTAGCACGGGTCGTGGTACGTTACCCGGTAGCCCAGTTTCTTGGAGAATCGCAGGCGCCCGCGCCGGATCATCTCGTCCAGCAGCTCTGTGTAGTGCAGGACGCGCCCGCCGTTGAGGTTCGGGTACTCGTTGCGGAGGGTGTTGTACGTGTGCGGGTCCGTGGTCACGACATCCCGGTATCGACAGGCGTTCAACGCCTCGACGTTCGCGTCGCGCAGCATGGTGAAGAGGCCCTCCTCCCCCAGCCGCCGGATGTCGTTGCCCGAATTCCGTTCGTCTTCGTGCATGATGCCGAAGTCCAGGCCCATCTTGGCGAACGTCGCGGCAGTCATGGCCGTGAGCTGCTGGAGCCTGGGGTCGTAGGACGCGAAGTCGCCCACGAACCAGAGATACTCCACGGCCTCCTTCCGGGCGTCCCGAACCGATCCGTTGCCCTTCGGGGTCCACTTCGCCCTCGCCCGCGCGGGTTTCCCAAAGGAGTTGCCGTAGCGTGAGAGGCCTTCCAGGGCGCGCTGAACCCCGGCATCGAGGGCGCCCTGGGCGACGAGGTACCGTCGCATCTCCACGATCAGGGGCACGTGCTCGACCCGCAACGGGCACGCGTCCATGCACGCCATGCACGTCGCGCAGGACCAAAGAGTGCTCGCCTCGATCGCGTTGCCCACCACCGCCTTGGCGGTCCCGCCCTTGACGCGGCCCGCGAACGACTTCAGCTCGAGGATCAGCCCTCTTGGGGAGATGGGCAGCCCGCTGGCCTTGGCCGGGCACGCGTCATCGCAGCGGCCGCAACGCACGCACGCGTCCAGATGGAGGAGCTGGGCCCAGGAGAAGTCGGAGAGTCTGGCAAAGCCTCCCGGCTCGGCATAGGCCGGAGCCTCCAAGCGCCTGCCGGCGTTCTCGTCGTGGAAGGCGAGGCTGCCGAATCCCGCGAGCATGTGGAGGGCCTTGGAATAGGGGATGTACGCCACCAGCGCGAGGGCACCGACCGCGTGGATCCACCAGACCGCCATGTGGGTCGTGAAGGCCGCCCCGTCGCTGGCGCCCGTGGCTCCGATGAGCCAGGCAAGGGCCACGCCGACAGGCGACCACTCCTGCGCGAAACCGGTCCCGTCCCGATAGATCCGGATGCCTTCGGCGAGGAAGCCCGCGATGCCCGCCAGGACGAGCAGGGAGAGGAAGAGCCGATCATCGAGGATCGAGCGCGCAACCGAAACGCCCTCGCTCACGTCCCTCTCCCCGTAGCGGAGCCGCGGGGTGCCGCGGGCGCGGCGGTAGATGAGCATCGCGATGCCCACGAGGAGGAGGATCCCGAATAGGTCGAGGACGAGGGAGTACACGAGGTACGGAGCACCTGTCAGGACACGAAACCCAAAGAAGAGATGGAGGACGTCCTCGTCCACGGTGAGGATCACGGTCCCGAGGAAGAGGACGCCGAATCCCCACAGGGTGAGGTCGTGGGCAATGCCCGCATATCGGTCGTGCCTCCAGATACGGGAGCGGACCAGCGTCACCTCCTTGACGGCGTCCCACGCCCTGCGGATGAGGTGGTTGAACCTCCCAATCCCGCGGCGGGCTCGCCAGTAGCGTCTCGCCCGGAGCCACACGCCCAAGGCGAAGACGGCGATGGTCGCGGCGGCGAGGACGTAGAAGGTCACTTTGACCCACTCCGGAAAGGCGTCGAAAACCTCCCTTCCCTCCCCGGCCATCAGTCACCTCTCGTCCCTTTGATCCGCTCCGTGAGGACGGGCACCAGATCAAGGAGGTCGACCGTCGTCCCGTAGTGCGCGATGTCGAAGATGGGAGCGCCCGGGTCCGTGTTCACCGCGACAATGAGCTCCGAGTCCTTCATCCCCTCGACATGCTCGGGGGCCCCGCTGACCCCGAGCGCCAGGTAGAGGCGCGGCTTCACGGTCATTCCCGAGCGGCCGATCTGGCGGGTCCTCGGGAGCCATCCCTGGTCGACGATCGGTCGCGTCGCGCAGACCGCGCCCCCGAGCTCCTTCGCGAGGGCCTCCACGTTCGCGAGGTTCTCTTTCGACTGGACCCCCCGGCCGGCCGCGATAAGGACGGGGACCTTCCGAACGTCGACGTCCTCCATCTTCGGTTCGACGAACTCGAGGAACCGCACGGGCAGGGTCGCAAGAGGCACGGGCGATACTCGCACGCCCGTCGGCGGGACCGCATCCCGCATCCCCGCTTCCCGGTTCCAACTTCCGGGCATTACGAGGGCCAGGGCGATTCCTTCGCGCACCTCGGTCTGGGCCACGAGCTTGCCCCCGCAGAGCCGGCTCGTGAAGAGGAGCTGCTCGCCTGCCGATCGGATCCCCACGCATCCGCTCACGACAGACGCGCCGAGAGCCTCGGACACGGGACCTGCGAGGTCGATCCCCGTGCTCGTGTTGCCCAGGAGGACGAGCCGGGCCGACAGATCCTTGAGGACGTGCGGGAGGACGCGAGCGTACGCGGCCGGATTCGGTGGGCCCAGGGCCGGATCCTTCACGAAGACCGTCTGGTCCGATGCGAGCGGCAGCGCCTCGAGGGGCTTCGGGTCGTCCGTGAGGAACAGGCACGTCACGTGCCAGCCGACCGTGTGGGCGATCTCCCGCGCACAGGCGAGCATCTCGAGGGTGATGTCGCTGACCTCCCCGGCGGCATGCTCCGCGACGACGACGATCTCGCGGGACGTCATACGAGACTCCTCTCCCGAAGAAGGCGAACGATCTGGTCTGCGACCTGCGACACGTCTCCCGTGAGCATCTCCGCCCGCGAGATTGGATCGGACTTCAGGAGCTTCGTCGGGCGGACTCCCATCTCGAGGACGGTCGGTTCCGTCAGCTCCGTAAGCTGAAGGGTTCGCTTCGCCTGCGCGACCTTGCTCACCGGGACGTACCTCGGAGGTTGCTCCGCGGATTGGACCCCGAGCACGGCGGGAAGGCCGACCTCGAGCACGGCGAGCCGACCCCCGGGGTATTCCTTGCGGACGGTCCCCTTCGTCCCGGGAGCGTCGACCGCGACGGACACGACTCCGCCCACGTACGGGAGGGATAGCCTCACGCCGAGGAGTCCGGCGAGACCGGCGTCGAGCTGGTCCGCCGCCCACACGCCCGTCAGGATGAGGTCGTATCCCGCGGCCTTCATGGACGGCGCGAGGACGGAGGCGAGGCGATGGTTGTCCCCTCGGTGTTCAAACGGCACGGGCACGAAGACCGCTTCGTCCGCTCCTTTCGCGATGGCGGCCGCGAGGGCATCCTTCGCCTCCTCGCCCCCCACCCCGATCGCCGTCACCCGCGCGGCGTGGCGGGCCTTGAGGACGAGGGCTTCCTCCAACGCATGCTCGTCCGCCTCGTTCGTGATGTACATGACATCGTCCTCCGCGAGGCTCCGCGCGTCCTCCGCGATGACGAGTTCCTCCACGACGTCCGGGACCTGCCGCAACAACACTGCGATCTTCATCTCGCTAGTACCCCCCGAGAAGGCCGAGCGCCTCGGCCACCATGTGGGAGATTTCCCGCACCTCGAGGCGCCCCTCGAGGCCCGAGGTCTTGATTGCGTCCTCGAAACGCGGGACCTCCAACGGACAGGAGATCGCGAGCACCTGCGCTCCGGTCTTCGCGGCCTCCTGGACCCGCTGCATGGGGAGGGGAACCCGGGTTCGCTGCCAGATGAAACTGTCCAGCCAGTTCGCGCCGCCTCCGCCGCCGCAGCACAGGGCGTTCTCCCGGTTCCGCGGCATCTCGACGAGCCGGATCCCCGGGATCGTCAGGAGGACGTCTCTCGGGGCCTCGTATTCCCCGTTCCGTCGGCCGAGGCAGCAGGCGTCGTGGTACGTGACCTTCGCGGTGATCTCCTTCTTCATCCCTCGCGCCAGGTCCGACACCCGGTCCGCGAGGAACTGCGTGTAATGATGGACGGAAAGGGTCGTCCCGAGTCGCGGATACTCTTTGCGGAGGGCGTTGTACGCATGGGGATCGCCCACGAGGACCTGCTTGAAGTTCCTCTTGCCCAGTTCCGCGGCGTTGTGCTGGTAGAGTGCATTGAAGAGGCCCTCCTCCCCCTGGCTCGTGCACCGGAGGTCCCCGCTGCATCGCTCGTCGGAGCCGAGGATTCCGAAATCCACGCCGAGGGCATCCAGGATCCTCGCGAGGGCGACCGTGTCCTTCTGGTTCCTCTTGTTGTAGGAGCCGAAGCATCCGACCCACCACAGGACCTCCGCAGAATCCCCTTCGCGAAGCACGGGGACGTCCACGCCCGCATCCTTCGTCCACGCGTCCCGCTTTCGCGGCGATTCCCCGAACGGGTTCCCGTAGCGGGAGGTCCGTTCGAACGCCGCCTGCATCTCCGCCGGCACGCCGACGCCGCGGCCGAGGAGTTCCTCCCGGAGGCCCGCGATGAGGCGGTCCGTGATCGGCACGCCGACGGGGCAGCGGTACGTGCAGTTGAAGCAGGCGACGCAGAGCCAGATCGCGTCGCTCCGGTACACGTCCTCGATGCGACCCGCGCGCAAGGCGGAGATCATCCTCCTCGGCCCGTAGTCCATCGCGTAGCCCATCGGGCAGATGCCGGAACACATCCCGCACTGGATGCAGGATAGGAGTTGGTCTCCGCCGGGGAGCTTGAGGATCCGGCTCAGGAATGCGTTCGTGGCGTCGCTGGGGACGCCCTCCGTCTCCAACTCCAACGATATGCTTTCAGGCGACACGACTCATCACTCTCCCGCGATCGTCGACGGGTGGGAGGGCGCACACGGGATTGGCGAGGATCCGCGGGGGCCTTTCCGAAGAAGCCGCGAGCCCGTTCGATGGAACGCCCTCGTTGAACGGACTCGTTCGGGTCCTCCGGTCTCCCGCCACCGAAGCGGCGCTGCGCTCTGGGTCATCGTTCCCTCCCCACGACCGTGCTAGACTCCCTCTCGCAGGGTGCCAGGCCCTGTCGTGCGCTGCAACCTTTCGGAGCGTCTCTGGTTACATTCTACGCTCGAACGGACTGTATATACGATTCATCTCTCCCACTCCCGTCGGAAGGGCCGAAGGCGGAGTAACAACGCGCGGTTCGGGAGTCGCGTCAGGCGTCGAGGCCTGATTCCGTCTCGCCGTCCGCCAGAATCCGCAGCCGCTCCAGGGCTTCCTCTTCATCCAGGGTCTGCACGATGAGCCCTGCGTAGACGACTACGAAGTCTCCTGGTTTGACGGAGACCATACTGGCGTCAGCCTTCACTTGGCGCCCGTGTAGGTCCAACGTCGCGACGGACCCTTCTACGAGCAGCACCTTACCGGGGATCGCGAGGCACATGCCGTTCGACGGAGCGACGGAGGCCGCCGTGGTTAAACGTTTTACAATGACTGTACGAACGAGACAGCGGCGTAGGGACCAGGGATGTCGACCGCCGGGCGATCGGCTTAGCGTCCCGCGTGCGCCCGACGTCGGATTCGTCCTTTCGGAACACGGCTAGGGGACGGGAGCTTCGAGCAGGGTCGTCGTCTGCGCGATCCCCGGGGTCTTGCGGATCCTCTGGGTGATGATCCGAGAAAGCCCCAGGGTGTCGGCCGCACGGATCGAAAGGAGGTAGTCCCAGTCTCCGAAAAGGTAGTGGATCTCCTCGAGGCCCCGAAGTTCGCTGAGCCGGTCGAAGACGTCCCGTTCGTGCCCGGTCAGCACCTTCACGAGGATGTACGCCTTCATGGACTCGCCGGGAGGAGAAGGGTGGAGGTACAAAGCGATATCCTACGAACCATGAGGGTGAGCGAGCCGCTTTGACAGCGGTGGCGTGGGGCCGTCCTCCGAGACTTGAGGAGAGGCGACCGGGCTAGCCGAGGGCCTCGCGATCGAGGAGCCGCTTCCAGCGCGCGTCGACATCCGCCTGGATGGCGGCGACCTCCGCGGGCGAGAGGTGCGCAAAGCGACCCTGGACCTTCAGGTACTCCGCGACAGGCCGAGCCCTTCCAAGCTTCCGGGTGATCCGATACCTGCCGCCCTCGATCTCGTAGAGGGGGAAGATGTTCGTGTCCGTCGCGAGGCGGCCGAGTTCGATCGACTTCTCCGGCGGGAAGCTCCAGCCGGGCGGGCAGGGCGCAAGGGCGTGGAAGAACCGCGGTCCCCGGATCGTCGCGGCCTTCTGGACCTTCTTCACGAAGTCCTCCGGGAAGGCGACGTTCACCGTGGCCGCATAGGCGGGGTCGTGGGCTGCCACGATCGCCATGACGTCCTTCTTCGGCTCGCTCTTGCCGCGGGACCCCTCTCGGATCGGCGTCGTGGTCGTGCGCGCGCCCTGGGGGGTCGCGCCGCTCCGCTGCACGCCCGTGTTCATGTACGCTTCGTTGTCGTACATCACGTAGATCGCGTCCGTCCGACGCTCGAGCATCCCACTGAGGGCCTGGATCCCGATGTCCGCCGTCCCGCCGTCGCCCGCGAAGCCCACAATCTGGACATCGTGGATCTTCAGCGCGTCCGCTGCGGCCCGAAGCCCGCTGATCGACGCGCCCGTGGCCTCGAATGCGTTGTCGAGCATCGCCACCTTCAGGACCGTCGTGGGGAAGGGCGTCCCGATCACGGTCCAGCAGCACGCCGGGATCGCGACGATCGTGTTCGGTCCGAGTCCCTTCAGGACGTATCGCATCGCGAGCGTCGCGCCGCAACCAGGGCATGCCGCGTGGCCGCTTCGCATGTACTCCTCGGCAGGAATCGTCAGCCTAGCCATCGACGGTCACCTCCTTGCGCTCCTTGAGGCCGATCCACTCGACTTCCGAATCGCTGCCGTCGAGGAGCCGGCGGTACATCGTCTCCACCATGGGGGGCGTGATGTCCCGCCCGCCGAGGCCCGCGATGAAGTTCCGGAGGAGCGGGCGTTCCCTTGCGGGGAACATGGCCCCCGCGACTTCCGAATACGCCGCGCCGACGAGGCCGCCCGTGTATGAGCGGTCCAGGACCCCGATCCTGTCCACGGTCCTCGCGAGCTCCCGCAGCTCGTGCATGGGAAGGGGACGGAACACGCGGAGCTTCGCCAAGGCGACTTTCTCCCCCCGAGCCCGCAAGGCGTCCACGACGGAGCGGGCCGTCGTCGTCGCGGTCCCCATCGTGATGAGGACCGCATCTGCATCGTCCGCGCGGTAAGTCGGCAGAGGGCCGCCGTGGTTCCGTCCCGTGATTCGTTCATACTCCTCTTCGACGGCCGCCATGACTCCGGGCACGCGCGTCATCGCGCGCGCGACCTTGTACCGGAACTCCATGTAGAGGTCAGGGCCGATGTAGGACCCGAGGCGCGCCGCCTCGCCGGGCCGCAGGATGTCCCTTGCCTTGTACGGCGGCAGGAACGCGTCCGCCTGTTCCTGGCTCGGCACGTCGACGGGCTCGACCGTGTGGGACAGGTAGAACGCGTCCTCGGTGATCATGGCGGGCAGCCGGACGTCATCGTGTTCCGCCAGGCGGAACGCCATGAGGGCGGTGTCGAGGACCTCCTGGTTGCTCTCCGCGTAGTACTGGATCCATCCCGTGTCCCTCTGCGCGATCGTGTCACTGTGATCCGTCCAGATCGAGAGGGGCGGCGCGATCGCGCGGTTCGCCACGCCCATGACGATCGGCGCGCGGATCCCGCTCGCCCAGTGCAGGAGTTCGTGCATGAGGAGGAGGCCTTGACTCGAGGACGCGGTGTACGTGCGGGCTCCCAAGCTCGCGGCGCTGATGCACACTTGCATTGCGCTGTGTTCCGATTCGACCTTGATGTACTCCGCCGGGAGCTCGCCCGAGGCCACGAAGTCCGCGAGCTTCTCTACGATGGTCGTCTGCGGCGTGATGGGATAGGCGGAGATCACTTGGACCCGCGCGAGCTTCGCCGCGTACGCCTGCGCGTAGTTCCCCGAGATCACCTGGAGCGGCATCGTCAGCCCTCCTTCACCATGTCGATCGCGCGGGGCTTGCATTCCTCCGCGCAGATCCCGCAACCCTTGCAGTAGTCGAGCCTCACGACGGGGTAGCCGTCCGCGTTGAGTTCGATCGCGACATCGGGACAGAACTTCCAGCACACGTTGCACTTCGTGCATGCCTCGAGCCGGATCACGGGCCGCTGAGTGCGCCAGCTCGCGGTCTTGTAGACGTCCTCGCTCGACTCGGTCGCGATGCAGACCTCCGGCAGGTCCTCCTGCGCCTCGTAGGAGGTCATCGGACGATCACCTCGAGCCCTGAGACCCGGTTGTACGCATCCTCCGCCGCCGCGCGGTTCGCGTCCTTCTTCGCCGGGACGAACTTCGCGATCGCCTCGAGGACGGAGGGAAGGCCGACGAGGCCGCTGACGCGCGCGAAGGCGCCGAGGATCGCCGTGTTCACGATGGGCGTCGCCCGGGAGCCGAGGCCGTGCGCGAGGGCGATCCCCGCCGCGTCGACCGTCGCGATCCGTCCGTGGAAGTCCACGCCGAGGCGGTCCAAGGGCAGATCCGTGTTCACGAGCAGGAGGCCGTCCGGCTTGAGGCCCGCGATCACGTTGATGGAACGGAGGAGCCCTGGGTCCAGCACGACGACGATGTCCGGGGTCGTGATGCTCGTCCGCACTTGGATGGGCTTGTCGTCGATCCGGGTGAAGGCCGTCACGGGCGCGCCGCGTCGTTCGACGCCGAAGAACGGGAAGCTCTGGGGGATCTTGCCCTCGAGGAACGCGGCTTGCGCCAGGAGTTCGGACGCGATGACGGTCCCCTGGCCGCCCCTACCGTGGAATCGAATCTCGATCACTCTCTCGCCGCATTCATGGACGAGGGTGGCCGGATTAGTACGTCGCCACCGTAATGTATGTATTGAAGGTATGGCAATGATGCGCAAGGTCCGAGCCGATCTTCGCCACCAAGACTTCCGCCGAGAGGGAAGCAAGATGTGCCTCACGATCCCGTACCGCGTCCGGTCCGTCGACGGGGACCGAGCGATCGTCGAGTCCCAGGGCCGCGTCCGAGAGGTCGACGTGAGCCGGCTGCCCGCGAAGCCGGGGGACTACGTCCTCGTCCAAGGCGGCGTCGCCATGATGACAATCGACCGCAAGGAGGCCGAGGCGATGCTCGAAGCCTGGGACGAGATCGGGGCGCCCGATGCATGAGACCGTGATGGCGCAGCAGATTGTGAGCGCCGTCCTCGCGGAAGTCGATCGTCGCGCGTCGTCCGGCGTCCGCTCGATCGAGGTAGAGGTCGGTGAGCTCGAAGGGCTATTGGAGGAAACCCTTCGCCACGCGTTCCGCGTGGTGGCCGCGGGGACCGTCCTCGAGGAAACGGATCTGCATGTGAGGATCGTCCCCGCGGTCGCACACTGCCTGGCATGCGACTCGCCGAAGCCCTTCCGCGTCGCGCCGTCGAACGACCATCGCCTCCCGAAGGCTTCGTGTCCGGACTGCGGCGCCGACTTGGAGTTCCGCGGCGGCCGGGGCCTCGTCGTGCGACGCGCGACGATGGTCCTAGAGGACCCGTAGCGAAGCGAGACCTTCGTTCGCCGCGTCGAGGGATCGTCTCGTGTACTCCTGGAGACGGGCGAGGTCCTCCGGGGCGAGGAGCATCGCGGGCCAGTCCCAGTGCATGGCGACCCAGTCTCCCGCCTTCACGCCCGGGAGGAAGCGCGGGTCGAAGCCGACGGCGCGCGCCCGCGCTCCGGCGATCACGAGTCGGTCCCCCTCCCTCCCGAGTTCCGGGCCTTCGACCTGGAGCCGGGAGGTGTCGACCCGGGCCACGCGGGCCCAGGAAGGTCGGCACCGGTTCATGTTGTCCAGGGTCGTGTCCACGTGGCCAGTCACATGGCCCACCCCGACGTAGGCCACGTGGAACATGTGATGCGGGATCGGCTGCTTGGGCAGGTGGTCCGCGAGCCTCCGTTCGAGTCCTCGCGGCAGTCCTCGCTCGCGGAGGCGCTCGAGGATGCGGTGGAAGTCGTCCCGGGTGAAGCCGTCCAGGAGGTCGTTCCCGATCCAGTATGCCTCTGCGACTTCGCGATCGAGGGGACTGAGGTCGCTCTTCTCCGCGATCGCGCGCAGGTACGGTTCGAGCGCCTCGAACTGCAGGAGGGATTCGCCCGCCGCCTCGAGGTCGTGGCCATCCACGATCGCACGGTAGAGGAGGGGCTCGGCCTCCTCGGGGCCGCAGAACCGCAGGCGATTCGTCGCGATGCTGAAGCGTGCCCCGAGCTGGATCCCGTTCATCGTCCCGCGATCTTTGCCCGCGCCGCGACGAGTTTCGCGCGGCCCGTGTACAGGATGAATCGCCACGTCTCTCGGAGGGCGGCCGTCCCGATCGCGACGACGGCACCCGCAGCGACGGCGGTCGCCCCGGCCGCCTGGACGAAGGTGACCGGCGAGGCACCCGCCAGGACGCCGAGCGCCCAGGTGATCGGGAAGGACAGGACAAGGATCGAGGCCGCGGTGGAGAGGGGCACGGTGCGCAGGCCCGCGTACCACGTCGTCACGAAGCCCACGAGCAGGAGCGCGCTCAGGCCGACCCACCCCCATTGCGCCGGGCTGAGCGCCGCAGCGGCCCACTGGCCCGTGAGGCCGATGTAGGTCGCCAGGAAGACGCCTCCGAAACCCATCCGTCCCAGGGCGACCGTCGAGGAAGGCAGATCCCGAAGCGTGCGCTTCGAAAGGGTGTACTCTCCGGCCCACAGGGCCGTCGCCGCGAGGACCAGGAGCGTCCCATCGGACCACACGGGGGCCGTCAGGGAGAGGAGGAGCGCATTCCCGGCGAGGAGGAGGCCCGCCGCGAGGAGGATCCGCATCGGGATCCGCTCCCGCAGGAAGACGAAGGCGAAGACGGAGGCCATGATGAAGAGGGTACGGTACCCGAACGTCGCGGTCGCCGCACCGGCCGTGCCGGCCATCTGGAGGCCGCGGAAGAAGAGGACAAACGGGATCGCTCCGCCGAGGAGGCCGATCGTCACGAGGCGCGCCCAGTCGCGTTTCCGAAGGCGAGTGCGGACGTCCCTCCGGGCCAGGAGGGCGAGCGGCAGGAGGAGGGCCGTGACGGCGAGATTGCGGACCGTGATGAAGGCATCCGAGTTGAATCCCTGCACGGCCCAGAAGTTCACGAACGTCGAGACCCCGCTGATCACCGCCGTCAAGAGGACGAGGAGAATCCCTGCGGCGATCATGCGACGCTGCGCGTTGGCCTCGGAAGAAAGGGACATCGATCTCACGGTTCCGGTCGGGCCTCTGAGGAGGTTCCGATTCGATTTGGCCTTAGGGTACCGGCTATATATACAGTCCCTAGAAGAATCGCGCGGTCGGGCGATCGCGTGACGCTGCGTCATGCCAATCTACTTAGTCGAGGGGCCTCATCGCGGACCAGGGAGTTCCCGTGGCGGAGGTCGAGATCCGGTCGTTCAAGGACGTGACTCTGAAGGACGGGACCGTCGTCGCCGCCTTCCCGAGCGTCGGGCTCGTCAGCACGATCACCGCGACGTACCTCATCACGATGCTCCGCACGGATCAGGTGTGTGCCCTCGAATCGCCCGACTTTCCCTCCCTCTCGATGGTCTACGCGAAGAAACCGAAGTTCCCCGCTCGGGTGTACTACTCGAAGGACCCGCCCCTTGCGATCTTCATCTGCGAGATGCCCCTTCCGATGTCGACCCACCGCCCGGTCGCATCGGCGCTCATGCGCTGGGCGCACGACCACGGCTGCCGACAGATCGTGCCGCTCGAGGGCCTGCCGACGGACCTCGAGGCTCCGGCGGCCGCGGAGCCGCCGGTGTGGGGCGTCGGGTCGACGGACCGGGCCCGCGCCGAACTGGACCGCAGGGGGATCGCGGAGCTCGAGACGGGCATGATCACCGGGGTGACAGGCGTCCTCCTGAACGAGGGCCGCTGGCGGAACGTGGACGTGATCGCGCTCCTCGCGGAGGCGCGCATCGACATGCCGGACGCGCGCGCGGGCGTCGCCCTCGTCCGCGTGCTCGACGCCCTCCTGCCGGAGCTCAGCATCGATCTCAAGCCGCTCCAGGACCAGGCGAAGAATCTCGAGGAGCACCTCCAGCGGCTCAAGCAGCAGGCACGCGCCGTCGTGAAGACGGAGCCCATCCCGTCGGAAATGTACCGATAGGCGGGGCACAACGCCTTACACGACGAATTCCAATTCCTAATCGTCGGAGGACCCTCGGGAACCAGACTATGGCGACGGATCCGGTATGCGGCATGTACGTAGACGAGACGACGTCCAAGCTCACGGCGGTCGTCCGCGGTCGGACGTACTACTTCTGCTCCGAGACGTGTCTCGAGACGTTCACGGCGCCCGAGAAGGAGATGCGCCGTCTCAAGCTCTACACGGCGTTCAGCCTGGGCATCGGCCTCCCCCTCTTCTTCGTCGCGCTGGGGATGGAATTCGGCTGGTGGCTCGCGGACGCCATGCTCCTCGCGAACGTCGCGTTCTTCGTCGCGGAGACCCCCGTGCAGTTCGTCGCCGGGTGGCGCTTCTACCGCGGCACCCGCGACGCGATCAAGAACCGTAGCGCGAACATGGACGTGCTGATCGCGATCGGCACGTCGGCCGCCTGGGGCTACAGCGCGATCGTCACGTGGCTCCCGTTCCTCGGCGTGGCGGTCACGGATCCGTCGACGTATTATGACACGGCCGCCGTGATCATCGGCCTCATCCTCCTGGGGAAGTACTTCGAGGAGATTGCGAAGGGCAAGGCGAGCGACGCGATCCGGAAGCTCATGGACCTCGCACCGCGGACCGCGCGTGTGATCCGCGATGGGAAGGAGGAGGACGTCCCCGTGGAACTCGTCCAGGTCGGCGACGTATTCATCGTGCGGCCGGGGGAGCGGGTGCCCGTGGACGGGATGATCATCGAGGGCTACACGGCCGTGGACGAGTCCATGATCACGGGCGAGTCGATCCCCGTCGAGAAGAAGGTCGGCGACACGGCGATCGGCGCGACGATCAACAAGACGGGACTCCTCCGGGTGCGTGCGACCCGCGTCGGCGCCGACACGATGCTGAACCAGATCGTCAAGCTCGTGGAGGACGCCCAGATCGCCCGCGCCCCAATCCAGAAGCTCGCGGACCGGGTCGCATCCGTCTTCGTGCCCGCGGTCATCGTGATCGCCCTCG
>Ga0209321_10001453_pt1 | contig 16194 bp, 12 predicted proteins | sample Rifsed16ft4_FD_184012 | JGI IMG/M metagenome (GOLD analysis project Ga0209321, IMG submission 184012) | Soil microbial communities from Rifle, Colorado, USA - sediment 16ft 4 - CSP-I_5_4 (version 2) | ecosystem: Environmental > Terrestrial > Deep subsurface > Rock core/Sediment | place: Rifle...
CTGAATTTTCTCAAGGGGTTTTTGGAAGGGGAGAGGTAGAGATTTTTCGCGAGTTGCTGGCTTATGGTCGAGCCTCCGGCCTTGAACTTCATGGAGGAGATGTTCTTTTCCATGGCCTCTATCATGCCTTCGTAGTCAAAGCCTTCGTGTTGCCAGAAGTTGTCGTCCTCGGCTATCAATACGGCCTTTATGAGATACGGCGACACGGAAGAAAGAGGCGCCCATTCCTGAGTAACGCGTCTTTTTATCTTTTTGTCCGCCCATTCCTTTTCACGAAGTTCCATCATGGCTGTTTTTCCGGGGCGGGCTTTTTTGAGTTTTTTTACGTCGGGCAGGGTAATGGCGAAAACTCCGATGAGCACTCCGATAATGGCGATAACCGCTACGGCGCGGTGCTTCGTGACAAAAGGGGAGGCTGAAATGCCGTTTAAGTAATTACGCAAGGTTCGCGGCATGAGTTTCATTGTTTGCGGTTTAAGACGCTGAGCATTTCGTTATGTATAAGGCTGTTCGAGGCGAGCACGTTTCCCGAATATATGGTGAAGGGTTCGTTTTTGAATCCGCTTATTGTTCCTCCTGCCTCGCGCACCATCAAGGCCGCGGCCGCCACGTCCCACGGCTTGAGCTTCATCTCCCAAAACCCGTCGAACCTTCCGCAGGCCGCGTATGAGAGGTCTAAGGCCGCGCTCCCGGCGCGCCTTATGGCCTGAGCCTTTATGGCGAAGCGGGAGAAGTTGTCGATATTGTTTTCAGAGGACGTCCTCACGTCGTACGGAAAGCCCGTGGCGAGAAGGCTTTTGTCGAGCTTTGGAACGGAAGATACCTTTATTCGTTGTCCATTCAGGAACGCGCCTTTGTTTTTTTCGGCCGTGAAGAGTTCGTCTCTCGTAGGGTCGTAAACAACCCCGAAAGTCACGTCGTCCTTTTCTTCGAACGCCACTGACACGCAGAAAATCGGAAACCCGTGGGCGTAGTTCGTGGTGCCGTCCAATGGGTCTATTATCCAGCGGTACGGCGAATCCGAGACGACCTCGATACTTTCTTCCGTAAGTATGCCGTGGTCGGGAAAGTCGCGCCTTATGGAATTTACGATGAGTTCTTCGGCCTTACGGTCCATCTCGGTTACGATGTCAACCGAGCCCTTGAACTCTATGGTGCGCGGTCCGCTCAAGTTTTCTTTAAGAAGAAACCCGGCTTCGCGCGCTATTTTAATTGCCTTGCTTCTTACGTCCATTGAACCCCGCAAAATCAAAAAGCCGGCAGAACCGGCTTTGATATTTAGTATGAGTAGCGTGTATCTAAGACGCCCCGGGACATCCGCCGCATTCCGGCTTTGAGGGAGCCGTTTTGCACGCGGCCGGTTTTTCGGAATCCTTCGCAGGCTTTTCCTTTTTGGCGTAATCGGTCTGATACCAGCCGCTTCCTTTCAAGTGGAAGGCCGATTGAGAGATGAGTTTTTCCACTGCGCCACCGCAATGGACGCATTTTTTAAGCGGTTTGTCGGAAAACTTTTGGACCGCCTCGAAAACCTCTTTGCATTTTTTGCATTTGTATTCGTATATAGGCATATCGTTACTCCTCCCACTTTTAAAATCCCAATTATATATATTATGGATGTATCTCGTGGTTGTCAAATGGTTTATCAATTCCCGTTCGGCTAATACTCGACCTCTTTCAGGAATAATCCCCGGGGAGGGGCGGTGAGAGAGGCCTTTCGCCTGTCACGGGCCTCGATTATTCGCGGTATGTCAGCGAGCGTTATCTTTCCCCGTCCGAGAGTTACGATGGTTCCCGCGAGTATCCTCACCATGTGCCTTAGGAAAGCAGTGCCTTTTACGCGGAACTCTATGAAATCATTGTCCGCTCTTTCGACTGTGAAAGAAGAGATCTCCCTTACAGGGTGGTTCGCGTCGCATTCAGCCGAGCGGAAGGACGAGAAATCTTTTTCGCCGATGAAGAACTCCGCGCCCTTTTTCATGACTTCCACGTCAAGAGGGTAGTGCACGCTCCAGCAAAGGTTTCTCATGACTGCCGAGCGGTGTTTGCCGTTATAGACCCTGTATAAGTAGGTCTTGGCCTTGGAGTCGCGCCTCGCGTCGAAGTCCTCCGGCATATCAGTCGCTTCTTTTATCGCTATGTCCGGTGGAAGAAAAAAGTTGAGGGACACTTCCATTTTGTTGACAGGCATATCGAAATCAGTCCTGAAGTTCGCTACCTGAGCCATGGCGTGAACGCCGGCGTCGGTGCGGGACGCGCCGACTATTCTTGTCTCGACGTTGGTTAGGGTTTTTATCGCCTTTGCCAATTCCCCCTGCACGGTCGGGAGAGTTGACTGTATCTGCCATCCGGTGTAGGCGGTTCCGTCGTATTCCAGAACGAGTTTTATGTTGCGCATAATGAAAGCATTGGCAGATTGTGAGAAAATTTGAAATTATGTCATTGCGAGTCCGCCATCATTATTGGCGGACGAAGCAATCTCAAGCCGTTTTCCCCTCACCCCACCCTCTCCCGCGAGGGGAGAGGGTGAAAAAGTAAAAGGGGAAACATGATTGGCGTCAGAGGTATTTCTTTATGAGGACTTCCGCTATTTGCACGGCGTTTAAGGCCGCGCCCTTTCGTATGTTGTCCGCGACTATCCACATGTTTATGCCGTTAGGAACGGTATCGTCCTGCCTTATTCTTCCGACGAGGGTTTCGTCAATGCCCGCGCAGTTAAGCGGCGTCGGATAGAGGCCTTTATCAGGATCGTCGACGAGTTTTATTCCGGGAGCCTTTTTTAAGATGGCCTTTACCTCTTCGGCTGAAATCTTCTTCTCTGTCTCCACGTTCACGCACTCGGAGTGGCCTATGAAGACAGGCACCCTCACGGTCGTGGCGGTAACCTTTATCGAGTCGTCTCCCATTATTTTTTTCGTCTCGTTCACCATCTTCATCTCTTCCTTTGTGTAGCCGTTCGGAAGAAACTTGTCTATCTGCGGCACGCAGTTGAAGGCTATCTGATGGGGAAAGATTTTCTTTGCCGCAGGCTTCATGTTGAATATAGCTCGCACCTGATCCGACAATTCGTCCATTGCCTCTCTGCCCGCGCCTGAAACGGACTGGTAGGTGGAAACGACGATCCTTTTTATCTTGAACTTGTCGTGTATGGGCTTTAAGGCAACCACCATCTGTATGGTGGAGCAGTTCGGGTTCGCGATGATGTTTTTCTTTTTATATTCCCCGATGGCCTCAGGGTTCACCTCGGGCACCACGAGAGGCACGTCCGGGTCCATCCTGAACTGAGAGGTGTTATCCACCACCACGCACCCGGCCTTCGCGGCCTTTGGCGCGTAAATAGCGGATACGCTCGCCCCGGGAGAAAATAGCCCTATGTCAATTCCCTCGAAGGTCTCTTTTTCGAGGAGTCTCACCACTTCGTCTTTTCCGCGGAATCTTACTTTTCCCCCCGCGCTTCTTTCGGAGGCGAGAAGGCGTATCTCGCCTATGGGGAATTTTCTTTCCTCGAGTATCGAGAGTATCTCCTTGCCGACCACTCCTGTGGCTCCGGCAACTGCTATGTTATAGAGTTTTTTCTTCACAAGCGAAACTCTCCCTTAACGTGCTTTATGTAATCTGCCTAAATAAGCTTCTTCTGCGCCGTATTCGCCGCTTCGATTGCCGGGCCGGGTTCGCCCTTGGCCGTAAGGTTTAGTTTTTCGCCGAACTTTTCGATTTTCCTGTCCGCCTCGTTGAATTTGCTTCCCGCGTTCGTTATGTGCCGTCCTATGACGTCGAAGTCGTCTTTGAAGCGGGTGAAGTCGTTTTTAAGGCCTTCGAGGTGTCTTAATATGATTTCTGCCTTTTCATTTATCTCAAGCCCCCGTAAACCCAAAAGTATGGTCTGGAGGTAGGCGTAAAAACTGTTCGGAGAAACAGGGATTACGCGCTTCGAGAACGCGTACGCGACAAGGCTCTTTTCCTCTCCCGCTGATTCGTCCTTTATTATGGTCTCATAATACACGTTCTCCGCGGGTATGTACATGAGGGCGAAGTTGAAGGTGCCTTCCTCCGGAAGGAGGTATGACGAGGCTATTTCGTCAATGCGCAATTTTACGTCCTTTATGAATTTTTTTCTTGCGTCCGCTTTTTCCTTTTCTCCCGTCGCCTCGAGCGACTTTATGAAGTTTTCGAGAGGAAACTTGGCGTCAACAGGCACGAGCCGCTCGTTTAAGACTATCACGGCGTCCACGCGCGCGGAATTCTTGAAGGTGTATTGGAGTTTGTAGTTGGCCGAGGGAAGTATCTGGCTCAGGAGGTCTTCGAGGAAAAACTCGCCGAGGCCGCCGCGGAGTTTCGGCGCCTTGAGTATCTCCTGAAGTTTTGCTATGTCCTTGCCTACTTCGTAAACCTGCTTCGTCGCTTCCGAGAGCTGACCGAGGCTTCTGCCGACGTCTCCGACGACCTTTGCCGCGTTGTCCATGCGCTGGTTCAGTTGCCCGGTAGAGGATTGGAGTTGGAGGGTAACGCTTTTAAGCTGCTCGTTCACCTGCGAGGCGGTCTGGCCGAGTTGTTGGTTCATGAGGGAGACGTGGTTCGTCATGGAGTTCGAGAACTCGTTCCGGAGGGATTCGGTTTCCTTCTGGAGCATGAGGAGGGCCTGAGTCTGCTCTTCAGATTTGCCGCGTTGTTTAAGATTCAGCGCCATCCAGAAAAGAATAGCAATGACAAGTATGAGGAGAGCGGCTGATAGGTATTCCATTTTTCTCTTGCCTTTTTACCCCTCACCCTACCCTCTCCCCCAAGGGGAGAGGAGAAAAAAGGAGAGCGGCTGATAGATATTCCATTTTTCTCGCGCCTGTTTATCCTTTATCCCTCACCCTTAAAATGCAGGGAATAGGGAAAATGGTTAAAGGATTTTCTTGTCAGCCCTTCCGCCTCAGGCGGAGGGCTGAGTTACATTTTATTTTTCTCTTTTTCTTTTTCCCTCTACCCTGCCTTTTTTTGCCTACGCTATGGCCTTTTTTTTCGCGGCCTTTTGGTCTTTTCTTTCCATGCGCTCTATAGTCTGATGCACGAAGGCCTCGAGGCGGGTCCTCGCGTTCGTGTCCTCGATGCCCTCGTAAACCATGTTCAGATATGGGATGTTGTCGTAATCCTCCCTCACCCTCTTCAGTATCCCGTTCACGACCGTCCCCGGCATGCAGGTAAATGGCATGGCGTTCATGATTCCGTCGATGTCGTTTGTTATGTAGTCCACGACCTTGCCGATGCTCAGGACCGCCTCGCCCTCGAAGGTCTCGTTTATGTAAGGCGCGGCTAACTTAAGTATGTCCTTGGTGTGAGGCTCGTGCTCGCCTCCGAAGGCGTCCATGAGTTTATCCTCGTAACGGTGCTGGAAATAGTCGTTAAAGGCCGTGCGGAAGAAGTTTCCGTAGTTGCCCCTGCTCCAGTTCTTTTTCTTGCTCGTGTGGTTCGTGTAGAATATCCATTCCGCGACCGGCGGCACCTTTACCTCGGCCCCTAAGTCTTCGAGTGTTTTCACGAGGTTTTCGTTGCTGAAGCGGTTGCACCTTACGTATATCTCGCCGACCACGCCTATGACAGGCCTCTTTACGCTTCTATCCACGGGAATTTCCGAAAACGCCTTGTGCGCCAGTTTCATGGCAGTCGCGGGGAATTCCTTTCTCCTTACGGCGTCGCACACCTTGTGCAGGCATTCCCAGTAAACCTTCTCTGTCATGCCTTTTGTGACCTCGTATGGCCTTACTTCCCTGAGTCTTCTCTCGAGTATGTCTATGGCGACTATTCCCCACCACGCGAGCTTCGGGAAGTCCTTGCTCACGACTCCCAATTCTTTATAGAACTTTTCGTCCTGATCCGGAGCGTAGACAGGGACGTTCGTGAAGCCGAGTTCGTCGAGTATCATCCTGTGGTAGCGGTTATACTGGCCGAAGCGGCAGGGGCCGTTTCCGGACGGCATGAAAAACGCGCTCGCTTCCGCGTCGAAGTCCGGCTTCCTCACCATCTTTATCATGTCGCCTGTCGTTATTATGGCCGGGTAACATTCCCTTCCGGAGGTGTATCTCCTTCCCCACGTGAGGGAGGCGTCGTCCGGTTCTTCCATGACCTCGGCATCAAGCCCTGAGGCCCGGAATGCCGCGCATATGGCGTGCGCGCCGTCGGACATGTTCGGTATGTAGAGCTTTTTTCTTAGGCCGGTTCTGTGCACCGTGTCGCTCGTCTTTTCCTCTATCTTGATATTGCCCCTGACGTTACGGAGGCTGTCGAGGAACGCCTCGCACCGCGTTATGGCTCCGGCGTCAGCCGAGTGCTCGTCTATCTCAAGTTGCAGGAAAGGCTTTCCGGCCGAGGCGTCCCTGAAGAAGTGGGTTATGAAAGAGTCAGGGCCGCACCCGAAGTTAGTTATGTAAATCGCGAAGAGGTTTTTATTGTGCCTTATGAGCTTTGCCGAGGCGAGGATTCTCTGGCCGCTCTTCCAGTACATGTCCGCTCCGAGGGTTTCGTCTATCGCGTCCTCGACCGGAAGCATGTCCATTGGTATGGCGAGGGTGTCGAGTTCTTTCAGCCTCTGCGGAAGTTCGAGGTTTATGCCGGAATCAGCCGTATTATACGGCCGTCCGATTATGACGAGCGCGATTTCGTTTTCTTTCAAGGCCGCCAGCGCCTCTTCGCCGCGCTTGAGCATTCTGCGCTTGAAAACGTCCTGCGTTTCGAAGGCCACGGAGAGGGCGTTTTCGATCGCCCTTCTGTCCCTGCCGAGGACGGTGTCGAGCGCGAAGAACTCTTTCTTTATGTCCGCCATGTCCTGATTGAAGTGGAACGACGGGGCGATTAACTCGACCCCGGCCGCTTCGAAATCGAACGAAGACTTGGCCAGATACGGGATGCTCTGGACGTAGGGGCAAAGCACGGTAAAGTTCTGTCCCGGCTTGGCGGGAGCCGCGTTGATGATGCTCGGGAGGAATATCCTCTTCACTCCCTTGTCCATGAGTTCCTTTATGTGGCCGTGGGAGACCTTTATCGGGAAGCACGTCTCCGCTACTATTCTCTCGATGCCGTCCCTTATGATGTCCTTGCTGGTCGGGGACGAGAGCTTTACCCTGTAGCCGAGTTCGTTAAAGAACGCCTTCCAGAAGGGGAACATCTCGTACATGGTCAAGATGCGCGGTATGCCGATTACCGGGGCGTCCGCGGAAAGCTGTTTGCCTTTGTAGGACGAGAAGAGAAGTCTTTCTCTCTCCTTAAAGAGGTCGGGGATTTTATTGTCCTTCGCGTCTTCTCTCTTTACGTCGTATTTTTCGCACCTTCCGCCGTAGTAAAGGGGCGCTTCGCCTTCCATCACGACTTTTCTGATTTCGCAGATGTTCGCGCAGTCGCGGCACTCGAAGCTCTCCAGATTGTAGCTCTTCTTGGCGCAGTCCAATCCCTTGAAGCGGGTCTTTTGTCCGGGCGCCATCTCCTTCATGGCGAGCATGGCCGCGCCTATGGCGCCGGTCACGTCGTGGTGTTCCGGCACGAGTATGGGTTTGCCCGTAACCTTTTCAAAGGCCGCCACCACGGCGAGGTTCGCCGCCGTGCCGCCCTGAAAGAATATCCTGTTGCCGATTCTCCTGTCGCCCACGACCCTGTTAAGGTAGTTCTGCACAATCGAATAGGCGAGTCCCGCCACCAACCCGCCCTTGTCAACCCCCTTTTGCTGGTGATGCACCATGTCTGTTTCTATAAAGACCGTGCACCTCTCTCCCATAGGGGCCGGGGCGCAGGAAGAGATGGCGAGAGAGCTGAACTCTCCCTTTATGCTTATGCCGAGCCTTTCGGCCTGTTCTTCGAGGAAACTTCCCGTGCCGGCGGCGCAGACCTTATTCATCTCGAAGTCAACGACCACGCCGTCTTTAAGGGCGATGTATTTGGAATCCTGCCCGCCTATCTCGAATATGGTGTCAACGTCCTTGTCTATGGCCGCCGCGGCAGTCGCCTGAGCCGTGATTTCGTTCCTTATGACGTCCGCGCCCACGAAATCCCCGGTTAGGTATCTGCCGCTTCCGGTCGAGCCCGCGCCTATGACGTTCACGCAGTCGCCGCATTCTTGGGACACTTCCTCTATGCCCTTTCTTACGGCCTCGAGAGGGCGCCCCGCCGTGGCGAGATAGCGCTTGGTGACGAGTTTCTGGTCTTTGTCTATGAGGATGACGTTAGTGGAGGTCGAGCCGACGTCGAGCCCGAGGTAAACGTCTATTTTTTTATTATGGTCAAGCGGGTAGCCGGTCGAGGATTTTCTCAGTGACGGGTGGTCGTCGGGTTTTTTGAGCACATCGAGGGACTTTTCCTGCCTTCTTCCGCTCTTCATGAACTCTTCGAGCTCACTCAGGCCCTTGAACATGCCTATGCCCTGATTTTTTTCAACCGACGAAAATATCGCGCCGAGGGCTCCCATGAAGGCGTAGTATTCGGGCACGATGTATTCGGAGTCTTCGAGTTCGAGGACTTCCTTGAAGGCCTTTCTCACCCCGGCATTGGCCGCGACTCCGCCTTGAAAGGCCACGGGCTTTTTGAATTCTTTTCCCTTGCCTATGGTCGCCTTGAAGTTTCTCGCGACCGCGTAACAAAGTCCCGCTACGATGTCATAGTCCGGCGTCGCTATCTGCTGGAGGTGTATCATGTCCGTTTTGGCGAACACGCTGCAGCGTCCGGCCACCCTCGGCGGGGTCTGGCTTTTAAGGGAAAGAGTGGCGAATTCTTCTATGGTGAGGCCGAGCCTCGTGGCCTGCTGGTCGAGGAAGCTTCCGGTGCCGGCGGCGCAGACCGAGTTCATCTGGAAGTCTTCTATCCTAAGCCTGTCGCCTTCCTTGTCGAGGAGGATGAGTTTGGCGTCCTGCCCGCCCATCTCGATTACGGTTTTAACCTCGGGGTGGTATTTTTCCGTGGCCTTGGCCTGAGCGATGACCTCGTTCGTGAAGGTCGCGCCTATCAACGGGGCGACGAGTTTTCCGCCGGAGCCGGTGGTGGCGACGAGCCTTATGGAATCCCTTCCGTAACGGCGCATTATCTCGTCCATTATGGTAAGGGTTACTTCGAAAGGCTCTCCCTTTGTCCTTATATAGTGTTCCTCGAGGACGTTCAGTTTTTCGTCAAGCACGACCGTGTCGGCGCTTACCGACCCGATGTCAATGCCGACATAGACGGGTTTATTCATAGACACACCTCCCTTAGAAACTCCGCGGGTGAATTAAGCATAACTCATTCGATTTTTAGAATCGACCGGTATTAAAAGCGGAAAACCGTCCGCAGAATAGGCTATTTTAAGATAGCCTACATTATCTTTGATTTCCCGGCTATTGTCAATAAAGTTGTTATGGAAGATTTGATTAATTACGTTCCGTTATCATTCCGGGAGAGCGAAGCGAACGAGGAATCTTATAACCCTTTGATTCTCCTTGATACAAGATTTCTCGCTTCGCCCGGAATGACAATTCGATTGAATTAATCAGAGATTCCTTAAATATTGCGTGATAATCCGGGGTTATTTCTTGGCCGTGGTTTTTTTATAATACTCGCATAACCTTTTTATCGGGCATTCGGGGCAAAGGGGGTTTTTTGCCTTGCAGGTTTTTCTTCCGTGGAGGATAAAGAGGGTAGTTGTATTCGGCCAAAAGCGTTTCAGGATTATTTTACAGAGGTCTTGCTCTATCTTGTCGGGGTCCTGATTTTTGGTGAGGCCGAGCCTTTGGGAGACTCTTTTCACGTGGGTGTCAACCGCGAGGGCGGGTATGTCGAAGGCGTTGGCGAGGACGATATTGGCGGTTTTTCTCCCTACTCCGGGAAGGCTCGTTAAGCCCTCCACTGTATTCGGGATTTTTCCGTTGAATTTTTCCGTAATTTTTTTGCAGCAAGCGCGTATGGATTTTGCCTTGTTCCTGAAAAAGTTTATGGATTTTACGGCATCTTCGAGTTCTTTTTGGTCTGCAGAGGCGTAGTCGTCCGCTGTCTTGAACTTTTTGAAAAGCGTTGGAGTGGTCTTATTGACCCGTTCGTCAGTGCATTGGGCCGAGAGGATTGTGGAGACGAGGAGTTCGAGAGGGGTCGAGTGGCGCAGGGCTATTTTTGCGCTTGGGAATTCTTTCTTGAGTATCGAGAGTATTTTCCCGGCTTTTTCCTTTGCGTTCATCAGTTGATTCTTTCTATGACAAAGTCGGCGGCCGCGGAAAGGGCGGCCCTCTCGGGCGTGGGCTCGAAAATATCGAGTTGTTTTTTGGCGTTTTCGACGCGCTTGGCGGCGAAGTCCAGCGTGTATTCTATGCCCTTCCTTTTTTTTATTATGCCGAATATTTCTTCCATGTCAGAGTCGGTTATGCCTTCGGATTTTACGGCGCGTTCGATTAGTTTCTTTTCCGAGGCAATGGATTTTCCGTAGGCCGCTATGAGTGGCATGGTTATCTTGCCTTCGCGGATGTCCGAGCCTCTTGCCTTGCCGATTACCTCGTCCTTTGACGTGTAGTCGAGGCAGTCGTCCATGAGCTGGAAGGCCGTTCCGACCTCCATTCCGTAGGTTTCGAGGGCATTTTCCTTTTCCTGCGGCAACCCGGCGAGTATGGCGGGCATGTGGCAGGACGCGGAAAAAAGCACGGCGGTCTTGCCCGCCACAATCCTAAGGTGTTCTTCTTCGGTGGTGTGTATGTTCGAATGGCGGAGCATCTGGAGCATTTCACCTTCTGCCATGCGGGTGGTGGTGCTTGAGAGGGTTTTCAATATCTTCTGGTCGCCGTCGTTCACCGCTAATTCGAAGGCGCGGGAAAGGAGATAGTCTCCGACGAGGATGCTCGGGCCGTTGCCCCATACGAGGTTAGCGGACTCGGCGCCGCGCCTTATTTTGGCGTTATCAACCACGTCATCGTGAAGAAGCGTGGCGGTGTGTATGAACTCGACCACCACCGCGAGAGGTATGTGCCGTTCTCCTTTATAACCGGCGACCCTGCTCGAAAGAAGAAGCATGAGAGGCCTGAACCTCTTGCCGCCGCTTCTAAGGATGTATTCGCCGATCTTGGTTATGAGGTAAACGTCAGAGGAGATGTTTTCCCTGAACTGCGTCTCTACCTTTTTGAGTTCGTCCCTTACGAGGTCGAACGCCTGTTGTATTTTCAAACGTTTTGCTCCCTATAAGGCTAAAGCCTCGAATTACGTAACTCAACCCTTTTAGGGTTGATGTCTCAAGGCTAAAGCCTTGAGTTGCAAAAGACCATATCAAGGCGCTTTTGAAAAATGGTATCGCAACGAAGGGGGAGAGTCAATTTTTTTCGGTTGGGGAGATGTTCTCCCTTATTTTTTTAATCCGGAATGTCATGTGGAACTTGTTTCAGCATCTCGTAAAATCAAGACCCTGAATCAAGTTCAGGGTGACAAAGTAGAATTTTTCAGTATAATTTAAGGAATAACTGTTCCCATTTTACATGGCAGCCTTGTAGGGTGGGCAATGCCCACCATTTACAGGAGCGAGTAGCGGATATTTTGGTGGGCGGTGCCACCTTACAAAGTTAGAATCAATCGGAAGATATAAGAAGTCGATAATCTCAAACGCGAGAAGAGCGATAACGGGAGGTGAGTAGGATGTCCGTAAAAACACTCAGCATACGCATGAACGAGGACGATTACCGTTCCATCGTCATGCTTGCGAAAGAAGAAAAGGAAGACGTCTCAAAGACAGTGAGAGAGCTTGTCGAACTCGGGCGAACGATGCTCGCCTTGGAAAAATATAAGAGCGGAGAGGCGTCGATAGAAAAATCCGCCCGCATAGCGGGCGTGTCCATCTCGAAGATGCTCGATATAATGAAGGAGCATAATGTGGCCGCCAACCTCGAGGAAGAGGATTATCTTAAGAGTCTTAAAACGATAAGGAAGGCGTGGTAGCCGGTTGCCGTGATGGACGTTGGAACGTCCCCGGATGCGCTCCCACGCTGGAGCGTGGGAGCGATTGAAAAAGGAAGGCAAGGAGCGAGGGGAAATAGAACCGTCCCCTTTTACCTATGAGTAGCTGTCCACATGTTTTTCCTGTAAAAAGGCCAATGCTAAGCGGGGATAATTTTGATCTTATGAGAATAAAGGGGACGGTTCTATTTTTCAGTTGGTAGGTTGGGTTAGCGAAGCGTAACCCAACATTTTAATGTTCTTTATTTTGTTGGGTTGTAAAGCGCAACCCAACCTACGGACTTGCAGGTCAGAAATATAGAAAGCTTCTTTTGCCTGAAATTAAGAAATACAGAATTCCCATGGAGGGGCGATGAAAGACACATGTAAAATACTGCACCGTTGGTTCAACGCTCTGAGAAGATACAGGTCTTCTTTTGCTGAAGAACTGGAATCGATACCCAAGAATGGCATCTATATCATATTTGAAAAAGGTGAGACCTATGATGGCTTGGACAGGATTGTGCGTATAGGAACACATACAGGCAACAATCAACTGAGGTCTCGTTTGTATCAGCACTTCACAAAAGAAAACAAGGACAGAAGTATTTTCCGTAAGAATATTGGTCGCTGTTTTCTAAATAAGGAAAGCAACCCGTATCTAAAGGTTTGGAATCTAGACCTCACAACAAAGGAAAGAAGGAAGAAGAATGCCTCTCTAATAAATGAAGCGTTCCAGAGCCAGATTGAAAAGAAAATATCTCGATATATTCAAGGCAATCTTTCGTTTGCCGTTATTGAAGTGGATAACAAAGAAGAGCGGCTGTATCTTGAGTCGCGGATTGTTTCAACTATCTCTCTTTGCGGCAGATGCAAACCATCATTTACATGGTTAGGTCTGTATTCACCAAAAGATAGGATAAGAGAAAGCGGACTATGGCAAGTCAATGAGCTTTATAAAGAACAACTGAGCGACGGTGATATCAAGAGATTAGAAATACTGATTGAGAAGCATAATTAGGCTCAGCCGATATATAGCATGCTGCTGTTATTTGTATAAGAATAAAGAAGAATAAAGGAAGAACAAAGGGGACGGTTCTATTTTCTACGCGAAGGCGGGTCCCCTACCTCACCACGCAAAGTTCCCGTATCAAACACCCCTTGCACTTTTCGGGTTTTTTTCTGCCCTTGCATTCCTCGAGTATGCCGAGCCTCGCAATGGCGAAGTCGTATTTAACGGGGTCATTCGGGTCGAGTTTTTTAAGGTTTTCCGTTACCTCTTCGGCCATGAGCCAACTTGCGTTTTCCCTTGAGGTGAGTCCTATGTAGCGCGAGATGCGCGCAACGTGCGTGTCAAGAGGCATTACGAGTTTGGAGGGCGATATATCCTTCCAGAGTCCGAAGTCCAGCGCGTCGCCTCTTCTTACCATCCACCGAAGATAAAGGTTCAGCCTCTTGCAGGGGCTTCCGTCCGAAGGAGAGGGGAAGAAAAATCTGACCCCTGCCTTTTTTGGAAGTTTTTTGGTTTTGTAAATCTCGCTTGAATCGAGAGCGAGCGTTCTTTCCGAAAACGAGATGAGGCCGGATTTTATGTTCTTTTCGTTCGGAATATAGCCTTTTGTGAAAAATTCGCCTATTGAGCCGGATTGCTCGAACATCTGCCTCATGAAATACAAAAGGCACCTTATGTCGTCTCCGTTATTGAACCTGTGAATAAAGCCCGAAAAGGCCTTTTCGTGTTTTTCAGGCTTGAAGTTCATGGTAAAACGATACGGCTCGTTATTCATCAAGGCTAATACCGTCTCGACGCTTTTTTTTATGCCCGCCACCTTGCCGTAGGCAAGGCTCGATGCTATAAGCCCGACTATTTCCCTGTCGCGCGCGTCTTTGAAGCGATGGACGAACTCCAGAGGGTCTGACGAAAGAAATGTTATGTCGTATGTCTTGTAAAGCCGTTCTAATTGGGTTTTAAGTTTAGGTGTAGCCATCTTCATTATTTTATGCTATTATGACATATTAAAAAAGCCAAAAATAAAAAAGGAGAGTTTAATTGGAAAAGACAGTTACCAAGTTCAGCGAGATGGGGCTTGATCCGGATATTTTGAAGGCCATTTCCGGAATGGGTTTCGAGGAGCCCACCCCCATACAGATGCAGACCATCCCCGTTCTTCTTACCGGAAAAGACCTTATGGGACAGGCCCAGACCGGCACGGGAAAGACCGCGGCCTTCGGCATACCCATAATAGAACGCATAGATAAGAAGGACCCCCTTGTGCAGGCCATAATCCTCGCTCCGACAAGAGAGCTCGCCATACAGGTCGCGGAAGAGATGAATAAGCTCGGCAGATTCAAGGGCGTGCAATCCGTGCCGATTTACGGCGGCACTTCCATAGAGAGGCAGATAAAGGCCCTCCGGCGCGGCGTTAACGTGGTCGTCGGCACGCCGGGAAGGGTCTTAGACCATATCGAAAGAAAAACCCTGATATTGAAGGGAGTAAAGTTCGCGGTGCTTGACGAGGCGGACGAGATGCTGGACATGGGCTTCATTGACGACATAACGAGGATATTGAAGGAGACGCCCGAAACCCGCCAGACGCTTCTTTTTTCGGCGACGCTGCCGGACGGGGTCTTGAAGATATCCAAGCGCTACATGAAAAATCCGGAGAAGATAAGGATACAGACCTCGACCTTGACCGCTCCGAAGATTAACCAGATATTTTACGAGGTAAGGGCAAGCGAGAAGCTGGAAGCCCTCTCAAGGCTCATAGACAACGACGCCGACGGCAGGTTTCTGGTCTTTTGCCACACGAAGCGCGAGGCCGACGACGTGTCGTCGAACCTTAAAACCCGCGGCTACGAGGCAGATGCAATGCACGGGGATTTCTCTCAATCCCAGAGAGAATCGGTTTTGAGGAAGTTCAAGGACGGCAGGGTGGACGTTCTGGTAGCGACCGACGTCGCGGCGAGAGGTCTCGACATAAGCGACATATCGCACGTCGTGAATTTTTCCATGCCGCAAAATCCCGAGTCCTACGTCCACAGGATAGGGCGCACCGGCAGAGCGGGAAAAGAAGGGGTGGCGATAACCTTTGTTACGCCGCGCGAGGATAAGCAGCTTCGCTTGATAAGGGCCGTTTCCAAGGCAACCATAACGCGCGGAAAACTTCCGACAAAAGAGGATGTCATGGAGGGCAGGTTCGTAAGCCTCAAGAATAAGATAGACGAGTTCATAGACGATAAGAAATTCGACGCCTTTCTTAAGCTCGCCGAAAGACTTACCGCCGACATTAACCCTGTTCACGCAGTCGCGTCGTTGCTTAAGTTCCAGTTAGAAGGGGTTTATGACGCGGCCGCGGCTCCGAGCGGGGAGGTTTCTCTTAACGATACCGGAGCATCGGCCGGCAAGGTAAGGCTCTTTATCACAATCGGCAAGGAGCAGGGGGTAAAGCCTTCGGATATAGTCGGAGCCATTACCGAAAAGACCGGTCTCAACAAGACGGACATAGGAGACGTCGCGATATTCGAGTCGTTTACGTTCGTCGAGGTTCCGAGGGAATCGGCCGAGAGGGTGATAGAGGCAATGCACAGGAGCATTTTTTCGGGCAAGAAAATCGCCGTCGCGCCGGCCAAGCCCCGCGAAGGCGGCGGAGGAGAGAGGAAAAGCTTCGGAGGCAGGGGAAAGAGAAGGTAGAGCCTGCCCTGAGTCTATCGAAGGGTTTTGGTTATAAGCGCATCATCAAGCTAAAATACACAAGGGGCCTTTGGCCCCTTTGTTTTTTTGGTCTTTGCAAGATCGGTGCGGATAAGAAAGAGCAGGAAGAGGTGTTTGAGTATTATTTAAAAATTGGTCGGGGCGAGAGGATTCGAACCTCCGACCTCTGCGTCCCGAACGCAGCGCTCTACCAGGCTGAGCCACGCCCCGACTAAGAGCAACCTATCATAACATTTTTTTTGCCTTTTTCAAGTGGATTCGTTTTGTCGTCCGTCGTCCGTCCCGCGGACGGCATTTTTCTCCTCCCCTTCTTATAAGGGGTTGGGCTCCCTCCGCTCCGCCTTACTGATTGGCGGACGGACGACGCAATCTCAAGTCCTTTTCCCCCTCACCCCAACCCTCTCCCACGTGGGGAGAGGGAATTGCTTTATTGAAACATTGCGGGTGTAGGCATTGCGCTTCCTTTCCTTGACAAATCTTCGGTTGAGACCGGTAACGTCAAGTATTTTGTGTCATAAAGAAAGGGGCGGCGGTTTTTTGTTTTTTTGTTTCCGTAGGGCAACCCTCCGTCCGCCTCAGGCGGA